>CAJHXS010000369.1_pt1 | contig 19862 bp, 14 predicted proteins | sample 9198591 | NCBI WGS metagenome assembly CAJHXS01 (sample SAMEA7708347, study PRJEB35096) | sediment metagenome | biome: marine neritic benthic zone biome [ENVO:01000025]; feature: sediment [ENVO:00002007]; material: shallow marine sediment [ENVO:03000034] sea grass bed [ENVO_01000059] ... | reverse complement strand
CCTCGATCTCCCGAAGGTCCGCCCCCATGTCGAGGAGGTGGGTGGCGTAGCTGTGACGCAGCCGATGCGGGTGCACCCGGCCCGGCAGACCCGCCCGCCGCGCGCGCTCGCGCAGGATACGTCGCACCGAGCGCTGGGAGAGCCGCCCGCGCCCACGCGCCGCCAGGGCGCGGAAGAGCGGCTCGCTTTGGTAGCCCGGGCCCCTTCGCAGCGCCAGATAGGCGTCGACGGCGCGGCGCGCCGCGGCGGGTAACGGAACGATCCGCTCCTTGCGGCCCTTGCCGAGAACGCGCACCTCGCGGCCCTGGAGATCGACGTCGCGCACGTCGAGGGCGACGAGCTCGCCGACCCGGAGCCCCGCCCCGTAGAGCAGCTCGACCATCGCCCGGTCGCGCAGGGCGGCCTCCCCGCCCCCCTCGGCCACCGCGTCCTCTTCGACCAGGGTCTCGCAGTCGTCGACGGAGAGCGGCCTCGGCAGCCGGTCGGGGCGCTTGGGCGCTCGGATCCCGGCGCTCGGGTCGCGCTCGACCTGGCCGCTGTGGCGGAGGTAGCGGTACAACGAACGGATCGCGGCGAGCTTGCGCCCCAGGGTCGCGGGGTGGAGCTCGCGGTGACGCGCGGCGAGAAACGCCCGCACGTCGTCGGGCGCCACCCGGTCGGGGTCGGCGTCGTCGCCGAGAAAATTCCGGAACTGCCGCAGGTCGGTGGCGTAGGCGCGCCGCGTCCGCGGCGAGAGGTTGCGCTCCCGGTCGAGAAAGGTGTCGAAGTCACGCAGGGCGGCGTCGAAGGGCGTGTCGCTCACGGGGCGACCCGGGTGCACCACGGCGCGAAGGCGCTGAGCGCGCGCTCTGCCATCCGCCCGTGGCGCTCTCGCTTGGGCTCCTTGCGGCGCTTGCCGCCCGGAGCGGCGGGGGCGGGGGGCAACGGGTCGAAGAGCCCGAAGCTGACGTTCATCGGCTGGAAGCGTTCCGGAGAGGCCTCGCGCAGAAAACGCAGCAGACTGCCGTGGGCGCTTTCGGGCGGCGGCAACGGGCACGCTTCGCCCCGTGCGGCGGCGGCCGCGAAGAGCCCGGCGAGCCCGCCGAGCGCGGCCGACTCGACGTAGCCCTCTACCCCGGCGAGCTGCCCGGCGATCCGCAGACCCGTGCGTTCGCGGACCTGCAGGTCGGGCCCCAGGTGTCGCGGCGCGTTGATGTAGGTGTTGCGGTGGACCGAGCCAAAGCGCGCGAACACCGCGTCGCGCATCCCGGGCAGCGAGCGGAAGATCTCGCGTTGCGCGCCGATCCGGAGCTTGGTCTGGAATCCCACCAGGCTGCGCAGCACCCCGCGACGGTCCTCCTGTCGGAGCTGCACCACCGCGTGGGGTCGGCGGCCGGTCTCGGGGTCTCGGAGCCCAACCGGCTTCATCGGACCGTAGGCGAGGGTCTTGGGCCCTCGGCGCGCCATTTCCTCGATCGGAAGACAGCCCTCGAAGTAGAGCGCGCGCTCGAAGGGGTGGAGCGGCACGGTGTCGGCGGCCAGCAACGCCTCGACGAAGCGCTCGTAGGCCGGTGCGTCGAGGGGCAGATTCAGATAGTCGCCCTCACCGTCCTCCCAGCGGGAGGCCCGAAACGCCACCGCGGAGTCGACCGAGTCGGCGTAGACCACCGGCGAGACCGAGTCGTAGAAGTAGAGCGACTCCTCCCCCAGCAGCGTCTGGAGTTCCGCGGCCAGCTCGGGGTCGGTGAGGGGACCGGTGGCGAGGATCACCTGCTCGTCGTCCGGGAGCTTTGGGAGCCGTTCGCGGCGCAGCTCGATCCCCGGGTGGCCTTCGATGCGCTCGGTGATGTGGCGGGCGAAGGCCACCCGGTCGACGGCCAGGGCGCGGCCTGCGGGAACCGCCGCGCCATCCGCGGCGGCGAGGATCAGCGAGTCGAAACGCCGCATCTCCTCTTTGAGGAGCCCCACCGCGTTTGCCGTTTGGTTGGAGCGCAACGAGTTGCTGCACACGAGCTCGGCGAGGTCGTCGCCCTGGTGGGCGGGAGAGCGACGTTCCGGCCGCATCTCGAAGAGCCGCACCCGCAGCCCCCGACGGGCGGCCTGCCACGCCGCCTCGCACCCGGCGAGTCCGCCCCCGACCACCACGAGATCCGTCACGGAGCCAACATAGCCCTCAGCGCTCCGCGACGATCCGCCCGTCCGGACCGACCCGGACGCGCCCGTCCAGCTCGAGCTCGACCACCTGGCGCGCGACCTCGTCGACCTCGAGGGCCACCCGACGGGCCAGCTCGTCCAGCGAAGCCGGCGCGTCGGCGATGGCCCGGAGCAGCGGCGGAGTGTCCTCGTCCGACCCCCCGGCAGAGCCCTGCGGATCGAGGCCGATTGCCGCCAGGAGATCGCCCGCCTCGAGGGCCACCCCGGCACCGTCGCGGAGCAGCAGGTTCGGCCCCTCGCTCGACGCGAGGTCGATCGGGCCCGGCACCGCCAGGACCTCGCGCCCCTGCTCGAGCGCGTGCCGGGCGGTGTGGAGAGACCCACTGCGGCGACGCCCCTCGGCCACCACGACCGCGCGGCACAGCCCGCTGATGATGCGGTTGCGCAGCGGAAAGTAGTACTTCTGCGGCCCCACCCCGGGCGGGAACTCGGTCACCAGCGCACCGCGACGGGTGATGTCCGCAGCGAGTGCGCGATGACCGGCGGGATAGAGGAAGTCGGGCCCGTGGGCGAGCACCGCGATCGTCGCCACCGCTCCGCGGGCGCCCGCGAGGGCGCCGCGGTGCGCGGCGGCATCCACCCCCCGCGCCAACCCGGATACGATCACGGCACCGCCTGCCGCGGCGCCCCGAGCCAGGGTGTGCGCCGCGTTCTCTCCGTACTGGGTGGCGCGGCGGGCGCCTACAACCGCGACCCGCGGCGCGCCGAAGACCGCCGGGTCACCCCGCACCCAGAGCATCACCGGGGGGTCGCTCAACGCTCGCAGCAGACGCGGATAGCGCGGGTCGGTCCACGGGAGGGCCCACCATCCGGCGCCCTCGAGACGCTCCAGCAGCGCGGCGCTGGGCGGCTCGCCCTGGGGCGACAGGTGCCGGGTGGCGGCCAGCGAGGCGAGCACATCGTGGCGGACGAGCACCGCGTGGCAGCGCTCGGGCGCGAGGACGAGCCGGCGTTGGAGCTCCCACCACTCGAAGGGCGACGCGGGGCTCTCCCCCGGAGTCTCCGCAGAGTACGACGCGACCCGCACGGGCGGCGCTCCCCGGGACCGGGGCGTGCCGCGCCGATGTAGCAGAGCGGCGAGGGTGGACGCGTGGTCTCCCCCGCCCTTCCCCGCGGCGCGTGCGCTAGCGGAGCGTCCGGAAGGTGTCGCCGCGCTCGATCTCCGTGGAGGAGTAGGTGACGATCGCCACGGAGGTGTCGGGCTCGGCGCTGATCACGACGAGGCCGGCCACGACGTCCTCGGGGAGCTTCACGCTGCGCTTCTGCACCGCGTCGCGGGCGCTGCCCTTGTCGCGGTAGATCTCCAGGGGAACCCCGACTTCCATCCCGTCCTCGGTGCCGCGGTTCAGGAAGACGAGGTCGCGTTGCGCCATCACCGTGCGGCTGCTCTGGAAGTGCGCGACGAGGCCGTCCACCTCGGCGCCGCCGGGGCCGCGCATCGGCACCTCCTGGTCGAGCTCCTCCTTGGGCAGGATGCGGTCGCCGCGCTCGATCTCGGCGTAGGACTGGCGGATCACGACCTCCGAGCTCTCGTCGCGGGTGCGCGTCACCTCGAGCCAGCCGAGCCTCTCGACCAGCACGCCGATCTTGCGGTTGGTAGAGGGATCGCGCACCTCTTCGGTGGCGCGGACGATCGAGAACTGGGCGCCTTCGGACACTTCGGCCGCGCCGAGGTTGACGTAGGCGCGACGGGTCTCGCTGAGCAGGCGGTGCGGGCTCGGGCTGTCGACGATCGAGCCGGACCCCTCGTAGTCCTCTTCACTGACGTAGGCCACCGAGTGCATGCCGGGGTAGGTGAAGCTCTGGTAGCTTGGCTGTACCGGCGTGGCGTCGACGAACTCTTCCACCGCCGCCGGCGGGAGGTCTTCGATCGGTGTCTCGTCGATCATCGGGCTGCGCGCCAGCAGCTCCGCCGCCTCTTCCGGCGTCACGCGCTTCATCTTGCTCGGCGTGATCCAGATCTGATCGCCGGGGAAGATCCGGTGGGGGTTCTCGACTCCCGGGTTCGACTCCCAGATCGAGGGCCAGACCCAGGGCGTCCCGAGGTAGGAGGCCGAGATGTCCCAGAGGGTGTCGCCGCCCACCACCACGTGGATCCGCCCCTGCTCCCCGGCTTCGTCGTAGCCGATCGGGCCGAGGGCCGACTCCATCGGCTCTTCGGGAAGGAGGTCGTTCTCGGCGGTGCCCGGCGCTTCCGGCGTCAGATCGACGAGCCCGGCTTCGGCGTCGAACTCGAGCTCGATTTCGCCGCCGTCGACCGCCACTTCGTCGGCGGCGATCACCCCGAGCGACGGTTCGTCGTCACCCATCGCCGCCGGCGCCGCGTCGTCCGCGAAGACGTCGGCGTCCTCGCCGGCGACGGTGCCGGGGAACTCGGCCCCTTCGGTCTCGAGGGGCGAGCCGCCGAGCAGCTCCTCCATCGAGTCGTCGGCCGCCTGCTGGGCGAGTGCGCTTCCCGCGCCCACCCCCGTGGCGAGAAGCGCTGCGAGAAAGACGGTGATCCACTGCATTCCGATCCCTCCGGTCGGCGAAGACCTGTGGTCGCATCCCGCGTGTCGGCGGGTGCGTGCGCTCCGCGCCCACGGCGCGGAGACACCCGTCTTTCTATCGGCCCTGGCTTGGGGCCACTGAAGGTGGAATCCGCTCAGCTCCCTGCGGGGCCGAGGCGGTCGTTGAGCGCCCGGAGGTCGGTCACCCAGGCGGGTTCTCCGTCGCTGGCGATCGCCGGGAAGCTCTGGAGCGCGGTAGCCGCGGTCTCGCGGGCGGCGTCGAGATTCCCGTCGCCTTCCTGGGCCAGCGCCAGGTGGTAGCGGATCAGCCCGAGGTCGCGGCTGTCCACCGGGGCCAGGTTGATCGCTTCCTTGAAGTAATCGACGGCGGTGCCGTGGATCGCCTTCTTGTAGAGCACCCAGCCCAGGGTGTCCGAGGTGTTCGCGTTGTCGGGCATCAACTGTTTGGCCTCGCGGGCGAGGTCCAGGGCCCGGTCGAGCTCGCGGTTCTCCTCAGCCAGGAGATAGGCCAGGTTGTTCTTGGCCACGGCGAGGTTCGGATCGAGCCGCACGGCCTCTTCGTACTTGGTGAGCGCTTCCTGACGGCGCCCCCCCATCTCGTAGAGGGTACCCAGCGCGAATTGAAGCGGTGCGCTGTTGGGTTGCGCCGCGACCGCCTGCTCGTAGGTCTTGAGGCCGTCGTCGAAGCGCCGGGTGAGGAAGTAGTACTGCGCCAGCGCTTGGTAGGTGGCGAGGTCGTTGGGCGCGAGCTCGACCGCGCGTCGGAGCTCCGCTTCGGCTGCCTCGCCCTGACCGTTGTAGAGGAGCGCGAGCCCGTGGAGCCGGGCGATAGCGCCGTCGTCGGGCCGGGCCTCCGCCGCTGCACCGAGACGCGCCAGTGCGGCGCTGCTGTTGCCGAGCTTCCGTTCGAGGTCGAGGTAGTGGGCGAGGACCTCGGGATGGTAGGGCGAGCGCTCGAGCGCCGCGGCGAGGCCGTCGCGCGCCGCGGCGTCGTTGCCGGCGAGGGTGTTGAGACGCGCCAGGGCGAAGAGCACTTCCGCGCTGCGGGCCTCCGGCGGGATCGCCTCGAGCATCTCCCGGGCCTGGTCGGTCTCGCGGAGCCGGACGTAGCTCTGGGCGCCGAGGAGCCGCGCGGCGACGTCGTTGGGCTGCTCCGCGAGGACGCGGCGAACCTCCTCCACGGCGGCGGCGTGCTCGCCGAGGTCGGCGTTGAGCCGGGCCAGCCGGCGCCGCGCCGCCATCGACGAGGCGTCGATCTCGAGGGCCCGCAGCACCGAATCGCGGGCGTCGTCGCGCCTCCCGAGCTGGCGCAACGCGGTCGCGAGCATCAGGTGGCCGGCCGACGAATTGGGGCGTTCGCGCACGACGTGGCTCAGCGCCTCCTGGGCGCGCTCGTACTCCCCGTCGATCAGATCCAGCCTGGCGCCGACGAAGGTCGCCTCGATCAGGTCCGGCTGTTCGGCCCGCACGTCGTCCGTGATGCTGCGGGCCTCGACGATCGCGGCGGCGCTCCCACCCCGCCGGCCCCGTGTATCGAGGAGCAGCTCCGCCTTGCGGAGCCGCGCCAGCGCGCTCTTGGGGTCGCGGTCGAGAGCGCGATCAACGGCCGTGAACGCACCGTCGAAGTCGCCGTAGCGGCCGCGGAACACCGAGAGCTTGACGAAGGGGTCCACGCCCGACGCGTTCTCCGCGACCTTCAGGAGGAATGCGTCGGCCCGCTCGCGCTCGCCACGGGCGGCGTAGAAGGCGGCGAGCGAGTCGGCGAGGTCGAGGTCGCCGCTCTCGTCGTAGGCGGTGTCGAGCAGGGTTTCGACTTCGTCGTAGCGCCCCTGGGCGTAGTAGAAGCTCGAGAGCCGGCGGATCGTCTGGGTCCGCTCCTCGGGGGTCGCGGCGTCGATCGCGCTGCGGTACGAGGCCTCGGCGGTGGCGGCGTCTTCGGGGTCTGCGGCGTGGAAGCGCGCCTGGGCGAGGAAGCTGCTAGCCGTCGGCTCGACCTCGACGAGGTGCGCGAGTAGGGCGGCGGCGCGCTCGCGCTCGCTCTGGCGCGCGTAGTACCCGGCGGCGGAGGCCACCACCTGGGGATTGTCGGGCGCCAGCTCCAGGGCGTCCTCGTAGCCGACCCCCGCCTCGTCGCGGCGCGCGAGGGCCTCGAGCACGCGGGCGCGCAACAGCCGCGCGTCGTAACGCTCGGGATGGGCAGCGATCACCGCGTCGGCCTGTTGGAGCGCCTCGACGCGTTGCTCCTCCTTTCCAAAGAGCAGGAAATTGCCGTAGGCGACCCGCGCGTCGGCGTTCGAGGGGTCGAGACGCACGGCCTCGTGAAACTCCCAGTACGCCTTCGCGGGTTCGCGGGTGGCGAGATAGGCGCGGGCCAGCCCGTAGCGCGCCGCCCCGTCGTCTGGGTTGATCTGGAGGGCGTTGCGGTACTCGATGACCGCCTCGGCCGGCCGCCCCGTGGTGCGGAAGGTTTCGGCGCGGTCGAAGTGGGCCTTGGCGCGCTCGGAGTCGTCGCCACAAGCGGTCGCGCCGAAGAGCAGCACCGACACCACCAGCGTGAGCGCGTGCCATCGGGTCGGGTTGGTTCGCCGGTTCACGGTTTTCCCCCAGTCCTTGCGAAGCATATCGGTCGGGCGCGCCGCCACCAGCCGCGCCCGGCCTTCACGGTCCGTCCTCCGCATCGCCCTGCCCCCGGTTGCGTCGCCACGAGGGATGGGTGATGCCGATGCGTCGGATCATGTAGTTGAGCTTGCGGCGCGAGACGCCGAGCAGCGACGCGGCGTCCTTCTGGACCCAGTCGCAGTGTTCGAGGGCCGAGCGCACCAGCCGTTGCTCGACGCGCTCGAGGGTCCACTCCTGGGTGTCCCAACGCGGGACGACCTCGGCGGGCGCCGGAGCGCCCCCGGCCCCGCCGTCGAGGTCGACCTCGTCGACGCGCTCGCCCTCGGAGAGCAGCACCGCGCGCTCGATCGCGTTGCGGAGCTCACGCACGTTGCCCGGCCACGGGTAACGGCGCATCCGCCGCAGCGCGGCGTCGCCGAAGACACGGGCGGAGCGCCCCATCTCCGCGGCAAAATCATCGAGAAAATGCTGGGCCAGCACCTCGATGTCCTCGGGGCGCTCCCGCAAGGGCGGCAGCTGGATGCGGATCACGTTGAGACGGAAGTAGAGGTCTTCGCGAAAGCGTCCGGCGGCGATCTCGTCTTCGAGGGCCTGGTTCGTCGCCGCGACGATTCGCACGTCGACCTCGATCGGCCGGGTGGCGCCGAGGCGGTGGAACTCCCGCTCCTGGAGCACCCGCAGAAGCTTGGCCTGGGTGGTCGTGGCGAGGTCGCCGATCTCGTCGAGAAAGAGCGTCCCGCCGTGGGCCTGTTCGAAGCGGCCAACCCGGGAGCGATCGGCGCCGGTGAAGGCGCCGCGCTCGTGACCAAAGAGCTCGGACTCGAGGAGCGTCTCGGGGAGCGCTGCACAGTTCACCTTCACGAAGGGCGCCTGGCTGCGCTCCGAGCACTCGTGGATCAGCCCCGCCACGAGCTCCTTCCCCGTCCCCGTCTCCCCGGTGACGAGCACCGTCGAGGGCGACGCCGCCACCCGTTGTGCGAGCTCGACCGCCTCGCGCAGGGCGTCGCTGGTCCCGATCAGATTGTGGGCCCCGAAACGCTCCGCCCGCTCGGCGCGCAGGTGGTCCACCTCGCGGACCAGACGCCCGTGCTCCAGAGCGCGGCTCACCCGGAGCTCGAGCTGCTCGAGCTCGAAGGGCTTCTGGACGAAGTCGAAGGCGCCGCGGCGCATCGCCTCGACCGCGCTGTCGATGCTCCCGTAGGCGGTCATCAGCAGGACGGCGGTGGTGGCGCTCGCCTCGCGCGCCGCGTCGAGCACCTCGAGCTCGGGCGCGCCGGGCAGCCGCAGGTCGGTCACGACGGCGTCGAAGGGCGTGCGCTCGCCGCCCAGCCGCGCGATCGCCTCGTCGCCGGCCGCGGCCTGTTCGACGACCGCGCCGGCGTCGCCGAGCGCCCGGGCGATCCCCCGGCGCAGCCGATCGTTGTCCTCGACCACCAGAATGCGCGCGCCCTTCACAGCCGCCCCCCCGAACCGGGGTCGCGGCCGTCCCGAACACAGGGCAGGTGGACCCGAAAGCGCGCGCCGGCGCCGGGCGCGCTCTCGAGCTCGACGCGGCCGCCGTGCTCGGCCACCAGCTTCTGGGCGATCGCGAGCCCTACCCCGGAGCCGTTCTGCTTGGTGGTAAAGAAGGGATAGAAGATCCGCTCGCGGTGCTCCGCGCTGATCCCCGGGCCGTTGTCCGCGATCCACAGGGCGATCTCGTCGCGGTCCGCTGCGGCGCTCGCCCCGATCGTGAGCCGCTGATCCGCGGGGTCGTTGTCCTCGAGGGCTTCGCAGGCGTTGAGCATCAGGTTGGCGAGCACCGCGCGCACACCGTCGACGTCCACCAAGAGCGGCGGCAGCGGGGTCTCGGGGAGCTCGCGCTCCACCTGGCCCCGGTACGCGCTGCGGGCACGGGCCAGCCGCAGAGCCTCCTCGAGGAGCGCGGCCGCGTCGGTCGGCTCCGGCTCGAGGGCGACCGGGCGCACGAACTCGAGACTCTGGTGGACGGTCTCCGCGACGCGGGCGACCTCGCCGCGCAGGTCTTCGACGAGGTCCAGTGCGTCGGGATCGTCGCGGATCTGCCGCTTCAACAGCCCGGCCGAGATCTCCATCGCGGCCAGCGGGTTGCGGATCTCGTGGGCGAGACCGGCGGCCATCTCGCCCAGTGCGACGAGACGCTCGCGGAGGCGCTCGCGCGCGGCGCGTCGCTCGATCGGGGTCAGGTCGCGGAACTGGAGCGCGGCGCCGCGGATCGCGCCCTCGGGATCGCGGATCGCCACCAGGCTGTAGCCGATCGTGGCCGCCTCGGGGCCCTCGCTCTCGAGGACCAGCTCTGCGCGGCCGGGGCACTCTCCCCCGTGGAGCGCGTCGAGCAGTCGGGCGCACAGGGTCGGCTGGGTGGCGAGCACCTCGGCGCAGGGGCGTCCGGCCGCGGCGCGACGCAGATTCTCTTCCTCGGCCGGGTGTTGGGAGGCCAGGATGCGCAACGCCTCGCCGTTCAGCAGCACCAGCCGCGCGTCGGCGTCGACCGCGACCAGGGCCGAGCCCAGGCTGTCGAGAAGCCAGTGGGCAAAGGGGGCGATGGCGTCCGCAGGGGTGTCCACGAAGTCGCGTATCGGTGCCCTTGCGCTCCGCCATGAGAGCGGGCCGCGGGGGCCGGAGGACGCGGCGGGCGACCCTAGGAGCGCCCCACGCAGAGGTAGTCAAAGCCGGCGGCTCGCACCGGCCCCGGCTCGTAGACGTTGCGCATGTCGACGATCAAGGGCTGCCGCATGAGCCGGTGGACCCGGTCGAGGTCGAGCATACGGAACTGGTTCCACTCGGTGAGGATCAGCAGCGCGTCGGCGCCTTCACAAGCCTCGTAGGAGCCTTTGCAGAGGGTCACCTCCGGCAGCAGCGCCTCGGCGTTCGCCATCGCCGCGGGGTCGTACGCGCGGAGCGCGGCCCCCGCCCCGTGAAGCGCACGCAGGATCCCGACCGAGGGGGCGTCGCGCATGTCATCGGTTTCGGGTTTGAACGAGAGCCCGAGGGCGGCGATCGTCTTCCCGCTCACCGCGCCGCCGAGGCCGGCCATCACCTTGTCGACCATCCGCCGGCGCTGGTGCTCGTTCGCGTCGAGCACCGCCTCGGCGATGCGCAGCGGCGAACCCGCCTCGCGCGCGAAGTGCACGGCGGCCCGGGCGTCCTTGGGGAAGCACGACCCCCCAAACCCCGGCCCCGGGTGGAGAAACTTCGATCCGATCCGGCGGTCGAGCCCGATGCCGCGGGCCAGGTGGTGGACGTCGGCCCCGACGTGCTCGCACAGGTTCGCCATCTCGTTGATGAACGAGATCTTCGTGGCGAGAAAGGTATTGGCGGCGTACTTGGTGAGCTCGGCGGTCGCGATGTCGGTCACCACGAAGGGGGTGTCGATCAGGTTGAGCGGCCGGTAGAGATCGCGGAGGATCGCCGCGGCCTCGTCGTGGTCCGCGCCGATCACGACCCGGTCGGGGCGCATGAAGTCGGCGATCGCCGCGCCCTCGCGCAGGAACTCGGGGTTCGACGCGACGTGAAAGCGGATCTCGACGCCCCGCGCGGCGAGCTCTTCTTGGATCCACCCCCGCACCTTGCTCGAGGTGCCGACGGGTACGGTGCTCTTGGTGACGACCACCTTGTAGGAATCGATCGAGCGGCCGATCTCGCGGGCGACCGCCTCGACGGCGGCGAGCTCGGTCGCGCCGCCGTCGCCGCTCGGCGTCTGCACGCCGATGAAGATCACCAGCGAGTCGCGGACCGCGTCGGGGGTGTCGGTGGAGAACGAGAGCCGCCCTTCCCGCACGTTTCGGCCGACCAGCTCTTCGAGCCCGGGCTCGTAGATCGGGATCGTTCCGGCGCGCAGCCCCGCGATCTTGTCGACATCGCGATCGACACAGACCACCGAAGCGCCGAACTCCGCGAAACACGCACCGCTCACCAACCCGACGTAGCCCGCCCCGATCATGCAGATGTTCATACGCTGTCCTTTTCCCGTTCGTTCAACCACGCGACGAAGCGACCCACGCCCTCGCGGAGCGAGACCCGGGGGGTGTAGTCGAGTAGCGACCGCGCGAGGGTCGGATCCGACCAGGTCTGGGACACGTCCCCCGCCGGCTGGGGCTGCCAGTCGATCTCCGCCTCGCGCCCCAGCGCTTCCTCCAGAGCCCGAACGACGTCGAGCACGGTCACGGGGGTCCCGCCCCCAAAGTTGATGATGCGGAATCCCTCGATCCGGTCGAGACCTCGCACGAGACCCTCGACCAGGTCGTCGATGAAGGTGAAGTCGCGGCGGGCGCTGCCGTCGCCGTAGACCGGGATGGGGCGGTCGTCGAGCATCCGCTCCGCGAACTTGCGGATGGCGAGATCGGGGCGCTGCCGGGGCCCGTAGGCCGTGAAGATCCGGGCGCAGGTCACCTCGAGACCGGCGCCGTGGTGGAGGCTGTGGAGCAGGAGCTCGCCGGCCCGCTTTGTCGCGGCGTAGGGCGAGATCGGGCGCTCCACCGGGTCGCTCTCTCGGAAGGGGCCCTCGCGCCGCTCCCCGTACACCGAGGAAGAGGACGCGAAGAGCATCTGGTGCACGCCGTGCTCGAGCGCGGCAGCGCAGAGGGCCGCGGTCCCCGCGACGTTCACATCGGCGTAGGCGGCCGGGCGCTCGAGGCTGGGGCGCACCCCGGCGAGGGCCGCGAGGTGGACGACCGCGTCGAAAGGACCGTGCTCGAAGACAGCGGCGAGGCTCTCGGGGGCGCGGAGGTCGCCCTCGACGAGGGCGAAGCTCGGGTGGTCGCGGAGCGCGGCGAGGTTCTCCTCTTTCAGCGCCCGGCCGTAGAAGGGGTCGAAGTTGTCGAGGCCCACCACCCGGCGCCCCTCGGCGACGAGGCGCTCGCCGAGGGTCGAGCCGATGAAGCCGGCAGCGCCCGTGACGAGCACCCGCTCCGGTCGACTCTCTCGTGTCGGCTCGGAAGACATCGGGCTAGAAGAGGACAGGGTCGAAGGTGTACCGCAGCCCCAGAAAGACCCGGTACACGTCGAGGTCGCTGTCGGAGCTACGCTGCTGCCGCTCCCGATCGTCGCGGCGCCAGCTGAACGTCGCGTAGGTCTCGAGGTGCTCGGTGAGGGTGCGGTCCACTTCGAGCTTCACAAAGTAGCTTTTCAAGTCGTCCGAGCTCTTGAACGAACCGTCGGTGACATAGCCGTCGCTCAACCCGGCAGTGGGGATCTCGAACAAGGTCCCCGGCCCGTCGACGATCCCCTCGGCGTTGACCATGATCGAAGTCGGCGTAAGCGCAGCTAGATCCTGGGGCACCCGCCCGGATGACGTCCGTGATGTAAACGTGAAAAACCCCCCGACCTTCCACAGCGGCCGCGGCCGGTAGCCAGTCGCGCTCAAAGACACCGAATCGGCGGTGGACGCCGTGCCGCGGTTCGACCCGGGCGACTCTCGGCGGTTGTACGCGAGGGTCACGTCTCCCCACTCCCAGGACTTGACGACGGACGCTGATCCGAAGAAGTCCCACCCGGCGGTGTCGCTCGAATCCCCCGCGACCCGGCTCTGATCGGTGTTGACGGGGTTGTTCTGCGTCGTCATCAGCACCGGGATGATCTGCCCGAGAGTGTCTTGAGCCGGGCTACAAGTGGACGGCGCGTACAACACGCCCTCGACGGTGCCACAAGAGGTCCCAGCGCCCGCCTCCAGGACGAAACCGTAGGGTTGCGACGGATCCGCGCCGAAATCCTCGGGCGTGAGGACGACCCCGGGGAACGGGCTGAACGCAGTGATGAACGGGTACGTCCGAAAGCTCAGGCTGGCCGGGTTGGTCGTCCGATCGACCCACGCGGGCCCGCCCGACATACTCATCTGGATGTCGGGCGCGAGGAGGTAGGAGAGGCCGACAAAGCCCTGGTAGTAACGGGTGCGCGAACCGCGGCGGAATGCCGTCGACTCGTAGGAGTCGTACGCGGCCCTTCCGCCGAAATTGAGATTGGCTCGTGCGTTCAGGGCGTAGCCCAGCGACATCGACGAGCCGTAGCCGTGGCGGTCGGTCTCGTTCTCGTCGCGGAAGTCCCGGAAGCTGTAGTTCGCCCGCGCCGACGCGGTCCACCGCGAGGTCAACCGATGCGTCAGGGTGAACGCGTTGCTGTTGGAGAAGGTGCGGCTGCGGCGCCCGGAGGGATCCGGGATGTCGCCGACTGCAAACGAGTCGACCCCGTACACCCGGTCCAGATTCTCGACCCTTGCGAACGAGCTCGTCAGGCTGAGCTGGGTGCGGCTCGTCGCGTCCCAGGTCGCGCCGAGGGAGCCGAACTGGTCGAAGTAGTCGTCGGCGTCGTCAAAATCGATGGCGTTGTCGTAGGCGACCCGGGCATTCGCGTTGAAAGAGAAGCGCCCGAACGCCTCGCGTAGCGAGACGCTCGGTACGGTGCGCAACCGCGCCCCGCCGTCCTCGTCTCGCGTGCGACCCTCGTTGTTCGAGTCGTAGCCGAGTTCGGAACGGATCGCGGGTTGCAGCTCCGCGGCCGGTGCGGGTCCGGCGCAGAGCAGCGCCAGACCCACGGCCATGCCGCATTTACTCAGCGACGACAATGGTGTCTCCCGGGGCGAGGAGGATATTGTCTTCCGGGTTCTTCCCCTTGAGATACGCATCATAGTCAAAACGGTGCTCGGCCATCGTGGCGCCCTTCGGGCGGAGCACGCGGACGTCCGAGCGGTCGGCGAAGGGCGTGAACCCGCCGACCATCGCAATCACGTCGACGACCCGCATGTCCCCCTGGAGCGCGATGCTGGTGGGGTTCGCGACCTGGCCGACGATCGAGACCCGCTTGCTGTTGATCTGGGTGACGATGACGGTGACGTCCGGGGATCGCACGTAGGTCTTGAAGCCCTCGGTGAGGGTGTCCTTGAGCTCCAGCGCGGTCTTGCCGGCGGCGTCGACGTCGTCGAGCAGGGGCACCGACACCTTCCCGTCGGGGCGCACCGGCACCGCGACGCTCAGCTCGTCGTTCTCCCAGACCCGGATCTGGAGGACGTCGCCCGGCCCGATCACGTACTCACCACCCGGTGACACCGGCTCGAGGGGTTGGGTGACATTCTTCGTGGTGCACGCCGCACCCAGCAAGAGCGGGGTGGCGGCGGCCAGGGCGACGGCGATCGTCCGGAGCGTCGAGGTGGTGTCGGTCACGTGGGTCTACCCTTTCGCTTCACTCAGGCCGCTCTCCTTCATCTTGTAGAGCAGCGCCTTGTAGCTGACTTGCAATCGCTTGGCGGCTTCTTTCCGGTTCCAGCGGGTGCGGTCGAGCACCCGCTCGATCACCCGACGCTCGGCCACCTGGGCGACGCGTTTCGCGACACCCTTCAGGTCGACGGCCTGTCCCTGGGAGATCTCCGCCTGGACGCCGCGCAGGTCGAGGGCGCTTCCGGCCTCGGCCCCCGTGTTGCCCTCCTGGACCCTGTGGGCGATCTCGTCGCGGATCGCCTCCTCGGAGCCCAGGACGACGGCGCGTTTGATCAGGTTTTCGAGCTCGCGGACGTTGCCGGGCCAGGTGTAGCGCTCGAGGAGGGCGCTCACCCCGGGTGAAAACTCCCCAAGCTCCCGGCCGTACTCGGCGTTGTAGCGGTCGCGGAAGTGCTCGGCGAGCAGCGCGACGGCGCCGGTCCGTTCACGCAGCGGCGGGATCGCGATCGTCACGACGTTGAGGCGATAGAAGAGGTCTTGGCGGAAGCGCCCCTCTTCCACCGCGACCTCCAGGTTGCGGTTGGTGGCGGCCACGACGCGGGTGTCGACGCGGACGTCGCCGCGCCCTCCGAGAGGTGAGAACTCGCCGTCCTGGAGCACCTGCAGCAATTTGGCCTGGAGCGCGGCGGGCATCTCGCTGATCTCGTCGAGAAAGATCGTGCCGTGGTTGGCGAATTCGAACTTGCCGAGCTTCTTGCGCTGGGCGCCGGTGAAGGCGCCCTTCTCGAACCCGAAGAGCTCGCTCTCGAGGAGCTCCGAGGGCAGCGCCGCACAGTTGAGCTTCACAAAGGGCTCGCCGCGACGGCTCGAGCTGCGGTGGAGCGCCTGGGCGACCAGCTCCTTCCCCGTTCCGCTCTCGCCCCGGATCAGCACCGTGATATCGGTGTCGGCCACCTGGTCGATCGTCGCCTGCAGCTCTCGCATCTGCGGATCGTTGCCGCAGATCATCTCGAGGTGTTCCGAGGCCTCGGCGCGTCCGCGCAGGTCGCTCACCTCGCGCTCCAGGGCACCGGATTCGATCGCGCGGGCGATCGCCAGCTCGAGCTCCTGGGGCTCGAAGGGTTTGCGCAAAAAGTCCGCGGCCCCCTCCCGCATCGCCTCGACGATGCTCCGCGCCTTACCGTGGCCCGAGAGCATCAGGACCGGCACGTCGGGCACGCGCCGGCGCAGCTCGCGCAGTGCTTCGAGACCGTCGAGACCGGGGAGCACCAGGTCCAAGGTGATCAGGTCGGGCCGGAACGCGCCGAGCCGGGCGAGCGCCGACTCGGCGTCGGCCACAGCGTTGACGCTCATTCCCCTCGTCTCGCCGAACGCGAGCAGGAAATCGCGCAACGCGGGGTCGTCGTCGATGACGAGGAGTCGGACGGGCTGGGCCATGCTTCTCTTTCGGCGAGGCCTGGGGGGAGTGTATGAAGCTTCCCCGGTGGTAGAAATTTTCTCTTCCGCGAGTGGGTGCGCGCGAGCCGGCGCCAAGTGGCGGGGCTTTGGGAAGAGCGATTGCCATGGAGTAGGCAAGAACCAAGCTAAAATACCGATAGAATTTGACAATTGGCCCGTCCGGAAGAGCCTGACGCAATCCCCCGAGAGGGCGGTGGAGGGGTTTCTCCTCGCCCCGATCTCTTCCCGGGTCACCCCGTGGGCTCGGCTGGGCACGCTCTCAGGACACGGGTCCGCCCCCGTCTCCGGCGAGGCCTCTGGCCAGCCGACATCAACCCGCGGGGAAGCGATGGAAGGAACCTTGACGACCCAACCGCTGAGCCGCTCCGAGGGGATCACCACCTCGCAGGCCCGCTGGCTGAGCTTCCTCCTCCTCGGGGCACTCGTCGCGATCTACCTGCCCACGCTCGCGCGGATGGTCTCCCACTGGGCCCGTATCTCCGACCACTCCCACGGCTTCGTGGTCGCGCCGCTCGCGATCTTCTTTGCGTGGGAGCAGCGCGGCGCCCTACGGCGCGCTCCGATCGAGATCTGCTGGTGGGGTCTCGTACCGCTCGCGCTGAGCACGGCCGCCCTCAGCGTCGGCCGCTTTGGCGTCGAGATCATGAGCCTGCGGGTGTCGTTCGTGCTCGGGCTGATCGGACTGGTGCTGCTGCTCTTCGGCCGCCACGTGTTCCGCGTGCTGGCCTTTCCGCTGGGCTTTCTGTTCTTGATGATTCCGCTCCCCCAGGCGCTGATCAACTACGTCGCCTTCCCCCTCCAGCTCTTCGCGGCGGACTGGGCGGTGCGCATGCTCCACGCGATCGGACTTCCCGTACTCCGAGAGGGCAACATCCTGCACCTCCCGGAGGCGTCGCTCTTTGTCAAAGAGGCCTGCAGCGGGCTCCGGTCGTTGATGGCACTCCTGAGCCTCGGCGTGGTGTTCGCGTACTTCTTCCGGCGCGGCTGGGGACAGCGCATCGTGCTGGTCGCGGCGACGATCCCCATCGCCATCGCGGTCAACGCCTTCCGCGTCGCGCTCACCGGTTGGCTCGCCTTCCACTACGGACCCGACATGGCGAAGGGAGCGATCCACGAATTCCAGGGGGTGATCACCTTTGGCGGCGCCTTCGGGCTGATGCTCCTGCTCTCGTGGCTGTTGACCAAGATCTGGCCGGGAGCCACTCGAGCCGCCTAGCTCCGATGGGTCGCGGACCTAGTCCGGTAGAAAGTCGGGCAACCGCGGAACGAGCGCCGTGATCGCGGCGCGCACCGAGGCATCCGCCGTCTCTCTGTCCTCGCCGCGGATCGGCGCGGTGAAACGCACCAGCGCCCCGTCGGTGCGCTGCCGCCACACGCGGTCGACGGCCAGGTAGACGATCTTTTGCCAGTCGCTCGCGATCACCCGACCGCGAGAGTGGTACCAGTAGTACACGACCTGACGGTTGTTGCCGCGCGCGATGGTGAAGCGGTTAACGACGGCCCGGCCCCCCGGGAGCCCCTCGGCCTCGATTTCCACCTCGCCCGCGTCGACGATGTCCCATCCGGAGCCGGGGAGACAGTGCTTGGGCGGATGGATGGCGCCCTCCGCGTCGCCGCGGCCGGTGCCGCCTTCGCGCATCTGGCGCGCGTGGTAGCCCAGGTAGAGGTTCACCACCTCGTCGGCCGGCGCCTGCCGATCCGTGGCGTCGGTCGCGGTGGGACGCGGGCGCTCATAGTTGCAGAGCAGGTAGTCGTCCACGTCGGAGATCCGCAAGGTCCCGGGCTCCATGAAGATGCGACGTGGGCACGACCACTCGCCGACCTGGGTCGGAAACTCCGCCAGCGAGCGGCGCTGCGGATACGCCTCGGCTTCGCCGACGAATCGGAACAGCGCGAAATTGGCGACCAGAAACACGGCCGCCGCCGCGACCGCGAGAACCCGTTTGCGAGAGACACCGGCCACACTCACCTCCGTAGGGGTGCATCACGCGTCGTGCTAGCGTCGCGGCCCGAGGCGACGAGGTCAAACGCGTGCGGCGTTGGTTCATATTGTCTGCGATCGGTCAGGACCGGCCCGGGCTGGTCTCCGAGTTGGCGACGCTGATCTACGAGGCGGACGCCAACCTCGAGGACTCGCGGATGACGATCCTCGGGAGCGACTTCGCGGTGATCCTGCTGGCGTCTTCGGACGCGGCCGGCTGCGCCGATCGCGTCGCCCAGAGCGCGAAACGGCTCGAGCGCGACCACGGCCTGACGATCCTGATCCGCAGCCTGGAAGGCGGCCCGCGCCCCGGCATCCCCGCCCCGGGCTTTCGTCTCTACGAGGTGCGCGCCGAGGGCGAAGACCGCGCCGGGATCGTGGCGGGCATCTGCGGCTGTCTCGCGGAGCGCGCCGTCAACATCGTCGACCTCGACACCCGCAGCCGGCCTGGACCGGGCGGCTCTCCGTTCTACGAGCTCCGCATCCGCGCCGAAGCGCCCGAACGCATCGACCTCGAGGCGCTGCGGACCGCCCTCGAGGCCGAGGCCGACCGTCTTGTGATCGGCGTCGCCCTCGAAGCCCTCTCCGACGGCCGGGGCTACTGACCGGCGCGCAGCTCGCATTCCCGGATCTTCTGGAGCAGGGTCTTGTAGCTGACCCCGAGGAGGCGGGCGGCCTCCTTGCGGTTCCACTGGGTGCGGTGGAGCGTCCACTGGATGACCTGGCGTTCGGCCTCGAGGGCCGCGCGACGCCCGACCTCGCGCAACGACTGCTGACCGGCGCTCGCCTCGAGGTCGTCGACCACCGCCGCCAGCCGGCGCGCCTGGTCGCGCGCGCTGGTGCGCCCGTAGAGCTGTCGCATCACCGACTCTTCGCTGCCCAACACGATCAGCCGCTTTGCCATGTTCTCGAGCTCGCGGACGTTGCCCGGGAAGGCGTACCGGAGCATGGCTTCGCGCAGCGCCGGGCTCACCTCGACCGCCGGACGCTGGTACTTCGCTTCGTAGCGCAGGAGAAAACGCTCGAGGAGCAACGGGATCTCGTCGCGGCGTTCGCGCAGCGGCGGGATCTGGATACTCACGACGTTGAGCCGGTAGAAGAGGTCCTCGCGGAACGCCCCCTCGGCCACCATCTCCTCGAGACGCCGGTGCGTGGCGCACACCACCCGTGCGTCGACACGGATCTCCTCGTTGCCCCCGAGCCGCGAGAAGGTGGCGTCCTGGAGCACCTGCAAGAGCTTCGCTTGGAGCGCCGGGCTCATCTCGCCGATCTCGTCGAGAAAGATCGTGCCGCCGTCGGCGACCTCGAACTTGCCCGGCTTGCGAGCGGACGCACCGGTGAAGGCCCCCCGCTCGTAGCCGAAGAGCTCGCTCTCGAGCAGCGGCTCCGGGAGCGCCGCACAGTTCACCTTGACGAAGGGGCCGCTGCGGCGGGCCGAGTCCTCGTGGAGGGTTCGCGCGACGATCTCCTTGCCGGTGCCGCTCTCCCCCCCGATCAACACCGTGACGTCGGTCTCGGCGACCTGGGTAATGACGTTGCGGATGTGCTGGAGCGCCGGACTCTCCCAGAGCGCGCCGCGAAACCCGTCCGCCGCCTCGTCGAGGAGGCGCGCCCGTTCGGCGCGCAACGCCGACTGGGACAACACCCGGGTGAGGACCGCCTCGAGCTCGTCCTCTTCGAAGGGTTTGTTCAGATAGTCGGCGGCCCCGGCGCGCATCGCCTCGACGATCGCGTCGGCGCGACCGACCACCGAGAGCATCACCACCGGGAGCTCGGCGTGGTCTTCGCGGATGCGCCGCAGGGTCTCGAGACCGTCGATCCCGGGCATCATGATGTCGAGGAGCACCGCGTCGGGGCGCGCGTTGTCGATCATCGCGACGGCGCGGGTCGAGTCCGTCGTCGAGGCCACGCGACGGAATCCGGCGTCCTCCAGGT
>CAJHXS010000436.1_pt1 | contig 19998 bp, 16 predicted proteins | sample 9198591 | NCBI WGS metagenome assembly CAJHXS01 (sample SAMEA7708347, study PRJEB35096) | sediment metagenome | biome: marine neritic benthic zone biome [ENVO:01000025]; feature: sediment [ENVO:00002007]; material: shallow marine sediment [ENVO:03000034] sea grass bed [ENVO_01000059] ... | reverse complement strand
TCGTTGCCGGCGTGGGGACGGGGGCGCCCACCACCTCGAACGGCGGCGCCTCGGCGGTGGCTAGCTTCACCCAGGACGGCTACTCCGCGGGGACGCTGCGCAACGTGCAGATCGACGACCTGGGCTTCCTCACCGGCCAGTTCTCGAACGGCGAGGTGCAGGCCCTCGGGCAGGTGGCCCTTAGCATCTTCCCGAACGTCGACGGGCTGCAGACTGTGGGGAACAACACGCTCATCGAGAGCCGCGCCTCGGGTCAGCCGATCATCGGCGAGCCCCGCTCCGGCTCCCTCGGGAGCGTACGCGCCAGCTCGCTCGAGCAGTCCAACGTCGACCTGGCCAACGAGTTCGTCCGGCTGATCGTCAACCAGCGCGCCTTCCAGGCCAACACCCGGACGATCTCCACCACGAACGACCTGCTCGGCTCGCTGGTGCAGCTCGGCCAATAGGCCACAGACCGGCCATCTGAACGGCCACCAGGACTCGCTCTCCTTCGACGCCCCCCCGACCGATACGTTAATGTGATCGGTCGGGGGGGGCCTTCGTGAACACCGCGCGCCGCACCGCGCCGCTCATCGCGGCGATCGCCGCCGCCGTGTGGTTCTCGCCGGTGCCGGCGGGCCACGCCGCCGGGGCGCTCGACGTCGCCGCGGGGCCCGACCGCTTCGACACGGTCGTCATCGACGCCGGTCACGGCGGCGACGACGAAGGCGCCCGGGGCCACGCCGGCCTGGTCGAGAAGACGCTCGTACTCGACGTCGCGCTGCGGCTGCGCAAGCGGCTCGGCGCCGCAGGCTACGAGGTCATCCTGACCCGCGAGCGCGACGCCTACGTCCCCCTCGAGCGCCGCACCGCGATCGCCAACGACGCCCGCGCGGACCTCTTTCTGTCGATCCACGCCAACGCCCACCGCGCCCGCAGCGCCCGCGGCTTCGAGACCTACTTTCTGTCTCTCGAGGCGAGTGACGAGACGGCCCGCCAGCTCGCCGAGCGCGAGAACGCGGCCTTCGCCGAGGCCACCGGCGAGACCTGGAATCCGGACGACCCGTTGCTCTCGATTCTGGGCGACCTGATGGCGACCGAGCAGAGCCATGAGTCCGATCACTTCGCCCGGCTGGTCGACCGCGAGTTCCGCGAGGTCGAGGGCGGGAGCTCCCGGGGCGTCAAACAGGCGCCCTTTGTCGTGCTGATGGGGCTCCAGATGCCCGCCGCGCTCCTCGAGATCGGGTTCATCACCAACGCCCACGACGAGGCGTCGTTGCGGCGCGACACCCACCGCGACGCCCTCGTCAACGCGATCGCCGAGGCGGTGATCGAGTACGGCCGCCGCTACGATGCGCAGCGCGGCGTGAGCGCCGAGAGCGGCTAGCGCGACCGGCGCGGAGGACGAGTGGAGCAACGCGGGGATGGCCGGCAGGCCGACGAGCTGCGTCCGGTGGAATTCCAGGTGGACTTCACCGAGAACCCTCTGGCGAGCGTGCTGTGTTCCATGGGCCGCACACGGGTCCTGTGCACGGTCTGCGAGGAGGACAGCGTGCCGCGTTTCCTCCACGGGAGCGGGCGCGGCTGGGTGACCGCCGAGTACTCCATGCTCCCCGGCTCCACCGACCGCCGCTCCGAGCGCGACGTGACCCGCGGACGTCCCTCGGGCCGCAGCCAGGAGATCCAGCGGCTGATCGGCCGCAGCCTGCGGGCGGTGGTCGAGCTGAGCGCGCTCGGCGAGCGAACCCTGTGGATCGACTGCGACGTCCTCCAGGCCGACGGCGGCACCCGCACCGCGTCGATCACCGGCGCGTACACGGCGCTGGCGATCGCGGTCGAGCGGCTGCGCGCGCGGGGGGCGTTGGGGGACGGTCCCCTCCTCGACTCGGTCGCCGCCGTCTCGGTGGGGCTGGTCGACGGACGCGTCGTGCTCGACCTTCCCTACGAAGAAGATTCGCGGGCCGAGGTCGACATGAATATCGTGGCGACCGGGGCCGGGCGCTTTGTCGAGGTCCAGGGCACGGCGGAGCAGGGCACCTTCAGCGCCGAGCAGCTCGGCGAGATGACCGCGCTGGCCCAGCGCGGCATCGAGGCACTCACGGCGCTACAGCGCGACGCGATCGCGCGGGCCCGCCGCGACTGAGCGTCGCTGTGCCCGAGCTCCTCGTCGCCACCCAGAACGCCGGCAAGCTGCGCGAGGTGCGCGAGATCCTCGCGGCGTTGTCGGTCGAATGGCTCGGCCTGCGCCCCGAATGGGCCGCGGCGCTCCCCGAGGAGGGCGACGAGTACGAGGCGAACGCCCGGGCCAAGGCGCTGGCCGGCGCCGCGGCCTCGGGACGGGTCGCCGTCGCCGACGACTCCGGGCTCGAGGTCGACGCGCTGGGCGGCGCCCCCGGACCCCACTCGGCGCGCTACGGCGGGCCGGGTCTCGACGACGCGGGGCGCAACGCGCGGCTCCTCGACGCGCTGGGCGGGGTGTCGCCCGGCGACCGCGGGGCGCGCTTTGTGTGTATCGCCGCAGTCGCCACGCCCGACGGGAGCTGCGCGGTGGCGCGGGGCGAGTGTGTCGGCTCGATCCTGGAGGCGCCCCGCGGCGCCGAGGGCTTTGGCTACGACCCGCTCTTCTGGGTGCCCGTGCGCGAGTGCGCCATGGCCGAGCTCACCCAGGCCGACAAGCACACGCTCTCCCACCGCGGCCGCGCGTTTCGCGCGCTCCTCCCGGCGATCGAGACGCGGCTCGCGGGCCGCTAGAGGGCGAGCCAGGCGAAGCCGGTCGAGAGGGCCACGCCGATCGCCGCGGAGCTGAGCGCGGGGAAGATCTGGGTGCGCACGTGATCCATCAGGTCGCAGCCGGTGAACATGCTGGAGAGGATCGTGGTGTCCGAGATCGGCGAGCACTGGTCGCCGAAGACCGCGCCGCCCAGCACGGCCCCGAAGCAGACGTGGAGGAACTGGGGGTCGGGGGCGAGGGCCCAGGCCAGGGGCAGCGCGACGGGGAACACCACCGCGTAGGTTCCCCACGAGGTCCCCGTGGCAAAGGCGATCCCCATACAGAGCAGGGTGAGGAGGGCAGGGAGGGCGAGGGCCGGAAGCCAATCGCCCAGCGCCGAGACCACGAAGCTCGCCGTGCCGAGCTCCCGGGCGGCGAAGCCCAGGGTCACGGCGAGGGCCAGCACGATCGCGCCGATCGTCATGCTGCGGCACCCCGCGAGGAATCCCTCGATCAGACTCGGGAGCGGCATGCCCCGCACGCGGGCGGTCAGCATCCCGGCGAGGGTCGAGGACAGAAAGGCCTCGTTGATGTGGTAGCTCCCCCAGATCAGATAGGGCCCGATGCCCACCCCGAGGAGGACTCCCAGCGGGACGAAGAAGTCGGCGAGGGAGGGCTGATAACCGGGCGCCGGCGCTTCGAGCTCGGTCTCCACCCGCATCAGCGGCTCGGAGCCCGGGGCGTCGAGGGTGCCCGTCTCGACCGCGCGCCGTCCCGCCCGTCGCAGGCCGGGGCCCGCCCACGGCAGCAGCCCCAGGGCGAGTAGCAAAGTGGAGCCCACCGCGACCAGGGCGTAGAAGTTGAAGGGCACCGAGCCCAGGAAGAAGCCGAACGCGGTCTCGATGTCCGGAATGAGCGGCACGGTGCCGACGACGAGCCCCGCCACGTAGTAGGGCCAGGCGTTGAAGGGGATGAGGGTCGCGATCGGGGACGCGGTCGAGTCGACCATGTAGGAGAGCTCTTCGTGGCTCACCCTGTGGCGGTCGGCGACGGGCTTCACGGTGGTCCCGGCCAGCACGGTGCTCACGGTCCCGCCCTGGTGAAAGACGACGCCGATGAACCAGGTCACGATCATCGCCGAGCGGCGGTCGCGGGCCACACGCTGGCTGATCCACTCGGCGAAATGGCGGGCCCCACCGGTCTTGCCCCAGAGACCCACGAGGCCTCCCAGACACCACAGGTAGATAAAGAGAATCTGGGCGAAGTTCTTTGTTCCAAGTGCTGGAAGAAACAGGTTGGAAACGGGGTTCAGGGCGGCGAGCGAGCCGCTCGTCCAGGCCATCACCAGCGCGGCCGTGATCACGCCGGTAAAGAGCGCGGCGATCACCTGACGGGTGGCGAAGGCGAGGACGATCGCCACCACCGCGGGGAGGATCGAGAGCCAGGTCGCCGGGTCGCCGTTGGGCATGGCGGCCGAGAGTAGGGGTTTGGGGGGTCTAGGTCAGGAGCTCGCGGAGCCGTTGTCGAGCGCGAAAGGCGCGGCTCTTGACCGCCCCCGGGTGGAGCCCGCGACTCGCTCCCCACTCGGCGTAGCTCAGGTCGCGGAGCGCGCAGCCCTCGATCACCTCGCGCTCCTCGCCGCGCAGCGCGGCGATCGCGCCGGTGAGCCGGGCGAGCTCGCCCCGGGTCGCGAGGCGCTCCTCGGCGCTGGGCGCCGGGTCGGGGGCGTAGGCCAGGTCGCCGTCTTCGGCCACCCCGATGCGGGCGTGGCGGCGCCGCTCGCTGCGCAACCACATGAGCGCCTCGTTCGCCACCACCCGGTGCATCCAAGTCGACACCTTTGAGCCCCCGCGAAACTGGTGGCCGTTGCGGAGCACCTTCTCGAGGGCGTTCTGCAGCACGTCGGCGGCGGCGTCGGGGTCGCGGGTGTAGCGGAGCGCCACGGCTCGCAGCCGCGGGCTGTACTCGGCAAAGAGCGCCCCCATCGCCTCGCGGTCGCGCCACGGGAGTGTCCGCTCGGCGGTCTCCTCGTGTCCGGGGGCTCCGCCGGCCGTCTTCGGATCGCCAGTCCACCGCATGTCGTCCCTCCCACCGCGGCAGCGCCCGGGCCGCCGGGCGCTCGCTCTGGTCTCTGCGGATGGACTACGCTGCGCGCCGCGCGGGGGTTACCGGACCGACGGCTTCTTTCGCGAGTCGGAGCGACCGCGCCGATGTCTGTAACCGTTGGCGGCACACACACGTATGCAGGACCAGCGCGCGCGAGAGCCGATCGCAGACGGCCAGTGGTCGGACTGGATGCGCGCCGCCCAGGCCGGCGACGACCGGGCCTACGAGACGCTGTTGCGCGCGTTGCTGCCGCTGTTGCGGGGCTATGTGCGGCGGCGGGTCGGAGACGCCAGTGCCGCAGAAGACCTGGTCCAGGACGTGATGTTGTCGATCCACCGCGCGCGCCACACCTATCGCCCCGAGCGGGCCTTTGGCCCCTGGTGGCGCACCGTCGCGCGCAACGCGACGATCGACTACTACCGCCGGCGCGGGCGCCGCGTCACCCGAGAGCTGCCCCTCGACGGCATCGACATCGCGGCGGACGACGACGGTGTCGACCGCGACGACTCGCTCTCTCCCGCGCTGCGCGCCGCGCTCGACGCGTTGCCGGCGAACCAGCGCGAGGCGGTCGAATGGATCCACGTCCAGGGGCTCAGCGTGGCCGAGGCCGCCGGCCGCGCCGGGGTGACGCCCGGCGCCCTCAAGGTGCGCGCCCACCGGGGCTATCGCGCGCTGCGCAAGCGGCTCCGGGAGGAGGGCTGGTGAGCGATCCCCAGCAAACCGAGGCGTTGCTCCAGCGCATCGTGGAGGACGGCCCGACGTGTCGTCCGGTGCCGCGCCTGCGGGTGGTGGTGGGTGGGCTGGCCGGGCTCTCCGCGGTCATCGCGGCGTTCTACCTCCACTACGGCGTGGGGCTGCGCCCCGACTTCGCGCTCCGTCTCGGCGGCGACCTCCACTTCGCGGGGATCTGGATCGGGCTGCTCGCGATGGCGCTCGGCGCCGGTCTCTGGGCGGTAGCCGGGAGCGTGCCGGGCCGCGCCGCCGTCGAGCGGGTGGGTCGGCGGATCGCGATCGCGGGGGCGCTGTTGGGCTTCGTGCTCGCGCCCGTCGCCGTCCTCGTCCACAGCGGCAGCGCCGCGTTCCACGCGGAGATCCACGAGTTCGCCTGTATGGGCGGCGCCTTCCGGGTCGCCGCCCTCCCGGGCGCTGCGTTGCTCGGCTGGGTGTTGTGGACGGCCCCGGCGCGGCCCGTGCGGACCGCGCTCTGCGCGGCTCTCGGCGCGGGTGCCCTCGGCGCCCTCGTGGTGCACGGGAGCTGCCCGAACGGCGATCCGGGGCACTGGATGCGGGCTCACGCGCTCACGCCGTTGGCGGCGATGGCGGTGGCGGGGCTCCCGGTGTGGGGCTTCGGGCGCTGGCAGGCGGCGCGACGGCGGCGGCCCCTCTAGCGCTCTGCGGTCAGCAGGGCGTCGACGCTCGAGAGGGTCGAGACGCAGTAGGGCACCATCGTGGTGAGGGCCATCCGCGCGAAGCGGTCCCACTCGAGGTCGCCGGCGAGAATGGCACCGCCGTGATTGATCGCGATCAGCACCGATCCCACCACCACGGCGTACTTGAGTGCGCGCTTCACGACGCTGGGGCGCCGCGCCACCCGCAGCCGGTCTCGAATCCCGTGCTTCACGCTCGTCCTCCCGCGTCCCACTCGCGCGCTGCCCGCACCGCCCCTCGGCGTCGCGAGTCGCCGAGCTGCCGTGTCACCGGTTCACCGATCCACCCGATTCATCCATTCACTCATTCGCCCAGTCACCCAGCCCGGTTGGCCGGCGACTCCCCTATGCTGCCACGCTTGGGCGAGCTCGTGTGGACACGTCACGCCGAGAGCACCTGGAACGCGCTGGGCCGCTGGCAGGGCCAGAGCGATCCGGGTCTGACCGACACCGGGCGCGCCCAGGCCGCGGCGCTGGCCGACCGGCTGGTGGGCGGAGCGGCGGAGCGCCCCGTTCGGGTCGTCACGAGCGATCTGCGCCGCGCCGCGGAGACCGCCCGGATCGTCGCCGAGCGGTTGGGTCTCGAGGCCGAGCCCGAGCCGCGGCTGCGCGAGCGCGCTCTCGGCGTCTGGACGGGGCTGCAACACCACCAGGTCGCGGCGCGCTGGCCCGAGGAGCTGGCGGCGATCCGCGCCCGCGACCTCCATCTCAAGCCGCCCGGCGGCGAGTCCCTGCACGAGGTTCGCGAGCGCATCGCGGACTGGCTCCGCGAACAGCAGCCCGCGCTCCGGGGTCGGCGCACGCTGGTCGTGAGCCACGGCGGGCTGCTCCGCGCGCTCTTCCCCGAGCGCTTTGCCAACACCCAGACCCGTGTGTCGAGTGTCGACGAGCTCTGTCACACTGTCGCCGTGGACGCGTCGCGGCGGAAGCCCGCTTGAGCTCTCGTCCCCAGGCGGATGGCCACGCGGTGCGCCCGCCGCTGGCGCCCGGCTGGCTCCTCACCTGGGCTCCGGGGTGGGCCGTGCTGGCCCTCGCCGCCACCGCTTGGCGCGCGCCGTGGTGGGCCGCGCCCCCCTTGGCCGTCGCCGCCCTCGGGCATCTCTGGCTCTGCGTCGCGCATCTGCGCGGGCCGGGCTACGCGAGCGCGCGGCGCTCGGTGATCTGGAGTGCTGTGGCGATCTGGTCCGGCGTCTTTGCCTTCGCCGCCGCCGCGGGTTGGATCGCGTGGCTGGCGATCGGCTTTGGCGTGCTGGTCGGCTGGGCCGGCGTGCGCCACTCGCTCCGCGAGCTGCCCCACGCACCGATCGACCAACTGGCCAAGGGGCCGACGCGCAAGGTGCTCTACCTCGGGGGCGCCCTCGACCTCTCGATGACCGCCTACTGGGAGGCCGGGGCGGCGCTGCGCCGCGGCGTGCCCCTGGAGCGCATCCGGGAACAGCTCGAGCGCGCCTGCTCGCGCTACCAGACCCTCGGGTGGGACGAGCACCCCGAAGAGGCCTTCGAGACCCCGCCGATGCTCGAGAAGGCCAAGCTCTACGGGCGCCGCGTCGGCGGCGAGCCCCTCGAGGTGATGAGCTTCGACAGCGAGTTCGAGGCCTTCGACCCGGAGGTCGCCGACGCCTTTACGGCCCACGAGCGCAACCGCGAGGCGCGGGCGTATCTGTGGCGTCACGCGCGGGGGCCGACCCGACCGGCGTTGATCTCGATCCACGGCTTTGGGATGGGCGACCCGCGGATCGACCTGCGCTGGCTGCGGGTGCGGGGCTGGGACATGCCCGAGGTGCACCGGGGGCTCGACGTCGACGTCGCCTACTACGTGCTCCCCTTCCACGGCGACCGCCGGACGGGGTACCGCTCGGGCAACGGCTTCTTCAACCAGCACCCGCTCCTCACCAACGCCGCCATCGCCCAAGCGATCTGGGACCTGCGACGTCTCACCGGCTGGCTGCGAGCCCAGGGAGCGCCGCGGGTCGGCATCCACGGCATCAGCCTCGGCGGCTACGTCGGCGCCCTCTACGCCTCCCTCGACCCGGATCTCGCGGTGGCGATGCCGACGGTTCCGGCCGTCGACTTTGTGCCGCTGATCTGGCGCCAGCTGCCGGGGTTCCGGCGCCGCGAGTGGCGCGACGCGGGGCTCGACCCCGGGCTGCTCCACCGGGTCTGGGCCCTGCACCAGCCGCTGCGTCACGCGCCCCAGGTGCCGCCGCCCGCGCGTATGCTGGTCGGCGCCTTCGCCGATCGCATCACCCCGCCCGACGAGACCCTGCGGCTCTGGGAGCATTGGGATCACCCGGAGCTCTTCTGGTTCCCCGGCACCCACCTCGTGTGGCGCGGCGGCGACGCGTTGCAGATGCGCTGGGGCGCCCACCTCGCCGCGCACCTGCGCCGCAGCGAACGCCCCATGAGCCGCTTTCGCGAGGGCGGCTAGCGGGCGGCCCGCCGCGTCGCGCGCCGTTCGAACACGCGACCGAGCGCCGCCGCGAGCCCAGGCGAGAGACGTTTTAACAGGTAAAAGAGCCACGCCTCCGGCGTGATCGGCGCGAGCCCGCGGTTGCGCGCCACCGCTTTGAGCATGCCCTGGGCGACGCGCTCGGGCGGGTAGTCGCGTTTGCGGAACATCTCGCGGGTGGAGGCGAGGAGCGCCTCGTCTGCCGCCGCGCCGCGGCGGCGGGCGTTCTCGACGATCGGGGTGTTGATCATCCCCGGGCACAACGCCGTCACCCCGATGCGGTGGGGCGCGAGTTCGGCGCGGAGCGCCTCCGAGAGGCCGACCACACCGAACTTGGTCGTGCAGTACGCCGAGAGCGTGGGCCCGGCGGTGAAGCCCGCCATCGACGCGACGTTCACGATGTGCCCGCCGCGCCCCCGCGCCACCATCGCCGGGGCGAAGAAGTGACAGCCGTGGACGACGCCGCGGAGGTTGATGTCGAGGATCCAGTCCCAGTCGTCGAGGGTGGAGTCGAGAAAGCTCGCGCCGAGGGCGACCCCGGCGTTGTTCACCACCAGGTCGAGGGCGTCGACGCGGCGGTGCACCTCGGTCGCGAGGTCGGCCATCGCGGCGCGGTCGGCGACGTCGACCCGCCGCGCGAGCACCTCGACGCCGGTCGCACCCAGCGCCTCTTCGACCTCGCGGAGCCGGTCGCGGTCGAGGTCGCAGATCACGAGGTTCGAGCGGTGGGCGGCGATCGCCTCGGCGCAGGCGCGGCCGATGCCACTCGCCGCGCCAGTCACCAGCGACCAGCCACCGCGCAGTTGGTGAAGATCCACTACGGGTGTGCCTCCGCGCGGGGCTCCGCCGCGTCGCTCGCGAGCAGCCGCAGCCCCTCCAAGACGATCCACACGTCACAGGCCAGGATGAAGCTCCCGAGTCCGGCCAGCAGCCAGCGCGACTCGGTGAAGTACCCCATCACCTCGCCCAGCACCTCGGCCAGGGTGGCGAGCGCCACGAAGAGCATCGGCAGCAGGGTGTAGAGATAGGGGCGGCCGTTTCGCTTGAGCCACAGCGATACGACGAGCAGGGTCACTCCGGCGACGAGCTGGTTGGTCGTCCCGAAGAGCGGCCACAGGATCAGCCCGCCGCGTCCCCCCGCCTGGGTGACGGCGAGCACCAGCGCCAGACCGATGCCGAGCGCGCTCGCCGCATACCGGTTGGTGAGCGGGCGCACGTCGTAGGCCTCCGCCAGCTCGGCGATCAGTAGCCGCTGGATCCGCGCGCCGGTGTCGAGGGAGGTGGCCGCGAAGGCGATCACCATCACCGCGATGAAGGTCTTCCCGGTCGCGAGGGGCACCCCGATCGCCCCGAGAAACACCGCGCCCCCGGTGACGAAGGCCTCGAGCTTGGGAGCGAGTCCCGACACCGCGGACCAGCTCGCGTAGTGGTCGTGCCAGGGCCCCACGGTCGCGAAGCCGGCCGTGGCGGCCAGCACCGCCAGGAGCCCGAGGGTGCCTTCGCCCAGCATCCCGCCGTAGCCGATGGGTTTGGCGTCGGTCATACACGACACCTGTTTGCTCGTGGTCCCCGACGACACCAGCCCGTGAAATCCCGAGATCGCGCCGCAGGCGATCGTGATGAAGAGAAAGGGGACGATCGGCGGGGCGCCCTCGGGCCAGAGCTGCACCGCCGGTACGCCCATCTCGGGCCGCAACACGAGCAGACCGCCGAAGAGCAGCGTCAGTGCCGTCAGGAGCTGGTGCGAATTCAGGAAGTCGCGCGGTTGGAGCAGCGTCCAGACGGGGAGCACCGAGGCGACGAAGGCGTAGACGAGGAGCAGCCACACCCAGGTGGAGACCGAGAGCGCGCCGATCGCCGGCACCGCCTCGGCGACGGCGTTGCCGTAAAACACCGCCACAAGCAGCAGGGCGTAAACGACGAGGGAGGGCAGGGCGATCGAGGCGCCACGGCGCCGCGCCCACCAGCCCAGGGCCAGCGCCAGCAGGATCTGGATGTTGATCGGGAACACCGCGCCCGGGTTCGCCACGAAGAGCGTCGCGATCACGTACGCGAAGACCGCGAGCACGATCCAGATCAGGATCGAGATGATCAGCAGAAAGAGGGTGCGCGCCCGGGGCCCGATGATCTCGTCGGTGATGTCGCCGATCGAGCGCCCGCGCTTGCGCAGGCTGATCACCAGGGCCGAGAAGTCGTGCACCGCGCCCATCAACACGGTGCCGAGGGCCACCCAGAGCAGGGCGGGGAGCCATCCCCAGATGACGGCGAGGGCCGGGCCCACGATCGGCGCCGCCCCGGCGATCGAGGTGTAGTGGTGACCCCAGAGGATGTGTTTCGGCGTGGGGACGTAGTCGACGCCGTCCTCGAGCTCGCGGGAGGGCACCGGCTCGTCGGGGAGCAGCGCGAACACCCGCTGCGCCAGAAACCCCGCGTAGAATCGGTAGCCCACGGCGAAGAGCGCCAGCACCCCGATCGCGAGCCAGGCAGCGTTCACGTCGCGTCTCCCCCCGCCGCCATCTTAGGGCCCCGGCAGCCAGAGCGGGCCCGCCGGCCCGAGGGGAAGGCCCAGGGCCATCCAGACGAGGAGGAGCCCGGTCCACACCACACCGAAGGCAATCGCGTAGGGGAGCATCAGCGACACGAGGGTGCCGAAGCCGGCGCCCCGGTCGTAGCGCTGGAGCAGCACGAGGATGATCACCAGGTAGGGGTTGAGCGGCGTGATCACGTTGGTGACCGAGTCGCCCACCCGGTACGCGGCCTGGGTGAGCTCGGGGGAGATGCCCACCTGCATGAACATCGGCACGAAGACCGGGGCGAAGAAGGCGTACTTTGCCGACATCGAGCCGATCAGGAGGTTCGCCACCGCCGTCGTCGCGACGAAGGCCACCACCAGGAGAGCCGGCGGGAGCGCCATCTCCACCAGCCAATTGCCGCCGGCGACGGCCAGCATCTCCCCCAGGTGGGAATAGGCGAAGTACGCGATGAACTGCGCCGCAAAGAACGCCATCACGATGTAGGGGCCCATCGAGGCCATCGTGTCGCCGAGCATCGTCGCCACGTCGCGGTCGCTGCGCAGCGTCCCCGCGCGCACGCCGTAGGCCAGCCCGGGAAGGAAGAGCGAGACGAAGAGGATCGGGATGATCGCCTCGACCCAGCGCGGGAATCGCCCGGCGTCGCCGTAGAGGGGCGCCCCGGGCACCCAGGTGGCCGCCCCGAAGAGGAGCGCGGTCGCCGCGAACGCGAAGAGCCCGAACCGCAACGCGCTCCACTCGCGGGCGCTCACCGCCGCGCCCTCGGCGCCGGGGGCCGCCGCGGGCGGGCCGCCCTCCTCGGCGCTGCGTGCGGCGAGGCCCGGCTCGACGAAACGCGCCGTGACGACCCAGCCGACCGCGGTCAGCAGAAAGGTCGAGACGATGAGAAACCACACGTTGGCGGTTGCGGCGACCCGGTACTCGGGGTCGACGAGCTGGGCACCGCTGGTGCTGAGGCCGGCGAGCATCGGGTCGAGGCCGGTCACCCAGAGGTTGGCGCTGAAGCCCGCCGAGACGCCGGCGAAGACGACGGCGATACCGACCAGCGGCGAGCGCCCCGCCCCGGCGTAGAGGCTCGCCGCGATCGGCGGGAGAACGACGTAGCCGGCGTCGAGGGTGAGCGACGAGAGCACCCCCACGAAGAACACCATCGGGGTGAGGAGCGCCGGCGTCACCCGCGACAGCGAAGCGCGGAGCAGGGTCGGGAGAAAGCCGCTCCGCTCGGCGAGCCCGATCCCCAGCATCCCCACCAGGACGATCGCCAGGGGCGGGAAGTTCTTGAAGTTGTCGACGCTGCTCGAGAGCGCCCAGAAGAGACCGTCGGCGTTGAGCAGACTCACGGGCTCCACCCGGCCCTCGGCGCTCTCCACCGACCAGCCTTGGCTCACCGCCACGTGGGAGAGCAGCATCACCGCGAAGGCCCCCGCCGCGAAGAGCGTCACCGGGTGCGGCAGCCGGTTGCCGAGTGCTTCGAGGCGCCCCAGCAGCTCGCCCGCGGGTGCGCGCGCGGGGGACGGAGCGGGCGCCGGGTCGCGGTCGGGCATCGCGCAACGGTGCCACGAACCGGCAGCGGCGGCCGCTCTCGCTGCGCTTTATGTTTGCAGGGTGGCTTCTCTCGCGATCGGCTTGGTGTACGAGCTGCTCGGCGGCGCGCCGCGCCGGGCCGGCGACCCCGCCGACTTCGACGCCGAGTACGAGCCGGTCGAGACCCTCGAGCTGCTCGAGGCCGCGTTCCGGCGCCTCGGCCATCGGCCGGTGCGGCTGGGTCGACCCCACGAGCTCTTGAAGGCCGGCGAGCCCCCGGTCGACGCGGCGCTCTCGATCGCCGAGGGCCGCGACACCCGCAACCGCGAGGCCTGGGCCCCGGTGCTCCTCGAGATGTTCGGGGTGCCGCGGCTCGGCTCCGACGCGCTCACCCTGTCGCTCTCCCTCGACAAGGCCTGGACCCGCAGCGTCGTCGCTGACGCCGGCGTGCCGGTCGCCACCGGCACTGTGATGGGCTCCGGGGAAGAGGCTCGCGGCTGGGCCGGCCCCTTCCCCGCCTTCGTCAAGCCGCGCTTCGAGGGAAGCTCGAAGGGCATCGACACAAGTTCCCGGGTCGAAAGCGAAACCGAGCTCGCGGCTGCTGTCGAGCGCACGACCCGTACGTATCGCCAGCCGGCCCTGGTCGAGGCGTTTTTGCCCGGCGCCGAGTACACCGTGTGCGTGACGGGGAACGCCCCGGCCACCGCCCATCCGGTGCTCCAGCGCGCCCTCGACCCGGCCAGCCGGATCGGCCACCACGCGCTCACCACTGCGGCCGAGCCGCTTCTCACCGGCGATCTCGACCCGGCGCTCGAGACACAGCTCGCCGACTACGCGCTGCGCGCGTACGCGTCCCTCGAGTGTCTCGACTTCGCCCGGGTCGACTTCAAGCTCGACGCGGACGGCGCGCCGCGCTTCCTCGAGATCAACACCCTGCCCACCTTCGCCCGGGATGGCTCCTTCGCGATCCTGGCGGAGCTCGAGGGGCGGCCGGTGGAGGCGCTGCTGGCCGACGTCTTCGCTGCGGCCCTGCGCCGGCTGGGGTTGGTAGGGTGAGCGGACAGCCCCGCAGCCGCCGCCCCGCCGAGGTCGCCCCCGCCGACTGGAGCGACTGGAGCTGGCAGATGCGCGAGCGCATCCGCGACGCGGCGGGGCTCGCCGCGTGGATCGACCCGAGCGACGACGAGCGCCGGGCGATCGACGCCCTGGGCGACCGCTTTCGCTTCGTCATCACGCCCTACTACGCCTCGCTGATGGACCCCGACGATCCGGCGTGTCCGGTGCGGCGCCAGGTGGTTCCTCGCCTCGCCGAGCTCGACGACGCGGCCGGTCTCGCCGACCCCCTGGACGAGGTCGCGCACTCGCCGGTGAAGAACATTGTGCGGGTCTACCCCGACCGCATCGCCTTCTGTGTGAACAACGAGTGCGCGCTCTACTGCCGCTACTGCTTGCGCAAACGGATGGTGGGCGAGCCCGAGTGGACCATGAAGAAGCGCGAGCTCCAGGCCGGGATCGACTGGGTGCGCGACACCCCCGAGATCCGCGACGTGCTGCTCACCGGGGGCGACCCGCTGATCTTCTCCGACGAGCGCCTCGGCTGGCTGCTCGAGTCGCTGCGCGCGATCCCCCACGTCGAAATCCTGCGGCTCGGCACGCGGCTGCCGGTGACCCTCCCGTTCCGGGTGACCCCGGCGCTCTGTGACCTGCTCGCCTCGTTCCACCCCCTCTGGGTGAACACACACTTCAACCACCCCAAGGAGCTGAGCGAGGAGGCCGCCGCCGCCTGCGACCGGCTCACCCGCGCCGGCATCCCGGTGGGCAACCAGAGCGTCTTGCTGCGCGGGGTGAACGACGACGCGGGGGTGATGAAGGCGCTGTGCGAAGGGCTCGTGCGGATGCGTGTGCGGCCCTACTACGTCTACCAGGCCCAGCTCCTCGAGGGCACCGGGCACTTCCGGGTCCCGATCGAGCGGGGCGTCGAGATCTTCCGATCGCTGCGCGGCCGCACGAGCGGGTTCGCCATCCCCACTTATGTCCTCGACACCCCCTACGGCAAGGTGCCGCTCAGCTATCCCTATCTAAAGGGACGCGAGGGGGACGACGTGGTCGTCGAGGCCTACGACGGCCGTCTCTGGCGCGAGCCCAATCCCTTGGATCCCCCCGAGCCGGCTTCGTGAGCCGGGGCCCGGGCCCCGAGGTCGCGAAGAGCGGCGCGATCGCCGGCGCGGCCGCGCTGCTCGCCGCGAGCGTGCTGCTCTCGCGGGTGCTCGGGGTCGTACGCGACGTCGTGCTGGCGGACTTCGCGGGGATCAGCCGCGAGAGCGACGCCTACAACGCCGCGTTCCAGATCCCGGACCTACTCAACTACCTGCTCGCCGGGGCGGCGCTCTCGATCGCCTTTCTCCCGCTCTACACCCAGCGCCGCGGCGAAGACCCCGCCGCGGCCGAGCGCTTCTTCGCGGTGGTGCTGGGCAACATGGGCGCCCTCGCGGTGGCGGCGACGGCGCTCCTCTTTGTCTTTGCCGAGCCCCTGGTGGCGCTCCAGTTTCCGGGCTTCGACGCCGACACCCGGGCGCTCTGCACGCGTCTGACGCGCATCGTGCTCCCCGCGCAGATCTGCTTCGTCGTGGGGGGGCTGGTGCAGGCGACGCTGATGTCGCGGGGCCGCTTTGGCGCCGCCGCGCTGGCGCCGCTCTTCTACAACCTGGGGATCGTCGCGGGCGGCCTCGTGCTGGCGCCACGGATGGGGATCGAGGGCTTCGCGTGGGGCGCCCTCGCGGGCGCGGTGGCCGGGCCGATGCTCGTCCCGGTGGTCGACGCCTGGGGCCGCGTCCCGCTGCGCCCGGTCGTCGCCCCCGCCGAGCGCAACTTCTGGGGCTACCTGTGGATCGCGCTCCCGCTGATGGTCGGGCTCTCGCTGCTCACCGTCGACGAGTGGTACGACCGCTGGTTCGGCGCGTCCCTCGGCGTCGGCGTGGTGGCGGCACTCGGCTTTGCGCGCCGGCTGATGCACGCGCCGGTGGCGGTCGTCGGCCAGGCGATCGGCGCGGCGGCGCTCCCGGCGCTCTCCCAGCTCTGGGCCGAGGGCCGGGGCGACGAACTCAACCGGGTCGTCGAACGCGTACAGCGCGCGGCGCTCGGGGTCGGTCTCGCGGCCGCGGGGGCCACGGTGGCGCTGGCGGCGCCCGGCGTCGCGGTGCTCTACCAGCGCGGCGCCTTCACCGGTGACGACACCGCGCAGGTCGCGACCCTGCTCGGGGTGTTCGCGCTCGGCGTGCCGGCCTGGGTGACCCAACAGGTGACGGTGCGCGCCTTCTACGCGCGGAGCGATACTTGGCGGCCGATGGTGATCGGCACCGGCATCGTGCTCCTCGCGCTCCCCCTCTACTGGGCCGGCGGCGCCCGCTACGGGGCGGCGGGGCTGGCGGGTGCGGGGGCCCTCGCGATGAGCGTCAACGCGGTGGTGCTCCTCCTCTGGGCGCGCCGGCTCCACGGGGCCCCGCGCTTCGGGCGGCTGGCGGGGACCGCGTTGCGCAGCGCGGCGGTCGTCGCCCCGAGCGTGTGGGCGACCGGCCTCGCCGTCGCGCAGTTCGGCGGGGGGGGCCCGCTCCTCGACCTCGCGATGGGGGGCGCGGTCTACGCGGGGCTGGTCGGCGCCGGGCTGTGGTGGCTCGGCGACCAAGAGCTCCGCGATGCCCTGCGCCGGGTGGCGCGCCGCCTGCCCGGGCGACGCGCGTGAGCGACGCCGACCGGGCGACGCGCGTGAGCGACGCCGACCGCGCGCCGCCCGAGGCCGCTCTCGACGCGCCGGTCTGGGAATTCTGGATCGATCGGGGGGGCACCTTCACCGACGTGATCGCGACCGCGCCCGATGGCTCGCGACACACGGCGAAACTTCTGTCCTCGGCGACGGCTCCGGTCGAGGGCATCCGCCAGGTGCTCGAGCGGGTCGAGGGGCTGGCCCCCGGCGCGCCGCTCCCGCACTGCAGCGTAAAGCTCGGCACCACCGTGGCGACCAACGCCCTGCTCGAACGCGGCGGGGTGCCCACCGCGCTCCTCACCCACGCGGGGCTGGGCGATGTGTTTCGCATCCGCACCCAGCAGCGCCCCGAGCTCTTCGAGCTCGCCATCGCGTTGCCCGCCCCGCTGCCGGAGCGCGTGATCGCGGCGCGCGGCCGCCGCGGCGTCGGCGGCGAGGTCGTGACGGCGGAGGACGACGACGCGTTGCGCCGCGGGCTCGCCGCCGCGCGCCGCGACGGGATCGACGCCGTCGCCGCCGTCGCGCTCCACGCCACCGAGGACCCGGCCCTCGAGCGGCACTGGGCCGCGCTCGCCGAGGAGGCGGGGCTCGGCTACGTGAGCGTCTCCCACGAGGTGGCCCGGGAGCAGGGCTTCCTCGCGCGGGGCGAGACAACCATCGCCGACGCGTATCTGACGCCGCTCCTGCAACGCCACAGCCACGAGCTCGAGCACGCGCTGCCGGGCTCACGGCTGCGCTTTATGCAGTCGTCGGGGGGGCTCACCGACGCCGCGCGTTTCCGCGGGCCGTCGGCGCTGCTCTCGGGGCCGGCGGGCGGGGTGGTGGGCGCCGCCGAGGTGGCGCGCCGCTGTGGTTACACCCGCGCCCTCGGCTTCGACATGGGCGGCACCTCGACCGACGTCTCGCTGATCGTCGACGGGGCGGTCGACCGCGCCTTCGAGACGGAGGTGGCGGGGCTGTCGGTGCGGGCGCCGATGCTGCGCATCCACACGGTCGCCGCGGGGGGCGGGTCGCTGTGTCGCTTCGACGGCTTCCGGCTGAGCGTCGGCCCGGAGAGCGCCGGCGCCGACCCGGGGCCCATTTGTTACGGCCGCGCCGGTGAGACGGGGGCGCTCGCGCTCACCGACATCAACCTCTTTCTCGGCCGCCTGCGCGGCGAGCGTTTCCCGTTTTCGCTCGACGCCACGCCGGTGGAAGCCGCGCTCCGCCGCACAAGACGCGCGCTGGCCGACGCGGGCCACGACCTCGACCTCGACGAGCTGGCCGCGGGCTTCGTCGAGATCGCCAATGCCTCGATGGCCCAGGCGATCCAGGAGGTGTCGGTGGCGCGGGGTGTCGACCCGCGCGACTGCGTACTGGTGGGCTTTGGCGGTGCGGGGGCCCAGCACGTGTGCGCCGTGGCGCGGAGCCTGGAAGTCCGTACCGTGCTGCTCCATCCGCTGGCGGGGCTGCTCTCGGCCTACGGCATCGGCGTCTCGCCGCTCACCTGGGATCGCAGCCGCGACGCCGGCCGCGTTCCCCTCGAGCCGGGGTCGTTGGCGCCGGCTCTGGCGGAGGGCTTCGCCGAGCTCGAGGCGGAGGGCCGGCGGACGCTCCGCGAAGAGGGCGCCGCCGCCGAAGAGATCCGCAGCGAGCGCGCCCTCGAGCTGCGCTACGCGGGCACCGAGACCGCGCTCGCCGTCGAAGAACCCGCCGACGGCGACTGGCGGGGGGCCTTCGAAGCCGCCCACCGGGCGCGCTTCGGCTACGCACGGGAAGGCCGCGCGATCGAGATCACGACGCTCCGCGTGCGCGCGGAGGCCGCCGCCACGTCGCGCGACCAGACGGCGTCGAACCCGTCGCCGGCCGAGGCGACGTCGCCCCCCGCACCGCGCACCCGGGCCCTCGCCTGGTTCCCCGAGCTCGGCCGGGTCGAGGCCCCCGTCTACGACCGCGAGGTGCTCGCGCAGGGCCACACGCTCGAGGGCCCGGCGATCGTCCTCGAGGACACGGGGACGGTGGTGATCGATCCGGGGTTCCGCGGCGCCCTCCTCCCGGGCGGGGTGCTCGAGCTGCGCGACACCGGTGCGGCGCCGCGCCCCGCGGCCACCGACCTGGGGCGCGCCGACCCGGTGCGGCTCGAGGTGTTTGGCAACCGCGTGATGTCGATCGCCGAGCAGATGGGCGCGGTGCTCCGCAATACTTCCGTGTCGACCAACATCAAGGAGCGTCTCGACTACTCCTGCGCGGTGTTCGACGCCGCCGGTGGGCTCGTCGCCAACGCCCCCCACATCCCGGTGCACCTGGGCGCGATGGAGGAGACCGTGCGCAGTCTGCGCGCCGCCTTCCCGGACCCGGCCCCCGGCGACGTGTGGGTGACCAACGACCCCTTCGCCGGCGGTTCCCACCTCCCCGACGTCACCGTCGTCACTCCGGTCTTCGCGGCCGGGGAGACGGCGCCGTCCTTCTATGTCGGGAGCCGCGGCCACCACGCCGACCTCGGGGGCACGACCCCGGGCTCGATGCCCGCCGACTCCCAGCGCCTCGAGGAGGAGGGGGTCGTGATCCCGCCGACGCGGCTGGTGCACGCGGGCGTCTTCGACGAGGCGGGCATGCGCCGCACCCTGGCCGAGGCGACCTATCCGGCGCGCAACCCGGACGACAACCTGGCCGACCTCGAGGCGATGGTGGCTGCGAACCGCGCCGGCGAGGCCATCCTACTCGCCTGGCGCGACGAGGTCGGGGCGGAGGTGTTGCGGGTGACCCTGCAGCAGCTCCAGGAGGCCGCCGCCGCCAAGGTGGCCGCGGAGATTGCGGCGCTCCCCGACGGCGAACACCACTTCGCCGACGCCCTCGACGACGGCTCCCCCGTGGCCGTCACCCTCACCGTGCGCGGCGACCGCATGCGGATGGACTTCGCGGGCACCGGCCCGGCCCTCGCCGGCAATCTCAACGCGCCCCGCGCGGTGGTGCGGGCGGCGGCGATCTATGTGCTGCGTTCGATGGTCGCCGACCGCATCCCGCTGAACGGCGGCTGTCTCCACCCCGTCGAGATCGCGATCCCGCCCGGCTCGCTGCTCGACCCGCCCCCGGGCTCCGCGGTCGTGGGCGGGAACGTCGAGACCTCCCAGCGGGTGGTCGACGTGCTGCTCGGCGCCATCGGGCTCGCGGCGGCGAGTCAGGGCACGATGAACAACGTGACCTTTGGCAACGAGCACTTCGGCTACTACGAGACCGTGGGGGGCGGCGCCGGCGCCGGCGCCGAGTTCCCCGGGGCCTCCGGGATCCACGTCCACATGACCAACACCCGCATCACCGACCCCGAGGTGCTCGAGAGCCGCTATCCGGTCCGGCTCCTCGAATTCGCCCTGCGCCCGGGGAGCGGCGGCGCCGGGCGCCAGCCGGGCGGCGACGGGCTGGTGCGTCGCTACGCCTTTCTCGAGCCCGTTTCGGTGACGCTCCTCACCGAGCGCCGCACCCGGCCCCCCTTTGGCCTGGCCGGCGGCGCGCCCGGCGCCCCGGGGCGCAACCTC
>CAJHXS010000395.1_pt1 | contig 20008 bp, 16 predicted proteins | sample 9198591 | NCBI WGS metagenome assembly CAJHXS01 (sample SAMEA7708347, study PRJEB35096) | sediment metagenome | biome: marine neritic benthic zone biome [ENVO:01000025]; feature: sediment [ENVO:00002007]; material: shallow marine sediment [ENVO:03000034] sea grass bed [ENVO_01000059] ... | reverse complement strand
GTCGCGCTCGCGCTGGAGCACGTCGAAGGGCGTCGACTCGCCGTACTCGAGGCGCAGCCGCTCGGCGCGGAGCTGCTCCTCCGCCGCGAGCCGGCGGCGCTCGGCGGCCTCGATCCCCTCGATCGCCGCCTTGAGCTCGCGCACCGCGCGGCGGATCTCGACGATCACCACCTGTTGCTCGCGACGCAGCCGCGCCTCGGCGCGTCCGTGTTCGAATTCGGCGCGGCGGAAAGAGTGCCGTTCGGAGACGTTGCCCAGCGGGATCGAGAGCACCCCGCGCACCGCCCACTGCTGTGCCCCCTTGGTCTTGAAGAAGTCGTCCATCGAGTCTCGGAAGTCGGGGCGCGGGCTCGGGACCGTGCCGATCGCCGGCCCACCCGGGAAGACGAGCCGATCCTCGTTCTCGCGTCCGGAGAGACCCTGGAAGCCAAAGCTCCCGCGAACGTTCAGCTCGGGGAGACGCTGGTTGCGGGCGAAGCGCAGGTTCAACGCCTCCCGCTCGACGGCCTTGCGCAGCACGCCGAGCTCGGGTCGCTGCTCGAAGGCCAGCGCCGTCGCCTCTCCGACATCCATGTCGCGGATGCCGATCTGGTCGGGGGGGTCGGTGGCGTTGATGGTGAGGTCGAGGGTGGGGACGAAGCGATGCCCCAGGATCTGGTTGGCCAGCTCGTCCTGCGCATTCTCGTACTGCGCCTCGGCGCGGATCAGCGACACCTCGCGCTCCGCCACGCCCGCCTCGGCCTCGGTCACCTCGACCTGGGAGACGACCCCGACCTCGTACTGCACCAGGGTCTGCTCCTTCAGCGCCTCGGCGGTCTCGAGGCTCTTCTGGGCGACCCGCAGCGCCTCTTTGGTCGCCACGAGGTTCCAGTAGGCGTCCTCGATGATGCGCACCACGTCCATCAGCCGGGTCCGGAACTCCTCGTCGCCCTCGGCGACGCGAAGTCGCCCGCGGCGCACCTCGGTCCACGGCTGGCTCCAGAGCAGGTTCTTGAGGAGGGGAACCTCGAGGTCGAGACGGACCTGGGAGCGAAACTCGGGCGACAGCGTGTTGATGCTGGTGTCGGTGTCGAGCTCCGACCCGACGTAGCCGAGGGAGTACTCGCCACCCAGCCACGGGATGAGCCCCGAGATCGACGCGTCCCCGTCGTAGAAGATGTTCTGGTTGACGGTGGGCGTCCCCTCGAAGACGCTCGCGGTCGGCCGCTCTACGTTGTCGACCCCGCCCTCGACCCCGATCACGGGATCGAACTCTCCCCAGGCGATGCCGAGCTGCTCGCGAGAGATGAGCGGCCCGTGCCGCTCGACCTGGACGTCGAGGTTGTTCTCGATCCCGATCGCGACCGCGTCGTCGAGGGACAGCCTCGTCATCGCCTCTTCGATCGCCGCCGGCATCTGGTGCTGGTCCGCCGCGACCGACGTCGCGACGATCGTGGCGAGGGCGATCGACACCCAAACTCGCATCATTGGTTCCTCCAGTCGTCGACACTGCGACGCAGATCTTCCAGGATCATGTAGTGGGCCGGGATGAGTAGCAGCGTTGCCGCCGTCGCAAAGAGCACCCCGAAGGCGAGCGACGTCGCCATCGGGATCAAGAACTGCGCCTGCAGGCTGCGTTCGAGCATGATCGGGGTGAGCCCGGCGAAGGTCGTGAGCGAGGTGAGCGCGATGGCGCGGAATCGCAGCGCCCCCGACCGCTCGACCGCCTCGCGGGCGCCGCCGGCGCCGCGCTCGCGGTGCTCGTTCGCGAACTTCACGAACACCAGGCTGTCGTTCACCACGACCCCGGTGGCCGCGAGCACCCCGATGATCGACAGCATGCTGAGGTCGCGCCCGGTGAGGATATGGCCCCACATCGCCCCGGCGATCCCGTACGGGATGGCGGACATGATGATCAGCGGCTGGACGTAGGAGCGGAGCGGCACCGCGAGGAGCGCGAAGATCGCCAACAGCGACAGCCCGAAGCCCAACTGGAAGTTGGCGAGGGTCTCGCTCTGCTCCCGCTGCTCTCCCTCGAGCCGGTAGTTCACCCCGGCGTGGCTCGCCACCAGCTCGGGCATCACCCGCGCCCGCAGGTCGGCGAGGATCTCGTTCGGGGTGACCAGGGTCTCGTCCACCTCGGCGGTGACGTTCACCACACGCTGACGATCGCTGCGGCGGATCGTCGAGTAGCCGCGTCCGAGCTCGGCGTCGGCCACCTGGCCAAAGGGCACCGCCGCCCCGTCGGCGAGGCGGATCCGCATGTCCGCGATCGACGCCAGGCTCCGCCGCTCGTCCTGCGGGTAGCGCACCATCACCCGGACGTCGTCGCGCCCGCGCTGGATACGCTGCACCTCGTCTCCGTAGAAGGCCTGGCGCACCTGGCGACCCAGGTCCGAGAGGGAGAGGCCGAGGGCCTCGGCCGAGGAACGGATCGAGAGCTGGAGCTCGCGCTTGCCCTCGCGAAACGACGACCGGACGTCGTAGACACCCGGGTACTCCGCGAGACCCGCCTCCAGCCGGGCGGCCGCGCTGCGCAACACCCCTACGTCGGGGCCGCGCAGCTCGATGTCGATCGGGTCGCCCGCCGAGAAGAGCGACGACGTGAAGGTGAGCTCCACCGCGTCGGGGATCTCGCCGGTGAACTCGCGCCAGCGCTGCTCGATCCCGACAGCCGAGACCCCGGGGCGCCCCTCCGAGGGCACCAGCTCGAGGTTCACCTCACCCAGATGGGCACCGCCGAAGGATTGGCCGCGTTCGCCCGGGCCTTCGGATTGCCGGGCGCGGTAGGGCTGGTCGCCCACCGTCGCCAGCACGTGACGCACGACGCTCGTCTCTCCGCCGACCCGCTCGTCGACCTCGCGCCGCACTTGCTCGGCGCTGGCCTCGAGGTGGGCGACGATCTCGGCGGTCACCGCCGCGGGCGTGCCCTCCGGCATCACGAGCTGGGCCACCACGTTGTCGCTCTCGACGTTAGGGATGAAGACGAAGCGCAGCCGCCCGCTCGCGGTGTAGCCGATCGTCATCGCGAAGAGTGCCAGGCCGACCGCCGCGGTGAGGTAGCGGCGGTCGAGACAGCGGCGAAGCGCCGGCGTGTAGCGCTCGCGGACAAAGCGCTGGAGCCGCTCGTGGACCGCCTCCTGCACCCGCCGCAGCGGCCCCCGCCAGCCGCTCCGCACGCTGTGGGCGAGGTGGGCCGGCAGAATGAACTTGGTCTCGACGATCGACCAGGCCAGCGCCGTCAGCACCACGGCGGGGATGGCGCGGATCAGCCGGCCAAAGGTGCCCGGAAGCATCAGCATCGGGGCAAAGGCCGCCATCGTCGTGAGGACGCCGAAGATCACCGGCGTGGCGATCTCCTGGGTCCCCGTGATCGCCGACTCGACCGGGTCCTCCCCCTGCTGCTGGTGTCGGTAGATGTTCTCGCCGGTGACGATGGCGTCGTCGACGAGGATGCCGAGCACGAGCAAAAACGCGAAGAGCGAGAGCATGTTGATCGACACACCCCAGACGGGCACGAGCCACAGGCTCCCGAGCAGCGCGATCGGAACGCCCGCGGCGACCCAGATCGCAACGCGCGCCTGGAGAAAGAGCGCGAGGATCAGCAGGACCAGCACGAAGCCCTGCTGCCCGTTGCGGACGAGCAGGTCGCGGCGGCTGCGCAGGAGCGCGGTGTCGTCCTGCCAGGTCGTGAGCGCGACGCCGTGGGGAAGGCGGTCTCGGGCCGCGTCGAGGTAGCGGTAGACGGCCTCGGAGACGCGCAGGGCGTTCTGCTGACCCACCCGGAAGACCTGCACCAACACCGCCGGCTGTCCGTTGAAGCGGGCCAGCTGGTCGGTCTCGCGAAAGCCGTCGATCACCGTCGCGACGTCGCCCACCCGGAGTCGCCGCCCGTCTGCGAGGGCGATGAGGGGCAGTGCCTCGAAGTCAAGACGGTTGTAGGCCTGCCCCTTGGCGCGCAGCAAGACCTCGCCGCCCCGCGCCTTGATCGTGCCGCCGGGGAGGTCGATCGAACTGCGACGCACCGCCCGCACCACCTCGTCGAAGGTGAGCCCGTGGCGCCGCAGTCGCTCCTCGGAAACCTCGATCGACACCTCGTAGGGGCGCGCGACCGCGAGGTCGACCTGGGTGATCTCGGGGAGCGCCGACAGCTCGTCGCGGACCCGCTCGCCGATGCGTTTCAAGGTGCGCTCGTCGGCGTCGCCGGCCACCGCGACGCTGATCACCTGGCGCCGCGCGAGCACCTCCTGGACGACGGGGCGCTCCGCCTCTTCCGGAAAGTTGTCGATCGAATCGACGCGGTTCTTCACGTCGTCGAGCACCCGACGGGTGTCGGCGTCGTCGAAGAGCTCCGCGGTCACAGTGCCCCCACCCTCGCTCGAGCTCGAGGTGACGCGCTTGATGCCCTCGATCCCCTGGAGCTGCTCCTCGATCAGGATCGTGATGCCTTCTTCGACCTCCTCGGGGGCGGCTCCCGGGTAGTCGACCTGGACGCTCACCACCCCGAGCTGCACCTCGGGAAACACCTCCTGCTTGATCCGCGGTAGCGAGAGCGCACCGCCGGCGAGGATCACCACCATCAGGAGATTCGCCGCGACCGAGTTGCGCGCGAACCAGGCGATCGCTCCGTTCATCGGCTCGGGGCTCTCCGCACCCGCATCCCCTCGGTCGCGGCCTCGAGGGGCGAGATGCAGACCTCGTCGCCGGCGGCGAGCCCGGCGCCGACCACCACCGTGTCGCGTTCGCGGCGCAGCACGTCGACGTCGCGGAAGCGCAGCGCGTCACCGTCGAGGACGAGCACTTGATCACCGGGACGCAGCGCCCCGCTCGGGATCCTGACCGCGTCGTCGACCCTCCGGCCTTCGACCTCCGCCTGCACGAAGAGCCCCGGTGCCAGCGGCGGGGTGTCCCCGCGCTCGCTGTCCTGGAAGAAGGGATCATCGACGACGGCCACCAGCGTCACCATCCGGGTGCGCGGATCGATCTCACCCTCGGCGCGGTCGATCACGCCCGACCAACGCGCGTCGCGCCCGGCGACCTCGGCGCGCAGCTCCACCGAGGGACCCGGCGCGTCGTCCCGCGTCTGGAAGTCGAGGGGGATCCCCAGGTGAGCCAGAGCCCTGTCGGGCACGGGGAGCCGCACCTCCGATCGATCGATCGCGTAGATCGACGCCAGCGGCGTCCCGCGGGAGACGAACTGGCCCCGGTCGACCGCGAGCGACGACACCCGCCCTGCGAAGGGCGCGCGCACGGTGGTGCGCTCCAGGTCGAGCTCAGCGCGGGCGAGATCGGCGCGGGCGCTGCGCAACGTCGCGTGTGCGACACGCGCCTCGCTCTCGCCGGCGTCGAGGGCGTCGCGGCTCTGCACGCCCTCGTCGACGAGCTGGCGCCGGCGCACCAGCCGCAGGTCGGCGAGGGTGGCTTCGCTCTCGCTCCGCTCGACGGCGGCGCGGGCCTTCTCGAAGCTCACGCGGTGCTCGCGGTCGTCGAGCCGCAGCAGCACCTCGCCTTCGCGAAAGAAGCCGCCCTCCTCGAGCGCGGGGCCGAGCTCGAGCACCCGCCCCGCGACTTCGGCGACGAGCTCGCTGTGGACGGCTGCCTCGACGCTGCCCTCGGCCAGCACGTCGAGACGCAGGGTCTGTGGCGTGACGGTGGCGACCCGCACCAAGGGGGGGAGGTAGTCGGGGGCGACCACCTCCACCTCGGGTCGTGTCGCCAGGAGCAGTGCCACCACGGCGGCGGCGCCGGCGAGAACGGCGATCGGGAGCCCGACGCGCCGGGCGCGCCCGGCGCGGTGTTCCGGGCGCTCGTCGTCGTCGGCGACCTCGACGGGTCGCAAGGGGGTCGTCATGAGGCCCTCCTTCCGGCGGGAGCCGGGCTCGGGGGCGCGCGAAACCCCGCCGCGAGAAACGCCACCAGGCGCTCGAGACGGGTGGCCGGGTCGGCCTCGGGGACGGCGAAGGGGCCGTCGTGCCGGCTGCGGTAGGGGTCGGCGAGCTCCTGCAGCGTCACACCGAGCATGTAGTGGAAGCGGATCGCGACGTCGTGGGCGGGGAGCGGCGCCAGGCTGCGCGCGAACTCTCGGCCGAAACGCTCGGCGACCTCGCTGAGCTGGGCCACCGCCGCTTCGCGAAAATCCTCCCCCGCCTCCCAGTAGGCGCGGCTCAACATCTGGGCGAAGAGCTGCCCCCGCTCGCCGCTGGTCACGAGCTGCATCGCGGGCTCGAGGAAGGCCTCGAGCAGCGCCTCCACCGGAACTGCGGCGCCCTGGGCGCTGCCCACCAGCTCTTCGAGGCGTTTGAGACGCGCCTGGTTCACGGGGGCAAAGCGCCGCGCCATCACCGCTTCGAGCAAAGCCTGCTTCGAGCCGAAGTGGTAGTGGATCGCGGCGAGGTTCACCTCCGCGGCACGGGTCACCGCACGCAGCGACGAGCCATCGACCCCGCGTTCGGCGAAGAGACGCTCGGCGGCGTCGAGGATGCGCTCCTGGGTGTCGGTCGCGGACATTGCGTCGCCTCCCGACCTCAGATTAGTTCAAACGACTGCTTGAATCGACTGCGAGAGCGGAGCCGCCGCAAGGCGAGAAATCGATGTGAAACCGGGTGGTTCGGAGAACCTTTGCGAGTTCGCCCTCAGAGGACCTTCATCACCTCGGTGAAGTCGCTCATCGATTCCCGGAAGACGGCCATGGGCGGCAGCAGGCTGATCTCCTGGAGTCCCGCCGCCTCGGCCTTGCGGATCTTCTCGGCGATCTCGGTGGGGCTCCCCACCAGGTTCGACGACTCGATGAGCTCCGGGGTGATGAAGCGGCGCTCGGCCGGCGGGTGGTAGGTGCAGTGGCCGTCGTGGATCTGGCGGAAACGCTTCGCCGAGGGCGTCTCCATCTTGTCGACGTAGTCGCGATACTCTTCCCAGATCCCGTGCATCGCCTCGGGAATCATCTCCTCGTTGTGGGTGTACTCATAGATCTCGTAGACGAAGTGGATCAGCGCCACGACGAAGGAGCCGCAGGCGTCGATCACACGGTCGTCGGTGAGTGTCTCACCCGCGCGCAGCACCACGGCGTTGGAGAGCGAGGCGGTGTGATAGGTCTCGTCGAGACTGCGCCCCGCGGCCTCGGCGCCCTGCTTCACCATGCCCATGTTGTAGGAGACCAGGTCCGGGTTCTCGGCACCCGCCGAGATCAGCCCGTCGCCGTACCGCCCGGCGATCTGCAGGGCCTTCGGGCCGTTGGCGGCCACGATGATCGGCACGAAGTCGTCGGTGTTGCGGAACCCGAGGTCCTGGTGGAGGAACTGGATGCTCTTGGTGACGCCCCGGTAGGTGTAGTCCACCTCCTCCCCGGCCAGCAGTGTCCGCACGACGCGCAGATACTCGGCGAACTCCTTGAGAGGCATCGGGTTCATTCCCATCACCCGCATTGCCGTGTGACCGGTGCCGATCCCGAGCAGGGCGCGGCCGGGCGCCAGACGGTTGATCGAGGCGATCGAGTGGGCCGTCACCGGGGCGATGCGCGTGCCGGGGATCGCGACCCCCGTGCCGATCTTGATCCGAGAGGTGCCCTGGGCCATCAGCGCCATCGTCGCGTAGCAGTCCGACCAGATCATCTGCGAGTCGGGCACCCAGATCGCGTCGAAGCCGAGGTCTTCGGCGACCTTGGCGAGGGACCAGTCGTCGATCTTGGTAGGGACGGTGACACTGAATTGCATTGTCGGGCCTCCTTCGGCACCAAGGGTACCGCGCGGGGCCGCGAGCAGGCGAACGCGATCGGCAACCCGCTTGGCTGACGACGCGCTCCCGCCCGGCGTCTACCGCGAGCGACGACGGCGCATCCTCCGGCTGGCCGTCCCGGTGATGGGGGGGATGGTCTCGCAGACCGTCCTCAACCTGGTCGACACCGCGATGGTGGGGAGCCTGGGGACGACCCCGCTCGCCGGGGTCGGTCTCGCCAGCTACCTGAACGTCGTCTCGTTGGCCTTTCTGATGGGCATCGCCGCGGCCGTCCAGGCCAAGGCCTCTCACCAGATCGGCGCCGGCCGCCCAGACGAGGCCGCGCTCCCGTTGAACGGCGGGCTCGTGCTCTGCGTCGTCAGCGCCCTCCCCTTCATGGGGGGAATGATCCTCTTCGCCCCGGAGATCCTGCGCGCGCTCAACCCGGACCCGGCGGTCACCGAGATCGCGACACCCTACCTCCAGGTGCGACAGCTCGGCGTCGCCGCGGCAGGGGTGAACTTCGTGTTTCGCGGCTACTGGAACGCCGTCGAGCGCCCCCATCTCTACGTCGGCACGCTGCTGCTCGTGCACGCCACCAACATCGGGCTCAACTGGGTGCTGATCTTCGGCCACCTCGGCGCGCCGGCGCTCGGCGCGGTCGGGGCCGGCGCGGCGAGCGCCATCGCGATGTTTGTGGGCACGAGCTGTCACCTCCTGCTCGCGGCGCGTCACGCGCGCGAGGCGGGCTTTCTCCGGGCCCGCCCGAGCCGCGCGCTCTTCCGCGACCTCATCCGACTCGCGATCCCCGCCGGCGCCCAGAGCCTGTTCTTCTTTCTCGGGATGGCGTCCTTCTTCGCGATGGTCGGGCGCTTGAGCGCCGAGGCGCTGGCCGCCGCCACCGTCCTGATGAATCTGAGTCTCGCCTGGATCCTTCCGGCGAACGCATTTGGGCTGGCGGCCACCTCCTTCGCCGGGCAGGCGGTGGGCGCAGCCGACCCCGTCGACGCCGACCGCTGGGTGCGTCAGGTCGCGCGGCTCGCCGCGGGTGTCGTGGGGGGGCTCGCTCTCCCGGCGGTGTTCGTCCCGGAGCTCTTCCTCACGACCTTTCTCCCCGAGGCCAGCGCCCTGGCGCTGGCGCGACTTCCCCTCCAGGTCACGGCGGCGAGCATCACTTTCGAGGCGGTCGGCATCGTGATGCTGAATGCCCATTTCGGCGTCGGCGCGATGCGCCGGGTCTTCGTCGTCTCGACCGCGTCGCTGTGGCTCTTCTGCGTTCCGAGCGCCGCCGCCGCCCTCCTCGTCGGTGCGCCCTTCTTCGTTGTGTGGTCGATCTGGGTGGCCTACCGCATGCTCCTGGCCGGAGCGATGGCCTGGAGCTGGAGGCGACGCGACTGGGTGGCCGCCCGCGTCGGGGACCCGGCGCTCTCGGAGGTGGCGGCGCCCTGAACTCCCGCGGACCTCGATGGACGACGCCAACCCGTACACCCCGCCCCACGCCGCGCTCGAGCGGCCCCCCGGCGCCGGCCACCCGCCGCGCTTTGCCGGTTTCTGGGTGCGGGTCGCCGCGACCTTGATCGACTCGGTGCTCTGGGTGGCGCTCACCCTGCCGCTCCTGCTCGCGGCGTACGGCCTCGGCTACCTGGACGATCCGCGTCTCGTATCGGGCCCCCTCGACCTGTTCCTCTCCTGGGTGCTGCCGGTGGCCGTTGTGCTGGCCTTCTGGATCCTGCGCTCCGCGACGCCGGGCAAAATGGTCTTCCACGCGCGCATCGTCGACGCGGAGAGCCTCGCTCCGGCGAGCCCCGCCCAGTGTGTGGGGCGCTATCTCGCCTACGTCGCGGCGGCCCTGCCCGTTGGCCTGGGGCTTCTGTGGGTGGCGGTAGACCGCCGCAAACAGGGCTGGCACGACAAGCTCGCGGGCACCGTCGTCGTGCGGAGCGCGCGGTGAGACGAGGGCGTGGATCGCCTTCTACGCGAGCGCGTCGAGCCCGGCCTGGGCGCAGGCCACGTCCTCCTCGACGCTGCCGCCGCCGACGCCGATCCCGCCGACCACCTCGCCGTCGATGACGATCGGGAGCCCGCCGCCCACCATCGTCGCGTTCGAGAAGTGCGAGAGCCCGTGCACCAGCGAGGGGTCGTCCTTGATCGCCGCGTAGAGGGCCTGGGTGCCCACTCCGAAGAGCGACGTAAAGGCCTTGCGCTGGCAGCCCTCGGTGCCGAGCAGCAGGGCGCCGTCCATCCGACCAAAGGCCTTGAGATTGCCGCCGGCGTCGATCACCGCGACGTTCTGCAGACAGCCGAGCTCGCTGGCCTTGGCGACGGCCGCGGCGACCATCGCCGCGGCGGCTTCGTAGGAGATCGTGCGTGCTTCGTGGGTCTTGGCCATCGGGGCCTCCTCGCTCGGGTTGGGGAGGAGACGCTACGCCCGCTCCCCGCGCAGTGGCAAGGCCGCGGCGATCACCGGCGTGCGGCCAGCGGAAAACCGCGTAGCATCCCGGCGTGACGAAGTTGCTGTTCGTGTCGGCCCTGGCCCTGTGCTGGGGGTGCGCGTCGACGCCGGTGGGGGCGCACCGCGAGGCGCAGCGCGCCTACCGGGACTGTGTGGAGATCAACGGGGCGTCGCGCTGTGAACGCGAACGGGCCGCTATGGAACGCCGCGCCCGCGAGCTCCAGGAACGAGACCTGAACCAGGGCCCCCGCCCCCTCGACCGTTACTGAGCGCGACTCCGCGCTAGCGGGGGCCTTGCGGTTGGATCACCCCTTCGCAGGGGCATTCCTCGCGGCCGCGCGCCATGAAGACAACGGGCGGCCCACCGCGGCGGCGAAATTCCATCTGCACCACGGAGCGGTCCTGCAAGAGCTCGCACAGTTCGGTGTGGGGGACGGCGGTGATCATGTCGATCCCACCCGGGATGCCGACCGTTCCCAGAAGCGGGAACCGCCCGCGCAAGAAGGTCCAGTCGTCGTCGCGCCCGATCACGCGGTATTGGGCGGTCGCGCGCGGGTTCATGCCCCGGCTGCGCGGCGCCTGTCGCTGACCCCACCACGCCTCGAGGTCGAGCGTTCCCACCAACATGCAGGTCGCGTTGGGGGTGGAGAGACGCCCGAAGTTTCCGACGTTGCGGAAGTTCACCCGCTCGACGGCTTCGGCCATCACCGAATCGCACCCAGGGCTCTGAGAGAGCACCGCTTTCATCTCGAACCGGTCGGTCGCGATGTTCGCGATGGTCTGCCCCTCGAACCTGCCGACCTCCGTCACCTGGGCACGCAGGGGAGCGCCCGCGGTGTGGGCGAGGTTGTCGCCGATCTGACGCGCGGTGTCGCCGATCGGATCGTCGCTTTTGCACCCCGTCCCCATCGACACGACCATCGCGACCGCCGCAACGACGCGAACCCGCGTTCCCACCATGCTTGCCTCCCGCTTCCGTCGACCGCGCGCCGGGTCGATCTTAGTTCGGCCGCGTACCGAGAGCACCGCGATTCGGCGCTGACCGCGCGGGAAACCGCCACGAAGTCGAAGGGATTTCGTCTCGTTCGGTCCCCTCAGTCGCGCGCCGCGACCCACTGGAGCATGGCCTGGAATTTCTCGGCGCCGTCGGCCAGGGTCTCGGCCGCGTCGGGCAGGGCGTCGTAGAAGGTGGCCTCGGAGGCCTCCTCCATGGCGAGGCCCTCGCGGTAGGTCGTCATCCCGCCGCGGTCGATCAGGTCTTTGTACCGCTTCACCATAAGCGGGTGGTTGCGCGACATCATTCGCGCCACCTCGAGGCACTCCGCCTCTAGGACCTCATTGGTCGGGAAGACCCGCTGCACCAGGCCCCAGCGCTGTGCGAGGTCGGCCTCGATCGGGTACGACGCCATGGTGGCGAGCTTGGCGTTGTTGGGCCCGCAGACCTGGGCGAGACGCTGGGAGATCCGGCGCCCGGGGTGCACCCCGTACTTCGGGTGGTTGTCGAGGAAGACGGCGCGCTCGCTCGCCAGCAACACGTCACAGCAGAGCGCGATCTCGAAGCCCCCGGTCACCGCCGCGCCGTTCACCGCCCCGATGATCGGAAAGGGACACGCCCACATCGCGCGGAAGGGGTCGTCCTCCGGGGGCAGCCCCTCCTCCAGGTAGTCGCCGGCGAGGCTCCCGATGTCGAGCCCCACGGTGAAGGCGCGCACCGCGCTGCGCAGGATCACGGCGCGGACGGTGTCGAGCGCGGGGTCTTCGTGGCGCCGGGCGCGGACCGCGTCGAAGGCCTGTGCCAAGGCACGCATCAGGCCGACGCTCAAGACGTTCCATTCCGGGTGGTCCATCGTGACGACGCAGACGCCGTCGCCACCCGGGACGTCGCCCACGCGGACGAGATCGCCCTTGCCAAAGCTCGCGAAAGGCTCGAGGTCGTTCACCGGCTGCTCCTCTGGGGCCGTTCCGCGGGAGACGGGCGGCGCTACACACTACCGCTCCCGGCGGTGCCGACGGGCTATCTTGGGCCGTCCGAGGAGGAGCACCGATGCGACCCGCGATTCCTGTGCGTACCGTCCTGATCCTGGCCGTGGCCGTCGCCGCGGGCTTTGGATGTGCCCGCGCGACCACCGAAGGCGCGCGGCGCTATGTGGCCCCGGGCACCGAGATCCCGCGGCCTCCGGTCGTGCTGGTGTACCGCTTCGCCCTCGACGCCGACGACGTGGCCCTCGACACGTTGGGAATGCGAGACGCCACTCAGGCGGAGATCTCCTCCGAAGGACGCGCCGTGCAGAACCAGCTGGCGCTCCAGATCGTCGCCGACCTGAACGACCGCGGGATCTCCGCCCAGCGGGGCTCCGACGCCGTCCCCGTGCCGACGAATGCGTTCCTGCTCAAAGGGCAGTTCGTCACGATCGACGAGGGCAGCCGCGTGCGCCGCATGGTGATCGGCTTCGGGTCGGGCTCCGAGCGCCTCGAGACTCGAGTCCAGGTCTACCGCGAGACCCCCAACGGCAAGATCCGGGTCGCGGCGGCAGAGGTAAACGCCCAGGGCAACCGCATGCCCGGGATGGCCGGCCCGATGGCAGTGGGCGCCGCGACCGGTACCGCGGCCCGGGCGGCCGTGATCTCTGGCGGGATGAACGTGGCCCAGGAGGTCAGCGGCGGTCTCGGCCAGGCCATCAACAACATCTCGGGCGAGATCGCCGACCGGGCGGAGGCGTTTTACCGTGACAAAGGCTGGCTCTGAGCCCTCGAGCGCGAAGGAACACACGATGACCACAGCATCGGCCACCGAGGGTCGCTTCAACTACCTCGCCGCCTCGGTGGCGAGCTCGCTCCACCGCAACGGTGCCGTCCTCTCGCGCCGTGACGCCGACGGGAGTGACGCCGCGGTCGAAGGGGTGGTCCTCGACGAACGGTCGATGGTCGTCCACGACGCCCGACAGCTCGGCGGCGCCGAGCGCCGCACCTGCGAACGTCACGGCTTCGAGCTCGCGACGCGCCCCCTCGCCCGCGCCGATCTCGACTTCTTCCACCACCGCGAGGTGGCGGAGGACTACTACCCGGATTGCGCGCGCTTCGTCCGCGAGGCGACCGGCGCGGCCCACGTCTTCGCCTTCGACCACAACATCCGCTCGGCCACGGGCAAGGAGAGCCAGCGCCGCATCGAGGGGGGGCAGCAGGTGCAGGGACCCGCGCATCTGGTCCACGGCGATTACACCCTGCGGAGTGCCCCCGAGCGGCTCCAGCAGCTCGCCAAACCGCCCAGTGGCAACGACACCCTGCGTTCGCTTCTCCCGCCGGGCCGGTCGTTGGTCGACCCGGAAGTCGCCGGCCCCGCTCTCGCGGGCGACACCCGCTTTGCGATCATCAATGTGTGGCGGAATATCGCCCAGGAGCCGGTGGCGACCCATCCGCTCGCGCTCTGCGACGGAACGAGCGTCCAACCGGACGACCTCGTCGTCTTCGAAATCCACTACCAGGACCGGATCGGCGAGAACTACTTCGCCAAGCACGCCGCGGGACACGCGTGGTACACCTATCCCGCGATGACCCGCGACGAAGCCCTGCTGATCAAGCAGTGGGACTCGGCTGGGACACTCGCCCGCTCAGACGGCGCGCGCGCCGACGGCGACGATCCGGCGGCACCCTGCACCTTCAGCTTTCACAGCGCCTTCGAAGACCCCGCGACGCCCCCCGACGCGCCCGAGCGCTGGAGCATCGAGGTGCGCTGTATCGCGGTGTACGAGTAGAGACCGTCGCGCCGTCGGCGCGGCTACTTGTCGAGCTTGGTGATCTTCGAGCCCTGGATCCCGAGCCCCGCCATCAACCCCTTCTGGTCGAATATGAAGGCGTAGATCCCCTTGTCGACCGTCGTGGTCGTGAGGGTCTTTCCGACGCCCTCGTCGACCAGAACGATGCTCGGCCCGACGCCGATCTCGAAGCCGCTGGCGCTCTTGAACTCGGAGAGCGAGGCGTCGTCCATGAACACCAGCGCGTAGCCGAAGACCTGCACCCCGGCCTGGAGCCCGTAGGACGCCGCCACCGAGTTGTAGAAGCCCTTCGTCTTGCCGCCCTCGAGGAGCGCGCCTTCGCCGATCTGGCCGCCGAGCATGAAGCCGGCCTTCACGATCTCGGGGAAGACGAGGACACCCTTCGCGTCGGCCAGGAGCTTCTTCGCCACCAGGTTGTTTTTGCGCAGCGTCTCGACGGCCGCGGTGCTCTTGGCCGTGATCTCCGCCGCCGACGCCGCGGCGGCGCGCCCCGGAGCCAACGCCGCGCTGAGCAGCGCGACTGCCAACACCGCGGCGATCCTCGAACCCAACCCGGCCACCCGGCCCATCGTCGTCCTCCTCCGGCGTGCGAGGGGCATCATACCGCGTCGCCGAACCGGGCGAAGGACGACTGCGACCTGGGACCCGAACGACTGCGACCTGGGACCCGGACGACTGCGACCCGGGACCCGGACGACTGCGACCCGGGACCCGGACGACTGCGACCCGCTACCCTGGCCGCGGAGGAGTTTCCCCCGTGCCCACCTTCGAACGCGACGACCTCCACCTCTACTACGAAGAAACCGGCGAGGGCTTCCCGCTGCTCCTGTTCGCGCCGGGCGGAATGCGCTCGAGCATCCGGTTCTGGGACGGGAGCCCTTTCGACCCGCGCGCCGAGCTCGGGGGCGACTTCCGGGTGATCGCGATGGACCAGCGCAACGCCGGGCGGTCGAGCGCTCCCGTCACCCCGGGTGACGGCTGGCACTCGTACACCGCCGACCACCTCGCACTCCTCGACCACCTCGGGATCGAGCGCTGCCACGTCCTCGGCGGCTGTATCGGGAGTTCCTACTGTCTGGGCGTCGCCGCGGCCGCCCCCGACCGCGTCGCCGCCGCCGTGTTGCAGAACCCGATCGGCCACTACGAAAACCGCGAGGCGTTCTACGAGATGTTCGACGGTTGGGCGCAGGCACTCCGCGAGGAGGGGCGCGCCCTCGACGACGCCGCTACCCACGCGTTTCGCGAGGCGATGTACTCGACCGACTTCGTCTTCAACGTCTCGCGCGAGTTCGTGCGGAGCTGCCCCACCCCGCTCCTCGTCCTCGCCGGAGACGACCTCTACCACCCGGCCCCGATCTCCGACGAGATCGCCGAGCTCGCGCCGGACGTCGAGCTGGTGCGCAAGTGGAAGGAGCCCGAAGCCGTCGGCGCCGCCGTGGCCCGCGTCCGAAACTTTCTGCTCACCCACACCCCGCGCTAACCCGGGGACGGGGCGCGGTCAGCCCTCGCGCGACTCGAAGACGAAGGGCTCGAGGGTCGACTGGGCGGCCTTGCGGTACTTGTGCCAGTTGCCACCGCCGTAGTAGGCGAGGCTCCCCGGCTCCGCCTCGCCGTGGCCGTTGTAGTAGGAGAGACAGTCGCGAAGCGGCGCCGTGCCGATATCGGCCTTCCGGCAGTGCTCGGCGTACTCCTCCTCCGCGCTCTTTTCGATATCCACCACGCGGTGGCCCGCCTCGCGCATCGAGGTCAGCATCCACATGATGTAGTCGCCGTGCTGCTCGATGGCGTCGGTGAAGTTGAAGCTCCCTCCACCGCCCTGGGGCCCCGACACGATGAAGAGGTTGGGGAAGCCGTGGCTGTGGAGGCCGAGAAAGGTCTTGGTGCCCTCGCTGCCCCATTTTTCGCTGAGCGAACGGCCCCCGCGCCCGACGACCATGTTGAAGGTCGAGGTCGCCATCCACTCAAACCCCGTGGCGTAGATCAACACGTCGAGGGGGTATTCCGTGCCTTCGTGCACCACGCCGCGCTCGTTGATCTTCTGGACACCGCGGGGTGCCGTGTCGACCAGGTGGACGTGGGGAAGGTTGAAGGTGGGCAGGTACTCGTCGTGGAAGGTCGGGCGTTTGCAGCCGTAGGGGTAGTAGGGCTTGAGTGCGTCGGCGACCTTCGGGTCTTCGATGATCGCGTCCACCCGCGCGCGGATCTGCTCCATGATGCGGAAGTTCGAGTCGAGCTGCTTTTGCACGAGCTCTTCGACGCTGAGCTTGCGGGCGTGCTGTTTGCGCTCCTTGAAGTCCGGCACCTTACCGGCGAGGTAGTCGTCGTTCGCCTTGATCGCGGTGCGGCCCGACGAGATCTTGGCGAAGCGTGCGCGCCGGGCCTTGGCCCACCCGGGCTCCTTCGACCACGCGTCGATCTCCTCCTGGGTCGTCGCGCGCTGGTCGCGGACGTCGATCGAGGAGGGGGTGCGTTGGAAGACGTAGAGCTCGCCGACGATCTTCGCGAGCTCCGGGATCGCCTGCACGGCGGTGGCCCCCGTGCCGATGATGCCAACGCGCTTGCCCTTCAGGTCGATGTCGTAGTTCCAGCGCGAGGTGTGGAAGGAGTCGCCCTCGTAGGTCTCCATCCCGTCGATCCGCGCGAGCTTGGGGCTCGTGAGGATGCCGTTCGCCAGGATGACGTAGCGGGCCTTCATCGTGTCGCCGCGGTCGGTGAAGACGGTCCAGCGTCCGGTCGCCTCGTCCCACTCGGTCTTCTCGACGGTCGTGTGGAAGAGACAGTGGTCGTAGAAGCCGAACTTCTCCGCCATCGTCTGGCAGTACTCGAGGATCTCGAAGCCCGACGCGAACTTCATCGACGGGAAGTACTCCATCTCCTCGAGGAGCGGCAGATAGCTGTAGGCCTCGACGTCGCAGGCGATCCCGGGGTAGCGATTCCAGTACCAGGTGCCGCCGACGTCTCCCCCCTTCTCACAGAAGCGCACGTCGTGAAAGCCCTCGGCCTGGAGCTTGTGCCACAGGAGCAACCCGGCGAAGCCACCGCCGACGACCACGATCTCGCACTCGTCGTCGAGGGCGTCGCGGGGGACGGGGTCGGCCGAGTAGACGTCCTCGAGGTAGCGGCTCCACTCGCCCTCCATCGCCATGTAGTCGGCCGCGCCGCGACGCGCCTCCTTGAACTCGCGGTACTTCGCCTGCTCTTCGGCGTTGAACGCCGCGCCCTTCGGCTGGGGCGGCAGGGTCTTCAGTGCTTCGTCCTCGATCAGCGAGTAGCCCTTGCCGGCGATCTTGTCGTTGGCCTTCGCCGCGCGGGTGGCGAAGAGCTTGAAACCGGTCTTCGGGTCGATGCGGATGGCGTCGGGCATGGCGGGTGCTCTCATCGGGTAGGAGTGGGGTGATGAAGGAGTGATACCGACCGGTAGACCGTAGCGCCAGCGGGCGATCCCCTCGGGGAAACCGAGGAGGGGCGGGGCTCAGCTCAGGATCAGCCCACCGTCCACGTTGAGCGACTGCCCAGTGATGTTGCGCGCCGCGGGCGAGGCCAGAAAGACCACCATCGCGGCGATGTCCTCGGGCTCGTTGGGGCGACGCAGCGGGATCGCCCGCGCCGCTTCGGCCTCGGCGTCCTCGCGGCTCCACCCTTTCTGCTCCGCGCGTTTGGCAATCACGTCGTCGTAGAGCGGGGTGCGCACGACCCCCGGACACACCGCGTTCACGTTGATGTCATGGCGGGCGAGCTGCTGGGCGGCGGTGCGGGTGAGACTGATCACGGCCCCCTTGCTCGCCGCATAGATCGCGTTCGAGGTGCCTGCGAAGCCCCGCCCCGCGATCGACGCGATGTTCACGATCACGCCCTTGCGGCGCGGGATCATCTCCCGGGCAGCACGCTGCAGACAGAAGAACACCCCTTTCACGTTCACCCGGTGGATCCGGTCGAAGTCCGCTTCGTCGAGGTCCATGATGTAGGCGCGCCGCGTCACGCCGGCGTTGTTGACGATCGCGTCGAGCTGCCCGAAGCGGTCCACGCTGGCGCTCACCATGTGGTCGATCTGTTCGAGGTCGCCGACGTCGGCCGTGACGGCGAGGGCCTCGGGTCCCCCACGTGCCGCGATCGCCTGCACCGCCTCCTTCGCGAGATCGCCCTGGATGTCGGCCACCACCACGTGCGCCCCGGCGTCCGCCAGGGCCAGGGCGCAGGCGCGCCCGATCCCCTGCCCCGCCCCCGTGACGATGCACACCTCGCCCTGTCGCTCCATCACACCTCCCGCTTTCGAAGCGGCGTCGGCCCACGCTCCTGCGGAGCGTAGACGAGACCCGTCTCCGGCCGCGCGTGACCGAGGCGCTCAGTGGAGGGTCTTGGGCCCGCGGCGTCCGAGCGTCTCGACGGCTTCGGCGATCCCGGGGGCGCCCGGGCTCACCTCGAGGAGCCGCTCCAGCGCCGCGAGTGCCGCGTCGGGCGCGCCGTTTCGCAGACAGATCTGGGCGAATCCGCCGAGGGCGCCAAAGTGTCGCGGCTCGAGCTCGAGGGTGCGGAGGATGTCGCCGACGCTCTCGATGTCCCGGCCCTGCAGGTAGTACACCGTGGCGCGTTTGTTCCAGGCCTCCGCCCATCCGGCGTCGCGCTCGATCAAGCGGTCGAAGACGCCCTCGGCGCGCGTCAGAGCCCCGTCCCCCATCGCGCGGATCCCCGCGCTCATCTCCGCCGCGAGGTCGGGGTCGGGATGGCCGCACCAGATCGCCCAGATCTCCTCTTCCGCCCGGCGGCGGCCGCCGTTGCCGCCCTCTCGGAGAGCGCGAAAGCACCCCGCCAAGGGATCGGTGGCGAGATCGGCCGGCGCGAGGGGCTGTCGGAGGAGCGCGAAGACCTCCCAGATGTGTCGCTGGACGGCTCCCGCCGTGCCGTCCATCGCCCCTCCCTTCCCGATCTTCGCCCGCCCCCGCCGCCGACCGAGCCGCGGCCCGCTGTGGCGAGCAGGGTAGCTCTCCCGGCCCTTCCCCCCGGCCGTCGCCGCGACCGGGAGACCGCCGCCGAGCTGGCGCGGGGTGGACTCCGATTCACACCCAGGATGCGGTCTTGCCGGCGCCCTGCCGGGTGCTGGGCAGCGGCGGGCGTGTGTGCAACGATTGGGCGTCCTCAATCCGGGAGCCCACTCATGAGCCAGAGTCAGGTCAGCGAAACCCCGAGCGCAGCGTTCGTACCGTCCTTCGAGCTCACCGCCGGCCAGGCGCCGCCGGTCGCGGCGAACGGCGGGCTCTCCTACATGTCCTTCGAACGCGACGGCGACGCGGGGACGGCCGCCGCGACCGAGGCGGCCCTCGAGCAGATCGCCAAGGGCGAGGGGCAGGACGTCATCGACCGGATCGAGAACGCGCCCCCCGGCCCGATCGAAACTGAGTGGGGTCTTGGTTTCCGCACGTGGCAGGAGTGCATCGACCACATCCGCGCCGAGGGCATGGAGGCTCCGGAGGGCGGGGTCGTACTGCCGCTGCGGTACACGGTCTTCGAGGCGCCCTCCTACGCGATCGTCACCTCGAACGCCCTCTGGCGTGACCCGGCCCGCGCCGAGCACGCCCGTCTGCTGACCCGGGAAGAGCAGGACATCGGCCGCCGCGGCCTCTACTTCCCCCAGGTGCTGCGCGACGCGCGACGCATCGAGCAGTACTACCCGGGCCTCTCGCCGAGCAGCCCCGAGTGCATGGACAAGCTGGGGGTCTCGATGGCCCACTGCGAATCGCAGTGCACGGACTTCTACGACGCCCACGAGGTGGAGCGCGTCTTCTACCCGGAGATCGAGAAGCTCCTGCTGGACTTCTTCCCGGGCGCGACCGACGCCCTCGTCTACAACCACGACATGTTCAACAAGGACTACCAGGGCGACGTCGTCGAGGACCAGGACAACAAAGACCCCGGCGTCAACAAGTTCTACGCCAACATCGTCCACAACGACCTGAACGACAACAGCGGGCGCGTGCGCTGCCGCGAGCTCCTCACGAAGAACCTGCGCAACTTCGGCCGAGAACAGCACCATACCGAGGCGGAGGCCGACGCGAAGCTGTCGCGCCGCTTCCTGTCGATCAATCTCGCCAAGCCCATG
>CAJHXS010000427.1_pt1 | contig 20029 bp, 21 predicted proteins | sample 9198591 | NCBI WGS metagenome assembly CAJHXS01 (sample SAMEA7708347, study PRJEB35096) | sediment metagenome | biome: marine neritic benthic zone biome [ENVO:01000025]; feature: sediment [ENVO:00002007]; material: shallow marine sediment [ENVO:03000034] sea grass bed [ENVO_01000059] ... | reverse complement strand
CGCCCGGGTCGAGAAACGCCGCCATGAAGGGGAGCCCGAGCGCCAGGGTCTCCATCTCGTAGCCGCCAGCAAAGCCGCGGCTCGGGTCGTGACGGCTCTCGTCGGTGATGATCCCGGCCATCGTCGTGCCCCGGTACATGTGCACCGGCTTCTCGAAGGCCGCGTACACCGACCCCGTCATGTGGCGCATGTAGTTGCGCCCGACCTGTCCGGACGAGTTGGCGAGGCCGTCGGGAAACCGGCTCGACTCCGAGTGGAGGAGTAGCCGCGGCGTCTCGATCGAGTTTCCCGCGACGCAGACGGCGCGGGCGCGTTGCCGCTGCTCGGCGCCGCTGGCGTCGGCGTAGACCACGGCGCTCACCGCTCCGGTGTCGTCGTGCTCGATGCGCAGCGCCTGACACTCGCTGCGCAGCTCGAGCTTCCCGGTCGCCTCCGCGGCCGGGATCTCGGTGTAGAGGGTCGACCACTTCGCGCCCGATTTGCAGCCCTGGAAGCAAAAGCCGAGCTGCAGACACGAGGCTCGCCCGGCGCGGGGTCGGCTGTTCACCGCCATCCGGCCGGTGTGACAGTCCGTGTAGCCCAGCTTCATCGCGCCCTCGTACATCACGCGGAAGTTGTTGTTTCCTGGGAGACCCGGGATGTCGTGGGTTCGGGTCACACCGAGCTTGTCCTCGGCCTTGTCGTAGTAGGGCTCGAGCTCGGCGAGGGTGAGGGGCCAGTCGAGCAGGTTGGCGCCGTCGATTTCGCCGTATACCTCTCGGGCGCGGAACTCGTGGTCCTGGATCCGCAAGCTCGCGCCGGCCCAGTGGGTGGTGGTGCCGCCCACCGTCTTGCAGATCCACGCCGGCAGGTTCGGAAAGTCGCGCGCGACCCGCCACGAGCCCGAGGTGGTGCGTTTGTCGAGCCACGCGATCTGGCTGAAGGAGGCCCACTCGTCGTTGATAAAGGTCGCCGACGACTGACGCGCGCCGGCTTCCAGGAGCACCACGTCGATGCCCTTCTGACACAGCTCGTTCGCGAGGGTGCCGCCGCCGGCGCCCGAGCCGATGATCACCACCGGGGTCGCGTCGTCGTGTGCGTACTGGGCCATGCTGGTCTCGCTCCCGCTACACCGGAGGGCTCGCCGCCGCCGGCGGGTCGGGGAGCCAGTCGAGGTCGTTGAAGCCGCGTGTCAGGTAGCCGCCCTGCTCGAAGGCCGGGCCCTCGTAGCCAAAGTGCGCGAAGGCCATGTCGTTGTTGTAGAGCGCGACGACCGCGGTGCTCCGCAGCTTCTGGAAGAAGGCGTGGTTCGCGCGGGACTCGAGCGAGGCGTACTGCGCGGTGGTCGAGAGGGTGAGCCAGTCGACAGCGCCGGTCTTGATCGCCGCTTCGTCGAGCTCGGACACGCCCTCGCGCAGCAGGCGGCCCACCGCGTCGTCGCGGCCGGCCTCCTCGTCGAGCGCTTTCACCACGAGGGCGTAGACGGCGTCTTCGAGGTCGTCGTGGGGATAGATGTGACGGGTCATCCGCAGCAGCGTCTTGCCGGTGTGGGCGTCGAGGTGCTCGAGGGAGAGCGCCCAGGTCCGGCTCGGGGCCAGCAGGGCGATACTCCCCGCCGAAAAGGCCAGGGTGCCCCCCAGCCCCGCGGCGACGAACTCGCGTCGGGTGAGATCGGTGCTCATCGGTCTCGGCTCCGTGTGTCCTGCGAGATGCAGAATACACGCGTGTCTCGCGCCCCGGAGCGCCAAACGCAAGGCAGTGGCAATGCAATGGCAATGCAGTGGACGCGCGGCGCCGGCCTCCGACCCTCGGGTCGGTGTCTTCAGGGCGTCGCGCCCTTTCCCCGCGGGGCCTTCGAGTGCCTCCCCTTCGCGGGGGTGTTTCGGGCTGGTTCGGGCGCACTCCCAGGCGTAGAATCCCTCCAGTTCCCGTGGTGATTCGCGCAACCGCTGCGAATCGCGCCCGACACAGGAGGCCTGCACCATGGCGATGGCAGAGGTTGCGATCCCCGCACCCCGGACCCAACTCTCGTTTCGCAACGTTTTTCTCGGTCTCTCGGCGCTCACGGTCGTGATGGTCTCGTTGCGGGTCTATCAGGGCGCGTTCGCCTGGGAGACGGGGCTCGACTCCTTCCATCCCGACTTCGCCACCTACTGGATGAGCGTCTTCTACGGCGCGGTTGTGGTCGGGCCGATCATCACGGTCGCGGTCTGGGCCTACGTCTGGAAGACCCGGGACAAGAACCCCACGGCGATGACCGCCCGCGAGGAAGTCCGGCGCATCTTCAACCAGTTCGTCTGGTTCTCGTCCTACACCTTCTCACTCTACTGGGCGGCGAGCTTCTTCCCGGAAGGCGACGCCACCTGGCACCAGACGGTGATCCGCGACGCGAGCCTCACGCCGAGCCACATCATCATGTTCTACATCGCGTTCCCGACCTACATCATGCTGGGTGTGGGCTCCTATCTGCACGCGATGACGCGGCTGCCGCACATGTACAACCTGAACCGCTTCTCCTTCCCCTTCCTCGCCGCCGTGGCCGCGCCGATCCTGATGCTGCCCAACGTCGGCTTCAACGAGTGGGGGCACACCTTCTGGGTGATGGAGGAGCTCTTCGTGGCGCCGCTGCACTGGGGCTTCGTGGTTCTCGGGTGGGCCGCGATCGCGTTCGGCGGGATCACCGCGCAGCTCATCACACGCGTGGTCGACGTGACCCGCGGCGGGTGCAAGCCGGGACAGCTGGCGCCCCACGACGCCTGAGCGAGCCACCGCGACCCATTTCTGAGTAGTCGAAGCGCCGCCCCCCGTCGGCCCGTTCGGTGGAGGGCGGGCTTGCGGGAGGGGATATGAGCGCCGCCACCGACCAGCCGGCCGGGCAGCCGGGCTTCGACGCCGAAGAAGTCGGCTACATCGACCGGATGTTCGACATCATCATCGTGCTGAACCTGTTCATGCTGATGGTGGCCGCCTTTCACATCCACGGTCTGCTCACCGCGGGCGACTGGGACTTCTGGACCGACTGGAAGGACCGCCGCTGGTGGCTGGTGATCACGCCGATCTCGCTGATCACCTTCCCCGCCGCGCTCTCGGCGGTGCTGTGGATCGGCTTTCGACTGCCCTGGGCCTGTACCCTGCTCGTGCTGGCGCTGCTCCTCGGTCAGTGGATCGGACGCGTCGTCCAGTTCCACATGTGGGGCTACTACCCGCTCAACTTCGTGTGGCCCGCGACGCTGGTGCCCTGCGCGATCCTGCTCGACGTGACGCTGATGATGACCCGCAGCTACCTGCTGACGGCGATCTTCGGGGGCATGTTGTGGGCGATCGCGTTCTACCCGGCCAACTGGGCCATGCTCGCCCCCTTCCACCTCCCGATCGACCAGGGCGGGGTCTTGATGTCGCTGGCGGACGTGCAGGGCTACGAGTACGTCCGCACCGGGACGCCGGAGTACATCCGCATCATCGAGCGCGGCACGTTGCGCACCTACGGCGGTCACGTCGCCAGCGTGTCGGCCGCGTTCGCCGGCTTCGTGTGCATCATGATGTACCTGGCCTGGTGGTTCTTCGGCCGCTGGCTCGGTCTCAACATGAAGTGGATCCGGACGATCTAGCGCGGCCCTGACCCTCGGCCCCAACGCGAACGCACTTTCAAGGTGGTGGATCCGATGAGCGCCCAACTCCTCCGTGTCGTCTCCTCCCCGTGCTGTGCGGCCCTCGCCGCGCTGGTCCTCGCCGTCGGGCTCGACCCCGGGGCCGCCAGCGCCCACGGCGAGAAGGCGCAAGAGCCCTTCCTGCGGATGCGCAGCTTTCTCTACTACGACGTGGAGTGGTCGACTACCAAGGTCCAGGTCGGCGAGGAGGTGGTGGTCAGCGGGCGCTTCCGGGTCTTCGAAGAGTGGCCCAAGGTGCTCGACCGCCCCGACAACGCGTTTCTCAACATCGGTGTCCCCGGACCCGTCTTTGTCCGCAAGTCGTCGAAGCTGAACGGCGTGCCGCTCTACAACACCACCTCTCTCGAAGTAGGGCGCGACTACGAGTTCGAGGTCGTGCTGAAGGCGCGCAAGCCGGGGCGTCACCACGTGCACCCGATGGTGAACGTGGAGAGCGCCGGGCCGTTGGTGGGCCCCGGCCAGTGGGTCGAGGTCGTGGGCGACATGGCCGGCTTTACCAACACCGTCACGACCATCACCGGCGAGACCGTCGACCTCGAGAACCACGGCTTCGCCAACGTGGTGACCTGGCACGTGGTGTGGGTGACGATCGGGATCGCCTGGCTGATCTACTGGTTCCGTCGGCCCATGTTCATCCCGCGCATGGTGCGGATCCAGCAGGGCGACACGAAGGGGCTGATCACCGGCACCGACTACGCGGTCGGCGCTGGCTTCGCGGCGCTCACGATCGCGTTGATCGCCTTTGGCTACTTCCGCGCCGAGTCGAAGTACCCGACCACCGTGCCGCTCCAGACCGGGCGGACCACCGTCGAGCCGCTCCCGATGGAGCCCGACGCGGTCGAGATCACGATCCAGGAGGCGACCTACCGCATTCCCGGTCGCACCGTGAACCTCACCCTCGAGATCACCAACGTGAGCGACCGACCGCTGCGCATCGGCGAGTTCACCACGGCGAACCTGCGCTTTCTCGACACCGACGTGGTCGAGGTCGATCCCGGCTACCCGGCCGAGCTGGTCGAGGGCGGGCTCCAGATCGAGCCGTCGGCACCGATCCAGCCGGGGGAGACCCAGGTGGTAAAGATCTCGGCGACCAACCCCGCCTGGGAAACCGAGCAGCTCGCGATGCTGATCCACGACCCGGACAGCCGCTTCGGGGGGTTGTTGATGTTCTACGACGACGACGGCAACCGCTCGATCGCCGAGATCGGGGGCGGGCTGATCCCCACCTTCATCTAGCCGCCGACGTGTCGAGTCTTCGCCCCGTCACGCTGGCCGCCGGTGCGGCGTTGCTGCTCGCCGCTGTGGTCGGCGCAGAGCGCGCCCCGGCCCACGGCGGGGTCGGGATCGACGACGATCCCTGTGTCCGCCGGGCGGGGCTCTACCTGATCCACTTCGCCGCGTACCAACCCCAGGTGAGTCCCACCGAGGAGTACTGCGACCAGATCCCCAAAGCGGAGCACGCGATCTTCGTCTTCGACCTGGTCGACCGGGAGCTCCGCGACGAGCCCGCCGCGGTCGCGATCCACCGCGCCGCAGAGGGGGGCGCGACCGGCGAGGCGCTCCACACGATCCCCGCGCAGCGCTATCCCACCGGCGTGGTGAACACCGAGTTTCGTTTCGACGCACCGGGGGAGTACGTCGCGGTGGTGACCCTCGCGGAGCCCGAGCGGGTGATCCGGTTTCCGCTGCGTGTCGAGATGTGGTCGCGGAGCTGGATCCCGCTCGCGGGTCTGGCGCTGCTGGTGGGCATCCCTTTTGGCTATTTCGCGGTGAGCCGGCTCAGACGGGCCGTAGAGGAGGGCGTGTGAGAGGGGCCATCGCGGTGCTGCTCGTGCTGGGGCTCGTGCTCGGGACGGCCTGGTGGACCGTCGACGTGGCGGCGACGCGTCCCCACCCGGCCTTTGTCGAGGCGCTGCTCCACGAGACGATGGAGCACGCCGTGCGGCGCAGCGCGGCCGGGATCGCGGCGCCGGCCCTGGCCGACGCCGCCCTCGTGACCGAGGGCGCCGATCACTACTTCGCGATGTGTGAGGGGTGCCACGCGGGCCCGGGGGTGGAGCCGTCGGAGCTGGCCCAGGGGCTCTACCCGCCGCCACCGCCGCTCCACGAGGAGGAGGAGGAGTGGAGCGATGCCGAGCTCTTCTGGATCACCAAGCACGGCATCAAGGGCTCCGGCATGCCTGGGTACGGCCCCACCCATTCGGACGAAGCACTCTGGGCGATCGTCGCGTTCGTGCGCACCTTGCCGGGCATGACGCCTGCGGTCTACGAGCCGTTCCGCCCGGCGGGGGGTGGCCACGGCGGACACGACCACGGCGCCCACGGCCACGGGGCGCCCGCAGCGGAGGCCGAGCCGGTCGCGCCGGACGACCACGGCGGTGACGATCACGGCGCGCACGATCACGGCGACCACGACCACAGCTCGCACGACCACTAGCCGAGGTCCGGTCGGCTGCTCAGTGCGGCGCGGCGGCCCCCCAGCTCAGATAGCCCAGCACCCGCGGCGTCTTCACGGCGTACTCGGTCTCAATCTTCAGGATCTCGAAGCCCGCGTCGCGGAGCAGGACCGCGATGTCGCGGCTCACATGACACCCGCCGGCGAGGCGTCCCCACCACGGATCCATCCGCCGCTGCCAGCGGGCGACCTGTGGGTCCGGAGAGAGGCCGTGCTCGAGAAAGAGCAGCCGCCCGCCCGGCTTGATCACCCGTCGCAGCTCGGCGAGGCCCTCTTCGACCCGCGGAATCGTGCAGGCCGTGAAGGTGAGCACGGCGGTGTCCGCCTGCCCGTTCTCCAGGGGGAGGTCTTCGGCGCTCGCGTCGAGCATCTCGACCGGCACCGGCGAATGGGCCACGGCGTGCGCGGCGCGGTCGGTCATCGCGGAGACGGGATCGGCGCCGATCACCCGCGTGACCTGGCAGGGGTCGTAAAGCCCCAGGTTGTAGCCGGGCCCGATGCCCACCTCGAGGACGACGCCCTGCGCGGCGGGCACGACGCGGGTACGCAGGGCGGTGATATGGGGCATCCCGCAGGCCGCGCCCACCCAGCGGGGCAATACATGGTGGTCGTACCAGCTCTGGATCGCTCCCACTCGGGAACTCCCGTCGATTCTCCCCCCCACGTTCGGGAGCCTAGACACGGATCGCGACGAGCGCTCTAGCGGGAATCCGGTATCCAGTGGATCCGAACCTGGCGTTTTCCCCACTGGAGCGCGGCCTCTCGGTCGACGCCCATGAAGATGTCGATGCGTCGGGTCCAGCGAGACGCCGTTTTGTCGAGGACGCGATAGCTCCCCGGGAGCCCGTCGATCTGCACCACCTGCCCTCGCCCGAGCCCCATCTCGAGGAGGTCGCGGGAGACGGCGATCACCTTCATGCCCGGCTCGAGACGGTCGCCCCACGCGGCGACGTCGGGCTCGCCGACGGTCTGGCCGGGGAGGGCGTTGTAGGCCGTCGCCGTCACCACCAAACTGCGCTCTGGGAAGCCGCCGGCGCAGCAGAGGCAAAGCGCCACGAGCAGCGCCGCGCCCGTCAGGGGCCTCGTGGGGGGTGTCATGCCCACCGTTTCGGTCCTCCGACGGGGGCTCTTGATCGGCGCCAAGACGTCGCGGCGTCTAGATCTGCTGCTGGCGGAAGTACTCCTGGATCTGGCGGATCCGCTCCCGCGCCCCGAGCAGGAAGGGGTGCAGCGACAGCGCGCGTTCGTAGGCCTCGAGGGCCTCCGCGGGCTGGTCGAGCGCGTCGCGGATCTGGCCGAGCCCGGAGAGCGCGCCAAAGTGACGCGGCTCGAGCTCGAGGGTGCGCTCCACGTCGGCGATCGACGCCTCGAAGTTGTGCAACAGGTAGTGCAGGGTGGCGCGCTTGTTCCAGCCCTCGGCGTAGTCCGGCGCCCGCCGGATCACCTCGTCGTAGCGCGCCCGCGCGACGTCGGTGCGCCCGGTGGTCATCGCCAGGTTGCCCTCGCGCATCAGCCGGTCGAGGTCGTCGTCGCCGGTCTGGAGCCAGACCCGCCAGATCGCGTCTTCGTAGAGCTGGGCGTCCATCGGGGTCTGCGAGGTCTTGAGCTCCTGGAAGAGGTCGTCGAGACGCGGGTCGTCCTGCCGCCCGGGGGCCGGAGCCGCGGCGAAGCCCGCGAGCGCGAGCATCGCGAAGACCGCGACGCGGACGCGCCCGGCCCGCCCCGCGCGCAACACCCGTGGTTGGAGTCTTCGTGTCATCCAGGCCTCCAGAAGACTCCGAGAGAGTACCCGGCTCCTCCGCGCCGGGCCCGAGCAGTGGACAACCGGTACCCTGCCGGACGAGGGGACGAGGGGACGAGGGGGCGGTGGGACCGATTCGACGCGAGGTGGCGCCCGACGCGGTGCCTAGCGAGCGCAGCCCGCGTCAGGTGCGCGACGGGTTCCGGAGCGCGCTCCGCTCCGGGACGCGGCTGCGCGTCGCAGGGGAGGCGCGGGAGGACCCCGAGGCGCTCCTCGATTTCGGATACACCCCGCGCTTTCACCTCTCGCTCTTCGACACCGAGTTCTATCTGGCGAACCTCCGCCAGAACGAAGACATCCGTTTCTTTGTCGCCTACGTCGTGCAGCGGCGCCCCGGTGCTCCGCTCCCCGACGCCCACGCGCGGATCTTCTACAAGGACGTCTCTCTTGTCTGGCGCTCGGCCTCCCACTTCATCCGCTCGGAGGGCGAGAACTGGATCGGCAAGGGCGACGTCGAGCACGTCGTGGTCGACGGGCACGCCGGCGTGGTGTCCGCCGAAGAGACGACCGACCTGCCCTTCGAGATGCAGGCCGCCCTCGAGACGCTGTGCCGTCGCGCGGGCCGTGTGCTCTACGACGACGACGCGGTCGCGTGGATCCTGCGCCGGGCGCCGGACACGAGGATCATGGCCTACCAGGACTTTCTCGGGCCCCGCGAGCGCGCGCGCTCCGACCCGCGCAACCGGATCCACGGAGGGCGGCCGGTGGCGCGCTTTCGGCGCGAGGGCGACCCCGAGTCCCTGGTGATCGCAGCGGGCTACGAGCCCGACTTTCGCGACGGCGCCCTCGGCGTGAGCGAGCTCACAAGCCGGCTCTACGGCGGCCGCGTCGCGCGGCACCGCTTCGTCTCGCGCAACCGCGAGATCCAGTACCTGTTCTTCGCAGCGCCGCGCCACGTCTGGCTCGGCCATCCCCAGGCGACGACCACCGAGCTCATGAGCTACGGGGTGCGCACCGTCGACGTGGTCGCAGACGAAGACCTCTCGATCCCCGGCTACGAATACCACTTTGTCGACGAGGACGAGGACCCGCCGGCGCTCCACAGCCAGATCCCGTCGGGCTTCGCCGGAGACGCGAGCGAGATCGACCCCTCCCGGGCGGACGCGTCGGCCTGGCTCGACGCGCTCCCGGTGGTGCGGGCGTTCCGGGAGCAGGTCCTGGGGTAGCGCCCGGCCTCGGGCCGCACCCGAGGGCAGGGCCCCCACCCGCCACGCCACACGCCCGCGACGCGATCGATCGACGAAAGAAAGTCGGCGTTGTGGCGTTCGCCGGCCCGGCGCTCAGGGGCGTGCGCGTTGTATGGCGGACCACACCCGGGCCGGAGTGAGCGGAAGTTGGTCGATCTTCACATTGAGGGGAGACAGCGCGTCTTCGACGGCGGAGCAGAGCGCACCGAGGGGGCCCGTCACCCCAGACTCTCCAACTCCCTTTGTGCCCAACGGGGAGAAGGGTGTCGGGGTTTCCTGATGCTCGATTTCGAAGTGGGGGAGATCGACCGCCGTCGGAAGCGTGTAGTCCATGAACGTCGTCGTGAGAAGCTGTCCGGCGTCGTCGTAGGCGAGCTCTTCGAAGAGCGCGCCGCCGATGCCCTGGGCGGTGCCGCCGTGGATATTTGCCTCGGCGGTGAGCGGGTTCACGATCACCCCCGAGTCGTGCACGCCGCAGTAGCGCAGGATCTTCACCTGCCCGGTCTCGATGTCGACCTCGACGATGCACGCGACGCTCTGGTTGGCCCACGCGGGGTAGGCGTTGTAGCGACCCTGGGTCTCCGGCTGGTGGTAGACGTTGCCGTGACGGAAGTAGCGCGTCGCTTCGAGCCCCGGCTCTTCTTCGCAGGCCGCGGCGCCGTGACAGTCGCGGTAGATCTCGGCGACGACGTCGTCGATCGCGAGGCTCCGCACCGGCGCCCCGACGACCGAGATCGACCCGGTGGTGATCTCGAGGTCGTCGGCGGAAACCTCGAGCATCCGCGCCGCCACCCGCAGCATCTTTTCGCGCAGCTCGGTCGCGGCGAGGTGCACCGCCGAGCCGCCCATCATCACCCCGCGTGAGCTGTAGTTGCCGAGGCCGTAGGGACAGCTGTCGGTGTCTCCTTGCACGACGCGGATCTTCTCGATCTCGATGCCGAGCCGGTCGGCGGCGATCTGCGCCATCGCGGTCTCGTTGCCGGTTCCCGGGGAGGTCACCCCGGTGAGCACGGTGACCCGGCCGGTGGGGCTCACCCGAACGCTCGCGCCGTCGTAGGCCCCCGCGATCTCCGACCCCGAGAGCGCGCAGCCTTCCGGCGTGAGCTCCTGGCCGATCCCGATACCGAGGTAGCGCCCCTCCGCCCGGGCGGCCGCCTGCTGCGCGGGGAAGTCGTCGTAATCGATCACCTCGAGCACCCGGCGCAGCGCCTTCGGGTAGTCGCCGCTGTCGATCATGCCGCCGGCGTTGGCGGGGTAGGGGAACTCGTCGGGGCCGATGAAATTGCGCAGCCGCACCGCCGCGCGGTCGAGCTCGGTCGCGCCCGCGACCGCGTCCATCACCCGGTCCATCAGCAGCGACGCCGACTCCTTGCCATAGCCCCGGTACGCGTTCCACGGGCATTTGTTGGTCGTGACCGAAAAGAGCTCGACGTCGGTGTGGGCAATCTTGTACGCCGTCGGCAGACAAAAGGCGGTGACGTAGTACATGCTCCACCCGAGCAGCGACGAGAGCACGCCGACGTCGGCGATCACCTTCACCCGGAGCGCTGTCACCTCGCCGTCGGCGCGGTAGCCCGCGCTCCAGTGGAACATTGTCTCGCGGGCGTGCCCCCCGGCGAGCAGGTCTTCGCTGCGCTCGGCGACCCAGCGGACGGGACGCCCGAGACGTTTGGACAGGTAGGCGATCAGCGGCTCTTCCTGGAAGAACGGAATCTTGAGCCCGAAGGCGCCACCGACGTCGGGCTGGACGACGCGGATGTCGTTCTCCTCGATCCCCAGCGCGCGCGAGAGAAAGAGCCGCATCGGGTGCGGGCACTGGGTGGTGGCCCAGAAACTCAGGTGCTCGCGTTGGGGGTTGTAGCTCGCGACGTAGGCGCGGGGCTCGAGGGGGGCGCCGGTGTAGCGGTGGTGCCGGACGGTGCCCTCGAGGACCCCGTCGGCGTCCGCCAGCGCCGCGTCGACGTCGCCGGCCACGAAGCGGGTCTCGAAGACGATATTGTCGTCCCATTCGTCTTCGACCCGGGGCGAGTCGGGGGCGAGGGCGGCCTCGGCGTCGACCACCGGTGTGCGCTCCTCGTACTCGACGTCGACGAGCGCCGCGGCGCGTTTGGCGGTGTAGGGGTCGGTCGCGACCACCGCGGCCACGGCCTCCCCGACGAAGCGCACCCGGTCGACGCAGAGCGCGTAGAGGTCGCCGATCTCCTTGGCGTCGGTGCCGGTGCCGACGCCGTTCACCTCGATCGGGTTGGTCTCGGCGCGCACCTCCTGGCCGGTCACTACGGAGACGACCCCCGGCACCGCCTCCGCGGGCTTGGGATCGATCGACACGATGCGTGCCGCCGCGTAGGGGCTGCGCACGATGGCGGCGTGGAGCATCCGGTCGAGCTTCAGGTCGGCGACGTAGGTTCCGGCCCCCGCGACGAGCTTGCGGTTGTTGATCGATGCGACGCCGCGACCCAGGTAGCTCATTGCGGGCTCCCCCGATGGCCCGCACCGGCGGGCGGCTTGGGGTGGGCCGGGCCTCAGAGCGGCGCGGCGCTCACCAGGATGAACGCGACCCGGGCGGGTTGGTCGCCCCGGACGCTCCAGGAGTGGTTGGTCCCGCGCTGGACGAGGACGTCGCCCGCCTTGAGAAGCGTCTCGCCTTCGTCCATCACCGCCCAGACCTCGCCCTCGAGGACGATCGCGTAGTCGGTGGTCGCGGTGGTGTGCATCATCGGGTCCGCGCTGCCGGTGTCGACGGCGTGGCCGGCCCCGATCGAGTCGAAGCCCTCCTGCGCGTCGGCCTGGTTCTTGTAGAGCGCGTCGGGGGGAAAGTCGACCACCCGGAACACCGAGCCGTTTTCCGGGGGCTCGAGCTTGATGGGGCGGTCGGCGTTGTCGGCGCTTCCGCTGTTGTCGGCCGGGGCGCCCTTGGTCTCCCAGAGGTCGGTGACCCGGAGACCCGCCATGCCCTCCATCTCCATCGCGTTGGGTGCCGGCCCGTCGACGAGGATGCACGACTTGCCGTCGGCGTTGTGTCCGGTGATGACGCGGCGTACCTGGTTGCCCATGGAGTCTCCTGGTAGCGCCGGGTCAGTCCGACCGGGCGCGGCCGTCCGCCTTGGCCCGCGCCTGCTTGGCGCGGCGCGCCTCGCCCGCCTTGCGGAGCGCCTCGGCTTCCTCGGCGCTGATTCGGGCGTAGCGTTCGCGCCAGGCCGGGTCGGGGTCCCACACAAAGGGGGTCTGGAGGGTGGTCCGGGGCGCGAACGCCGACTCGAGCAGGGTCAGCCCGGTGCCGACGATCTCGCGCTGCATCGCGGTGTCCCAGGGCTTTCCACAGGGGTTGCCGAGGGGGAAGTCGGTGAAGACGAAGCGCGCGACCCCGCAGTGCTCGACGATGTCCCGGGCCGAGCCCAGCACCACCGTCGGGATTCCGTTCTCTTCGAGGTGTCTCGAGACCAGACTCACGGTCTGGTGACACACCGGTCACAAGGGCACCAGGAGTGCCACGTCGATCCCGTCTTCGCGACACCGCTCCAGGACCTGGGGTGCGTCGCGCTCGATCGTCCGGCGTTGGCTGTAGTCCGTCGGCACCCCGTGAAAGCGCGGCGCCAGCGAGCCCACCCGGCCCTCCGCGACGAAACGCTGCAGGTGACGGATCGGGAGAAAGGACTCGACGTCCTGGGTATGGGTGTTGTCGCGGTCCCAGGCCAGGTCGTCGGTGTAGAGCGCCTCGGGCGGCGTGGCCGTCTCGCCGGACCACACCGCTTTGGGCCGCTTGTCCTCGCGACGCCGCGGCGGGCTCGCCGTCGTGACGAGCCCGACCCGCGACTCGGAGAGCGGTGCTGCGAGCGGGGCGAAGGGCGCGTCTTCGTAGTGAGACCACACGTAGGGCTTCGGGTATCCCTGCGCCGCGTAGTACTCGCGGGTGCGGTCGATGTAGCTGATGAAGCTGCGGTGGGTGCCCACGTCGGCAACGCCTCCTAGCTGAAGTCGACCACGGTGCGCGCGAGCTCGCCGCGCTGCATCGCGGCGTAGCCGTCGTTGATCTTCTCGAGGGGCAGGTGCTGGGAGACCATCTCGTCGAGCAGCAGCCGCCCGTCGAGGTACATATCGACGAAGCGCGGCATGTCGGTGCGGAACTGGTTCGACCCCATCATCGAGCCCTGCAGGGTCTTCTCCTGCATGAAGATCTCGTAGCCGGGGATCTCGACGGTCTCGCCAAAGGGCATCATCCCGATCACCGTCGCGGTGCCACCCACCGCGAGCATCCCCCAGGCCTGCTCGACGGTCTTCTTCAGCCCGATCGCCTCGAAGGCGTAGTCGACGCCGCCGCCGGTGAGCTCTTTCACGGCCTCGACCGCGTCGGTCTCGGCACCGTTGACGACGTCGGTGGCCCCGACCTCGGTGGCCTTGGCGAGCTTCTCCGCGGTGATGTCCACCACGATCAGACGGCCGGCGCCCGCGATCCGGGCGGCCTGCACCGCCGAGAGCCCGACGCCGCCGGCGCCGATCACGCACACCGTCGAGCCCGGCTCGATCCGCGCCGTGCGAAACACCGCGCCCATGCCCGTCGTCACGCCACAGCCGATCAGCGCCGCCTTGTCGAGGGGCATTTCATCGCGGACGCTCACCACGGCGTTCTGGTGGACCAGCATCTGCTCGGCGAAGGCGCCGAGCCGGGCGAACTGCGCCAGCGAGTCGCCCGACTTATTCGTGACGCGGGGCGGCGCGCCCTTGGGCCGCGCGGTCGCCGAGAAGTTCTGGCACAGGCTCATGCGCCCGCTGAGACAGAAGTTGCAGGTGCCGCAGAAGATCGAGAGACAGGTGATCACCCGGTCGCCGGGCTTCACGTACTGGACGTTCTCGCCCACGGCCTCGACGATGCCCGCCGCCTCGTGACCCATCACCGCGGGAAGCCGCGTCTGCCAGTGCCCCTCCATGAAATGCAGGTCACTGTGACAGAGCCCGGCGTTCGAGGTCTGGATCAGGATCTCGTCGCTGGTGGGCTTGTCGATCGAGATCTCTTCGATCTCCAGCTGACCGGGGATCTGGTTGAGTACGGCGCCCTTCATCTGGTCCTCCTGGTGACCCCCTACGCTAGCCAGAATCCCACGGGGTAGCTCGCCCGTCGGGGCTCCAGGGGCCGGCCCGGGAGAGCGCCGGGGTTAGACGTCGGCGGCGAGCATGGCGTCCCAACCCCGCCAGTAGAGCCCGCCGACACACTCGGCCTCGCGAAGAAACTCGCTCCGGTCGCGCTCGGTCGTGAGCAGCCGGTCGGCGATCTTGCGCCCGGCGGCGGCGTGCTCCTTGTCGGCCTCGATGTGGGTGGAGAAGAAGCGGAGCTGCTCGGGGGTCATGCCGTAGTGGGTCTGGTAGGCGGCGAGGAGACGCTCGCAGGCCTTCGAGAAGCCGCCCTCGAGGAGCCCGAGACAGCCGGCGTAGCGCGCTTTGTGGTTCATCAAGATCCAGAAGTACGCGTTCATCGCGCGGGCCGCGCCCGAGGCGCTCGACGCGTCGAGGGCCTCCCGGGGGCGGCCGAGGCCCCGCTCCCAGAACTCGTAGAGCAGCGCGGCGTGTCCCGCGGTGTGGCTGAAGAGCCCGGCCGCCTCTTCGGCGAAGTTCTCCACCATCAGCGCGGCGCCCTCGTCGACGAGGTCGAGCATCGAGATGTAGCCCCGGGCCATGTAGGGCCCCGAGTCGCGCACGGTCATCTCGAAGTGCTCGACCGCGAAGGCCGCGAGCTCCGCGTCGCTCGCCTTCGCGTCGCAGACCCGGTCGACGTAGGGATGGGTGGAGATGTCGTAGCGGGTGGCGATCGCCTCGACTGCCGCCCAGAATGCTTCGCGCTCCATCGAGGCCTCCCGGAGGGTTCGCGTCGGAATCGGCGCTCGTGCTTCGGAGACCAATATACTCCGGCCATGAGCCACGAGCAGCTGCTCCTGTTGCTCCTACAGGTCTTGGTGGTGTTGGGGGTCGCCCGGCTGCTGGGCGAGATCGCCCGGGCGCTCCACCAGCCGCCGATGGTCGGCGAGATCCTGGCGGGCCTGATCCTCGGCAAGACGATCCTGGGCAGCGTCTCCCCCGAGCTCTTCGGGTTTCTCTTCCCCTCGGACGGCGCCCAGCCCGCGCTCTTCGACGTCACCGCCCAGCTCGGCGTGCTCTTCCTGCTGCTGGCGATCGGCCTGGCGGTCGCCGTGGCGGCGGCGTGGAAGATGCGCCGGCAGTCGTTCTCGATCGCCGTCGCGGGGGTGGTCGTGCCCCTCGTGCTCGGCTCGGGGGTGGCGTGGATCTTCTACCCCGAGTGGTCGGACACGGCGGTCGCGCGCTCGGCCTTCGCGCTCTTCGTCGGAGCCGCGGTGTCGATCACGGCCATCACCGTGGTCGCGCGTCTGCTCATCGATCTGCGGATCGCGAAATCCGACCTCGGCCTGCTGTTGCTCTCGGCGATGGCGATCAACGACCTCCTCGGCTGGGGGATCCTCGCGGTGGTCTTGGCCCTCGCTGGAGTCGAGGCCGCGCCGGGCCCGCTCTCGACCGTCGCGCCGGTGGTGGGGGCGCTGCTCTTCGCGGCGGCGGGGGTCTCCTACGGCCGGCGCGTCGTCACCCGGGCGCTCCAGCGCTTCGACGCCTGGCAGCTTCCCACCCCCGCCACGCCGCTCTCCTTCGTCGTGTGCCTCGCGCTGGCTTGCGGCGTGATCGCCGACCTGATCGGGGTGCACCCGATCTTCGGGTTTTTGATCGCCGGACTGATGGCCAGCGACCAGAACGCGCTCTCCGAGCACACCCGCGCGGTGATCACCCAGATGGTCGAGGCGCTCTTTGTCCCGATCTTTTTCGCCGCGATCTGTCTCCACATCGATTTCGGCACCCACTTCTCGCTGGGGCTAGTCTCGGCGCTGACGACGCTCTCGGTCGTGGGCAAGTTCGGCGGCGCCTGGCTCGGGGCCTTTTACGCGGGGGTCTCGCGGCTCGACCGTACGCCGATCGCCATCGCCCACATCCCCGGCGGCTCGGTCGGGGTGCTGCTGGCGGCGGTGGGCCGCTCGAGCGGCATCATCGGCGCCGAGATGTTCGTCGCGATCGTCTTCGCGTCGGTCGCCTCGGCGCTGGCCGTGGGCCCGCTCCTCGCCGTGTGGCTGCGCCCCGGTGCCGGGCAGGCGCTCCCGCTCCCGCCCGCCGCGGTGCTCCCGCGTCTCGCCACCGCCACCCGCTACGGCGCGATCGACGAGCTCTCGATGCGCGCCGCGAGCCTGCGCCGCGGTATGCGCGCCGACCAGGTGGGCCAGGCGGTGCGCGTGCGCGAAGAGACGATGGGAACCGGCGTCGGCATGGGGGTCGCGATCCCCCACGCCCGGCTCGAAGGCCTCGGCGACCCGCTCGTGGTGTTCGGGTTCTCCGAGGCGGGCATCGATTGGAACGCGATCGACGACGAGCCGGCCCACTTCGTCTTCCTGGTGCTCACCCCCGCCGGCGAAGAAGACTCCCAGCTCCAGATCTTGAAGGCGATCGGCTCTGCCTTTCTCGACGCCGGCGCCCGCGACGGCCTCGCCGCCTGTGACGGCGAGACGGCGATGCGCGACTACCTGGGCGCGGTCTTCGCCGAACTGCCCATCGCGCCGGCGTCGGCCTTGCACACCGACCGCGATTCCGCCTGAGGGACGATCGGGAGCCGTCGCGCAGCGGCCGCGCCCGGCCCGAGGCGCCGACGGGCTGCCCTATGCTCGGCCACCAGAGCCGGGGACCCCCCGGTGAGGAGGATCGATGAAGACCTATCACTTTACCGAGCCCAAGGGCCTCGACGCGCTCGAAGCGGCCGACGTCGGAGACGCGGCCCTCGGTCCCGACGACGTCCGGGTGGAGATGCGGGCCTGGTCGCTCAACTACCGCGACCTCGGCGTACCGATGGGGGGCTACCCGCGCAACGACAAGATCGTCCGCGATCCGCCGCTCGTGCCGCTTTCAGACGGCGCCGGCGAGGTGGTCGAGGTGGGCCCGGCGGTGACCGAGTTCGCGCCGGGGGACAAGGTGGCCTCGTGTTTCTTTCGCGACTGGGAGAGCGGCCCCGCCCGCGAAGCGGTGCTGGGCTCGGCGCTCGGCGGCGGGCTCGACGGGACGCTCGCCGAGCGTGTGGTGCTCCCCGAGCGGGGCTGGGTGAAGGCGCCGGCCCACATGAGTCACGAAGAAGCGGCGTGTCTGCCCTGCGCGGCGGTCACTGCGTGGCAGGGGCTGGTCGCCGCCGACCTCTGCGCGGGGCAGACCGTCCTCGCGCTGGGCACCGGCGGGGTGTCGGTGCTCGCGCTCCAGATGGCCAAGGTCGCGGGGGCCCGGGTCTTCATCACGAGCAGCAGTGACGAGAAGCTCGAGCGAGCCCGCAAGCTCGGTGCGGACGCCACGATCAACTACCGGGAACACCCGGACTGGGAACGCCAGGTGCTCGCGCTCACCGACGGGGTGGGGGTTGACCACGTGATCGAGGTCGGCGGCGCCGGCACCCTCGAGAAGTCGATCGCCGCGACCCGGGTGGGGGGCACCGTGAGCCTGATCGGCATCCTCACCGGGGTCGAGGGCGCCTTCTCGTCGATCGGCGCGATCCTCAACGCCGTCACCCTGCGCGGCATCTTCGTCGGGAGCCGGGAGATGTTCACGGCGATGAACCGCGCCCTCGAGGTGGGCCGCGTGGCGCCGCCCATCGACCGCAGTTTCTCCTTCGACTCGATCGACGAGGTGAAAGCGGCCTACGAACATCTGCGCGGCGCGACCCACTTCGGAAAGGTCGTGATCAGCCGCGCCTGAGCCGTGCTGCAGGTCACCCCGGAGCTCGGGATTCCGCTGCGGGAGTTCTCGTTCCAGTTCTCGCGGAGCTCGGGCGCCGGGGGACAGCGCGTCAACAAGGTGAACACCCGGGTGACGCTGCGTTGGCAGGTCGGGGCCAGCCCGAGCCTCCCCGAGGAGGTCCGCGAGCGCTTCGTCGCGCGCTTCCGGCGCCGGATCACCCGCGACGGCGAGCTCCTGCTCCACTCCCAGCGCTTCCGCGACCAGGGGCGCAACGTCGCCGACGTGTTGGAGCGGCTGCGCGGGATGCTCGCCGAGGTCGCCACGCCGGCGCGCCCGCGCCGCGCGACCCGCCCCACCAAGGGGGCGCGCGAGCGGCGGCTGCAGGACAAACGCGCCCAGAAAGAGCGCAAGGCCCGCCGCCGTCGGCCGGGCGCCGAGGACTGATCGCTGCGACCATCCAGCACCGAGCCGCGACCCGAGGAGACCCGCGATGCCCGCCTACGCCGTCGCCACCGTCACGATCCGTGACCGAGACACCTACCGACGCTACGAGGACGCGTTTCTGCCGACCCTCGAGCCCTTTGCGGGCCGGGTGCTGGCGGTCGAGGAGGCGCCGCGGGTCGTCGAGGGCGAGTGGCCCGCGACCCGCACCGTGATCCTGTCTTTCGAGAGCATGGGCGATGCGCAGGCCTGGTACGACTCGGCCGCCTACCAGGCGATCGTCGGCCATCGCCACCGCGCCTCGGACAGCGACTTCGTGCTGCTCCGCGGGCTCCCGGCGTCGTGAACCCCCGCGCCGCCGCCGCGACGCTGCGCGGCCAGCACCGCGAGGGCGCGGATCTGGCCCCGCTGGGCGCCGAGACGCCCACCGATCTCGACGAGGCTTACGCCGTCCAGGACGCCGTGCACGACCTCGCCGACGACCGCGTCGCGGGCTGGAAGATCGCGCTCACCACGAAGGTGATGCAGGAGTTCGTCGGTATCGCTCACCCCCTCGCCGGCGCGATCTTTGCGGGTACGGTGGCGTCGAGCGGCGCGACCCTGCGCGCCTCGCGCTATGTCCACCTGGGGGTCGAGTCGGAGATCGCGGTGCGGATCGGCCACGACGTCGCGCCGCGCAGCGGTGGCCACGACCGCGAGAGCATCGCCGACGCAGTCGCCGCGTGTATGGCCGCGACCGAGGTGGTCGACGACCGCAACTGCAGCTACACGCCCCTAGACCCCTTGCTGCTGGCCGCCGACAACGCCTTCAACGCCGGCTGTGTGCTCGGCCCCGAGCGCCCGGACTGGCAGACCCTCGACCTCGCCGCCCTCCGCGGCACGATGACGATCAACGGCGCCGTGGTGGGGGAGGGCGCGGGGGGTGACGTGCTGGGGCACCCCCTCGAGGCCCTCGCCTGGCTCGCCAACCACCTCGACGCCCGGGGCCGTCGGCTGCGGGCGGGCGACGTCGTGCTCACGGGAAGTGTCGTCGCGACCAAGTTCCCCGCCCCGGGTGACGAAATGACGACCGAGATCGAAGGGCTGGGCCGGGCGACGCTGCGGGTAACGTGAGCGCCGCGCCGGGACGGTGGGGTGTGGGGCCCTAGGGCCAGATGACGCGCACCTCGCGCGCCAGCAACCCCACCGAGCCCGTGTCGGCGAGAAAGCGCGGCGCGTCGGCCGCGAAGATGGTCTGGACCCGTTCGTTGCTCCAATAGGCCTCGTAGTCGGCGTGGGTTTCGAAGGTGAGCTCGGCGACCCCGTCGAAGGCCGGGTCTTCGTGGGCGTAGGTCTCGGGGGCCTGGTGACACTGCACGTAGCGCAGGATCCCCAGGTCTCGGGGGATCTGGGGGGCGTGCTCCTCGAGCCAGTAGGTCTGGAAGTCCGCGACGCTCATCCCGGCTTTGCGCTTCAGCAGGAACATCATCTTCACCGTCGGCGCGTCCCGCTCGAGCGCCGGGCCCGGGATCACCACCTCCTCGCGGGTCGCGAGAAAGCGGAGCTTCGACTGGTCGAGGAAGTTGGGCTCGTCGGGCAGGGCGCCGTTCACGTAGTCGGGGTTGTCGCCCAGCTTCGTGACGGTGTCGAGATCGTCGAACCAGATCTCCGCGATCCCCTCGTAGGGGTGGGCGTCGAACCCGGGGACCGACTCGGGCATCCGGTGGGACTGCACGTAGCGCCGGAGCGCGCGGATCTG
>CAJHXS010000040.1_pt1 | contig 20153 bp, 20 predicted proteins | sample 9198591 | NCBI WGS metagenome assembly CAJHXS01 (sample SAMEA7708347, study PRJEB35096) | sediment metagenome | biome: marine neritic benthic zone biome [ENVO:01000025]; feature: sediment [ENVO:00002007]; material: shallow marine sediment [ENVO:03000034] sea grass bed [ENVO_01000059] ... | reverse complement strand
GTGGGCGGCATCGCCGTCGACGGTGATCCGCGGGTTGAAGACGTTGTGCTGCGAGAAGCTGATCGCTTCGGCGAAGCCTTCGAAGAGCTTGCGGATCTCGGCGTGCCCCGCAGCGCGGGCGACGCCTTTGCCCTCCCAGATGCCGTCTTCGGCGAAGATGCCGACGATGCGGTCGGGGTCGTGGTCGCTGTCGCAGATGTCGCAGTACTCGGCCTTGAGCTGTTTGATCGCCTCGATGTCGTGCAGGGTCGTGATCTGTCGTTCGAGCTCGCGCTGGTCCATGGGGCCCTCCTCATCCCGATGGGCCCAGTGTAGACCGGGGAGCGTTCAGGGCGCCCGGGGCCCGACGGCGAAGAGGCTGAGCTCGGGCCAGTAGGTGATGATCACGACACAGACCAGCAGGATCAGGAAGAAGGGGATCGTGGCGCGGTAGACCGTGAGCACCGGGGTGTCGAAGCGGTGGCGCGCGATGAAGAGGTTGAGACCCACGGGCGGGGTGATGTAGCCGAGCTGCATGTTCGCCAGGAACACGATCCCCAGGTGGACGGGATCGACGCCGTAGCTCACCGCGATCGGGGCCACGATCGGGACGACGATCACCAGCGCCGAGAAGATGTCGAGCATCATCCCGAGGGCCAGCAGCACCAAATTGAGCGCGATCAGAAAGCGCAGCTCGCTGGTGATAAAGCCTTCGATCGCGGCGAAGAGTCGCCCCGGGAACTCGGTGTCGATCAGATAGTTGGTCGACGCCAGCGAGACGCCCAGGATGATCAGGATCGCGCCCACCATCACCATCGAGTCGCGGGCGACGTCGAGGAGTTTCGCGAAGCCGACTTCGCGGCGCACGAGGAGCTCCACGACGAGGACGTAGAGAGCCGTCACCGCGCCGGCCTCCGAGAGCGCGAAGGTGCCGCTGTAGATCCCGCCCAGCACCACGATCGGCAGCGGGACCTCCCAGGCCGCGTGTCGCAGCGCGGCGCGCGCCTCGGCGGGGTCGAAGCGGCGCGCTGCGCGCTCGCGGGCCGGGGCGCGCCACACGCTGTACAACGAGAGCAGCGCGATCATCAGCAGGCCGGGGACGACGCCCGCGGCAAAGAGGTCGTCGATCCGCACCGGCTGCTCGAGGGCGAGCTGCTGGGCGACGACCCCGTAGAGGATGAGCGGAAGTGCCGGCGCAAAGAGCAGCCCGAGGCTGCCGGAGGTCGTGACCAGCCCCAGGCTGAAGCGGTTGTCGTAGTGGGCGCGGGAGAGCGCCGGGTAGAGCAGCGACCCCAGCGCGACGATCGTGACCCCGGAGGCCCCGGTGAACGCGGTGAAGAGCGCGCTCGACCCCAGCGCCACGATCGCCAGGCTCGCCGGGAGCCAGCCGAACCACGCCTGGGTGACCCGCACGAGCCGTTCCGGGGCGCGGCTCTCGCCGAGCAGATAGCCGGCGAAGGTGAAGAGCGGGATCGCCAGGAGTACCGGCATCTCCGCCAGCCGGTAGATCTCGATCGCGACCACCGACAGGTCGACTCCCTCGCGGTGGAAGCCGAGTAGCGCACCCGCGCCGATCACGGCGAAGAGCGGGGCGCCGATGAGCGCGAGCCCCAGCAGACACAGGGTCGCGGCGATCATGACGCTTTGGGTCCGCGGCGCCCGAGGGCGCGCAGCGGGCCGGCGCAGGCAGCCAGATGCCGCAGGGCAACCGCCGCGAAGGCGAGGGGCAACACGAGCTGAAAGGGCCAGGCCGGGAGCCCGCTGAAGGCGCCGGTGCCGTACTCGAACTCGCTCGCGACGAAGCGCGCGCCGTGGAACGCGAGGATCCCCGCGATCCCCGCGGCGAAGGTGTTGGCCGCGACCCGCGCCGCCTCCAGGGCGCGGCCCTTCAGCAGCCGCGACAGCGCGTCGACACTGATCTGCCGGCGCTCGCGGCTCGCCACCACCGCGCCGAGCAACCCCGTCCACAGCACCAGGATCCGCAGCAGGGGCTCGCTCCACGGGAGCCCGGTCTCGAAGACGTTGCGGAGCAGGATCTGCAGTGTCGCGAGGGCGATCAGCGAGAGCAGGAGCAGGGCGAGCGCCGTGTCCTCGACCCGGCGGAGGATGCGCAGCGCCCGGCCGGGCGACGGCGTGTCGCTCAACGGCCCGCCCGAGCGGCGCGGGTCTCCGCGATCCGGGCGAGCATCGCGTCGAGGAGCTCCGGGGCGTAGGCGCCCTCGGCGCGCAGCGCGGCGATCGTCTGATCGGCGATCGCCCGCCAGCGCACCATCTCCTCGGGACCCACCGGCACCGTCTCGACCCCCTGGCTCTCCAGGGCGCGGCGCGCCTCGTCGTGGGAGGCCCGGGTCGCGACGTCGAGACGCCGTGCCGTCTGCGCCATCACGGATTCGAGCAGCGCGCGGTCACCGGGGTCGAGCCGCGCCAGGGCGCCTTCGTCGAAGGCCAACACGCCGATCAGATACATCAGCGGGACGTCGGTGAGGTACCGCACCTTGGTGTGCCACTGAAAGGCGATGGCCGCGGCGGGCGGGGCGGCGACGCTGTCGACCAGCCCGGTCTGGAGCCCGGTGTAGACGTCGGCGAGCGGCAGCGGCACCGCGCTCACCTCGGCGAAACGCAGCGCGATCTGGCTCGTCGGGTCGTCCTCGAGCACCCAGAGCTTCGCGCTCCGCAGGTCGTCGACACTGCGGATCGCGCGCTGGGAGAGAAGGTGGGCGAAGCCGGTCTCGCTCAGGGCCAACGCGGCGAACCCCTCGCCGGCCAGCCCGCGTTTGATCTCCGGGTCGAGGCGCTCGCGCACCGCGTCGACCTCGGCGTAGGTCTCGAACAGAAGCGGAAGGCTGTAGAGCTCGGTCTCGCGGTAGAGCCCGGTGAGGGCGCCGCTGTTGAACGCACCGCCGTGCAGCTGTCCCGCCCGCATCTTGCGCAGCACCGTCTTTGCGTTGCCCATCACACCGCCGGGATAGAACTTGAGCTTGACCCGGCCCTCGGTGCGCTCCGCCACCGCGGCGGCCGCGGCGCGCATCTCGCGCATCCAGCCGCTCCCCTCCGGCAGCACCGTCGCCACCTTGAGGGTGGCGGCCCCGACCGGCGCGGCGGCGAGCCAGCCCGCGACGGCGAGGAGGAGCGCGCGGCGCCATCCCCCCGCGGCGCGGGGTCTAGAAGTAGTCGTCGGCACTCGAGAGCAGATCCTTGGCGCGGCGTCGCGCGATCACGTTGCTGAGGGTGAGCCCCGGCTCTCGCGGATCGGCGCTCAGCACCTCTTCCAGGAGCCGGTCGTGGAGCGGCCGATCGAAGACCAGCCGGGCGTAGTGTTCGGCAAAGAGCACCTTGACCAGGAGGTGGCGGTCGCGGGAAATCTCCACCGCGCGCTCGAAGTGACGCCGCCCCTCTTCGGGGCGGCCGCCCAGGTTGGCGGGCCGCTGGGTCGCGAGCACCCCGAGGTAGAGGTGGGGCCCGCCGTGGTCGTAGCTTTCCTCGAGGGTCACCACCCGCTGCATCAGCGCCTCGAGCTTGGGGAGTTGGGCGACCGCCTCCCACTCGCCCGAGCGGAGCTGGAGCGCCGTGGCCCAGGCCGACCCAAATCCGTAGAGCACCGAGATGTCGCGAGGGCCGGTGGCGCCGAGGGCGTCGGCGAAGGGCTCGTAGGGGCCCTCGACCCGTCGGCACAAGGCGTGACGTCGCCCGCACAAGGCGCGCAGCCCGTACCCGTAGGCCCGATCGGCGAGACGGCGGGCGCGCTCCGGCTCGTCGACGAAGGTGCCCGCGTAGACGGCGTGGAGGCTCGCTCCGGCGAGCAGGAGCTCCGGGTCGTCCGGCGCGCCCTCGATCAACGCGTCGATCAACAGCAGGTACGCGGGTGCTCCGGCGCGCACGGTCTCCACGTCGTCCTGGTTGCGCAGGGAGCTGGAGAGGTCGCGGGACAGACGACCTGTGGCGGAGCTCGCGAGGGTCGCGCACCCCGCGACGACCGACGCGGCGAGGGCGAGCGCCAACCAGGCGCCGACGCGCTTCATCTCGCGAGCATAGCCCTCGGCCCGGCGCGTGCCGGAGAGGCCACCGGTCGCGCGCGCAACGGTCTATGCTCCGCGGCGCATCACGCGGGTGGGCGGATCGGCGTTGCGAGAGAGGACGGCGGGCCATGGCCAGGGTGTTGTTGGTGGAAGACAACGAGATGAACCGCGACATGCTCTCGCGGCGTCTCACCAAGCGGGGCTACGACGTCGAGATCGCTGTCGACGGTGCGGAGGCGGTGTCGATGGCGACCGCGAGCCCGCCGGATCTGATCCTGATGGACATGAACCTGCCGATCATGGACGGGTGGACCGCGACCCGCACGCTCAAGGACGAGGCGGCGACGGCGGCGGTGCCGGTGATCGCGTTGACCGCCCACGCGATGGCGGGGGACCAGGAACGCGCGCTCGAGGCGGGCTGTGACGACTTCGACACCAAGCCCGTCGAGCTCCAGCGGCTGCTCGGAAAGATGGAGTCGCTGCTCGCCGCCGACTGAGGGGGCCCCCGCGCTCAGGCGTCGTAACCGAGCCCCGCCAGCAGCGCGTTCACCGCGCGGGCCGCTTCGCGGAAGGCGTCGGCCTCCGCGGCGTCGAGGGCGGGGTGGAGGGCGCGCACGACGCCCGCCCGCCCGATGACGGCAGGCACCGAGAGAAAGGCGCTGTCGACCCCCAGGTAGTCCTCGACGCGGGTGGTGATGGGCATGGTGCGCATGCTGTCGTGGGCGATCGCCTCGACGATCAGCCGGCAGGCCAGCGCGATCGCGTAGTTCGAGTGTCCTTTGCGCTGGATCACCTCGTAGCCCAAGCCGACGGTCTCCCGGAACAGCGCCTGCGCCTGCTCGATCCCCCCGATCCACTCGCCGCCGGAGAGCGCCAGACTCAGCGCCGGCACCTGGTGCTCTCCGTGCTCGCCGAGGATGTAGGCGCGGATATCGTCGGGATGGATCCCGACCTCCCGGCTCAACAGCGAGCGGAAACGCGCGCTGTCGATCAGGGTGCCGGTGCCCAGCACCCGCGAGGCCGGAAATCCCGAGAGCGTCCAGGCGAGCGCGGTCATGACGTCGACCGGGTTGGTCACGACGAGGAGTAGCGCGTCGGGGCTCGCCTCGGCCAACGGCGGGATCGCCGTCTCGAAGAGCGTCGCGTTGCCCCGCGCCATCGTGTCGCGCGGGGCGCTCGGCGCGGGCAGCGGCACCGACGCGCTCACCACGACGAGGTCGGACCCGGCGGTGTCGGCCACGGTGCCGGCGCGGATCTCCACCGGCACCTCGACCAACGCGCTCGCGTGACGCAGGTCGAGGGCCTCGCCTTCGGCTACGGCCGCGGTGCGGTTCACCAGCACGAGCTCGCTGGCGTAACCGCTCATCACGAGCGTGTACGCGACGGTCGACCCGACCCGTCCTACACCGAAGAGGGAAATCTTCATACGCCGCTCTCCGGGGGGCCGGGGGCACTGCCAGTATGGAGATCGGCGCGCCCCGCTTCAACGCGCGAGTGCCGATCGCGTGGGCACACGGGCAGCTCCTCCGCCGCCACAGCCGGGCCCGGCGGCCCGTCCGCTGCTGCGCCTCGCGAGTGGGAGGCCGCCGCGGGGCGGGAGGACTCGTCTCGAAGACGAGGACGCCGAGCACCTCGCCGTTGATCGATGTTCAGGCTCCCGGTGTCGACCCGTCGGGCACGCTCGCGTCGGCCGGGGTCGGCCCGTCTCCTGCCCCCACCAGCGCGGTGTCGGGATGCGCGGCGTGCCAGCCGAACCTCCTCCTCGAGGACGCGTGCGCCGCGCGGGCCGCGCGAGTTACCGGCCCCGCCGCCGCGGTGCCGCCCGCTAGGAGGCGAGCTCGATCCGGTAGAGCTCCGCCGCGTTGTCCTGGAGGATCTTGCGCTGGGTCGTGTCGGGGAGGTCGCCGATCGCCTTCTGCACCCGCTCGATGCTCTCCGGGTAGAGACATGTGGGATGCGGGTAGTCGGTCTCGAAGAGGATCCGGTCGGGCCCCAGGTAGTCGACCGCGGGCTTCACCGTCGGCCCCTCGAACCAGAAGCAGCTGTAGAACTGGCGCTTGTAGTACTCGGAGGGTTTCATCGTCATGTGACGCAGGTGCTCGGGGGAGGTCTCGCCCATCTGATAGTCGAGGGCCTCGAGCACGAAGGGGATCCAGCCGATCCCGCTCTCCACCGAGACGAACTTCAGCTCGGGGTAGCGCTCGGGAACGTCGCTGATCAGCAGGTTCACCATCCAGCGCATGTTGCCCACGAAGATCGAGGCGCCGCCCAGGGTGAGCCGCAAGTCGCCGGGCCAGCTCTTGTACGGGACGCTCCCCGACCAGTCGATGTCGCCCGTCGAGGCGCCGATGTGGAAGTTCACTGGCATGTGGTGCGCCTCGCACACCTCCCAGAAGGGGCGCCACTCGGGCTGGGCGAAGTCGGGCATGCCCGAATCCTGGGGGTTCGAGCACATCACGATGCCCCGCGAGCCCTGTCCGGCCATCCGCTCGATCTCGGCCACCGAGCCCTCGATGTCCCACCACGGCACCAGGGCCATGGGCAGGATCCGGTCGCCCGACCGCTTCTGCACATCGGCCATGTAGTCGTTGTAGATCTGGACACAGGCGATGCGGAGGTCGCGGTCTTCGATCTTGAGGAAGTTCTGGTTGCCGAAGCCGCCGACGTTCGGGTAGGTGACGCAGTGGCTGACCCCCATCCCGTCCATCACCTCGAGACGCGCGTCGCAGTCGAAGGAGCCGCGGTGCACCATATCGATGTCGTGTTTCAGAAAACGCAGCCCGAGCATCTTTTCGCCGTCGGGGAGGATCGCGCTCACCGCCGAGTTCCCGGCCAACGGGATGTCGCCGTTCACCACCCAGCGCCGCTTGCCGTTGTGCTCCTTGATCTGCGGCACGAGGTCGCGGTAGCGGGCTGGCGCCAGCGAGGTCCAGAGGTCGTGGGGCTCGCTCCAGTGCGTGTCGGTGTCGATGATCTGGATGCCGGGAAAGAGTTCGCTCGCGGCGGACATGCAGTCGCTCTCCTGTCGGGTGAGCCCCGAGGATAGCCCGAAAGCGCCGTCGTCCGAACTCTCGTATCGTCCGGCGCCACCCTCGACCGCACCCCGGAGGCCGCGATGGCCGCGATCACGCTCTACACCGCCCCCACCGCCAACGGCTGGAAGGCCTCGATCGCCCTGGAGGAGCTCGGCCTCGACTACGAGTTCGTGTACCTCCACTTCGACCAGAACGAGCAGAAGACCCCCGAGTTCCTCCGCCTCAACCCGAACGGTCGCATCCCGGTGATCGTCGACCACGAGAACGACGACTTCGCGCTAGCCGAGTCTGGCGCGATCCTGCTCTACCTCGCCGAGCGCACCGGGAGGTTGATGCCCACCGACCCCAAGATGCGTCACGAGGCGGTGCAGTGGCTGATGTTCCAGATGAGCGCGGTGGGTCCGATGATGGGGCAGGCGATGTTTTTCCAGCGCATCGCGGCGCCGAAGGGCATCGTCGACGACTACGCGATCGAGCGCTACGTGACGGAGTCGCGTCGCCTCCTCGCGATCCTCGATGAGCGCCTCGCCGATCGCGACTACCTGTGCGGGCCGGAATACACGATCGTCGACGTCGCGACCTTCCCCTGGGCGCGGGCGCATCGCTGGGCCAACGTCGACGTCACGGGCTTCCCCAACCTACTGCGCTGGTTCGAGCGCATCGAGGCCCGCGACGCCGTGCAGCGCGGACTCGCCGTGCCGGCGGGCAAGCCGCGGGTCTATTACAGCGACGAGGATCTCGCGGAGGCGACCCGCCGCAACGCGGCGCTCTACGACGCCTAGACACGCGCGTCCGCGCGGTCAGGGCGCGACGCCGCGCAGCCGGTGCACGTGGGGAAAGCCGGCCGCCACCACCGCGAGACGGCCCTCTGCGATGCGGCGCGCGAGCATCATCTGCCCGAGACGTAGATGGGCGTGCACCAGGCCCAGGGCGAAGGCGGCGTCGTCGTCGAGCTCGGCCACGACCTAGGGCACCAGGTGGGTGTTCCACAAGATGCGGGTCTCGCCGCCGACCGGAAGCCCCTCGGTCGGCAAGACCGCGAGCCGCTCCTCGAGGGTCGTGGGAGCGGGGAGCGGCGTCACGAGCGAACAACCGGCGAGCAGCGGCAGCGACGCCCCCGCCCGGAACCAGCGCCCGAGGTGTTGAAGCGTCCGCGCTGTCCGGCGCCACGCCACGATCAGAAGGGAAAAAAGAATGGGACGACCAGTAGGGTCGTCAGCCAGGTGAGGACCAGAAGCGGCGTGCCGACCTTCACGAAGTCCATGAAGCGGTAGCCCCCCGGCGAGACGACCAGGGTGACCACCGGGGTGGAGACCGGCGTGATAAAGGCCGCCGACGCGGCGATCGCGACGGCCATCGCCAGGGGGTAGGGCGAGACCGCGAGCGCATCGGCGGCGCGCATCGCGATCGGCGCGATGAGCACCGCCGTCGCGGTGTTGGAGAGGACCAGGCCAAGGCCGGCGGTGACGAAGAAGAAGGTCGTCATCAACAAGTAGGGGCCGGCCTCCCCGAGCCCGTCGACGAGCACCTCCACCAGAAGATCGACGCCGCCCGTCTGCTCGAGGGCGTCGGCGATCGGGAGCATGCCGGCGATCAGCACGATGCTGCTCCACGAGATCGCTTCGTAGCCGTCCTCGGTAGAGAGACACCCGGCAAAGATCGCGGCGAGGGCGGCCAGCAGCACCGCGGCCACCACCGGCACGACGTCGAAGGCGGCGAGCAGCACCATCCCCCCCAGGATCGCCAGCGCCATCGGCGCGCGGTCGCGGGCGGGCGCGACGTCGTCGAGCTCTTGGGGGAGGGTCAAGACCACGAAATCGCGGGTGTCGCCCTGGAGCCGCGAGATCGCCGCCCAGGTGCCGAAGACGAGCAGCGAGTCGCCGGCCTCGAGGGGCAGGTCGGCGTACTCCTCGACCACTTCGCCGCGGCGCCGCAAGCCGAGGACCTGGAGGTGATGGATCGACCGGAACTCGGCGCTGCGCAGGGTCTCGCCGTCGAGCCGCGAATCGGGGTGGATCAGCACGACGGCGATCCCGAACTCGCGTTTCCACGTCTCGCGCTCGGCTTCGCTGATGACGAGGGAATCGAGGTGCTCCTGTTGCACGATCCGCGAGGCGGCCTCGAGCGGCGCGACGGCGATCAGGACGTCGCCGCCGTGGAGCTCCGCGTCGGGGCCCGGAGACGCGACGAGGTTGACCCGGCCGCGCTGGTCGCGGCGTTCGAGCCCGATCACGCGGACCTCGTAGCGGGTGCCGATCTCGCCCTCGCCGAGGGTGAGCCCCACCAGCGGCGAGTCCGGGCGCACCCGCAGGCGGTGGAGGCGCCCCTCCATGCCGAAGCCGTTGGAGAGGTCGACAAAGGTGCGCGCGTCGCTCTTGGGTGGTGCGACCTGTCCCCCCGGCAGCAGGTGTCGGCCCACCAGCCACATGTACGCCACGGTCACCGCGAGCACCGCCGCGCCGATCGGCGTGAAGCTGAAGAAGCCCAGCGGCTCGAGGCCATTCGACTCGAGCTCGGCGCTCACCACGATGTTTGGCGTGGTGGCGATCAGGGTCGTCATCCCGCTCACCAGCGCCGCGAAGGAGAGCGGCATGAGCAGACGGCTGGCGTTGAGGTCGGTCTTGGCCGAGATCGTCAGCACCACGGGGATGAAGACGGCCACTACCGCCGTCGAGCTCATCACGCTCCCGAGCACGCCCGCCGCCACCATCATCAAGACTAGGAGTCGGGTCTCGTTGCCACCCCCGGCGCGCATCAGCCACGCGCCCATCGCGTGGGAGACCCCGGTGCGGGTCATCATCTCGCCCACCACGAGCAGCGCGGCCACCAGGATCACCACCGGGTCGCCGAAGCCGGCGAGCGCCTGTCGCGGCGTCAAGACGCCGGAGAGGATCAGCGCCATCACGACCAGCAGCGCGGTGATGTCGAGACGAACGCGACCGGAGGCGAAGAGCACGCCCGCCGCGCCGAGGATTCCGAAGACGATCGCGGCGTCGGTGCCCATCGCGTCTATCTTAGCGGGGTGCGGGGTGGCGGAGGCTGTCGACGAACGCGGGCGCGATGGAGGAGAGGGGCGGCGTCGCTCGTGTGCGCTGTCCTCTTCGCCGCGCCGCACGCCCGGGCGACCGAATACATCAACAGCGAAGAGCCGCCGCCGGATTCAGTGGAGAAGGTCGAGACTCCGGGTGAGGGTGCTTTCGAGGAGGACGCCCCACTCGACCGCACGCGACTCACCGGGTGGCTGGTGGGCAAGCCGGAGCTCACGTTGCGGCTGCGCACCTATCTCTTTCTGCGCTACCGCGAGAACGGCACCCACAACGAGGCGTGGGCCGGCGGCGGATCGATCGAAGTGCTCACCCCGCGGCTCTTCGACCTCGTGTCGGTCGGCGCCGAGCTCTTTACCAGCCAGCGGCTGTGGGGCCCCGAGTCGCGCGACGGCACCGGGCTTTTGCAGCCGCGGCAGGTCGGCATCACGGCGCTCGGGCAGATCCACGCCAACCTGAGCGTCCGCGAGTACCGCGCCAGGATCTTTCGCCAGACCCTCTACAAACCCTTTCTCAACCGCAACGACAGCCGGATGATCCCCAACACCTTCCAGGCCTACAGCCTGCAAGATCACAGCGGGGCGCTGCGCTGGGACCTCGCCCACGTCGACAAGATCAAGCTCCGCGCCGACAACCACTTCGTGTCGATGTCGGAAGCCGCCGGCGTGCGGAGCGGTGAAGACCGCGGCGTGACGGCGATCGGCGCCGCGTGGCGCCCCCGCGAAGGGTCGGCGCTCAGTGTCTACAACCTGATCGGCTGGGACGTGATGAACACCCTCTACGCCGAAGCCGACACCGTGCACGCGCTGAACGACGAGGTGTCGGTCAAGCTCACCGGCCAGTTCATGCACCAGACCAGCATCGGCGACGAGCTCCTCCCTGGGCCCGACTTCGACACCTGGGGCTTCGGCGTCCGGGCGGGCGCCAGTGTCCGCGGGGCGATCTTCGGGGTGGCCTACACCCAGATCGACCGCGACCGCCGCATCCGGAACCCTTGGGGTGGCTTTCCCGGGTTCAACTCGCTGATGACCCGGAGCTTCAACCGCGCCGGCGAGCGCGGCATCGGGTTCCGGCTGTCCTACGACGCGTCGCGCATCGGGCTGCCCGGGCTCACGGCGCTGGTCCGCTACGTCCACGGCAGCCACGCCCGGGACGGCGCGGCCCGGGTTTCCCTCGCCGACGTCGAGGAGTGGAATCTCACCCTCGACTACCGCTTCCCCGCGTCGCACCCGCTGGGGCGGCTCTGGATCCGGGTGCGGGGCGCCGTCCTCGACGTCGAGCGAAGCTCCCGCACCCCGAACCAGGTGCGGGTCATCCTGAACTACGCGTTCCCGGTGCTGTGAACGACGAGGCCCCGCCCAAGGGCCTGATTCAGTTGCGGTTTCAAAAAATTTCCGCGCGGCGGGCACTGAGCGTGGGCGGTCGGCCGCCCACCAGGTAGGCTGCCGACCCAAGGAGGACCCCATGAAGCGCATTCTCGCGCTCGTCGCGGCTCTGGCGATCGCTTCGCCGGTGACCGCGCAAGAGCTCTTCATCTACCCGGCCGATGGCCAGGACCGCGACCAGCAAGACCTCGACGAGGCCCAGTGCAACCGCTTCGCGACCGATCAGACGGGCTTCGACCCGCGGGCGACGCCCCGGGCGACCACCGCCGCCCCGCAGACCCAGGGAGGCGCCGTTCGCGGCGCGGCCGGCGGCGCCCTGGCCGGCGCGGCGATCGGGGCGATCGCCGGCAACGCCGGACGCGGAGCGGCGATGGGTGCTGCCGGTGGCGGCCTGATGGGCGGGATGCGCCGCCGCGACAGCCAGCGTCAGCAGGACCAATGGGCCCAGCAGGAGTCGGCCAACTACCAAGCGCAGCGCAACCAGTTCAACCGCGCGTTCGCGGCCTGTCTCGAGGCCCGCGGCTACACGGTTCGTTAGGGAGATCCTGATGCAGCGCAGCTACGCACTATTCTGTGGAACGCTCCTGTTGTTCTTCTCGGCCGGCGCGGTCCAGGCCGGGCCCTATGACGGCAAGACCCCGCTCCTCTGCTCCGTGCACCAGCTCTTCGAGTGCAACCACACGGAGGGGTGTGTGAGGGCCACGCCGGACGAGGTCCTCGGCGTCAGTCACTTCGACATCGACTTTGCCGGCAAGGTGGTGACCCGGGCCAACTCCGAGGGCAAGCGGCGCTCGCCGATCAAACGCGTCACCCCCCTCGAGGGCAAGATCATCGTCCAGGGCGTCGAGGACGGGCAGGAAGGGGTGCGCGACGGCGCCGGTTGGAGCATCTCGGTGCTCGACCCGGAAGGCACCATGTCTCTCGGCGCGGTGAGCGACGGCTTCTCGGTCGTGGCCCTTGGGGCGTGCGCGCCGAAGCGCTGAGCGCTCGTGCAGTGAGTGGGATGCGACGGCGAGGGTCCGGAACGGCACTCGCCATCGCGTTTCCCGCTTCCGACAACGCGGGGTGCCGCGAGGCGCGGTGACGACGGTCTTCGCGACGGTGCTCACCCTGGGCACCGCCCCGGTGCTCTGCGCGACGTTCCTCCGGGTCGCCTCGCCACCCAGACGCGGAGCGATGGCGCGCCCCGGCCGAATTCCTCAGTCTGCGTGCCGGGGGGTGGACGGTGGGGTCCAGCAACTTCCACTTTTTGTTGGCCGGGCTCCTGATCTTCCTGGGGATCGAGCCCTTTGTCGACCGCGGAGCCAACAGCGGTGCGCCGATCCAGCTGGCCTTCACCGCGATCCTCGTGATCGGGGTGCTGAGCCTCGCCGCGAGACGCGTCGTGTTCCGCGCGGGCGTCGTGTTGGCGGTCGTCGCCGCGGTGACGGCCACCGGCTACTGGTGGACCGAGGCGATCTGGCTCCGCGTGGTCGACCTCGTGGCGATCACGCTCTTCCTGGTGCTGGCGATCGGCGTCGGGCTGCGCGCGGTGGTGCTCGAGCCGGGCGCCGTCACCCTGAACCGCATCGTCGGCGCCCTCTGTGTCTACCTGCTCCTCGGCGTGCTGTGGACCGTACTCTACGCCTTCGTCGAGCTGGTCGAGCCCACCGCCTTCGCCTACGCGAGCGACGTCGCCGGCGACCCCGTGGAGCAGTTTCTCTACTACAGCTTCGTCACCCTTACGACCCTCGGCTACGGCGACGTGACGCCGGTGCACCCCGTGGCCCGTACGCTCGCCTACCTCGAGGCCGTGATCGGCCAGCTCTACGTGGCCGTGCTCGTGGCGAGCCTGGTGGGTCGCTACTCGGCGACCCTCGGCGACACGACCCGCGACTAGAGATCGCTTCGCCCCGTGCGCCGCGCGCTCCCGATCCTTCTCTTCGTCACGGTGGGCGTGGTCTTCCTCGCCTTGAGTCACGGCTACCTGGCGCTGCGGCTGGTGGTAGAGCCAGGCCTCGCCGGCGCGGCGCGCGCGCTCGGGCTCGGGGCGCTGGCACTCGGCGTCGCTTCGATCCTGCTCCAGCCCGTCGCCGAGCGGACGCTGCGCTCGCCCTGGGCCCGTGCGGTGTCGTGGCCCGCCTCGATCTGGATGGGGCTGGGCTTCGTCCTGCTCCACCTACTCCTCGTTAGCGACGCGCTGCTCTGGGGCGCGGGCCGGCTCGGATTCGACACCGAATCGGTCGCTGTCGCGCGGGCGCGCGCCGCCGCGGTCGCGGGGCTGGGTCTCGTCGTCTGCGGTGTCGCCCTGCGCAACGCCTTTCTCCCGCCGCGGGGCGTGCGGCTCGAGGTCGAGATCGAGCGGTGGCCGGTCGGCCTCGACGGTTTTCGCATCGTCCAGGTGAGCGACCTCCACGTGGGGCCGATCCTGGGGCGTGCTTTCGCCGCCGAGACCGTGGCGCGGGCCAACGCCCTCGACGCCGATCTGGTGGCGGTGACGGGCGACCTGGTCGACGGGAGCGCGCGGCTCCTCGCACCCGAGGTCGCGCCCTTCGCCGACTTGCGGGCGCGCCACGGCGTCTTCTTCGTGACGGGCAACCACGACCACTTCTCCGGGGCCGGCGCCTGGTGCGAGACGATCCGCGACCTCGGGATCCGGGTGCTGCGCAACGAACACATCGCCGTAGAGACCGGTGCCGGGGGCTTCGACCTGGTAGGCGTCGACGACCACCACGCCCAGCTCATCGGCGGCGGCGCCGAGGACCTCGACGCCGCGCTCGCGGGCCGCGACGCCGAGCGCCCGGCCGTGCTGCTGGCCCACGACCCCGGCACCTTCAAGACCGCGCGACGCCGAGCGATCGATCTCCAGCTCTCGGGGCACACCCACGGCGGGCAGATCTGGCCCTTCGGCGGCTACGTGCGTCTCGCGGTTCCCTGGGTCGCCGGTCTCCACCGCGACGGTCGCGCCCAGCTCTATGTGAGCCGCGGCACCGGCTTCTGGGGGCCTCCGATGCGTCTCGGCGCGCCCGCCGAGATCACCGAGATCGTGCTGCGCGCTCCCGCCGAGCGCGCGGGGCGGGTTGCGTGAGCCGGGCCCGCGACGCACGGCGCTACGATCGCCGCGCCCCCTGCAGCGAGGAACCCCGTGACCCAGCTCAGCATCGTCTACTACAGCCACTTTCGAGGGGCGACCGAGCGGCTGGCCCACGCGGTGGCACGCGGTGCCGCCCAGGTGCCCGACACCGATGTGGCGCTGATCCCCGTCGACGAGGTCGACCGCCACTGGGCCCGGCTCCACGCCTCCGACGCCATCGTCTTCGGCACCCCCACCTACATCGGTGGCGTCGCGGCCCGCTTCAAGGAGTTCGTCGAGAAGCTCGCCGGCGAGGTGTGGCTCGAGCGGATGTGGGTGAACAAGGTCGCCGGCGGCTTCACCGTCTCGGCGGGGCGCAGCGGCGACAAGCTCGCCTGTCTGCAGCAGCTCGCCACCTACGCCGCCCAGATGGGCATGCTCTGGGTGCCGGTCCGCATCACCGGCGGCAACTACTCGAGCGCCGGCAGCGAAGACGACTTGAACCGCATGGCCGGCTATCTCGGCGTGATGGCCCAGGCGAACATCGACGAAGGGCCCGAGAAGGCCCCGCCTCCGAGCGACCTCCAGACCGCCGAGCTCCACGGTCACCACATCGCCCACGTCACGCGCCAGTTCGCCCACGGTCGCCGCGAGCACCCCGCCGACTACGACCGCTTCGCCGAAGGCGCCCCGAGCGGCGAGCGCGCCCCGCGCACCCTGCCGGAGCTGCTGGCGGAGTAGCCGGGCCGCTCGCTAGCCCGCCGCCGCCTCCATCGCCTCTTCGCCGTCCAGGTGGGTGGTGAGGGCGTCGAGCTCCGGCTTGATCTCGCGCATGAAGATCTGGAGGTTCTCGATCACGCTCTCTTTGGGCTGCTGGGCGTAGTGGAAGATGAGGGTCAGGTACTCGGCGGGGACGAGCTTCCACTGGTCGATGAACTGCTGGCGCACCTCCGAGAGGGTGCCCGAGTTCCACAGACCCGACTTCAGCATTGCCGGCACCAGCGACTCGCGGGTCGCGTCGACCGGGGTCTTCTGGTCGGAGTCGTGGGGCAGCCCGTTCTCGAAGAGCGGCGAGTAGAAGTGCTTCCAGATGTCGCCGTCGTAGTCGGCGACCGCCTGGTGGGCGGCCTCGGTGGTGTCGCCGAGCTGCATCCAGCGCACCAGCGACTGGTTCTGCCCGAGCACATAGCGACGGCCGACGTCACGCCCCGCCTCCACGTAGGCGCCGGCGTGGGCGAGGGCCTTCTCGACGGGGGTGAAGTAGTTCGGGATGAAGCCCATCCGCGCCGCGTAGCGCACGGTCTCGACACTGGCGTTGCTCGCGACGAAGACCGGGGGGTGCGGCTTGGTGTAGGGGGCCGGGACGACGCTCACGCTCTTCGTGTTGCCGTCCTCCCCGATCTCCCCGGGAGCCCCGAGCCGCGCGGTCCAGTCCTTCATCCACCAGTCGGGGGTGCCCCCGGGCTGGGGGTAGGGCACCTGCCAGAGCTCGCTGTCGTGGGTGATGCTGTCCTGGGTCCACGCCTCGACGAGCATGTTCACCTGCTCTTCGAAGATCTCGCGATTCTTCTTGTCGTCGGCGCTCTGATCGGAGAGGGTCGCGACCGAGCCGATGTGCTGGCCCAGCGTGTTGGTCCACCGCGACTGGTAGCCGCGGGCCAGCCCGACGAAACAGCGCCCCTGGGTCAGGTGGTCGAGGATCGCGGTCTCCTCGGCCACACGGATCGGGTTGTGGACGCTCATCACGTAGCCCATCTGTCCGACCCGGATGTTCTCGGTGATCGCCGCCCAGTAGGCGTTGATCACGCCGGGGTTCGGGCTCACCTCGTAGCCCTCGGAATGGAAGTGGTGCTCGATCGTCGAGGCGCCCCAGATCCCCATCTCGTCCGCCGCGCGGATCAGGTCGTGCCAGCCCGTGATCGTCTCCTGGTAGCGCTCGGCGTTGCGCCCGATCGGTCGCATCGCCTTCCGCTCCGCCTCGTCTTTGGCGTAGATCGTCGGGTACGTGTTGAGGACTACCTTCATCTCGCGCGACCTCCCTGCGACCGGCGCGGGCGACCCCGTCCCCGGGCTGTGACCGCCAGGGTACCACCCCAGGGCAGGGGCGAACGTCGAGACCGACTGGCTCACTGCCCAGGGCCGCGGTAGCTTCGCGGCGTGGAGACCTCGGTGCGCCGATCCTTGATGGTGCTGCTCGCCGCCCTCGTCCTGGCCCACGGGTCGTTCGGGGTGGCCCACGCGCACGCCGTCGAGGAAGGCGGTGAGGTCAGCCACACCTGTCTCGTCTGCGAGATCAGCGCCGACGAGACCACACCGCTGGCGCATGCCGTCGCGATCGGCCCGTCGACCGACGCGCCGGAGTGGCTCGGCCGCGACGCGGCTCTGCGGGTCGCCGAACGCGCGACGGCCGCCGGCCCCCGCGCCCCTCCCGTCCTTCTCTCCCGCTAGATCCGGTCCCATCCACCCGGTTCTCGGGTGCGCGCGCCCGTGGGCGCCGCCGCCCGGAGAGGAGACTATCGATGACGCGTGCCGCGTCCTTGTTTCTATTGCTTTGGCTCCCGGCGGCCCTCGTGTCCGCCGAGGAGGAGACCGTGCCTTCGCCTTCCCCGTCCCCGGCCGCCGAGGACGGCGCGACCGAGGCAACCGCTGCTGAGACGCCGACCGACGACGCGACGTCGTCCGGCGCGCTCGACGAAACCCTGATCACCGTCTGGGGCGACCGCCCGCGGCGCTTCGACGTCATCCAGGGTACCAACGTCCTCGAGGGCGACCGCTTCGAGCGCGACCTCTCCATCACGATCGGCGAGACCCTCGAGCGCCAGGTGGGCGTGCACAACTCGGGCTTTGGCCCGGGGGCCGGGCGGCCGGTGATCCGCGGCTTCGACGGCAACCGCATCCGCGTGCTCCAGAACGGCATCGGCACCCTCGACGCCTCCGCCGCGAGCCCCGACCACAACGTGGCCGTCGAGCCGCTGGGCGTCGAGCGCATCGAGGTGGTGCGCGGCGCGGGGACCTTGCGCTTCGGCCCGTCGGCGATCGGGGGGGTCGTGAACGTGATCGACGGGCGCATCCCGACCGCGGTCCCCGACGATCAGTTCGATCTCGCGTTGCGCTCGGGCTACGGCTCCAACAACGACGATCGCTTCTTCTCGGGGGCGACCACCATGGGGTGGGGCCCACTCGCGGTGTACGGTCAGGGCTTCATTCGCTCGACGGATGACTTGAAGATCAACGGGCTCAACGTTTCGAGCCGGCGACGCGACCAGCTGACCGCTGCCGGGGAGGACGTCGAGGCCTTCCGCCACGTCGTGGACGGCACCGACATCGACGAAAACCGGGGGGGGACCGCGGGGATCTCGTGGATCGGCAGCGAAGGGTACGCGGGCTTCGCCTTCACTCGGATCCGCAACAACTACGGGATCCTCGAGGCCTTCGAGGAAGAGGACCCCGGTATGGGCATGATGATGGAGGAGGAAGGCGGGGTCCGGATCGACCTCGAGGCGAACCGCTACGACGTCGCCGCCGAGTGGAACCGCGACCTCCTGGCCTTCGACCAGTTCTCCTTCCGCGGGGCCTACAGCGACTACAACCACGACGAGATCGAAGGGGGCGAGGTCGGGTCGACTTGGGAACGCTACGCGTGGGAGGGCCGCTTCGAGGCCCGGCAGCGACCGATCGCGATGCCCTCGCTCGGGGGGAACGATCTCGCGGGGCTCTGGGGGGTGCAGTTCGAGGTCGGGAACTTCCGCGCCCTGGGCGACGAGGCCTTCCTCCCGCGCACCGACACCCTGAAGACCGGGCTCTTCTCGATCCAGCAGCTCCCGGTGGGCCCCGTCGATCTGGAGGCCGGGCTGCGCTGGGACTTCACCCAACACGATCTCCGGGGTCTCACGCCCGAGCTGGCCCTCCTGGGGGTCGACACGGGCGACGAGACCTTCAACACCGTGAGCTTCTCGACCGGGGTGTCGTACAGCCCGATGGAGGGGTACCTGGTCGGGCTCTCGCTCTCGCGCACGGAGCGCGCGCCCTCGGTGGAAGAGCTCTTCTCGGGCGGCCCGCACCTCGCGACCGCGGGCTTCGAGATCGGCGACCCCGACCTCGACAAAGAGGCGGGGATCGGACTCGAAGTGTCGGCCCGCCGGCGTATCGGGCGGCTCACCGGCTCCGCGAACCTCTACTACACGACCTTCGACGACTACATCTTCCAGCGCATCACCGGCGCCGAGATCGACGGGCTGCCCGTACGGCAGTACGTCCAGGAGGACGCCGAGATCTGGGGGGCCGAGGTGGAGCTCGACCTCCTGGCCTACGAGCGCGACGACTTCCGCGGTCTCTTCGATCTCGGTTTCGACTTCGTGCGCGGCTCCACCGACGACGACGGCGATCTCCCGCGGATCGCGCCGTGGCGGGTGCGGATCGGGGCGGAGGCCCAGAGCCGCTACGCGGACCTGCGGCTCGAGGTGCTCTACGTCGGCGAGCAAGACCAACCGGCGAGAATGGAGCTCAAGACCGACGACTACGCGGTGTTCAACGCGAGCCTCGCGATCCGGCCCCTCGGCGACCGCTACGACCTGAGCCTGCTCCTCGAGGGGCGCAACCTCACCAACTCCGAAGCGCGCAACCACGTCTCCTTCCTGAAGGACGTGTTGCCCCTTCCGGGGCGCGATCTCCGCGTCTCGCTGCGGTATGCGTTCTGAGAGCGCGCGAGACGAGCGGCGCCGCCGAGGCGCGGCGCTGCTCGTCTCGCTCGTCCTCCACGCCGGCCTCGTGCTGCTGCTGGCGCGCTCCCATCCGGAGCATCCCTTTCCCGGGACCACCGAGCCGATCCCGGTGGCGCTCCTGCGGGAGCCGGTGGCCGAGGTGGCGCCAGATCCCGCGCCGCCGCCGATGCAGCGCGCGACCGCACCGCGACCGCCGCCTCCCAAGCCAAAAACGGAAGCGCGTCCACCCGAACGCGAACGCGAAGCCCCGCCGCTCGTGGTCGCACCGCCTCCGCCGGCCGCCCCCGACCCCCCTCCCGCTCCGGCGCCGGTCACCGGCTCGGAGCGCGGCGAGCCCGACGAGTCGCGCCCGCTGTCCCTCCCCTCAGCAGAGCCGCAGGCGCCGAGTTCCCCGCCGGCTCCGCGAGCGCGCGATTTCACCCGGGTCTTTTCGGAGGCCGAGGTCGACCGCACTGCCACCGCACGTCGCCCGATCCGGGCGAGTTATCCCGAGCGCGAACGCGCCCGCGGTCGCGAGAGCAGCGTCGTCGTGATACTCACGATCGGCGCCGACGGACGGGTCGACGAGGTGGAGATTCTCGAGAGCGGTGGCGGCGCCTTCGACCGGGCCGCGCTCCGCGCACTCCGCAGCGCGCGGTTTGCCCCGGCCGTGGTCGCGGGGCGCCCCGTCGCGTCCGAGCTCCGCTACCGCTTGCGTTTCGCGCTTCGTTAACGCGTCGGCCGACTACGGCCGGCGCAACCGCAAGCGATACGTCGAACGTCGCGTCACGATCTGCACGATGTCGGCGCCGATCGCGCTGGCGCTCCGCACCGGCGTGGTTTTTTTTTTTAAGGCGACGGCGACCGCCGAGATCTACACATTCCGGCACACCCTGTCCTTGCGGGGCGCTCTGCCGATGTGCCCCCGGACGTCGCCCGTGT
>CAJHXS010000235.1_pt1 | contig 20280 bp, 13 predicted proteins | sample 9198591 | NCBI WGS metagenome assembly CAJHXS01 (sample SAMEA7708347, study PRJEB35096) | sediment metagenome | biome: marine neritic benthic zone biome [ENVO:01000025]; feature: sediment [ENVO:00002007]; material: shallow marine sediment [ENVO:03000034] sea grass bed [ENVO_01000059] ... | reverse complement strand
GCCGAGGCGCGCTCGACCCTCTACTGCACCGACGTTGCCAAGATGATCCAGGTGCCGATCTTCCACGTGAACGGCGACGACCCCGACGCGGTGGTGCACGCGGCCAAGCTCGCGTTCGAGTACCGCCAGCGCTTTGGCGAGGACGTCGTGATCGACCTCATCTGCTACCGGCGCCACGGGCACAACGAGGGCGACGAGCCGAGCTTCACCCAGCCGCTCCTCTACGAGAAGATCCGCAAACGCGACTCGGTGCGACGTCTCTACACCCGACGGCTGATCGAGGACGGCGCCCTCGGCGAAGATCAGGCGCTGGCGATCGAGGAAGACCTCCACCACCAGCTCCAGCAGGCGCTGCAGGTGATCAAGACGCGCCCGCCGGGCCCCGACGAGGGCTACGAGCCGAGCGGGGCGTGGACGGGGTTCTCGCGGATCGACCCCGGCGAGGTCGTCGAAACCGGCGTCCCGATCGAGCGTCTCGCGCAGATTTCCGAGCGCATCGCGACGCTGCCCCCGGGTTTCGAGGCCCACAAGAAGCTCCAGGTCTTCCTCGCGAAACGCGGCAAGTGCATCGCCGAGAGCGAGCCGGTCGATTGGGCGCTGGGCGAGGCGCTCGCGTTCGGCTCGCTGCTGCTCGAGGGCTACGGCGTGCGGCTGTCGGGTCAAGACTGCTCCCGGGGGACCTTCAGCCAGCGCCACGCGGTGCTGGTGGATCAGAACTCCGGCGAGGAGTACGCGCCGCTCGGGCACCTGAGCAACACGCAGGGGCGCTTCGAGGTCTACGACAGCCTGCTCTCCGAGGCCGCGGTGCTGGGCTTCGAGTACGGCTACTCGCTGGCCGCCCCGATGAGTCTCACGATGTGGGAGGCCCAGTTCGGCGACTTCGTGAACGGAGCCCAGGTGATCATCGACCAGTTCATCGCCTCGGCGGCGGTGAAGTGGGGGCGGCTGAGCGGTCTCGTGATGCTCCTCCCCCACGGCTACGAGGGGCAGGGCCCCGAGCACTCGAGCGCGCGGATCGAGCGCTTTCTCGAGCTCTGCGCCGAGGACAACATCCAGGTCGTGAACTGCACCACCCCGGTCCAATACTTCCACGCGCTGCGACGTCAGATGCGCCGCAACTTCCGGGCGCCGATGGTGATCGCCACCCCGAAGAGTCTGCTGCGCGCGCCGATGGCGGTGTCTCCCCCCGAGGCCTTTGCCAGCGGGTCTTTCCAGACCGTGATCGACGACCCGGACTGCGCGGCGGACCCCGACCGGGTCGAGCGTCTGCTCTTCTGCTCGGGCAAGATCTACTACGACCTGCTGGCGGCGCGCGAAGAACGCTTCGGGCCCCGTGACGCCAAGGGAGAGGTGGCGATCGTCCGGATCGAGCAGCTCTACCCCTGGGACAAGACGGCGATCGCGGCGCTCCTCGAGCGCTACGGTCGCGCCGACACCGTGATGTGGGTGCAGGAGGAGCCGGCCAACATGGGCGCCTGGTCCTTCGTCCGCTGGCGTGTGCAGTATCTGCTCGGCAAGGAGGGTCGCGACCGCGTGGTGACCTACGCCGGCCGCAAACCCTCGGCGGCTCCCGCCGGCGGGTCGATGCGGCTCCACCGCAAGCGGCAGCAGCGGCTCCTCGACATCGCGATGGGCGAGATCATCGGGTAGCGGGCCGGTGGCGCGCGTGACCCGCGGCGCCCGGCGCCATCGCTTCGACGTCTCGATCGAGCGCGCCCGGGCGCTCCAGGAGGAGCTGCGAGGACGGGTCCGCAACGAGCCGCTGCGCGGCCTGGTGCGACGCGTGGCGGGGGCCGACGTTTCGTACACCCGCCGCGCACCCCGACTCTTCGGCGCGGTGGTGGTGCTCGACGCCGAGACCGGCGAAGTCCTCGAGCGGGTGTCGGCGGCGGCGGAGGCGCGGTTCCCCTATGTGCCCGGCTACCTCTCGTTCCGCGAGCTGCCCTGTCTGCTCCGCGCCTTTGACAAGCTCCGGACCCCGCCCGACCTGGTGATCGCCGACGGCCACGGCTGGGCCCACCCCCGTCGCTTCGGTCTGGCCTGTCACCTGGGGGTGCTCCTCGACGTCCCGACCCTCGGCTGCGCCAAGTCCCCGTTGGTCGGCGAGTTTCGCGAGCCCGGGGCGCGGAGGGGCGCCCACACGGCCCTGCGCGACTGCTGGGTTTTTTTCTGAGAGGTGCGGCGCACACGGAGCCACCCGCGGACCGACTCCCTCTCGGTGCGACACCCGGTCGATCTACCGAGCGCGCGCGCCTGGGTGCTGCGCACCGCGCGTCGCTACCGCCTTCCGGAGTCGTCGCGGGCCGCCCACCGGGAAGCCAACGCGGCGAGACGCGACGGGGAAGCAGCGCCCAACCGCCCCGCGGCTTTGCGTTAGGTTCGCGGCCGGGCCGCCCGATAGAGATCGCGGGCCCCCGCGCCCCCCGCGTCCAACCGCTCCGAGTGAGGTGTCCATGGTGTTCCCGCAGCGCATCCTTCAGGCCGCGGCGCTCTGCTGCGCGGTCGTCCTCGGGGCGTGTCAGCCCCCGGCGAGCCCGACCGCCGGCGAGACGGACGCGCGCATCGCCGGCCGGATCGGCGACCGCGACATCAGCGTCGACGAGCTCGACGCCTACATCAAAGACGAGCTCTTCAAACGCGCCGCTCGCGGCGAGAAGGAATCCGACTACTACGTGCTGCGCCAGCGCGAGTTCCAGCGGATGGCGAGCGACCGGGCCCTCGAGGAGGAGGCCGCTACCCAGGGCATCGAGCCCGAAGAGCTCCTGGCCCGGGAGAGCCGCCGCGGCGTCCAGATCCACGAGAGCCAGATCCTCGCGCTCTACGAAGCGAACAAAGAGCAGTTCCAGGGGAGACCCGTCGAAGAGGTCGGGCCGCTGATCCGCCAACACCTCGAGCGTCAGGAGGCCCAGGCGAACGCCGGCCGCTACCTCGCATCGCTACGCGACGCCGCCAAGGTCGAGTTCGTCCTCGAGCGGGCGCGGGTCGAGGTGGCGGGGTCGGGGCCGAGCGTGGGCAGCGACGACGCCCCGGTGACGATCGTCGAGTTCAGCGACTACGAGTGCCCCTACTGCAAACAGGCCGAGCAAGTGGTCGCCCAGGTGCGCGACCGCTACCCCGACCAGGTGCGCTTCGAGTTCCGCCACTATCCCCTCGAAAACATCCACCCCCGCGCGCGGGCGGCCGCCGAGGCCGCGATCTGCGCCGAGACCCAGGAGAGTTTCTGGGAGTTCCACGAGCGGGTCTTCGCCGACGCGTCGACCGACCTGAGCGACGAGAACCTGCGCGCCCACGCCGAGAGCGCAGGGCTCGACCTGGCGGCCTTTGACGCCTGTGTGGCGGAGCGGAGCGGCAAGAGCCGCGTCGACCGCGACCTCGACGCGGGTCGCGAGGCCGGCGTCGAAGGCACGCCGACCTTCTTTGTCAACGGCATCCCGGTCACCGGGGGTGGCAGCGCCGACGACTTCGCGAAGCTGATCGACGAAGAGCTCGAGCGACTGCGCGCCGGCGGCTAGATCGCGCCGCTCTCTCGCGCGCCGGGGCACCCGACGTCGCGGTCCGAGGGCATGACGAACCGCGCTACTGCACCCCAAAGGTGCGGCGCTGCTGGAACCGGGTGCCGTCCGGGCTGAGGAAGCGGATCTCGATCGAGTAGACCCCGGGCTCCGCCCGCGCGGGCACCTCGACGAAGGTGTCGATCACCCAACGCCCCGGCTTCAACTCGAAGCCCTCGTTGCTGTCGGAAACGAGCGGCTGGCCCTTGAAAAAGATCCGCGTGTCGAGCTTGCCGCTCACCACCGAGGTGGGCGTCACGGGACACAGCGAGTAGACCCAGCGGTGGTTGAACTCCTCACCGGGCTTCACGCGTTCGGGGGAGAGTTCGAAGGACTCGATCTTCAGATAGGGCAGCTTGCGGCGAGCGCACCCGTACTTCTTCCAGATCGCCTCGGGGAGCGCGGCGTTGTACTCCCCCGGGTCGCGGATCGACCGGCGCACGCGACCCGCGACCGGGGACGCACACGCGAACGAGAAAATGAGCAAGAGGACGAGGGTGGCCCGAGCTACCGACGTATGACCCAACCGCTATCCCTCTCGGGCACAGGCTCCGGCGCCGCGGGCGGCGTCGTGGCCGAGCGCGCCGGAGGGTTCCGGACGACTCGATTCTGAGGTTTTGCGACGCGGGGCGCCCGCTCTTTTTTCACCGGCACGGCGCTCGGCGTTTCCCCCGAGGCCTGCGGCGGGGTCGGGACCGGCTCGTGGATCGGCTCGGGCAGGGTGGGCGCGACCGGGATCGCGGCGAAGTCGAGGGGCCCGAGGGTGGCCGGGTGCGCCGCCGTGGGGGTGTGGTCGGGCCATTGCGTGAAGCCCACGGGCGGTGGCTGTGGGAGCGGTGGGAGACGATGACGCGAGAGCGTCGACGCGGGTGCAGTCGGCGGCTCCTGCGCGGTGGCCTCCACGCGGCCGCTCTGTCCGAGCCAGAGTCCCACGAATGCGAGCGCTGCGGCGCCGCCGGCACCGGTCCAGAGGAGGCGCCTCCGCGTGGGCCAGCGCGGCACGGCGGGCTCCCACATCACCTGGGTCGGTCCGATCTCCGAGTCGGAATCCCCCGACGGCTCGGCGGGGTGCTCGGCGACCACCTCGGGCGGCTCCGTCTTGGCGTCGGGCTCGACACGCTCGAGTTCTTCGCGGAACGCCGCGGCGTCCGCGAACCGGTCGTCGGCGCGCTTCGCCATCGCGCGCTCGACCACCACGGCGACCGACTCGGGGAGGGTCGGCGCGAGCACGCGGATCGGCCGCGGCGGGTCCTCGAGCTGGGCGCGCATCACGTCGTTCGGGGTGTCGCCGCGGATCGGCAGCCGCCCGGTGAGGAGCTTGAAGAGCAGCACGCCCAGGGCGTAGACGTCGGCGCGCCCGTCGAGGGGCTCGCCGCGAACCTGCTCCGGTGACATGTACTCGGGCGTGCCGACGGGGCGTGAGTCGCCCTCCCCGTTCTGGCCGAGCACCTGCGCGATGCCGAAGTCCATCACCTTCACCACCCCTGCGCCGTTGAGCATCAGGTTCGTGGCCTTGAGGTCGCGGTGGACGATGCCCTCGCGGTGGGCGTGGTGGACGCCGTCGAGGGCCTGACGAATCAGCGGCAACGCGCGCTGCGCCGGCATCGGGCCCTCGCGCTTGAGGAGCGCCTCGAAGGTGTCGCCCTCGACGAACTCCATCACCAGGACACACGCCTCGTCCTCGCGGTGGAAGCTGTAGACGGTGGCGACGTTGGGGTGGGCGAGGCGGGCCATCGCGTGGGCTTCCACCCGGAAGCGTTCGGCGATGTCTGACCGGGAAGCGAGACGCGGGTGGAGCACCTTGAGGGCGACGGGGCGGTCGAGCATCACGTCGACCCCGCGAAAGACCTGGCCACAGCCGCCTTCGCCGATCTTGTCGTCGATCCGCCAGTTGCCGATCGTCTGTCCGATCCAGGTGGTCGCCAAGGGCCCCCCGCGGGACGAGGCCCGCTACGACCCTTTCTGATCGGAAGCTTCCGCCGCCCTCCTTAGGCTCCCGCCCCGATCCGCTGGGGTGGAGTCCCACCTCCGAAGGGCCCCGCGGAGCTAGGTCTCGTCCCGTTCGCCCTCGGGGAGGCCGGCGGGGGTGCCGTCGATCTGCAGGGTCCGGAGGCGGTTGAGGGCGCCGGCGATCTCGAAACGTCGGGGTCGGGCCAGGTTGCCGGGGTGTCGGCCGGCCCGCGCCGCGGCGAGGGCGTCGACGCCGTCTCGGTCGAGGAGCTGGTCCAGGGCGTCCAGGTGCTCGGCGACGCTCGCCCCGGCGCGTCCGCGTGTGGCGATCCACTGGAGCGCGCGTCCGACGGCGCGGGTCTGGCTGGGATCCACCAGCTGCTCGAGGCCGCGGAGATCGAGATCGCTTCGACCGTAGCGGAGCTCGTGGAGACCGCGGGCCGCCACGCGCGGGGGGCGTCGTCCGGTCTCGCCGCGGGCCGGGTCGAGGCTGCGCAGCACCGGGATCCGGGGCGGCGGTGGCGTCAAGGGCGCGACCGCCTCTCCGCGGCGCCGGACGCCGTCGGCCGAGGCGACCCGCGCGGCGTCGCCGCTCCGGTCGCGGGCCGCGAAGCTCCGCATCTCGATCACCGTGTCGGCGATGTCGAAGAAGTCGCCAGAGCTCCCGGCGACCAGCACCGTCGAGACGCCGTGGGTGTCGTAGAGCTCGCGCACCCGGTCGACCAGGGGCGTGATCGGCTCCTGTTCGGGGGCGACCAGCGCCTGCATCCGCGCATCGCGGGTCATGAAGTTGGTGGCGCAGGTGTCCTCGTCCATCAGCAGCACCCGAGCCCCCGCCTCGAGGGCCTCCACCAACCCGGCGGCCTGGCTGGTGCTCCCGCTGGCGTCGTCGCTGCGGAACACCGCGGTGTCGCGGCCCAGCGGCAGGTCGCGGATGAATCCGTCGATGGCGACACCCTCCACGCGGCGGCCGTCTTCCGCGCGCAGCTTCAGTGCTCGAGCGTCGGTCGCGACCCCTTCGCGGCCGTCACCGGGGATGTGGGGATAAACCGCGCGTTCGAGGGCGCGCAGCAGGGTCGATTTGCCGTGGTAGCCCCCGCCGACGATCAGCGTGACGCCGCGGGGCACCCCCATGCCCGCGACGGATCGGTCGCCCGGAAGCTCGAGCTCCACCCGCAGCGACGTCTCGCAGCGAAACGGCACGGCGTCTGTGAGCGGCCGGTCGTCGACGCCGCTGTGCCGCGGGAGCACCGCACCTTCGGCGACAAAGGCGACGAGGCCGCGCTCGGATAGTGCAGAGCGGATCGCTTCCTGGTCCGCGACACGGCCGAGAAACGCGAGGGCGTCCCGGCACGCGGCGTCGTCGAGCTCGAGGCCCGTCTCCGCTGCGGCTGGGAGGCGGTCGGCGAGGAGCGCCGCGGCCTCTGCCCCGAGGATGCGGCGCCCCGCCGCGGGGAGCCCCACCTCGAGACGCAGCTCGATGACGTCGCCGTCGAGTCGGGCGGCGGAGCGTTCGAGGACAGTCTGTCCCCCCGCGTCGATGGCGATCCGGTTGCTGCCGCCGCTCCCCCTCCGACCGCCGCCCGGGTGCGTCGCATCGAGCGCCTGCCGCATCCGACGCGCCAGCCAGTCGCGGAAGACACAGCGGGCCAGGGCGTCGCGCGTCAGCGCCGCAGGGAGACCGACGGCGCCGTGGGGCGCGCGCAGGCGCACCCGCGACGGCGCGGCGAAGGGATCGCCCTGCACCGCGTCGACGTGGAGCTCGAACTCACCCACGCGAAAGCGGCCGTCTCGCAGCTCGGAGTACGCCTTGTAGCCGCGCCCGTCGATCCGTCGCAGGAGCGCGCGCAGCGCGTCTTCACTTTGCACGGCGCCGGAGCGTAGGGCCGATCTCGCCGTAGCTAAAGAGCTCCCCGGGGCGCCGGAAGCGGTCGGTGCGCAGCGGGGCTCGGCTCCCCGCGAGCCCCGCCCGTCGACACGACAGCGAGAAGAGCGCCTCGATCTGCTGGGCGAACACCCCGTCGCCCCGGTGCCGGCGGTGAAAGCGCGGGTCGTTGAGCCGGCCGTCGCGCAGCGAAAGGATGCGGTGCAGGACCTTGTCGCGGCGTTCGGGGTAGTGGCGCTCGAGCCACTCGACGAAGAGCTCTTTCACCGCGTGGGGGAGACGCAGCAACGTGTAGCCCGCGTAGCTCGCTCCGGCCCGCGACGCGGCGGCGAGGATGTCTGGGATCTCCTGGTCGGTGAGACCGGGGAGCACCGGACCGATCATGACGCCCACCGGGACCCCCGCCTCCGCCAGCGCGCGGATCGCCTGGAGACGCAGCGCCGGGCGAGGAGCCCGGGGCTCCATCCGGCGCTGGAGCCGCGCGTCGAGGCTCGTGACCGATACCGCGACCGAGGCACAGCCCTCCCGGGCGAGGGCTCCGAGGAGGTCGGCGTCCCGAGCGACGAGGCGGCTCTTGGTGATGATCTGGACCGGGTTGCGGAACTCGAGCAGCACCGCGAGACAGCGGCGGGTGATCTCGAGACGCCGCTCGACCGGCTGGTAGGGGTCGGTGACCCCCGACATCGCGACCACCTGGGGAGTCCAACGCGGAGCGGCGAGCGCGCGGCGCAGAAGCTCTGGCGCTTCTTCCTTCACCAGGATCTGGGTCTCGAAGTCGAGTCCCGACGAGAGCCCCAGGTACTCGTGGGTGGGTCGGGCAAAGCAGTAGATGCAGCCGTGCTCGCAGCCCCGGTAGGGATTGACGCTCCGATCGAAGCCGACGTCCGGGCTGTCGTTGCTCGCGACGACGCTCCGCGACGGATCGCGCCTGTAGCGCGTGGCCGGGGAGGGGGGGACGTCGGGGTCTGCCCACGCGTCCGCCGAGGGGTCGAGGCTGTCGAGGTGGATCGACTCGAAGCGGTTGGCCGGGTTGTGACCCGCGCCCCGTCCCCGGATCGGAGCGCAGGGGTGCGGGGCGCCGCCCGCCGCACCGGGGACCCCCACGGGGGAAGGATCGGCGTTTCGCCGTGCTCGGGGAGCTCCCTCGCTTTCCATGAGGCGAATATATGGCGAAAGTCGATCGAGTGTCTAGCTCAATCGCCCTCGAGCCAGTGTTTCAGCGCGGGTCCGGCCCGGCGGCAGAACGCCGCATCGTGGCGGAAGCGTTCGAGGGCCTGCTCGAGGCTGCGGCTTCCGGCGGGTAACGGATTGCGTTTGAAGAACTCGCGGACCTCGCGGGCAGCTCCGGGGCCGAGCGTCGGGGTCGCGTCGACGAGCCGCGTGGCGAGCATCGGCGGGATCCGGCGCGCGATCCGCTTCCATTCGTCGCGGATGAAGCGCCAGGTCGACTCCCGGGCGGCGGGGTTGGCGAGAAGCCGCGCCAACACAAAAGCCACGTCCTGGGTCGGCACCACCGCGCCCAGACAGAGCCGCTGGGCGCGTCGCACCAGCGGCGCCGCGCGGAAGGAGGCGAGGGCGAAGAGGTAGCGACGCCGGATCTGGGGGGTGTCGCCGTGCTCCGCCGCCGCGAGCATCGCCTCGAAACGCGTCGCGTCGCCGCGCCGCGCCGCCATCTCGACCACCGCGTCGACGAGGTTCGGGTCGAGGGAGCGGGGACGCTCCAGAAGCCTCGCGAAGCGCGTCTCCGCCGCGGCTTCGACGGCCGGCCACTCCGCCACGACCCCGAGCAGGTCGACCAGCGCGGCGCGGCGTTCTCGTTGGCGTTCGTCTTCAGCGCGGGCCGCGGTCCAGGTCACGTCGAGAAAATGGGGGCCGAAGATCTCGACGAGACGGTCGCGCACTGCCGCCGGCGCCGACCCACCGACGCTCTGTGCCAGCGGGTCGACCACTGCGGCGAGGGGGCCGCGCAACGCCGTGAGCACGTCCGGGTCGGTCTCGCCGGCGAGCGCCTCGACGAGGCAGAGAAAGCGCCCGAGGTCGGTGACCCCGGCGCGGGCGAACGCCCACTCGTGATCGACGAGCCCCATTCGCTCGACGGGGTCGAGGCGCGTCGGCCGGGCGAGAAGCTCGGCGAAGAGCGTCTCGTCGTGGAGCGGGCGCACGAAGGCCCCCTCGTCGGCGTTGCCGTAGCACGCGACGGTCGCGGCCGGCAGGGCGGTGTGGTCGCGCCGGGTCTCGATCCGTTTGCGGATCACCCGACCGCGCCGCGAGCGCGCGCTCCACACCCTGCCCACCCACGGAACGGGCCAGCGCTCGCGCTCGGTGCCGCTCGAGCCCGCGGCGCGGAAGCGCGTCTGGACGAAGCGAAGCCGGCGCCCCGGCTTCCCCCGCTCCGCGCGTCGCGTGATCGCGAGCTGAGGGAAGCCCTCCTGCTGGATCCACGGACGCACCAGCGGCTCGACCGGCTCTCCCGCGGCTTCGGAGAGCGCGGTCCAGAGGTCGGCGGCCACCGCGTTGCCCTCGCGATGACGGCGGATGTAACGGCGCACCCCGCGCCGAAAGACGCTCGGACCGAGGTAGCGCTCGACCATCCGCACGACCGCCGCGCCCTTCTCGTAGGTGATCAGGTCGAAGTTCGCGGTCGCCTCCTCGGGCGTGCGCACCGGAGTGTGGATCGGGTGGGTGTTGCGCAGCGCGTCGAGACGCAGCGCGGCGGCGCGGTGGAGCTGGAAGTCCTGCCACATCTTCCACTCGGGCTTCCAGTCGTCGACGATCTGGAAGGCCATCCAGGTCGCGAAGGCCTCGTTCAGCCAGAGGTCGTCCCACCACTCCATCGTCACGAGGTCGCCGTACCACATGTGCGCGAGCTCGTGACAGATCACCTCGGCCGCGCGTTTGCGTTCGAGCGGGGTGGCGGTCTTCGGGTCGAGCAGCAGCAACGTCTCGCGGAAGAAGACCGCGCCGGCGTTCTCCATCGCGCCCGCCTCGAAGTCGGGCACCGCCACGAGGTCGAGCTTCTCGTAGGGGTAGGGCAGAGCGAAGTAGCGCTCGAGCCGCTCGAGGGTGGCGTGCGCCGCCTCGAGGGCGAAACGCGTGAGCCGGCCTTTGCCCGGGGCATGCCACACCCGGATCGGCGTCTCGCCCAGCCATACGCGACGCGACGCCTCGAGGGGCCCGATCGCGACGGCCAGGAGATAGGTCGAGAGCGGCGGGGTGGGGCGGAAGCGGTGCACCACGCGGTCACCGTCGCGCCGGGTGGACGCCACGGGTGCGTTCGAGAGCACCCTGTGGGCGGCGTGGGTCGTCACCTGCAGCGTGAAGCGCGCTTTGAAACTGGGCTCGTCGAAGCAGGGAAAGAAGCGGCGCGCGTCGGCCGCTTCGAGCTGGGTGAACGCGTAGTGACCGCCCTCGGCGCTCACCCGGTAGAGCCCGCGCAGGTCGCGGCGCAACGCGCCGCGAAAGCGCAGTCGGAGCGTGTGCTCGCCGGCGGCGAGGGCGTGCTCGAAGCGCAGTGCGACGCGTTCGTGTGTCGGCCGCAGCGACACCTCGGCGGGTTGCATCGCGCCGTCCGCACCCTCGACCCCCGCGCGGTCCACCCGCAAATCGGCCGCGTGGAGCTCGATCCGCCGCGCCGCGCGCTCGAGATGCAGGTGGATCACCACCTCGCCCCGGTACGCGCGGCCCGCCGCCGGGTCCACCTCGAGGGCGAGTTCGTAGGCGATCGGGCGCACCGCGGTCGAGAGCCGATGTCGGTTGGTCCTGGTGGTGGTGGCCCGCAGCGCTCTGTCCCCCTACTCGCGGCGGGGGCGCCTTCCCCCACGCCGCCTCATAATAGAACCCCTCGGAGGGGGGGGCGCCTATGACAGCGGAAGCGAGCGGCGCGCCGCGCGAGCACTGGGGCGGCCGGGCCGGCTTCGTGCTCGCCGCGGTCGGGTCCGCGGTCGGGCTGGGCAACATGTGGCGCTTTTCGTACCTGGCCGCGGAGAACGGCGGCGCCGCCTTCCTGTTGCTCTACGTCGTGTTGACCTTCGCGATCGGTCTTCCCGTGCTGCTGGCGGAGCTGGTCGTCGGCCGCGGCGCCCAGCGCAGCCCGATCGGCGCCGTCGCACACTTCGCCGGGGCGCGGTGGCGCCCCCTCGGCACGCTCTTCGTCGTGTCGGGGGTGCTGATTTTCTCCTACTACAGCGTGATCGCTGGCTGGACCCTCCGCTACGCCGTGGGGGGGGTCCTCGGCGGGTTCACCGGCGACCCGGCGGCGCGTTTTCAGGAGGTCTCGGCGGGGCCCGGCGCCGTCGCGTGGCACCTCGCTTTCGTCGCCCTCACCGTCGCGGTCGTCGCCGGGGGGGTGCGCCGGGGGATCGAGCGCTGCGCCCTGGTCTTGATGCCGCTCCTTTTCTGCATCGTGGTCGGGCTCGCGATCTACGCCGCGACGCTCGACGGCGCGGGGCCCGGCTACCGCTACTACCTGAGCTTCGACCTCGAGAAGCTCGCGAGTGTCTCGGTGTTTCGCGACGCGGCCGGTCAGGCCTTCTTTAGCCTGAGTCTCGGGATGGGCGCGATGATGACCTTTGCGAGCTATCTCGAGCGCGACCACCCCCTGCCGCGCGAGTCGGTGACGATCGCGTTTTCCGACTTCGCGGTGGCCTTCATCGCGGGTCTCGTCGTCTTCCCGATGATCTTCGCCCTGGGACTGCAGCAGGCGGTCGGCGGCAGTACCGTCGGTGCGCTCTTCATCACGCTGCCCCAGGCCTTCGCGACGATGGGCGCGGCGGGTCACCTCGTGGGTGCGCTCTTCTTCGTGGCGCTCGTCGTGGGCGCGTTGACCTCGACCATCTCGATCCTCGAGGTCGTGGTGTCGTCGGCGATCGATCGTTTCGGCTGGTCGCGGCGCCGCGCCGCGATCGGCGCCGGGGTGGGGATCGCCGCCCTCGGCGTGCTGCCGGCCCTCGATACCGACCTCCTCGGGCTGATGGACTCGCTCGCCGGCAACGTGTTGTTGATCGCCGGCGGGCTCGGCCTCGCCGTCGCTGTGGGGTTCGTGAGCCGCGAGGCCCGCGGCGCCCTGGGCGACGCGCTCTGGGCGCGGGGATGGGTCGCCACACTGCGCTGGCTCGCCCCGCCGCTCCTGGCCTTCGCGCTTTTTCACGCCGTCGCGGGTTTCTGGAGCGCGCTCCGCGACTACCTCGCGTCGCTCGGCGGGGCCTGAGGCGCGCTCAGCCCGCGAGCGCCTCGATGCCGAGTCGGCGAAAGAGCGCGGCGTCGCGGTCGCGCTCGGGGTTGGGCGTGGTCAGTAGACGGGGCCCGCAAAAGATCGAGTTCGCACCCGCGTGGAAGCACAGCGCATGGGCCTCGTCGCTCATGTGCTCGCGGCCAGCCGAGAGCCGAACAAAGGAGGCGGGCATCAGGATCCGCGCCACCGCGATCGAGCGGACGAACTCGATCGGGTCGAGGGTGTCCCGCCCGTGGAGGGGCGTCCCCTCCACCTGCACCAGCAGGTTGATCGGCACGCTCTCCGGGTGCCGCGGGAGGGTGGCCAGGGTCTGCAGCATACCGGCGCGGTCGCTGCGGCTCTCCCCCATCCCGACGATGCCGCCACAGCACACGTGGATTCCGGCGTCGCGCACCCGCTCGAGGGTGTCGAGACGGTCCTGGTAGTCGCGGGTGGTGATGATTTCGCCGTAGTACTCCTCGGAGGTGTCGATGTTGTGGTTGTAGTAGTCGAGACCGGCCTCGGCGAGACGCTTGGTCTGGGGGTCGCTCAGCATCCCGAGCGTCACACAGGTCTCGAGTCCCAGCGCCTTCACGCCCTCCACCATCTCGCACACCCGCTCGAGGTCGCGGTCGCGGGGGCTTCGCCAGGCGGCGCCCATACAGAATCGGGTCGCGCCGCCGGCCTTCGCCTGGGCCGCGGCCTCGAGCACCGCGTCGACGGGCATCAGCCGCTCGGCCTCTACCCCGGTCTGGTAGCGCGCGCTCTGGGGGCAGTAGGCGCAGTCTTCGGGGCAGCCCCCGGTCTTGATGCTCAGCAGGGTCGAGAGCTGCACCCGGTTGGGGTCGAAGACGCTGCGGTGGACGCTCTGGGCCCGGAAGAGCAGATCGTTCAGCGGGAGCGCGAAGAGCGCTTCGATTTCCTCGCGGCGCCAGTCGTGACGCAGGGGAACGGAGGCGCTCGGGGCGCTCCGCTCGGCGTCGGTGGTCGTGGCCGGCTCGTTCATCCTCAACCTCCGGTGGTGGTCGGCGTGGCCCGTGTTTATACCTCGACTCCCACGTGTCGCGCAGCCGCGAAGGCCTCCACCGCGTCGACCCGCCGCGCCGCCTCGGCCAGCTCGGCGGCAAACGCGGCGCGCCGAGCGCCGAGGGCCTCCGGCGCGTCGCCGGCGAGGAGCTCGCGGCCCGCCGCCAGACGCAGACCGCTCTCGAAGATGCTCTTGGAGACGGACTCGGCGCTGCGGATCCGGCGCTGCAGCGTGTACTGTCGCTCGAGGGCCATACAGCGCTCGAGGAGGGCGGCGCGGTCTTCGCCGCCGCCGTCCACCAGAGCGTCCGCCAAGATCCGGTAGGCCTCGAGAAAGGGCCGGAGCACGAAGTGGGCGGCCAGCGGTCGGAGACGGCGCACCAGAGCCGCCACCTCGCCGTCGGGGGCGCCGAGCGCCGCCTCCCAGCGGCTGTCGTGGAGGCTCATCTCCCCGCGCAGCTCGCGGAGGAAGGCCTCGCGCTCGGGGAAGAAGAACTCGAACTTGAGCAGGTCGCGCACCGCCAGCGCCTCGCGGACGAAGACCGCCCCGCGCTCGGAAGCGGGGGCGTCGGCGGCACCGAGGAGGGCCAGCTCGGCGATCGCGGTGGTGACGAAGAAGTGGATCACCGTGTTGCGGTAGTAGGCGGCCGCCAGGTGTTGCTCGTCGCCGATGCGGAACACCGCGTCGCGACCGCCCTCGTAGCTGGTGACGACGCCCGAGCGCTCGAGCTCGCGCAGCGTGGCTTCGACCCCGTCGCGTTCGCGCAGCCCCTGGACGCCGTTGCCCGAGAGCGCGCGGCGCTCGGCGTAGTCGAGCAGGTCGTCGAGGGCCTCGGCGGTCTCGCCGACGCTGAGCGCGCGGTCGCCCACCCCCAACAGCGCCAGGGTCACGAGCGAGGTGGGGGTGAGCGGGGTGGCGCGGTTGATCCGCACACACACCTCGAAGGCGAGCTTTTGGAGCCGCAGCTCCTCTTCGTCGGGGTCGGGGGGCGCCGCCGGGTCGGGGGGGCCGAGCATCTTCGCAACCGAGACCGGCTCGCCGAGACGCACCTCGATCTCGCCAAAGCGACGCAGCCCGCGGAAGAGCCCGACCAGCCAGCGGAAGCTCTCGCGTTGCTTCGCGCCGCCGCGCTGTTCGCTCACGTAGTCGCCCACGTCCTGGATCTGGTCGTAGGCGATCGAGATCGGCACCAGGACCACGTCCTCGCTCTTGCCGCGGCGGTAGGCGTCGACCACGTAGGCGAGGAGCCCGAAGCGCGGGGGCAGCAGCTTGCCGGAGCGGGAGCGACCCCCTTCGATGTACCACTCGAGGGAGAAGCGCTTCTCCACCAGGTAGTCGATGTAGTGGCGCAGGACGAGCTTGTACACCTCGTTGTCGCGGAAGGTGCGCCGGATGAAGAACACCCCCGAGCGTCGCACCAGTGGGCCCAGGGGGAAGAAGTTCATGTTGATCCCGCCGGCGGTGTGGGTCGGCGGAAGCCCGTTCTCGAAGAGCATCGAGTAGAGCGCCGGGTGGTCGAGGTTCGACTTGTGGCTCGGCAGGAACACCAATGGGTGTCGCTCGCTCTGGGCCGCGACGGCCTCGAGGGCGCTCTGGTCGTAGCGCAGCCGCCGGTACGAGCGGGTCCACATCGCCCGAAAGAGCTGGTCGGTGAGGTCGATCATCGTCGGGCTGTGGGCGGCGGCGATCTCGCGCAGGTAACGGTGGGCGTCTCGCATCACCCGCGCCTCGCTGCGCCCGAGCTCGCCGGCGAGACGCGCGACAGCGCCCCGGAACGCGGGGCGCGCCACGATGTCCTCCCGCACCAGCCGCGGCACTTTGTATCGGTTGCCGCGCAGCCGGCGTTCGGCGCGCTCCAGGGCGAGACGCGCCTGGCGGGTGACGAAGTCGGCGAGCCCGGCCTGGGCGTCGAGGTCGAGCCCCCCCGCCTCGCGCCAACGCGCCCGCAGCTCCGAGAGAGGCGCGGGCTCGCCCGCCACCACCTGCACCCGCTCCGGCGCCCAGCGCGCCACCAGCCGTTGCCGCAGGGGTCCCGGATCGCGCGGGTCGCCGAGCAGCACGGCGAGCCACCCGACGCGCCGCGACCCGTCGGCGCGCCGCTTGGGAAACCAGGTCACCCGCAACGGCGCGAAGAGCGGGTCGTCGCCCTGGGCGGTTCGCGCCTCGAGTCGCTCGCGGCCGCCGCGGCCGGCGAGGGAGATGGCGTCGTGGCGCGGGGCGCCCTCGGGTCTCGCGTCGCGGATCCAGCGCTCGAGGATCCCGCGTTCCAGCCGCCCCCGCGCGTCGAGCAGGAACACCGGGCCGGGCCCGTCGACGGCCTGGGGCTGGGGCCACTGGGGCGCGGTCGGCTCGGGCGCAGCCATGGGCCGAGTCTACCCCGGGCGCTCCTCCCGGAAGGTCGCGATCGTGACCAGCGCCGCCAGATACGCTCCGCCGAAGACCGCGAAGGCGAGGTCGTAGCTCCCGGTGCTCTCGAAGATCCGTCCCGCCAGGGGCGCCCCCAAACGCGTGGAAGGGGGTCTGGATCGGCCGCATCAGCCCGGCGACCTTGCCGTAGGAGAGCCGCCCGAAGAAGCGCCCGATCAGCGCTCCCTGGATCGGCACGAGGCCCCCCGTCCCCCCGCCGAACACCGCGTAGCCCCCGCGCCAGCCGATCGCTTCGATCAGGCTCGTGGCGACCTGGGGCATCGCCAGCCCCGAGAGCGAGATGCCGATCGTCGCGATCCCGAGCGCCGTGCCGCGCCGGGCGACCAACCAGTTGGAGACGAGGGTCGCCGTCGAGAGCCCCCCATCGCCGTGACCCCCACGCCGACGAGGAGCGCAAAGACCACGTAGAACTGGGCGAGGCTCTGCACCCGCGAGACCAGCGCGTAGCCCGTCGCAGCCGTGACGGCGCCCGCGACCATGATCCGGCGGATCGGGTAGCGATCGAGGGCGCGGCCCAGAAAGGGGGCGAGCAGCGAGCCCACCGCAAACGACGCGACCAGGTCCACCGACACGCCGAAACGCGAGCCGCCGAGATCGGCGGCGATCGCTTTGAAGAAGACGCTTTAGGAGTAGAAGAGAAAGCCGACGGCGAAGAAGTCGGCGACGAACGCGACGGCGACGATCCGCCAGCCGTAGAAGGGGCGGCTCACCCGTCGAGCTTGGGCTGGGCTCCGTCCTGGCCGGTCGTCGGCTCCGCGGGCGTCCCGCCGCCGAGAGTTTGACCGTCGTCGTCGGCGGGCGTCGCGTCTCCGGTCGGCGCGTCGTCCTGTGCAGCGCTCGGCAGCAGCTCTCTCGCCAACCCCTGCGCCTCGATCCGCACCGCGCTGTCCGGGCAGAGGGTGCGGGCGCCGTCGGCGAGGTGCTCGTAAACGGTGCGGTACTGCAGCGCCAGGTCGCGCAGGTGCTTCGAGGTGTCGGTGAAGTGCCCCGAGACCTGCTCGCGGTAGGCGTCGAACTCGTCGCGGGTGTCGTCGAGCTGGCGCTCGAGCTCGCGGATGCGGTCGGAGCCCTCGCCCCGGCGGGTCAGCAGGGCGCCGAGGCCGTAGCCGACGAGCAGCGCGACGGCGGTGGAGAACCACAGCAACGGGGGCCAGGTGCTCGGGTCAAGGTTCACGAGGGATCTCCGGTAAGCTCGTCGGATTCTAGGCCATCTGGCCGGGGCGGGGCGGGGCGTCGCGCCCGGTCGCCGGGCCACGGAGGGGAGAAATAGCATGCCGGCCAACTACGCCGAGGTGTACACGCGCGCGCTCGAGGACCGCGAGGGGTTCTGGGCCGACGCCGCCCGCGCCGTCGACTGGTTCGAGGCACCGAAACAGGTGCTCGACGCCAGCGGCGCACCCTTCTACCGCTGGTTCCCCGACGGGGTGACGAACTCGTGTCACAACGCCCTCGACCGTCACGTCGTCGCGGGACGCGGGGCGGACGCCGCGTTGATCTACGAGAGCCCCGCCACCGACCAGCGCCGCGTGTTCACCTTCGAAGAGCTGCGCGACGAGGTGTCGAACTTCGCCGGTGCGCTGCGCGACCTCGGTGTGGCGCAAGGCGACCGGGTGTTGATCTACATGCCGATGATCCCGGAGGCGGCGGTGGCGATGCTCGCGTGCGCGCGGCTCGGCGCCATCCACTCGGTGGTGTTCGGCGGTTTCGCGGCGAAGGAGCTCGCGACACGGATCGACGACGCCAAGCCCAAGGTGGTGTTGAGCGCCTCCTGCGGCATCGAGGTCGACCGCATCATTCCCTACAAGCCGCTGCTCGACGGCGCGATCGACATCGCCGAGGCGAAGCCCGAGCGCTGTGTGGTGTTGCAGCGCGCGCAACATCCGGCCGAGCTGATCCCGGGCCGCGACCTCGACTGGGAGGAGCTCCGGGCCGCGGGGTCTCCCGTCGAGTGCACCCCCGTCGCGTCCACCGACCCGCTCTACGTGCTCTACACCTCGGGGACGACCGGCGTGCCCAAGGGCGTGGTGCGCGACAACGGGGGCCACCTCGTCGCCCTCACCTGGAGCCTGCGCCACATCTACGGCGTCGAGCCCGGCGAGGTCTGGTGGGCGGCGTCGGACATCGGGTGGGTGGTCGGCCACTCCTACATCGTCTACGGGCCGCTCTTTCTCGGTTGCGCCTCGATCCTCTTCGAGGGCAAGCCGGTCGGCACCCCCGACGCCGGCGTCTACTGGAGGACGATCGAGCGCAACCGGGTCGCCGCGCTCTTCACCGCTCCTACCGCGATCCGCGCGATCAAACGCGAAGATCCGGGCGGCGAGTTCGTCGCCAAGTCGGACCTCTCGTCGTTCCGCACCCTCTTTCTCGCCGGGGAGCGCGCCGACCCGGACACGATCGAGTGGGCGGAGGGAATCCTCGGGGTGCCGGTGATCGACCACTGGTGGCAGACCGAGACCGGCTGGCCCGTCGCGGCCAACTGCATGGGGCTCGACCCGCTCCCGGTGAAGCGCGGCTCGCCCACCAAGGCGGTTCCGGGGTACTCGGTGCGGGTGGTCGACGAGGGCGGCGACCCGGTGCCCGCCGGTACCTCCGGCAACATCGTGATCGATCTCCCGCTGCCGCCGGGCTGTCTCCCGACGCTCTGGAACAACGACGCGGGCTACGTGCGCTCCTACCTCGAGCAGTTTCCGGGCTGCTACGCCACCGGCGACGCCGGACACATCGACGAGGACGGCTACCTCTACGTGATGGGCCGGACCGACGACATCATCAACGTGGCCGGACACCGGCTGAGCACCGGGGCGATGGAGGAGGTGCTCTCCGGGCACCCCGACGTTGCCGAGTGCGCCGTGATCGGAGTGGCCGACAGCTTGAAGGGCCAGGTGCCGGTGGGTTTCGCGGTCCTCAAGGCCGGGGCGGGGCGCGACGCCCCCGACGTCGAGGCGGAGCTGGTGCAGAAGGTGCGCTCCGAGATCGGCCCGGTGGCGGCCTTTAAACAGGCGCGGGTCGTGGCGCGGCTCCCCAAGACCCGCTCCGGCAAGATCTTGCGGGGGACGATGCGCAAGATGGCGGATGGCGAGAGCTTTTCGGTTCCCGCCACGATCGATGACCCGGTCATCCTGGATGAGATCCAAGAGGTGATCGACAAGCTCTGAGGAACCTCGGCGGGCGGATCGCGTCGAATCCCCCAGGGGTGGCACTGGGGCCGAGCGACTGCAATTTTTTTTCGCGGCCGGCTTGACCGGCCTGGGCCCGTGTTTACACCCAGGGACGCGCGGGGGACCGCGTGTAAGGATTCGGCGAGCCCGATGGGGGAGGTCCCCATGCCGGGTTCGAGCCGCAGGTGGACGGAGCCGAGCCCGCACCCCTTTCCCCGGTGCGCACCCGGCCTCCTCCGATGGAGTCAAGCGCGTTGAAGGTCCGACCTCTCCACGATCGCATCCTGGCCAAACGCATCGAAGAAGAAGAGCGCAGCGCCGGGGGGATCATCATCCCCGACACCGCCAAAGAGAAGCCTCTCCAGGCGCACATCGTCGCCGTGGGTACCGGCAAGATCCAGGAGGACGGCAGCGTCCGGCCCCTCGATGTCAGCACCGGCGACAAGGTCCTGATCGGCAAGTACGCGGGCAACGAGATCACCGTCGACGGCGAAGAGCACATCATCATCCGCGAGGACGACGTCCTCGCGGTGATCGGCTAACGCCGCTTCTTTTTTCCCTTCATTCGCAGGAGAACACGCGAACGATGTCTGCCAAAGAGATTCGCTACGACCAGGACGCCCGCGCCAAGATGCTGGCCGGTATCAACGGCCTCGCCAACGCCGTCCGGGTCACCCTCGGGCCCAAGGGGCGCAACGTCGTCATCGAGAAGAGCTGGGGCTCGCCCACGGTCACCAAGGACGGCGTCACCGTCGCCAAGGAGATCGAGTTCGAGGACAAGTTCGAGAACATGGGCGCCCAGATGGTGAAAGAGGTCGCGAGCAAGACCTCCGACGTCTTCGGCGACGGCACCACGACTGCCACCGTGCTCGCCCAGTCGATCTTCGCCGAGGGCGCCAAGCTGGTGGCCGCCGGTGTCAACCCGATGGAGCTCAAGCGCGGCATCGACCGGGCCGTCGGTTCGATCGTCGAGCAGCTCGAGAAGCTCTCGAAGTCGACCCGCAACAGCGACGAGATCGCCCAGGTCGGCACGATCTCCGCCAACGGCGACGAGACCATCGGCAAGATGATCG
>CAJHXS010000083.1_pt1 | contig 20624 bp, 21 predicted proteins | sample 9198591 | NCBI WGS metagenome assembly CAJHXS01 (sample SAMEA7708347, study PRJEB35096) | sediment metagenome | biome: marine neritic benthic zone biome [ENVO:01000025]; feature: sediment [ENVO:00002007]; material: shallow marine sediment [ENVO:03000034] sea grass bed [ENVO_01000059] ... | reverse complement strand
GTCCCCCGAAATCAGGAGGGTTGGTGCCTCCCGACCCCGCTGGACATCCTCGAGTTGGGAATCCGACAACACCCAACGAGAGGAGACACCGGTGGAACGGATCATCCGCCCTCGGCGAGGGCCCGGCGAACGTCGAGTGCTTCGGTTGCCGTAGAGCGGGATTATTGCGCCGGTGCACAGATCCGTGAATTCGCTGTGAATTCCGCAGCCCGGCTGGACTTGTAAGTCCCTGACGAATAGGACAAAAAGTGGTGGAGGCGGCGGGAATCGAACCCGCGTCCGAATGACGTCCAGCCAGCGCGTCTACGTGCGTAGGTGCCGCCCAATCTCGGTAGCGCCAGTCGCGGCGCCGGGAGAAGCGCTACCCAGGCAGACTTGGCTCTCGCTCCCGGATGCGGTCTGCCAGCGGCCGGGAGCACAGTCTCCTGATGACGCCCGCGACCCCCTAGGAGACGTCGGGGACGGGCGTCGCTGTCTCAGGGTTTAGCTAAGCAGCGAGTGCGTAGTTGTCGTCGGCAAGTATAAAACTACCAACAATGCCGTCTGATTAACGAGAGCGCGACCATCTCGGCACGCAGCGCTCGCCTTCGACCACCCGTCGAAGCCGATCGCCCCCTGTATTGAAATCCTACGGCCCGAGACGCCGGTGTCAATTTGGTCCGGAGCGGGGCAGAGCCGGGACCGCCGACGACCTGATCCCGGCGTCGAGACGGCACCCGACCGGCAACTCGAGGGCGCAACCTCCCGTCGTGGGGAAAACGCCGAAACCGGCGGGCCGCCCCGGGGCACTTCCCCTCGAGTGGTACTGTTGCGCCGGCGGGCCGCCGAAGAGGCCGATCGACCGGCCGCGCGACCCGGCGGGCGGAGCGCCGAGAGGAATGAGACGAGCGTGAGTGAGACCTGGATCGTCACCGGAGGGGCCGGCTTTATCGGCTCGAACTTCGTCCGCTACGCCCTCGCAGAGAGCGGGGCCCGGATCGTGGTGCTCGACAAGCTCACCTACGCGGGCCGGCGGGAGAATTTCGAAGACCTCGAGGGCGACCCGCGCTTCGTCTTCGTGGCGGGCGACATCGCCGACCGGGAGACGGTGACCCGGGTCTACCGCGAGTACCGCCCCAGCGCCGTGCTCAACTTCGCCGCCGAGTCCCACGTCGACCGCTCGATCGAAGACCCCAGGTCCTTTCTGGAGACCAACATGGTGGGCACCTTCGAGCTCCTAGAGGGCGCCCGACACTACCTCGCCGAACTCTCGCCGGCGGAGCGCGATCGGTTCCGTCTGCTCCACATCTCCACCGACGAGGTCTACGGGTCGCTCGGCGCCGACGGGCTCTTCTCGGAGACCACGGCCTACGCCCCCAACTCGCCCTACGCCGCCTCGAAGGCCGGAGCCGACCACATCGCCCGCGCCTACCACCGCACCTTCGGGGTGCCGGTGCTGGTCACCAACTGCTCCAACAACTACGGGCCCTACCAGTTCCCCGAGAAGCTGATCCCGCTGATGGTGCTGAACGCCCTCGAAGGCAAGGATCTGCCGATCTACGGCGACGGGCTCAACGTCCGCGACTGGCTCTACGTAGAAGATCACTGCGCCGGGCTCCTCTGCGTGCTGCGCCGGGGCCGGCCGGGCGAGAAGTACAACCTCGGGGGCGACAGCGAGAGCACGAACCTCGCCCTCGTAGACCTGCTCTGCGAGATGCTCGACGAGCTGGCACCGGCGGAGGGCAACCGCGCGATGACGGCGCGGGGCGCGTCGAGCTACTCCGAGCTCAAGACCTTTGTCCCCGACCGGCCGGGCCACGACCGCCGCTACGCGATCGACGCGTCGAAGATCCGCTCTGAGCTCGACTGGTCGCCCCGTCACACCCTCCGCGCTGGGCTGCGTGAGACGGTGCGCTGGTATCTCGAGAATCGCGGGTGGTGCGAGGCGGTAGGCCACGCCCGCGAGCGTCTCGGGCTCGGAGAGACACGGTGAAGGTCTTCCCCACCGAGCTCCCCGAGGTGCTCCGCGTCGAGCCGCAGGTGTTTCGCGACGAGCGCGGGTTCTTTCTCGAGACGTTTCGCGCCGAGCGCTACGGCGAGCACGGGATCGCGACCCCGTTTGTGCAGGACAACCACTCGCGCTCCGCGCAGGGGACGCTGCGCGGCCTCCACGCCCAGACCGGGATGGCGAAGCTGGTGCGCGCGGTTCGCGGGAGCGTGCTCGACGTCGCGGTGGACATCCGTGTGGGCTCGCCCCGCTTTGGCCGACACGTGGCGGTGACGCTCTCCGAGCACAACTTCCAACAGCTCTTCCTCCCGGCCGGCTTCGCCCACGGCTTTCTCGTGACGAGCGACGTCGCCGAGGTCGAGTACAAGTGCAGCGTGGCCTACGCGCCCGAAGACGAGATCGGGATCGCCTGGAACGACCCGGAGATCGGGATCGCCTGGCCCATCGAGACGCCGACGCTCTCGGAACGCGACCGCGGGGCGCTGCCGCTCGCCGCCATGCGAGACCGCTGCCCCCGTCTCACGCCGTAGCTCTCGAACCGGCGTCGGCGGACGAGAGTCCCACCGGCGCAGCGCACCTCGAACACCGCGGGGTCGAGTGAGGACCCGGGCTGCCACTCGGATCGGCTGGAGCGCTGCGTCGGGCGGCCTCTGGTGACCCCAATCGTCGTGGGCACGGGTGCCACCATTCTCGAGAGGGGCGGAGCGACGTTCGATGGACCCGTTGGCGCCAGATGGAGGGACGCCGCCCCGCGGGCTTTGCTCGATAAGCCTTGCTAGAACCAGGTTGGCGACGGTGGTTGAGACGGTGCGCGGCCAAACGGGAGGGAGTGCCTTGAAGATCGAGAACATCGTGGTGCCGGTGGACTTCTCCGATTGTTCGAAAGCGGCGCTTCGGCGCGCGTGCATGCTCGGGGAGCACTTCGGGTCGACGCTGAGTCTGCTTCACGCGGTGCCCCCGATCCCCTACCCGGCACCCGTCGAATTCGGTGTTCCCACCGCCGTCTACGACGATGTCGAGCGGGCCGCCAAGCAAAAGCTCGACGAGTGGGCCGAGGAGGCGGCCGCGGCCGGGCTGACCGTCGCGCAGGAGACGACATTGCGGCGCCCGGTCGACTCCATCTGCGACCCCGAGCGGAACTGGGAAGGGGCTCTCATCGTGATGGGATCCCATGGACACCGGGGCTTGAAGCATCTGTTTCTCGGGAGCATCGCCGAGGAGACGCTCCGCCGCGCTCCGTGCCCCACGCTCGTGGTCAAAGAGACGCCCGCGGACGCAGGCCGCCCGATTCGCCGCATCCTGGCTTGCACCGACTTCTCCGAGCACGCCGAGCACGCTACGGATCTGGCCATCGCCCTCGCGTCATCGTTCGGCGCCGAGCTCCACCTCGCCCACGCCATTCAACCGATCGTCCCGATCTACGCCGAGCTGCCACCGCCTCAGGCCTTTATGGAGCAGGTGCGGAACGCGGCAAACGAAAAGCTCGAGGCGGCCCGCGAGCGGGTGACCCAGGCGGGACTCGACGGAACCGTCAACCTCCTCGAGGGCGACGTCCCTTCGGCGATGGCACGGCTCACCGAGCGCCACCCCTTGGATCTGGTCGCGATCGGAACGCGGGGGAACACCGGCCTCAAGCACGTGGCGCTCGGGAGCGTCGCGGAGCGTGTGGCCCGTCTCATGCCCTGCTCGGTCTTGGTCGCAAAGGTCGATTCGGATCCTTCGACGTCGTAGGCACCGAGCCGCCGGAAATACAGGCCGTCCCACCTCGGCCGTGGAGCATGGCCGTTCGGGCGGCGTCCCAGGGGGGTTAGGGTTGGGGTCGGCGCCGGTGACCCTCTGGCGACGCGAAGCCTTTCATTACCACCACCGCCTCTCGAGCGCGATCCGCGCCGCCCTCGGCGCTGCGGTCGCGGCCCGACCCCTACCCCCGGCGCGGCTCGGCGGGCCGGACTTCGAAACTGTCGAGGATGGCCGAGAACCATCCATCGAAGGCCGCCATCGCCTCGGCGGGCGCCTCGGCGACGAGGATCATCACGCGTCCGTCGCCGGTCTCGAGGAAGATCTGTCGCTGGAGCAGATGTGCACGGGGCCGGTAGACGCGCATCACCTGGGCGGGCCGGCCGTCGACTTCGATGGTTCCGCTCCGCTGCACCACACCCCCGGCGATGTGGCGGGTGCGGTTGCGCTCGAGATAGCCGTCGACGCTCTGATAGCCCCGGGCCGTCACTGAAAACGAGGCCTCGTAGTCCCAGACCACACCGTCGATCGCGACAAGCCCCTGGGGCTCGCGCACCACCTGCCAGCCCTCGGGCACCCGCAGCGAGAAGCCCAGGGCGCGGTCGACCACGGCGTCGTCGGCCAGCACGGGCGGGGTCGCGACGGGGCCGGCGCGGGCAGAGCGCGGCGGCCGCCCGCGCGGGGTGCGGCTGTACACGGTGCCGTTCGGGATCGCGTAGAGCGCTCGGAACGAGTGGACGTCGGCGGGGGAGAGCTCGTCGACGGGCCGCCCCCGCGTCTCGCCGAACATCAGATGGGCGGGGATCGGGCTGTGGCCCCGCATCCCGAGGGCGTGGCCGATCTCGTGGAGCGCCACGCGCCCGACCTGGTTGGGTTCGAGCAGGCCGTAGCGGTCGGCCACGTAGACCTCCACCCAGGGCACCTCGAAGTCGACGTCCACCAGCCCGTCGCGGGGGTCGCCCCCGGTGATCCGACAGGCGCGCAGGATCGGGGTGCTCCCGAGCACCTGGGCCTGGCGCCCGTGGGAGGGGCCGCGACCGCCGAGAAGCCGCATCCGCAGGTCGGCGTCCTCGGGGCGGTCGGCCCGGACGAAGCGCATCACGTTGGGAAGCGCCTGCTCCCAGGTGGCAAAGGCGCGCTCGGCGGCGCGCAGGTAGGCCTCGGGCTGGTGGAACTCGCCGTCGTCCTGGAGCTCGTCGGCGATCTCGGGCGCCTCGACGTAGATCGAGAGGGGGAGCCGCGCGTTGGGCCAGCGACAGAAGACGATCCAATCGTCGCTGCTGCCCCGCTCCTCGAAGCGGTGGGTCATGAAGGGGAGGTAGTTGGGCTCGGCGATCGTGACGCCGTCGCGGCCAGCGGCCTGGGCGCGGAACGCCGCGTAGTCGCGCCGCGAGGGGAGAAAGGGCGCGCGCGAGGTGCGCAGTGCACCCGGCGCCGGGGCCTCCGAGGCAGAGGGGGAGACGGGAGCGGGCGGCGGCGGGGGTGCCGGGGGAGCGGAGTCGTTTGCGCAGGCGAGGAGCAGGACGGCGACCCCGAGGACACGCGGGGCGGCGTCCCTTTTGCTCCCCGCGATCGCGTTCGCGGACCGCGGACGGCGATTCACGAGCGACGCGCGCCGCGCAGGGCGCGATCCATCTCGCGTTTCACCTCGCGCTCGCGGATCGCCTGGCGTTTGTCGCCCTTGCGCTTGCCCCGGGCGAGACCGATCTCGACCTTGGCGCGGCCGTCCTTGAAGTAGAGCTCGAGGGGCACGAGAGTGAGGCCGCGCTCGGCGACCTTCCCTTTCCAGCGCTGAATCTCGGCCCGGTGGAGCAGGAGCTTGCGCTCGCGGCGTGGGTCGGCGTTCTCGCGGCCCGCCTCCTTGTAGGGCGAGATGTGGGCGTTCACGAGATAGGCCTCGCCCGAACGGATCGTCGCGTAGGCGTCCGAGAGGTTGGCCTTGCCGGCGCGCAGCGACTTCACCTCGGGGCCCTGCAGGACGAGCCCCGCCTCGACGGTATCGAGGATCTCGAAGTCGAACCTCGCGCGCCGATTGCGCGCGATCACCTTGCGCTCGTCGTCCCCCATCGCGCCGCGAGGGTAGGCCAGGCCCGCGCGCAGGGGACGCCGCCGCCGCGCCGAGGCCGAGCGGTGGAGCGGAGGCCGCCGCCCGGGCGGCCCCGCGACGCGCCTACGCCCCGGGGCGCAGGACCCGGTTGTCGATCAGCCGTACCGCCTCCTCGGCGCCGGAGCTCCGCGGGAAGTGCACCGCGAGCGCCATCACCGCGGGGCCTTCGAGGGTCGCGGGCGCCGGGTCGAGGCTCGTCGGGTCGCGGAGCTCGACGTAGTCGATCGCGGCATGGGGCGCGGTGGCGATCTCCTTCGCGGCGCGTTCGAGGAGCGCGTCCCGCGAGCACTCGCCGTGTCGCAGCGCGGCCTCGACGACGTCGAGGGCGCGCGACAACACGAGGGCCTCGGCGCGCATGCCGGCGTCGAGATAGACGTTGCGGCTCGACATCGCGAGCCCGTCCTCCTCCCGGTGGATCGGCGCCCCCAGGATCTCGACCCCGAGGAGCAGATCCCGCGCCAGCCGTTTCACGACCTGGAGCTGCTGGTAGTCCTTCTCGCCGAACACGGCCACGTGGGGCCGGGCGATCACCAGGAGCTTGGTCACCACGGTCGCGACACCGCGGAAGAAGGTGGGGCGCGAGGCGCCGCAGAGCGGCGCCGTGATGTCCTCCACCTCGACCCAGGTCTTCCCGCCCTCGGGCCCGTCGGGGTACATCTCGTCGGGCGGCGGGGCGAAGACCGCGGCCACCCCGGCAGCGCGGCACTGCTCGAGGTCGTCCTCGAGGCCGCGGGGATAGGCGTCGAAATCCTCTCCCGGGGCGAACTGGGTCGGGTTCACAAAGATCGTCACCACCACCGTGTCGGCGTGGCGATGACCCTCCTCCACCAACGAGAGATGGCCGGCGTGGAGCGCCCCCATGGTCGGCACCAGGGCGATTCGGCGGCCGGCTGCCCGTTCGGCGTCGCTGTAGGCGCGGAGCTCGTCGACGCTGCGCAGGAGCTTCACTGACCCTTCCCCTTATAGCAGTGCTCCTCGGCGGGGAACTTCTGCTCGCGCACCTCGTCGGCGAAGCCCCGCGCCGCGGTGGCGGCCGCGGCGCCGAGGTTGGCGTACTGCTTGACGAAGCTCGGCGTCCAGTCGTTCATCCCGAGCATGTCGTGCATCACCAGCACCTGGCCGTCGCAGGCGGGACCCGCCCCGATGCCGATGGTGGGAATCTCGAGACTCTCGGTGATCTCGGCGGCCAGCTCGGCGGGCACGCCCTCGAGCACGACCGAGAAGGCCCCGGCCTCCTGCACCGCGCGGGCGTCGTCGAGCACCCGCTGCCGCGAGCTCTCGCTGCGCCCCTGTACCCGGAAGCCGCCCATCTTGTGGATCGACTGGGGGGTGAGCCCGACATGGCCCATCACCGGGATGTCGGCGCCGGTGATACGCTCGATCGTCTCGCCCACCTGGACACCGCCCTCGAGCTTCACCGCCTGGGCACCCGACTCCTTGAGCAAGCGGATTGCGCTGCGCACACCGTCCTCGGGCGAAGCCTGGTACGACCCGAAGGGCATGTCGGCGATCACCAGCGCCCGCTGCGCCGCGCGGGTCACGAGCCGCGTGTGATAGATCATCTCGTCGAGGGTCACCGGGAGGGTGGTGCCCTCCCCCTGCACGACGTTGCCGAGGCTGTCCCCCACCAGCAGACAGTCGATCCCGGCCTGGTCGAAGATCCGGGCGAAGGCGAAGTCGTAGGCGGTGAGCATCGTGATGCGCTCACCGCGGCGTTTGCGGGTGGCGACGGTGCGGGTGGTGACGCGGTGTTCGCGCGCCGCGGCGACGGAGACTGTGGACATGGCGTCCTCCGAAGGCCCGGTCTCCGCCGCCGAGAGGCTCCAAACAACAAAAACGCGCCGTCCAGGGAACTGGAGGCGCGATCCAACGCAGCGGGGCGGCTGCCCTTCGCAGAGACGACGTGGCCGGCTCTGCGATTCCCGCGTGGCTCCCCTCCGTCTCAGTCTGCTCGGCAGATCTGAGCGTGGCTCGCGTGTCGGGCTCGTCTCAATTGCTCGGCTCGACGCGAGGGTCGTCCGGGCCGGTTGTCGTCGATGAGGATCGCACCGTGCGATTCCCCTCGACGCCCAGAGGATATGAGCGCACGTTTCGGGGTGTCAAGCGACAAAATCGCCCCGCAGGGAATGCGCCAGCGCGGCGAATTCGGCGGGGCTGAGGGTCTCGGCGCGGGCGTCGACCGCCACCCCGAGCGCCTCGAGGTGACCCTCCACCCGGGCCCGCTCGGGAGCGGGGCCCCAGGGCCACTGCCCGCGCAGCGCGTTCACCAGCGTCTTGCGCCGCGCGCTGAAGCAGGCGCGCACCACCCGCTCGAGCTCGGCCACGGCGGCGTCGTCCATCGGCGTGGGCTGTCGCGGAACACAGCGCACCACCACCGACTCCACCTGGGGCACCGGGTCGAAGGCCGCGTTGGGGACGGCGTGGAGTCGTTCGACCTCGCAGAGGGCCTGGTAGAGCACCGAGAGCGACGAGTAGCTGCGCGCGCCCACCGGCGCGACCAGCCGTTCCGCCACCTCGCGCTGGAGCATCACCACCCAGCTGGCGAGCCCGGCGCGGGCGCCGAGCAGCCAGCGCAGCAGCGGAGCGGAGATCGAGTAGGGGAGGTTCGCCACGACGTGGGTCGGCGCGCCGAGGCCCGCGACCAACGCCGGCAGGTCGACCTCGAGGGCGTCGGCGTGGCGCAGCTCGACGTGCGCCGGGAGCTCGCCCTCGCTGCGCAGCGTCTCGACCAGCCCACGGTCGATCTCGATGGCGACCACCCGGGCGACCCGCGCCGCGAGGGCGCGGGTGAGGATCCCGAGCCCGGGGCCCACCTCGACGACGACATCGTCCGCGGCGAGCCGCGCGCCCTGGGCGATGCGCTCCGCCACACGCGGGTCGACCAGAAAGTTCTGGCCCCGCGATTTGTGCGGGCGCAGCCCGCGGCGCGCCAGGGTGTCGCGAACCTCCCGGCGGCGCGAGGGGCTCACCCGAGCGGGGCGCGGGCGAAAGCGCCGAGGGAGAGCTCCGCGCGCTCTCCCCGCGCGAGCCCCGCGAAGCCGGCCGAGGCCACCATCGCGGCGTTGTCGGTGCACAGCGCCAGCGGCGGGAACACCGCGCGGAAGCCTTCGCGCGCCGAGGCCGTCTCGAGCCGCTCGCGCAGCCGGGTGTTGGCGGCGACGCCGCCCACGACCGCGAGCTGACCCAGCCCCTCGTCGACGAGGGCGCGGCGCGCCTTGTCCACCAACACATCGGTGGCGGCGGCCTGGAAGGAGGCGGCGATGTCGGCGCGCGCGGCGTCGTCGAGCGACTCGCGGGCCTCGATCTCGAGGGCAACGGCGGTCTTGAGCCCGCTGTAGGAGAACTCGTAGCCCGGGCGACCGGCCATCGGGCGGGGAAAGTCGACGGCGCCCTCGTCCCCGTCTTCGGCCAACGCCGCCAGGGCCGGCCCGCCGGGGAAGGGGAGCCCGAGGAGCTTCGCGACCTTGTCGAAGGCCTCGCCGACGGCGTCGTCGCGGGTCTCGCCCAGAAGCCGGGGCGGCGCGGCGTCGTCGATCCGGTAGAGCGCCGTATGGCCGCCGGAGACGACGAGCCCGAGGTAGGGTGCGCGCAGCGCCGGGTCGGCGATCTCGGCGGAGGCCAAGTGCCCCGAGAGGTGGTGTACCCCGACGAGGGGCAGCCCGAAGCGGTAGGCGAAGGCCTTGGCGAAGCAGAGCCCCACGATCAGCGAGCCCAGAAGCCCGGGGCCCGCCGTCACCGCCACACCGCCGAGGGCGGTGGGCGAGGCCCCCGCCCGCTCGAGCGCGACGTCGACGACCTGCGAGACGGCGCGGGCGTGGTCGCGGGAAGCGAGCTCTGGCACGACGCCGCCGTAGGGTGCGTGCACCTGGACTTGGTGGTGGACCACGCTCGCCACCACTTCGCGGCCCCCCCGCACGACCGCGGCGGCCATCTCGTCGCAAGAACTCTCCACCCCAAGGACCAGGGCGTCGGCGGGCAGCGCGGGCTCGGCGCGCAGGACCGGCCCCTAGCCCATGTTGCGTTCGAGGCGCTCTTGCTCGGCTTTGCAGTCGATACAGAGCTCGGCGACCGGACGCGCCTCGAGGCGCTTCGTCCCGATCTCCTCGCCGCAGGATTCGCACAGGCCGTACTCGCCGGCCTCGATCTTCGCGAGGGCCTGGTCGACCTTCGCGAGCAGGTGGCGCTCGCGCTCGCGCAATCGCCCGGTGAAGGCCAGGCTGATCTCCGACGACGCCGCGTCCATCTCATCCGGGAAATCGTCGGGGTCGAGGTGGATGTCGCCCGTGAGGGCCCGTTTGGCGTTGCCGACGAGCTGTTCGCGTTGCCCCTCCAGGAGCTTTCGCAGGCGGTCGAGTTCGCGTTTTCTCAACTTCGATCTTCCTTCAACGCGGCCTGAGCAGTTCGAGCTGTCGCTTCGCTTCCTGCGCCCGCGGCGACGAGGGATATTCCTTTGTCACGCGCTCGAAGGCGCGACTCGCGGCCTTGCTGTATCCGGGCCCGAGCCGAAGCAGGGCTTCTCCTTGGCGGTACAACGCGTCGGCAGAGCGTTCTCCCTCGGGATATCGCACCACCACGTCGTCGAAGCGGACTACCGCCGTCTTATAGTCCCCCCGCTTGAAATGGCAATCCGCGAGCCAGAAGGCGGCGTCGTCGGCGTAGCCCGAAGCCGGGTAAGTTTGCAAGAAGCTCCCGAAGCGGTCAATGCAGTCGTCCCAACGCCCCTCGCGCCAGTCGGTGCGCGCGTTTCGGTACGCGCTCACCTCGGAGCTCGGCGCCCTCGGCGGTGGGCGGCCGTCGACGGCGGCCGGTGCCGGCGTCTCCCCGGGCGGCGTCGCGGCGGCCGGGCCGGTGGGCGCCGGCGCACCCGTCTCGGGTGCGCCCGGGGTCGCGGGCGTCGAGGCCGAGGGCACTCGCGCCGCCTCCTGCCGGGCACGGCGCGCTTCCTCCTGGGCCCGTTTGGTCTCGTGCTCGGCGCTCTCGAGACGTCCTTCGAGCTGGTTCACCCGCTCTTCCAGACGTCGCATCTCGGTCCGCAGATCGGCCACCACCCGACGCGATTCGCCCGAGGGGCCGCGTTGCTGGGAGAGCACGCGCTCCTCGAGCTTGCGGTGCTCGGCCACCGACACACAGCCGCCGGCTAACACGACGAGCGATGCACACACCCCGAGGGCAAGCCGCCGACCCGTTCCGACCCGGCGCCCCGCGCCGTTGTCGCTCTTCCCCATCCTGTCCTCCACCTCGCCCCCCGGCGGCGGGGCGCGAGAGTCTATCACTCGGGCCGCGGCCCCCAATGAGGCTGTTTGTTGTTTCCCTCACCCTGGGTCAACCGCACGATATTGCGCCCGTCGACGTCGACGGCGTAGATGTCGGGGCGACCCCGGCGCGTCGAGTGGAACGCGAGCTTGCGGCTGTCGGGCGACCAGGCGGGCGACTCGTCGCTGCGCGGGTGATCGACGAGGGGGACGTTGACCTGCCCCATCGGGTCGATCAGCCAGATGTCGAACTGGCCCTGAAGACGCGCCTCGTAGGCGATCCAGCGCCCGTCGGGAGACCACGCGGGGGCGGAGTTGTAGCCGCCGTCGAAGGTGAGCCGACGCGTCCCCGAGCCGTCGGCGTTCATGACGTAGAGCTGCGGGGAGCCGGTGCGGTCGGAGACGAAGACGAGCTGGCTCCCGTCGGGCGACCAGCTCGGCGAGACATCGATCGCCGGGTTGCGGGTGAGACGCTCGGGGCGGTTGCCGGTGAGGTCGGTGCGAAAGAGGTCGGGGACGCCGTCGATGCTCACCACCACCGCCAGCGAATCGCCGTCGGGGGCGTGCACCCCGCGGTAGACCGCGGTGCCGGGCTTCAGCCCCTTGAGGATCCGGCCGGGCTTCGCCACGCCGCGGCGGACGATGCGGAAGAGCTGGGGCAGACGCCGGTACTGGTACGACATGTACACGATCGACGAGCCATCGACGGACCAGTTGGGAAAGCCCTTGAGCGCGCGGTCGCTGGTGACCGCGCGGGCCCGGGTGCCGTCCACCTCCATCACGAACACCTCGGTGTTCCCGCCGCGGTCGGAGAGGAATGCCAGCTCGGTGGACGACACACCCGGGGTGCCGGTGAAGGCCCCGACGATATCGTCGGCGATCTTGCGGGCGATGAGGTCGGCGTCGGCGACGCGCCCGCTGTAGCGCTTGCGGAGCGCCGAGCGGCAGCGCACGACGTCGACGGCGCGGAACTCCACGCTGAATTCGCCGCCGGTGGTGCCTTCGAACTGACCTTCCACCAGGGCGTCGGCGCCGATCGGCGTCCAGTCGACACAGCGCGGCGCGGTCGAGGAGAGCCCCGAGCTCTGGAGGGGCCCGAGAAAGGCCTCCTCGTCGATCGCGGTGAAGACGCTCGAGAACTCCAGGGCCGCCGAGAGCTTCTGGCGAAATCGGTCGGCGTCGACGTCGTCGCGGGCGAGCGCGAAGCGCTGGACCGCGGCGCGGAAGGCCCGGGCGTCGGGGTTGGTGATGATCACCGACGGGTTCTGTGCCCGCGCGTCCGGCGCCGTGCCGAAGACACACAGGGCGGCCAACGCGAGGCCGATCGCCCGCGCGAGCCGAGGGATCGTGGTGAGAAACGGGGCCTGCCCCATCAGTCGAGATCCTCCGGTCGGAACACAAAAGGCCAGGTGCCGGCCTCGGGGGGCGCCGGGAGCGGCGCCGCCTTTTCGACCGCGCGCACCGCGCCTTCGTCAAACCACGGGTTGCCGGAGCGCTTGGTGATGCGGGGCTCCCCGAGCAGCGCCCCGGAGGCGTCGAGACGCACATCGAGTGTCACGACGAGCGGCGCGTCCTGGAGGCCGAGGGGCACGACCCAGAACCGCTTCACGTGGCGGTCGGCCTGACGCAGCCAGCGGGCCACCTCCGGCGAGACCTGCACCGTGCCGCCCCCGCCGGCCGAGGGGGTAGAGGGAGCCGCCGGCTGCGTCTCTGCCCGGGCCACCTCGGCGGGCGGCGCCTCGCCGCGCTCGGCGCGGAGCTCGGCCAGCAGGTCGTCGTACTCGACCTCGTCGTCGCGGGGCGGCGGGGGGTCGTCCTCGGGCGGCTTGGGCGGAGCCTTGGGCTTCGGTTTGGGTTTGGCCTCGCGCCGCGGCGTCTCCGGGATCACGACTTCGCGTTTGGGGGGAGGCGGAGGCTTGGGCGGGGTCGGTGTGGCGGGGATGGGCTCGGGCGGCGCCGGGGCGGGCGGCGGCCGCGAGGCGGCGGCCCCGGCGATCGCCGGCATCGCCACCAAATCGACAGTGATGATCCCCGGGAGCTCGGGGGAGCGCGCCATCAGCGGCGGCGCGAAATAGAAGGCGGCGCCGATCACGAGGTGCAGCATCCCCGAGAGCGCGATTGCGCGGCGGAGCTCGCGGCGTTGCGCCGCTTCGGCCGCTCTGTTGTGCAGGGTCGACACGCTCTCGCTAGCGCTCCGGCTCGGTCACGATGCCCAGTTGCTTCGCCCCTGCGCGCCGCGCGGCGCCCATCGCCTGCACCACCCGCCCGTAGGGGGCGGCGCGGTCGGCCCGCAGGTACAGACTCTCGTCTGCCCGGGCGTCGAAAATGGCCCGCAATTTCTCCTCGAGATCTTCGAGGGGCACCTCCCGGGAGCCCACGAAGGTGACCCCGTCTTTGCGCACCCCGAGCACCAGCGGCTCGTCCGCCAGCCGGATCTCCTGAGTGGTCGTCTGGGGCAGGTCGACGTCGATCCCGTGCTGCATGAGGGGCGCGGTCACCATGAAGATCACCAGCAACACGAGCATCACGTCCACGAAGGGTGTGACGTTGATCTCCGAGTTCGGAGATACGTGGCGGCCGGCCGGCCCGACTTTGAGCCCCATCGCTTAGAGGTTGGCGCGGCGCTCGCGGAGCGCCCGAGCCCCGCGGTCGAGGAGCTCGCCGCCGATCTGGTTGGAGTAGAGCTCGACCGAGTCGTTGAGGGGCCGGAGCCTGCCCACGAAGTGGTTGTAGGCGACCGTGGCCGGAATCGCGGCGCCGAGCCCCACCGCCGTGGCGATCAGCGCCTCGGCGATGCCGGGCGCCACCACGGCGAGGCTCGCGCTGCCAGCGGCGCCGATGTGTTGGAAAGCGTCGATGATGCCGATCACCGTGCCAAAGAGGCCGATAAAGGGCGCCGCGCTGCCGGTGGTGGCCAGAAACGACAATCCGCGCTCGAGCCGATGGCTCTCGCGCTGTGCCGCCCAGGCCACGCTGCGCTCGATGCCGAGCCGCTGGGTTTCATTGCCCCCCTCGGCCACAGCGTCCTGGCTGTAGCGCGCAATCCGGTTCAGCTCGGCGTATCCGTCGAGAAACATCGCCGCCAGCGGGCTGGTATTGCGGTCGCGCGCCGCCTCGTAGGCCGCGGTCAGCGACCCTTCCTGGTACACCTCGAGAAAGTCGTCGGTGTCGTCGTCGGCCCGCTTGAGCTCGCGCGACTTCAACGCGATGATGCCCCAGGAAGCGAACGAGCTGAGTACGAGGAGAACGAGCACGAACTGAACGATCGGGTTGGCCTGAAGAATCAGATCGAACATGTCGACGCTCACGTGACGCCCCCCATCTTCGCCCCGTCGAGAATCAGACTCACAAGTTGTTCCGTTGAGGTGTGTTGGTGTCTATAACCCTTCGAAATCCTTCACGGGAATTCGCTTGTGCGGCGCGCGCGAGTCTAGGAGAGTGGTTTCCGCCCATCAACGTGGAGAAGGAGAATCCATGAAGGTCCGAGTCGAGTCGCGAGACGTGGGGCGCCTGCGTTCCGACCTCCTCGCTGTGATGATCCCCAAAATCGACAGCGAGAAGCGGCGCGTCGCCACCCGTCTGCAGGGCGTCGACCGCCTGCTGGGCGGACAGCTTCGCCAGGTCGTCGAGTCTGGAGATTTTCGCGGCAAAGCGGGCGAGAGCCTGCTGCTTTTTCCGAACGGCGAGTCGGAGACGCGGCGGGTGCTGCTCCTCGGCGTCGGCGCCGACGCGGAGCTGAAGGCGGAGACGCTGCGCCGCGCCGCGGGGAGCGCCGTCTCCCAGGCCCGCGCCAAGAGCGTGGCGAACCCGACGCTCCAGCTGTACCACACGCGGCGTCTGTCGAGCGCCGACGCGGCGCAGGCCTGCGCCGAGGGCGCCGTGCTCGCGGCCTACCGCTCGGACGGTTGGAAGACCAAACGCGAACAAAACGGCGACGAGGTCGAAGCGCTTTCGCTGCTGGTCGACGGGGGCGACTCCCGCAAGGCCCGCGCCGCGGCGACCCGGGGCGCGGTGATCGCCGAGGGGCAGAACCTCGCGCGTCAGCTCTCGAACGAGCCCCCCAATGACCTCACGCCGGCGGCGATCGCCCGCGAGGCGCAGCGGATGGCCAAGGAGGTCGGGCTGCGCTGCAAGGTGATGAACGTCGCCGAGCTGAAACGGCGCAAGATGGGCGCGCTGCTCGCCGTGGGCCAGGGGAGCGCCAACACGCCCCGGGTGGCGATCCTCGACTACCAGCCGAAGTCCGGGCGTCGCAACCCGCCGACCGTGTGTGTCGTGGGCAAGGGCATCACCTTCGACTCGGGGGGCATCTCGCTCAAGCCCGGGGGCGGCATGCAGGACATGAAGCACGACATGTCGGGCGCCGCGACCGTGGTCGGGCTGATGCGCGCCGTGGCGCAGCTGCGGCCCTCGGTCCGGGTGGTCGGGGTCGTCGCGGCGGCGGAGAACCTCCCCGACGGCAACGCCTACCGGCCCGGCGACATCCTGACGTCGATGTCGGGGCAGACCATCGAGATCCAGAACACCGACGCCGAGGGCCGGTTGATCCTGGCGGATGCGCTGCACATGGCGAACACCGATTACGAGCCCGACGCGATCATCGACCTGGCCACCCTGACCGGCGCCTGCGTGGTGGCCCTGGGGAGCTGGGCGACGGGGCTCTTCTCCAACCGCGACGCTCTGGTGCGCTCGATCCGCAGCGCTGGTGAGCATACGGATGAGCGGGTCTGGCCGATGCCTGTCTGGGACGAACACCGCGACCATATGCGCAGCCAGATCGCGGATCTCAAGAACGTCGGCGGCCGCGACGCCGGCTCGTCCACCGCCGCGGCCTTCCTCTCGCGCTTCGTGGGCGACACGGCGTGGGCGCACCTCGACATCGCCGGCACCGCCTGGACCTCCAAGAGCCAGCCCCATCAGCCCTACGGGGCCACTGGGGTCGGGGTGCGGCTGCTCTCCGAGGTGATCGATAGCTGGCCCCGGGCGGGGATCTCCTAGGGGCCGGCGCTCCCGCAAAGACCCCGCGGGAGCCCGGTTTGACGGAGCGTTTGGCGGTCTTTATTGTCCGGCCCCTTTGAGACCCGGGGGCGCTCCAGCGCGGTGGCCCCCCGTGGGACGGGCTGTGAATAGCCGGCCCCAGGGGCCGTCCAACAGCCCAACACGACCGCGACGCGCCACTCCACGACGATCCGCTGCAACCGCTCTGGCGCGTGCAGCGGGCGTCCTACACGACGGGACCACCGGGAAGGGAGACCCCCAGTATGCGAATCCGAGCCCTACTCGTTTTCTCTGTGTTCAGCCTCGGGCTGCTGGTGGGCGGCAACGCCCTCGCGGCCGGCAACGCCGAGAACGGCAACACCCTGTTCCAGGCGAATTGCGCCACCTGCCACGGCCCGGGCGGCAAGGGCGACGGCCCGGTCGGGAAGGCGCTCCAGCCGCCGCCCCGCGACTTCACCGTCGGCGACTTCAAATTCGACACCGACGGCGACGGCGCCCCGGGCAAAGACACCGATCTCACGACCGTGATCAAGCAGGGCGCGGGCGCCTTTGGCGGCTCCCCTCTGATGGCACCTTGGGGTCACCTCCCCGAGTCCGACATCTCGGACATGATCGCGTTCATCCGCACCCTCAAGCAGTAGCGACGCTCCGGGTCGCGCGGCGCGGCCTCTGCGGTGCCGTGCGACCCGGGCGCTTCTGCTCCGCACCCGCGAGCCGTCCCCACCGGGCGCTAGCATCCGGCCCGTGAGTAGCGACGGACCCACCCGCGACGAGCGGGCTGTCTCCGAGACCCCGACCCTCCCCGCCCTGCCCGACCCGGCGAGCGCGGGTGGGGAGCGGGTCAATACCCTCACCCAGTACATGGCGCAGCTGCGCCACCACGCCCCGATCTCACGGGAGGAGGAGCACGCCCTCGCGGTGCGCTGGGCCGAGGAGGGGGACGTCGAGGCGGCGCGGCTCCTCGTGCTCTCGAACCTGCGTCTGGTCGTCAAGATCGCGATGGAGTACCGGCGCTCCTGGACCAACGTCCTCGACCTGATCCAGGAGGGGAACGTCGGGCTCATGCAGGCCGTGCAGCGCTTCGACCCCTACCAGGAGGTCAAGCTCTCGACCTACGCTGCGTACTGGATCCGCGCCTTCATCCTCAAATACCTGATCGACAACATTCGGATGGTGCGTCTCGGCTCGAGCCGCGCCCAGCGCAAGCTCTTCTTTCGGCTCAACAAAGAGAAGCGCGCCCTCGAGCGAGAGGGCTACCGGGCCGAGCCCAAGCTGATCGCCGAGCGTCTCGACGTCTCCGAAGAGGACGTGATCGAGATGGAGCAGCGTCTCGGCCAGAGCGACCTCTCGATGGAGGCGCCGGTGGGAGACGAGGAAGGGGGCGCGAGCTTTGGCGACTTCCTCCCGGCCGCGGGGGACAGCGCCGAGCAGAACGTCGGCGACGATCAGCTCCGAGAGGTGTTCCGCGAAAAACTGCGCGCCTTCACCGAGGAGCTCGACGAGCGCGACCGGCGCATCGTCGACGAGCGGGTGCTCGCCGAGACGCCAAAGACCCTCCAGGAGATGGGGGACGAGTTCGGCGTCTCCCGAGAGCGCGTGCGCCAGCTCGAGGCCCGCGTCGTCGAGCGCCTCCGCGCCTACATGAAAGAGAACCTGGTCGACTTCGAGTACTACGCCGAGCCCGACGAAGCCTGAGCCCGGGCGGCGCGGTAGCAGGCATCGACGAGCCCCCGCAGCCTTTCGACCCGGCGCCGCAGGGGCCCGAGCGGCGAGCCTTCCAACGCCGCCAACACGGCCTGACGCTCCGCGAGGCCCAGCCAGCAAAATCCCCCCCGATGCAGACGCAGCCGGGGCAGCCAATCGAGGAGCCTGAGCTCGACGGCCAGCCGACGCGCCTCGCCGGGGGCGAGATGCGCCGGCAGCTGGGCCAGGAGGTCGAGATCGGAAGCCCCGGGCGGGGCGCCGTCCGGGGCCGGCGGGTACCAGGTGTCGGCCGCGCCGAGGAAGATCCGCGCCGCCGAGCCGGGCAGCGCGTGCTCAGGGGACATCGCCGCTAGGCCTCGGGATAGTGCTCGGCGACTTCGCGTCGCACGGCGCGGTCGATGTGGTCGGTGTCGACGCCGAGCTGTGCGCGGAGCGCTTCGTCGATCGGCTCGCCGTTGCCGAGGCGGTCGAGGAGCGCGCGGCGCGCCGCGACGTCGGTGCGCGCTTCGATCCAGGCGGCCGCCGCGGTCGCCTCGAGGTACGCGAGACGGGCCTGACTCGGGGTGAGGCCGCCGAAACCCGGCGCGAGACGCCGCAGCGGGATCCAGCTCCCGGCGTCGATGTGGCGGCGCAGCTCGGCCCGCTCGCTGCCGGTGAGAGCCTCGCGGCGCCGCGAGGCCCGCTCGGCGAGCTCGGCAAAGCCCTCGTTCAGCCAGAAGGGGCGATGCCCTCCGGTGCGTTCGCGAAAGAGCGCGTGGGTGTACTCGTGGAAGAGCAGCGCCCGCAGCTCGCCCGCCGGGTGCGCCGCCGAAACCACGTGGATCCGTCCGTCGTAGAAGCCCACCGTGGGGAAGCTGAAGCGGTTTGCATAGGCCTTGAGGTAGGCAGCCTTGGCGTAGAGGACGACCCCGGTCGTCTCCTCGGGGACAACGCCCAGCCGCTCGGCGCCGTGGCGGTAGGCGTCCTCGAGGTAGCGGGTCACGGTGCGCGGGTAGCCCGGCTCGGCCCGGGCGAGATGGGCGTCGTAGCGGATGTCGAAGTGGACGCTGCGAAGGGCCACGAACTCGAGGTCGTGGCCTTGGGTCGCGAGACGGGTCTCGTCCTCGAGGGTGCGCAGCCGGCGCTTGGCGGAGCGCCGCCAGTCCTCGTAGTCGTCGCCGGCGTGGGCGAGAAAGGCCTCCAGATGGGCGCGGGCCGACTCGAAGCGGCCCCGCTGGCGGTCGAGGAGGGCCAGGTACCAGTGGGCCTCCGGTCGCCCCGGGGCGCGTCGCAGCACCGACTCGAGGGCGGCGGCGGCGCGCGCGCTCTCGCCCCGCTGGAGATCTTGCACCGCGCCGCGCAGGATGCGGTCGAGACGCGCCGCCTCGGACCCCGAATCCGCGCGATCGCGCAGCGGCGGCCCCGTGACCGCCCCTTCCCACAGCCGCGAGGCAGACCGGTGGGAGGCCGCCGGGGGGCGCTCGGCGGCCCCGTCTTCCCCGCGGCGCTGCTCCGCTGGCACCTCGCTCGGGTCGTTGGTGGCGTGGGTGTGGCCCTGCTCGTCGACCCAGAGGTAGAGCTCGGCGGCGGCCAGGGGCGTCCCGAGCACGAGGGCGCCCGCGAGGGTCGCCAGGGCTGCGAGGTCTCTATACGTCCGCAACGGGGGTCTCCTTGGTGGCCTCTCCGTAGAGGTGGCCCAGCTCGGGGATCAGCAACTTCTCGAGGGCCAGCCTCAGGGCGCCCCGAGAGCCGGGGAGCAGCGCCACGATCCGTCCCCGGGCCACACCGGCCGTCGCGCGCGACAGCATCGCGGCGGCGCCGATCTCCTCGTAGGACAACATGCGAAACAGCTCGCCAAAACCCGGGATCTCCCGTTCGAAAGTGTCCGCCAACGCCTCGGGGGTGACGTCCCGGGGCGCGAGACCGCTGCCCCCGGTGAGGAGCACCACCTGGACCTCAGCGTCGCCCAGAAGCCCCTCCACGGCGCCGCGGATCGCCTCCCGGTCGTCGGGGACCCATCGCCGCGCCACCACTCGGTGGCCCGCGCCCGAGAGACCCTCGGCGAGGAGGTCGCCCCCGGTGTCGGTGGACGCATCGCGGGTGTCGCTCACCGTGACGACGGCGACCCCCAGATGCCGGGGCGCGCTGTGGCGGTGGCGGTGAACGCTCTCGCCGCCGGCGGGAGCCTCGGGGTCCTGGTGGCTCAGCTGCTTCCCCTCCGCGGGACCGTCCGGGTGCTCGACCCGGACCTACGCGTGGTCGTCGACCCAGTAGGCGCCGTCGGTTGCGACTTCCTTTTTCCAGATGGGCACGCGCTGCTTGAGCGTGTCGATGGCGTAGCGACAGGCGTCGAAGGCCTCGCCGCGGTGCGGCGCCGCCGCGGCCACCACCACGGCCAGGTCGCCGATCTCGAGGTGCCCGACCCGGTGGGCGATGGCGACCCGCGTCCCGGGCCAGCGCTCGGCGGCCTCCTCCGCGATGCGCTCCATCTCCTGGAGCGCCATCTCGGGGTAGGCCTCGTACTCGAGGTGGCGGATGTCGTGGCCCCTGGAGTGATCGCGCACCGCACCGACGAAGGTGACGACGCCGCCGCAGTCGGGGCCCGTCACCCGCGCGGTGACGGCGCTCTCGTCGAGGGGGTGTTCAGAGAGGCTGCACGCGCCCATCCCCCCCGAGCCCGGCGGCAGCAAGGCGACCTCGTCGCCGTCCTGCAGCGCGGTGTCGTCCTCGCTGAACTCCTGGTTGACCGCGACCCGCAGCCGCCCCTCCAGGGCTTGCATCGCCGGCGCCCGGGCGGCGAGGTGCTCCCGCAGGGCGCCGACGGTGGTGCCCTCGGGCAGCTCCTCGGCGCTCTCCTTCG
>CAJHXS010000222.1_pt1 | contig 20871 bp, 23 predicted proteins | sample 9198591 | NCBI WGS metagenome assembly CAJHXS01 (sample SAMEA7708347, study PRJEB35096) | sediment metagenome | biome: marine neritic benthic zone biome [ENVO:01000025]; feature: sediment [ENVO:00002007]; material: shallow marine sediment [ENVO:03000034] sea grass bed [ENVO_01000059] ... | reverse complement strand
TTCAACTTCGACGTGCTGAAGCACAAGTGGCGACGCTTCCGGATGCGGCGACGACTTCGCGCGGTCCAGATGGAAGAGCGCCGCGACCGCGACCGCTTCCGCAACCTGCACTGATCACCCGCGCCCCGACGCAGACGGCGGCGCGGTCTCCGGTGGGTCTCCAGCGGTCTCCCTAGGGGAGACCGGCGCCGAGCTTGCGTGTCATCTCGGTCGACCCGGAGCGGAAGAGTACGGAGCCCGCGTCGATCCGCGTCACGGCGTAGCGCCCGACCTGCTCGCCCTCGCGGACCTCGCGCGCCGTCTCTTCGCCGTCGACACGTAGCCACGCGCGGCGCTTCTCGGCGCTCGGGTGCCACAGGATGCGTTCGACACCGACCGGCGCACCGCTCGAGCCCGGCGCGTCCACCACGGTCTCGGCGCCCCCGTCGGCGGCGACCGGCGTGGGAACCGAGGGCGCCGCCGCCGTTTTGATCGGCGCAGATGCCGTGCCGCCCGCGCGCGGGGCGGTCTTCGCCATCGGGGCCGCCGCCGGAACCCGGGGCGGAGGTGGAGCCTCGACCGCGGCGACGGGAACCCGACGCGTCGGAGGGGGCACGACCGCGGCCACCCGTCGCGCCGGGCGCGGGGCTTCGGCGGCGAAGGGGACGGCGTCGGCCGCGGGGGACGGGGCCGCGCGAGGGGTGGGCGCGGGGCGGGTTGTCGCAGAGCGCGCCGCGCTCGCCCCGAACCGCCCCCCGGCGCTGCCCATCGCGTCGTCCGCGTCTGCGCTCCGCAGCGGGGGCGCTTGCGCGTCGCGAGGTGCACCCGTCAGGAGCCGCACCCCGGCGATCCCAATCGCGCCGACGCAGACGACGACCACGACCAGGGCGGCCAGCGCGAACACATTTCGCGAGCCGCGCCCGCGGCTGCCGGAGAACACGACGTGCTCGTGGAGCGAGGGCTCGTCCTCTTCCTCGGAGCGGGCCTCGGCCTCGAGACGCCGCAGGGCGCGCAGGATGCTGCTCACTCGAGCCGTCCGTCGCTCAGACGCGGAATCGGGTACCGGGGCAGCGCCCGGTAGAGCGCCATTTTGGTGAGGGGGCCCACCTGGCCGTCGGACTCGAGGGTGAATTCGTCCTGGAAGGCGCGGAGGGCCCTGGCCGTCCCCGGGTCGAAGTAACCGGAGGGATCGCCGCTCAGGTAGCCGAGCTCGACGAGAGAGCTCTGGAGCCAGCGGACGCCGTCGCCGCGCTGGGTCGGGGCGAGCAGCGCCGGGAGGCCTTCGAGATCGCGCCAGAAGATGTGGGCCTCGCCGGTCCAGTGGCTGGCCAGGTGATCGGCTTCAACCTGCATGGGCCGACCGCCGACCCCGAGGAGCTCGATCCCCGCGCCGTCGGCGGCGCGCAGCCCGACGATGTGACCGCTCTTGAGCCGCAGCAGCGCCGGGTGCCCCAGGTGGCGGAGCCGGGCGAGATCGATGCGGTTCGCCGAGTGCACGCGGAGCCCCAAGGCGCGCGCCTCGGCCAGGGCGGTGTCGAGGTCGGGGCCCAGGGCCTCCGGGCTCGGGTAGAGATCCCAGGCCCGCAGCAGCGCGGCGCAGGCTTCGCGGAGGGTCTCCGCTGCCGGACGCGAGGCGAGCGCGCCCCCGAGCGGGTCGACCGTCGCCGCGACGAAGGTCGCCGGCGGAGGGGTCATGACGGCCGGCGGCGCCGCGCGCGGGGCGGCGGGTAGCGGCGCCAGCGACGCCGTGTTGGGCGCCAGCGCCTGGGGCGGCGCGTCGCGCCACTGCTCGACCCGGCGCTGGGTCCAGTCGAGGGCGCCGGAGAAGATGAAGGCCGCGGCCAGAGTCACGGCGCCCCCCGCGATCGCGGCGGCCCGGCGCCAGGGCGTCCGCAGCGGACCTCCCTCGATCTCGTCGGCGGCGCGCTTCACCATCCCGTGGGTCACCCGGGGCGAGCCCGCCGCGTAGGCGGCGAGCAGCGCGCGGTCGCAGAGCAGATTGACGCGGCGCGGAATTCCGGCGCTGCGCCGGTGGATCAGTCGCAGGGCCGCCGAGCTGAACAGGTTGCGGTCGCTCCCGGCGGCGATGCGCAAGCGGTGGGCGATGTACTCCTCGCTCTCCTCGCGGGCCAAGGGTGCGAGCCGCCAGCGCACCCCAATCCGTTCGCGCAGCTGACGCAGGGCCGGGGTCTCGAGCATCGCGTCGAGCTCGGGCTGCCCGAGCATCAGGATCTGCAGCAGCTTCGCGCTCTCGGTCTCGAGATTCGAAAGCAGCCGCACCTGCTCGAGGGTGGCGGCCTCGAGACCCTGCGCCTCGTCGAGGATCAGCAGGACGCGGCGCCCTTCGCGGCGGCGCGCGAGCAGGAACTCGTTCAACGCCGCGGTCATCGCCCGCGGTGTCGACGCCTCACAGGGAATCTCGAACTCCTGGAGGAGCGCCTCGAGAAGCTCCTGGGCCCCGAGGTTGGGGTTGAACAAGAAGGCCGTGTCGACGTCGTTGGGAAGCCGTCGCAGCAAGGTCCGGCACAGGGTCGTTTTGCCGGTGCCCACCTCGCCGGTCACGGCGATGAAGCCCTCCCCCTGCTCGATTCCGTAGAGCAGGTGGGCCAGCGCCTCCCGGTGGGCCCCCGAGAGGAAGAGAAAGCGGGGATCCGGGCTCAGCGAGAAGGGCTTTTCGCGGAGGCCGAAGAATGCGGTGTACATCCGCGTGCGAGCCTATCATCGGGCCGGGTCCAGGCAACACAGACGAGGACGCGTGGAGGCCGCCCGGGTGCGAGCGACGCGACAACCGATCCCGCTGGAGGACGCCGTCGAGGTCGGCTTCGATCTGGGGGCGAGCCTGCTCAAGATGGCGGTGCGCGACGAGACGCTGCGGGTCCGCTACGCGAGCTGTCCGATCGAACAGGAGACCGCGGTCTTCGAGCGTCTCGCGGCGGCCGGGGCCCAGCTGCGCGGCGCGGGCCTCACCGGCGCTGGCGCCGCGCGGGCGGCGGAGCGGCTCGAGACGACGAGCGCCGTGCGCGTCGCGGAATTCGACGCCTGGGCCAAGGGCGCGCGGGTCCTGCTGGAGCACCAGGCCGTCGGGGTCGAGGAGCCCTACCTGCTGCTCTCGGTGGGGACGGGGACGCCGATCCTGCGGGTCGAAGGGGAACGCGTGCGTCACGTGGGCGGCTCACCGCTCGGCGGGGGGTGCGCCCTGGCGCTGGGCGCCGGCCTCGCCGGCACGACCTCCTTCGACGAGCTCACCGCGCTGGCGGCCCGGGGTGACCGCCGGAATGTCGACCTGCTCCTGGGGGACCTCTACTCCTCCCGCGACACCCCGCTCCCCCTCGAGGCCACGGCGGCCCACTTGAGCAAGCTCCCGCGCGACGCCAGCGGCGACGAGGCGCGCCGTGCCGACCTCTGCGACGCCATCTGGGGGCTGGTGGGAGACAATCTGGCCCTACTTTGCGGCGCCGTCGCCGGTCGCGAGGAACTCTCGCGGGTGGTGGTCGGCGGCTCCACGGTGCAGGGAAACCCGTCCCTCGAGCGCGCGCTCGCGCGGATGCTCCGCGCCCACGGTCTCGAGGCGCACTTTCTCGAAGACGGCGCCCACACCGGCGCCCGAGGCGCCCTCGAGATGCTCAGGTCGAGCTGAAGGCGTGCCCTCTCGGGGTGCCCAGCTCGAGTGGAACGCCCGCCCCTCGAGGCGGTCGGAGAGGCGGTCGGAGAGGCCGTCGGGCTAGGGCGAGACCAGGCCCGAGCGGATCGCGAAGCGCACCAGACTCGAGACCTTGTGGATGTTGAGCTTCTCCATGAGGTTCGCTCGGTGCGATTCGATCGTCTTGAGCGAAACCCCGAGCAGCCCGGCGATCTCCTTGCTCGAGTGGCCCTCGGCGATCAGCTGCAACACCTCGCGCTCGCGGCCGGTGAGGACCGCGGCGGCGGACGCGCTGGTGTCGCCCGGTCGCGTGATCGCCTCGACTACCTGCTGGGCGACGGCCGGCGAAAGGTAGGAGCGGCCCGCCCGCACCGCCGAGATCGCTTCGAAGAGATCCTCGGTCGCCGAGCTCTTCACGACGTACCCACTCGCGCCCGCGCGCAACGCCTCTTCGACATAGGTGCGGCTGTCGTGCATCGACAGGGCGATGCTGCGCGTGCTGCGGGTCTTGGAGATCCGTCGGATCGCGTCGATCCCCGACAGACGCGGCATCCAGATGTCCATGATCGCGATATCGGGCTGCTGGGCCTCGGCGATCTGCACGGCTTCCTCGCCGTCGTCGGCCTCGGCGATCACCTCGAAGGCATCGTTTGCATCGAGAAGCTTCCGCAGGCCTTCTCGTACGATTCGATGGTCGTCCGCCAATAGAATGGTGGTGGTCATGGTCCCTGCTCCCCTCCCGGAGGCCGTGGGTTCGAGTGACGTTGCATTGGGGTCATCGGCCCAGAGCCCGGCAGAGCAGATCCGCAACTCCCCGTAATTTCAGAAGAACTATCTCCTAGGACGAATAGTGGAAACACCCCAGGAGATTCCGTGGAAACTGTAATCAGAAATTAAGTAGATCCGCCTAGAAGGGGGGTTCATCCCACGTCTTCGCGGGCCGTGGAGCGTTCCGGACGGCGGAGCGACGAATCCCGGCAGTGCGGGACGTTGGGGGTGCCGAGACGCGGCATCGACGGCGGGATCGGGGATTCTGCCGAGCGAGCGGTTGAATCCGTCCCCGGGGTCTGGGTGGCGCTACGGGGCGACCAGCCCCTCCCGGATCGCAAAGCGCACCAGACCCGAGACCTTGTGGATGCCGAGCTTCTCCATCAGGTTGGCGCGGTGGGCCTCGACGGTCTTGAGCGAGACCCCGAGCAGACGGGCGATCTCCTTGCTCGAGAGCCCCTCGGCGATGTTCTGCAGCACCTCGCGCTCGCGATCGGTGAGCATCTCGACTGGCTCGTCGCCGCGCCCCGGCTTGGCCAGCACGTCGAGCACCTGCTGGGTGATCGACGGCGAGAGGTAGCACTGGCCCTCCCGCACGGCGCGGATCGCAGACACCACTTCGGCGGCCCCGAGGTCCTTCAGGAGGTAGCCGGACGCTCCCGCGCGCAGCACCTGCTCGACGTAGGTGCGCGCCTTGTGCATCGAGAGGATGAGCACCTTGGTGTCGAGGCCCGCTTTCTTGATGCGCCGCGTCGCGTCGACCCCGGAGAGGTGGGGCATCCAGATGTCCATCAGGATGACGTCCGGGCGGAGCTTCTCGCAGAGCTCCGCCGCCGCGTAGCCGTCGGCGGCCTCTCCGAGCACGCTGAAGTCGTCCTGCGCTTCGAGCAGCTGCCGCAGACCCTGGCGTACGATCTGGTGGTCGTCGGCCAGGAGAATGGTGGTAGTCATCGCGGGAACTCCCCCACCGCACGCGACGGGTCGCGAGGTCGATGGCATTCGCAGCCGCGAGCCCGCAAGCGCGGGTCGCACGTATCGCGTGGGGAGACTACGAGGCCGGCGGCTGCCGGCGATACTGGGAGTTTCTTGGATTCGCCCGGGGAAAAGACCTAGTCGCCGCGACAATCCGCGCGGTCGGCCCCTGGACGGCGCGAACGCGGACGTCCCAGCGAAGGAGTGCTGGCACCGCGGGGCCGATTGGCCCCGCGCGAATCGGTGTTAGCTCGCAGGCATCCGCGGCACGGGCTCAGTGGCCCCACCGGTGTCTTCGTCCTCGTCGCCCTCGCCAAACGACCGCACGACGCGCTGGGTGCGCGCGATCGCCGCGCGCTGCACGCGGAGCTCTTCGGTCTGGGCGGCGAGCTGACGCTCCATGTTCTCGCGGGCCTGAGCGAGCTGCATGAGCGTCGCCTCGAGCTGGGAGACTCGCGACTCAAGGGTGCCGTCCGCGTCGCGGGACGGCGGCGCACTGGGCGGCGGCGGCGCCGCGGGTGCCGAGCGCGTGGTCGGCACGGGTTCGGTGGCCGCGCTGTCGTCGGGGCCCCCGAAGAGCTCGTCGCCTTCGCCCCCCAGGTGGTCGGCCGCCATCACCGGCGAGAGCGCGTCGTCGGCGCCGCGACCGCGGCGGATCACGAAGACGAGCAGCAGGACGACCACACCGGCGACGCCGGCGATCGCGATCTTGTTGATCCCGGCGAAGAAGCCCCGGACCTTCCCGAGAAGCCCCGCCCCGGAATCGGCGCTCTGGGCGCCCGCGTCGGCGCGGCGCTCGGAGGGGAGAGGCGGTACCGCGCGAATCGGAGACGGATCGGCGGCGCGTCGGGCCGGCATCGCCATCGCGTTCGGTCGCCCCGTCGCGGCGCCCTCGAGGGCGAGCGGCCGGCCGGGGGCCTGCGCGGGAGCGTCCATCGCCGCGGTGGCGGGGCCCGCTCCGGCCTCGTCGGTGCCGGGGTCGGTAGCGACCCCTGCGAGGTCCGAGGTCGCCATCGCGCCCGCCGCGGCGCTCGCCATCGGGTCCGCGGGCGGCGCGGAGGAATTCGCCGCCGCCGGCGACGACGGGGCGTCCTGCGCCGTCGCAGCAACCGCTCGAGCGGTCGGGGACGGCGCGGGCGGTGTGAGCGTCTTGGGTGCCTTCACCGGATCGGCGGCCGGCGACGAATCGCGCCGCGCCGTCGTGGGCTCGGCCTCGCGAGGCGCCGCCGTCGGGGCGGACGCCGTCTTAGAGACGGCTGCCACGGGCGCCTTCTTCGCGGCGGTCACGGCGGCTGGATCGCGGATGTCGAACACGAGCCGGGGCGGCGAGAGCAGGATCATTTCGTTGATCTGCACCTCCGCCTTCTCGAGCTTCACGTGAATCGCGGTCGCGGCGCCGGACGGCTCCACGAGCACCGCCTTCACGACGGGATGCGACGGGGTGAGCGAGCGGGCGTCGCCAAGGGCGTCGAGCTCGACCTTCATCACCGTGTCGGCGCCTTCGCGCGGCTCCGACACCTGATAGGCGGCCAGGGAGTCGAGCTCCAGAACCACGCGGGTATAGCCCTTGTGCTCGCCCACGCGGACGTCCACCAATCGCGCGGCGAATGCCTCGCCGTGCATCGAGAGCAGCGCGAACGCGGCAAGCGCGTAGCCAAGCGTCCAGAGCAGGAGCCGGCCGTGGCCGGGTGCGTTCGCGAGTCGACCGGGTTCCCGGCGCTCCATGAAGATCCCCTCCAGCATCGCGGCGAGTCTCGTGTTGAGATTCGCGGCGTCAATCCTCGGTGACCGCGCGGAGACCGCGTGGCACCGGGATTCTTCTCGGCGAGTCAGGTGTATGACTCGAGTCCTTTCTCCTCTACGGGGCGGCAAGCGAAGCGCGTCTCCGACGCACCGCGAGAGAGTGGCTGGGATTTGTAGCGGTTTCGCTATGCGCCCGCGGGCGTAGCGGCCACGAGGGGCCGAAGCGTCTCGATCGCGCCGCGCATCCGCGGCCCGTACCAGGAGACCGAAGTGCCATCGATCAGGTGGATGCGGTCGTCTCGCGCCGCCGGGATCGGGAGCTTCGCGAGCTCGTCGCGGTCGGCTGCCGCGAAGGCGTAGGGCTCGTCGGGGAGCAGAATCACCTCGGGCTGCGCGGCGGCGACCTCGTCGAGGGTCACGATGGGGTAGCGGCGCTCGTCGCGATCGCGGAAGACGTTCTCGCCGCCGCACAGCGAGATCATCGAGTGCGCGAAGGTATCGGCGCCCACGCTCATCCACGGGTCGCGCCAGATCGGGCAGAAGAAAGAGGTGCGCGTCGCGCCCAGCGCCTCCTCGGCGTCCCGCACCGCGCGCTCCACCGGCTCCACGATCTCGGCCACCACGGCCTCGCTCGCGCCGAGCGCCGCCATGTCGCGGAGTAACGTCGCCCCTTCGCGAGCGGTGCGTGGATAGGTGACCCACACCGGCACACCGGCCTCGCGCAGCGTCCGCACCACGCGTTCGGTGTTCTCTTCGTGGTTGGCGATCACGAGGTCGGGGCGCAGGCCGAGTGTGCGGTCGAGATCGGGGTTCTTGGTACCGCCCAGCTTGGGGAGCGCTGCAACGGCCTCTGCGGGGTGGATGCACCAATCCGTCACACCGACGACGCGCTCGCCGAGGCCGAGGACGAAGAGCGCCTCAGTCAGACTCGGCACGAGGCTCACGATCCGCTCGGGCGTGTCGGGTAGCGGTGCGTCGGGAGCGGCCACCTCTCGAGTCTATCTCACGCGGCGATCGTCTCGGCGCCGGCCGCCACGGCGCGCACGCCGTGGTCTTCGACCCGCCGCGGCGCGCGCCGCAGGGGCTGGGTCCAACGCAATTCGCAGCGCAGACACTCCCCGAGGCTCAGACACTCGTCTCCCCACACCTGGTCACGCCTCACCTCGTTCGAGCCACAGCGTTCACACCGAATCGAATCCATCTCGCTCTCCTTCTCGTCACGTCCGGTCCCGCGCTCGGCCTCTCGGGATCGTCGGCCTCGGGGCCGGGGGGCCGTCGCGGGGCGACCGGAGGGGGTGCTGGGGGACGGCGCCCCGCGACGAGAGACAGGAAAGCGTCCATGCGTGACAGAAGCGGTCACGACTTTCGAATTTTCTTCGCCTTTTGCGGGGGGCGCCGAAACCGCCTCGGATCGGATCCGGGCGGAGTCAGTCGCGGGGAATCAACTCGCCCAGGCCGTAGCGATCGATGCGCCGGCGGAGGGTGGTGCGCGCCACGCCGAGACGACGCGCCGCCCGGGAGACGTTGCCCCCGACCTCGCGGAGCGTCCGTTCGAGCAGCGGCGCCCCCGGCATCTCTGCCTGTTCCGACGAAGCCCGCGCCGTGCCGGGCGCGAGAACGCCCTGGACGGCTCCACCGGCGGCCGTGTACCGCGCGGGGGCGCGGTCCGCGACCCGGGCACCGACCGCCGCGAGCGCGGCGCGCACCCGATGGCGCTCGAGGTAGCTGGCGAGCTCTCGCACGTTGCCCGGCCAGTCGTGGGCGCCGAGTTCGGCGAGCAGGGCCGCGCCCGGCGGGTGACCCAGCATCGCCGTCGCGAGCTCGTCGAGATCGGCGAGGTGCTCGCGCAGCGCGGGCACCGCGAGCCCGACGACGTGCAGACGGTAGAAGAGATCGGCCCGGAACTCGCCCGCCGCCACCGCCGCCTCGAGGTCGCGGTGGGTCGCCGCCACGACGCGCGCCTCGAAGCGCAGCGGCGTCGCGCCGCCGACCCGTTCGAAGCGGCGGTCCTGCAGGACGCGGAGCAGCTTGGCCTGGAGCGCAGGGGCGAGCTCGCCGACCTCGTCGAGAAAGAGCGTGCCGCGCCCCGCTCGCTCGAGTCGTCCGCACTGACTGCGGTGTGCGCCGGTGAAGGCGCCGCGTTCGTGGCCGAAGAGTTCGCTCTCGATGAGGCCCGGGGCCAGGGCGGCGCAGTCGAGGTGGACGAAGGGCTCCGCCCTGCGCCCCGAAGCCGCGTGCAGCGCGCGCGCCGCGAGCCCTTTACCCGTCCCCGTCTCCCCGGTGATCAACACCGTCGCGTCGAGGGGCGCGAGCACGCGGATCTCCTCGACCAGGCGGCGGATCGGCGGGGACGACCCCAAGATGCCCCAGCGCTCGTCCATCGCGAGCGACTCTACGCCGTCCCCTCCAAGGGAAGCGCAAAGTTGCGGCGACGCGTCGCTAGCCGGCCGCCTCGCGCCGCTCGCTCTCCGTCTTCATCCCCCGGTAGAGCCTGCCGTGGGAGCTGTCGTGTAACGCGTCGAGTAAGACACCGCGGGGGTCGCTGTCTTGGGCGATGTCGACCAGACGCTCGTACACCTCCATAAAGCGCCTCGTGTGCCGCGTGCGAATCGGCGAGCCGAAGAGAAAGTCGCCGAGGTCATACTCCGAGCCGTAGTACACGACCAGGGCGCGGCGGCTGAACACCTCCGGGTCCCCCATGCCGAGTTGACGCCAGAGCTCTCCGCTGTCTTCCCCGGCCAACCCGCTGAACTCCTGGTCGTAGGACATCACGAGAAATCCGGCGATGCTGCCGAGCTGGCGTCTCACCGCGTCCATCGTCTTGAGATAGATGTCCTGTCGCACGTGAAGCTCGTTGGCGGCGAGGGCGCGCGACTGGATCTCCGCCTGCTCCACGGATCGGCGCATCTCGACGTATTGGAGCTGGACGGCCTTGGTGTTCTCGAGGAGCTGCTTCTGCTGTAGAAAGAACCCGACCACCAGCCACAGAAACGCCAAAGGCGCGAAGGCCCCTTCGAGAAAACTGCCGAGGGCGGGAGCGTTCTGCCGGACAAACTCGCCCCAGCCGACGATGTTCGAGATGTAGAGGTAGCCGAGGACGATCCACACGATGGTGAAGCCGAGCCCCATCGCGAGACGCCAGTCGTTGTGGTCTTGGGGAATCCCAGAGTCGAAGACGTCCGGGCGCGGGGCCGCGTCGGCCATGTGGTGGTCCTCCGTGGTATGCGCGGGCGCGCAGTAAAACAAACGGATTGTCGGGGGAAGGGGCGCAGCGTCAGACGGGGAGATCGCCCCGACCAAAGATCGCCTCGAGTTCGAGGCCGCGGTCGGCAAAGGCCTGGGTGGCGCCCTCGCCCCGGTCGACCAGACAGAGGACGCGGCGCACCTTGCCCCCCGCCTCCTCGACCACCTGCGCGGCCTCGAGGGTGGAGCCGCCGGTGGTGCAGGTGTCCTCGACGAGCGCGACGCTGTCACCGGGCTCGAAGCGCCCTTCGAGACGGCGTCCCAACCCGTGGCCCTTCGCCTCCTTGCGCACGAAGAAGCCGCGCAGCGGCGACTCGAGGTCGCTCGCGCCGGCCGCGCACAGGACGGCGGCCACGAGGGGCACGGCGCCCACCGCCATTCCGCCGACCGCGCTGACGGCGGGGCCCTGGCGCAGGGTCTCGAGCACCAGCTCGCCGGCGAGGCTCGCCCCCTTTGGCGTCATCAGGGTCTGCCGGAGGTCGAGGTAGAAATCGCTCTCGCGACCGCTCTTGAGGACGACCCGACCGCGGCGAAACGACACCTCGAGCACCAGATCCAGCAGCGCTTGCCGTCGCGGGTCGCCCACAGGGGCGATCCTAGAGCCTCTCCGGGGCCTTGGCGACGGTGCCGCGCTCGGGACCGGCCCGTGTGGACGCGCCCCGCCACCTCGCCTAGCTTCGCGCGCCCCATGAAGAAGAACGCCGACCTCCGTCACCGAAAGCGCGGCGCGCGAAGCGCCCGCCGGCGCGCCCAGCGCAAAGCCAAGCTGCGCCGGGTCCGGCTGCGGCGAAGCTCGGGGCAGCGCCGGACCTACCGCTAGCCCCCGGCGGACCGGCGTGCCCAGCGGCGCCGCGATCTCGTACCGCCTCCGCGCCCGCGACGACGGCGCCCGGGTGGGCGTGCTCCACACCGCACGGGGCGACGTCGACACCCCCGCCTTCATGCCCGTCGGCACCCACGGCGCCGTCAAAGCCATGACCCCGCGACAGGTCGCCGAGACCGGCGCCCAGATGGTGCTGGCCAACACCTACCACCTCTCGCTGCGCCCCGGGGAGGCCGCCGTGGAGAAGCTCGGCGATCTCCACGCCTTCATGTGCTGGGAGGGCCCGATCCTCACCGACAGCGGCGGCTTCCAGGTGTTCTCGCTCCCCAACAAAGAGATCAGCGACGCGGGGGTTCGCTTCAGCCACGAGGTGAGCGGCGAACGCGTCGAGCTCACCCCCGAGCGCTCGATCGAGATCCAGAACGCCCTCGGCGCCGACATCATCATGGCCTTCGACGAGTGCACCCCGTTTCCGGCGGACCCGGCCCTGGCCGGCACCGGTGTGCGCCGGACCCTGTCGTGGATGGAGCGCTGTCTGCGCGCCCACCGCCGCGCCGCCGACCAGGCGCTCTTCGGCATCGTGCAGGGCAGCACCTACGAAGCGCTGCGCCGCGAATGCGCGGTCGCCCTCGCGAGCCTCGACCTGCCGGGCTACGCAATCGGCGGGGTCTCGGTGGGTGAAGGCCACGAGCTGCTGTGCCGCATCACCTCGTTCACCGCCCCGCTGCTCCCCGAGGACAAACCCCGCTATCTGATGGGGGTCGGGCTGCCGGAAGACCTCGTCGCCGCGATCGGCTTCGGAATCGACCTCTTCGACTGCGTGATCCCGACGCGCTACGCGCGATCGGCGTCGGTGTTCACGCGGCGCGGCCGCATCCGGTTGACCCACCGCCGCTTCCGGCGCGACGCCTACCCGATCGACTTCAGCTGCGACTGCGAGGCGTGCGCCGGAGGGGTGACACGCGCGTACCTCCACCATCTCTTCGCCGCCAACGAGATCCTCTCGGCCATCCTCTGTTCGATCCACAACGTGCGTTTCTATCAGCGGCTGATGGAGGACGCGCGGGCGGCGATCGCCAGCGGCGACTACGCCGCGTGGCGCGAGGAGTCTCTCGCGCACTACCGCGAGGCCGCCTAGCGCTCGCGGCGCGCTCGCGTACTGTGTCCCGATGGCACAGCGAAGCGGAGCGCTTCTCAGCCCCGAGGAAGTGCTCGCCAAGCACAGCGCCGGGCCCACGACCGGCGTCTTCACCGACGGCTCCTGCGAGGGCAACCCGGGGCCTGGCGGATGGGGCACGGTGTGGGTCGAGGACGACGCGATCGTCCGCGAGGGGCACGGCAGCGAGCCCTCCACCACCAACAACCGGATGGAGCTCCGGGCCCTGATCGAGGCCTACCGCTGGCTCCCGGACGACGCGTCGCTCACCGTCTACTCCGACAGTCAGCTCTGCGTTCGCAGCATCAACGAATGGGCCGCGGGCTGGGAAGCGCGCGGCTGGCGGCGGAAGAAGGGCGCGATCGCCAACCTCGAGCTAGTGCAAGAGCTCTACGCGCTCGCCGGCGCCCACCCCGGGGTCAAGCTGGTGTGGATCGCGGCCCACGCCGGGTCGCGCTGGAACGAGTACGCCGACGCCCTCGCCACCACCTACCTGCGCTAACCAGCCGTCGGCGCCCGCCGGCGCTCCGTCGGCCCGGGGGGTTGTCTCGACGGTCGCGCCGCGCAGCCCGGGCTCGTGGCGCAGTCGCTCCCAGGCCGGGCGTCCCACCCGCAGGTCGAGCATCGGCCCCGGGCCCAGCGACGCCATCGCGGTGGCGCCCAGCAAGGCGTGGGAGAGCAGCAGCGCGGGGAGGTTGCGGTGGTGCAGAAAGTGGGCGGTCCAGCCGAGCGCGGCGATCGCCACTCCGAGCATCAGCGCGGGGTTGGGCGCGTGGAGCGCGGTGAACAGCGCAGTCGCGCCGAGCACGGCCACCCGCTCGGGTCGGGGCGCGCCGCGGGTGTGGGCCAGCCGGTAGATCCGACGGGTGAACACCCCTTGGAGCAGGAGCTGCTGACCGAGCAGGTTGAGCGTGTAGGTGGCGAGCCATTCGAGCCGCGCCGCCTCGAGGGAGGCCGTGCCCGCGACCGCACCGAGCGCAGCCAGACCCAAGACCCCCGCCGCCGTGGCGCGGAGCAGCGTCCCCCAGCCCTCCCTCCAGCGCGTCGTCGCGAGACCGAGCGAAGCCGGGTCGGCCCGCGCGCGCCACAGATCGACGCCGACGAGGACCGCGATCCCCAGGCCCAGGCCCCCGCGCAGCCACGGCTCGACGGCGGCCGGGGCTCCCTCGCCGACGCGCCAGACCACCGCAAAGAGCAAGAGCGCGAGGGCCGCGAGCTCGAGCGCGTCGCGCCGAGCGGAGGGCGCGCGGTCGGGCGTGCGGCGCGGCGCCCGCCGCGTCACGGGTGACGCGCGGGGAGCTCGAGCTCGAGGGGGGGCGAGCCCATGTCGGCGAACCAGTCGACCGCCTCGTCCACCAGGTCGACCACGAGACGACCGGGGCGTGGGTCGGCGGGCCGCCGCAGATGGAGCGTCGTGCTCTCGCCGGGCCCGAGCTCGCCGTCGACCGCCTCGCCGCGCAATTCGATCCGTTCGACCGCGCCACACCCCGAGCGCCGTGGAATCCAGTGGGCGCCGAGCCGCACCCCGGGCGGGGCGTCGGCGCGCAGGACGATCGGCTGCGGGCTGCGGTTGGTGACACGCACGGCGATGCGGTCGCCGTCGCGTCCCGCATCGACCAGCTCGACCCGGTAGAAGTACGGGACGTAGACCTCGCGCGCCCAGTAGCGGAAGGTGTCGGGCCGGTGCTCGCGCCCCTCGGCGTCGAGCCACGCGGCGTAGTCGTCGACGACGTGGGGCAGGTCCGAGAAGGCGGCCCACTCGATGAAGCCGCGGCTGCGGTCGAAATGGTGACGTGCCTCGCTCGGCGAGCCGCCGTGGAGCAGGACGGCCACCGCGCCGGCCAGCCCCGAGCGCTCGATCCCGCCCTCGCAGTGGATCAGCAGCGGGCGCGGGGCGTGGTCGATCGCGTCGATCAGCGCGTCGAGCCGCGAGGTCGGGGGCAGACGGTCGGCGTTGAGCTTGACGGTCCGGTGCTCGAGGCCGTGCTCGCGGGTAAAGGCCTGTTCGGTCTCCCACCACGGCACCCCGTCGCGGGTGCGCCGCAGATTCAGGATGCTGCGCAGGCCGTAGGCCTCCGTCCAGCGCTCGAGGTCGTCGCGGGTGGGCTGCGCGCTGCGGTAGATCCCGGGCACGACGCTCTGGAAGTTCTGCTCCAGAAACATGCGCGCCAGGCCCTTCGGCGTGAAGAGCGCCACCGCGGTCAGCCCCAGCGCGACGCCCGTCACCACCGTGACGCGTGTCCATCGCCAGGTCATCGCCCTATGGTAGGCTCCCTGCGCGATTCGCGTAGGAGGCGCGGGCGGGCGATGGCCGACCCCAAGACACTGCAAGTCGTGATCGACTACGACCTCTGCGAGGCCAACGCCCTCTGTATGGAGGCGTGCCCCGAGGTGTTCGAGGTCGACGACGAAGACAACCTGCAGATCCTCGTCGAGCGGCCCGGTGTCTCGCTCCGCGACAAGCTCCTCGCCGCAGAGCGCGCGTGTCCGCGTCAGGCCATCCGCGTGGTGGAAGACTGAGGAGCGCTCCGCGCCGTGTCGGTCGTCGGCGAATACCGCCGTATCCTCGCTGACCTGCGCGCGCTGCTCGCCGGGTCGAGCTCCCCCGCCGCGCGGCGTTTTGGAGCGGCCCTCGACCACGCCCAGCTCGAGCGCGCCCCCCACGTGAGCGCCGCCGCCGAGCGCGCCCTCGCAATCCTGGAGGACGAGCCGCTCGCCGCCGGCGAGCTCGGCAACACCGTCGAGCGCGAGCGGATCGAAGACCAGCTCGAGCACTTCGCGGCGATCTGCCGGGTCGTCCTCGGGCACTGAGCGATGGCGGGCGCGGCCGTGAAGCGCGACGTCGTGTTGGTCGGTGGGGGGCACGCGCACATCCAGGTGCTGCGGGGCTGGGCGATGCGTCCCCGCGCCGACGCCCGGCTGACGGTCGTCGTCGACCACCCGGTGGCGGTCTACTCCGGCATGGTGCCGGGTTTCGTCGCCGGGCAGTACGAGCGCCGCGAGCTCGAGATCGACGTGCGACCCCTCGCGATGCGCGCCGGGGCGCGCTGTATCTTCGCCGCCGCCACCGGGGTGAACCCGGGGGCCGCGCGGATCGAGCTCGACGGGCGCCCGGATCTGCCCTACGACCTCGCCTCCTTCGACGTCGGCTCGAGCGTCGCGGGGCTGGAGCTCCCGGGCGTCGCGGCCCACGCCCTCGCGACCCGACCGATCGGCCGCTTCGTCGCCGCGATCGACCGACGGCTGGAGCGACTCGACGGACCGGTGCACGTCGTCGGCGCCGGCGCCGGCGGGATCGAGATCGCTTTCGCCCTGGCCGTCCGGCTGGGGCCCGGCGTCCCGCTGACCCTCCACGAGGGCGCCGACCGGCTGTTGCCCCGCGCCCACCCCCGGCTGCGGCGGCGGGTGGAGGCCGCCCTCGCGACCCGCCGCATCGCCGTGCGCACCGGGAGCCAGGCCGTCGCGGTACACGCGGACGCCCTCGAGCTCCAGGGGGGCGAACGGCTTCCCGCCGGGTTGGTGGTGTGGGTCTCCGGAGCCGCGGCCCTACCGCTTTTCGCCGACAACCTGCCCACCGTGGACGGCTTCGTCGAAATCGAGCCGACGCTCCAGGTCCGCGGCCACACTTCGCTCTTCGCGCTGGGAGATTGCGCCCACTTCCCGAGCCCGCTGCCCAAGGCCGGGGTCTACGCGGTGCGGCAGGGGCCGGTGATCCAGCACAACTTGCGGGCGGCCCTCGACGGCCACCGGATGCGTCGCTATCAGCCGCAGCGCGACTTCCTGGCGCTGCTCAACACCGGGGACGGCTCCGCGATCGCCGCGAAGTGGGGGATGTGCGGCGAAGGCAACGCCGCCTTTGCGCTGAAGGACTGGATCGACCGCCGCTTCATCCGGCGCTTCCAGGTGTTGGGGGCCGACCACCGGCCGACGGGGCACTTCCCGGAGATGCCCGGGATGGGGCCCGACGAGATGCCCTGTGGCGGGTGCGCCGCCAAGGTGGGCGAGTCGCTGCTCGAGCGCGCCCTCAGCCAGATCCCCCCGCGTCGCGACCCCCAGGTCGTGCTCGGGCTCGACGCCCGCGACGACGCGGCCGCCGTGCGTCTCGGGGGCGAACGGCTGCTGGTGGCGAGCGTCGACGCGTTTCGCGCCTTCACCGACGACCCCTACGTCGTCGGACGGGTCGCCGCGGTCAACGCCGCGAGCGATCTGTGGGCCAAGGGAGTCGCCCCCCGCTACGCCCTCGCCCACGTCACCCTCGACCGCGACGAGACCCCGGCGCAGAACGAGGACGCGCTAGTCCAGGTGCTGGCCGGGGCGCGCGCCGTCTTCGACGCCGAGGGGGTGACCCTGCTCGGCGGGCACACCGGTTCCGGGGAAGACCTGACGGTGGGCTTCACCTTGTGGGGCGAAGCGGCCAGCGGGTTTCTGCTCCCGGTGGCCGACCTCGAGGTCGGACAGACCTTGCTGCTCACCAAGGCGCTCGGGACGGGCGTGCTCTTTCACGCCGACATGCGCGGCCAGGCGCGGGGCGGGTGGGTGGCGTGCGCCTACGCGTCGATGCTGCGCACCAACGCCGCCGCGAGTCGCGTCGCGCGGCGCTTTGGCGCCACCGCCTGCACCGACGTGAGCGGGTTTGGCCTCTCGGGCCACCTCGGCGAGATGCTGCGGCGTAGTGGGGTGTCGGCGGAGATCGCCCTCGCCGCGCTCCCCACCCTCCCCGGTGTCGACGCGCTCCTCGGCGCCGGCCTGCGGAGCACCTTCCACCCGGAGAACGCTCGCTCGCGCAAGGCATTGGTCGTCGACCCGACCCTCGCCGAGACCCCGCGTCTCGACCTGCTCTTCGACCCGCAGACCTCGGGGGGTCTGCTCTTCGGCGTCGCCGCCGATCGCGCCGAAGCGGCGCTCGCGGCGCTCCGCGAGGAAGGAGACGCCGACGCCTGCGCGATCGGCCGCGTCACCGCGGCGCGGCCCGACGGTGGGCTCTACGCCGTGTTGGGGGGTGGGCCGGGGGTGGCGGGCCCGGCCGCGGCGGCGTGACGGTCTACCGGCTGGGGGCGGCCCACGGCTTCCCCGACCCGACGGAGGCCGACGAGTCGGGGCTCCTCGCCGTCGGCGGCGACCTCGAGCCCGAGCGCGTGCTCCGAGCCTACCGGGAGGGGATCTTCCCGTGGCCCGTGGTCGAGGAGCCGCTGCTGTGGTTCTCGCCCGACCCGCGTATGGTGCTGCTCCCCAACGCCCTCCACGTCGGCCGCAGCCTGCGCAAGCGCGTGCGACGGGGCGACTTCGAGTTCCGTTTCGACACGGACTTCGCCGCCGTCGTCGACCGCTGCGCCGCGATTCCCCGCCCCGGCGAGGTCGGCACCTGGATCACCCCGGCGATCCGCCGCGCCTACTGCCGGCTCCACGCGATGGGGTTCGCACACTCGGCGGAGTCGTGGCGCGACGGGGTGTTGGTGGGTGGCCTCTACGGTGTTTCGCTCGGGGCCTGTTTTTTCGGCGAATCGATGTTCGCGATCGAGGCCGACGCGTCGAAGGTCGCGTTCGTGCACCTGGTCGAGCAGCTCCGGGCCTGGGACTTCGAGCTGATCGATTGCCAGGTCCACACCGAGCACCTCGAGCGTTTCGGCGCGGTCGAGTGGCCCCGGACACGTTTTCTCGACGCTTTGCGGCGCGCCCTCACGGCACCCACGCGCCAGGGCCCCTGGCGCGTGTCGGCGAGCGGCGCCGCCGGCAGCCCGGAGCGCGCAGGGTGAGCGGCACCGCCCGCAGCCCGGAGCGCGCAGGGTGAGCGGTGCCGCCCTCGTCGACCAGAGTGAGCGGCTGGCCCGCGCCGTCGCGCGGCTGCGCTTCGGCGCACCGGTGACCCACGTCTACAACCCGCTGCGTTACGCCGCGCGGCCTCACCGCGAGTACCTGCGCCGTTTCGGGGATGGACCGAAAGAGGCGGTGCTGCTCGGGATGAACCCGGGGCCCTTCGGGATGGCCCAGACCGGGGTGCCCTTTGGCGAGGTCGAGCTGGTGCGCGACTGGATCGGGATCGAGGCCCCGGTGACCCGACCGCGTCGCGAACACCCGAAGCGCCCGGTCGAGGGCTTCGGGTGTCGGCGCAGCGAGGTGAGCGGGCGACGGCTCTGGGGCTGGGCCCGCGATCGCTTCGAGACCCCCGAGCGCTTCTTCGCGCGTTTCTTCGTGGTGAACTACTGCCCCCTCGTGTTCATGGAGGAGAGCGGGCGCAACCGCACGCCGGACAAACTCACGAGCGACGAGCGCGATGCGCTCTACCGCGTCTGCGACCGCGCGCTCCGCGAGACGGTGGCGATGCTGGCGCCGCGCTTCGTGATCGGCGTCGGTCGCTTCGCCGAGGCCCGCGCGCGAGCGGTGCTCTCCGACTTCGACGGGGCGATCGCGAGCATTCCCCACCCGAGCCCGGCGAGTCCGGCCGCCAACCGCGGCTGGGCGCCGCTCGCGGAGGCGGCGTTGCGCGAGATCGGGGTCGCGCTGGACTAGGGGGCGACGTGGCCGGTTTCGTCGGGGGGGCCGGCGTTGCGGTTGCTGCCGAGCGCCCACTCGGCGTCGGGGTCGTCGACGGGGAGCCGGCGGATCCCACCCGGGAAGCGGCCCTGGAGTCGCTCGTACTCGGCCTGCTTGCCCTCGTCGGGGTGCGACCAGTCGTGGAGGTAGTAGACCGCGGAGATCTTGGCCTGGAGCGCCTCTTTGGTGCAGCCAAAGCAGGGGCGCATCGTCGAGAAGAGCACCCCGCCTTCGACGGCGATGCCGAAGCGCGCGGCGGCGAGCAGCGCGTTCTGCTCGGCGTGCACGCAGATACAGAGGTCGTAACCGGTGCCCGACGGATACTGGGCCCGGTTCGCGCAGCGGTGACAACCGCCCTCGCTGCAGTTGGGCATGTTCTCAGGGGTGCCGTTGTAGCCCGTCGAGACGATGCGTCGGTCGAGCACCACGAGTGCCCCGACGCGGTTGCCGGTGCAGTCGGCGCGCCGCCGCACCGCCAGGGCGATCCCCATGAAGTAGTCGTGCATGTCGGGGCGCGCGGCGTCGGCGCTCATCGTCCGCTCCTCGGCGGGAGCAGTATACGGCGCCGTGCGCGGATGGCGCGCGGAGCGGCGCGGACGATCGCGGGGATCGGTGGCGACTAGCCGGGCGTATCGCTGCGCCGACGCCCGAGCGCCGCGAGCGCCGCGGCTACGGCCAGCGCGGCGCCAGCCGACATGGGCTCGGGCACGGTGAGGGTCTGCACGTCGGCGATCACGATCGAGTCGTCGTGGAGCACGGCGGCGACCTCGGCGGTCGCGAACTGCGTCGGGTCGGGGGGGACAACCTCGAGGGCGGTGCCGTCGATCTCGGTGGAGCTCCCCGGGTTCTCCAACGCGAGCGTGAAGATGCCCAGGTCGCCGATCGGCTCGGGAATCCCCGACATCAGCGCCTCGTAGGACTCGTCCTCGGCCGGATCGATGTCGAAGTCGTGAGTTTCCACCTGGATCAGCGCCGACGGAAAGGTCCCCGGGGCGATCGCCCGGAACACCTGGCCCTCGAGCACGACCTCGGCGGTGTAGCGCATCGCGGCCGGGTAGCGGCCCGTGCCGTTGCTCGCGGTGGGAAACTGGGGCGTGTCCGCGTCGAAGGTGTAGCGGCCGCTGATCGCGCTCCCCACGACGAGGCCCGGGGGCAGGTCGCCGTTGTTGGTCACGCTCGTGACCTGAGCGGTGAACTCGAAGGCGACCGGGTCGACCGCCCACGCGGGCGAAGCGAGGACGAGGGCGAGCACCGCGGCGGTGAGTGCAGGGCGCAGGAAAGCAATCCGCATATCGATCTCCACAGGGCTTTGGATCTCTGGGTGTGTGCCTGTGGCGCGAAGCAAGTGTCGAGAAACGCGGGGGTCAGTCGAAATAGCCCCACGGAAATTCGGGCTTCAAGAGCGGGCGGAACCCTTCGGGCACCTCGATCGGCGCGGAGAGGAATTCGTAGACCCCGACCAGCTCCCGCACGACGAAGGCGCCGAGGCCTTTCGCGAAGCCCAGCGTGAAGCCGTAGCCGGCCCCCTTCTCGTCGGTGGTCTTCACGATGTTGCCGGGGATCTCGAGAAAGCCGCAGGTGATGGCGGCGAGGCCGCGCCCCATCTTGCGGGCGGCGCTCTGCTCGGCGGCGGCCGCCGGCGTCGCGGCGAGCAGGGTCGCGACCAGCGCCAGGGTGGTGGAGAGGTGACCCACGTGGATGCGACCCGTGTGGATGCGGCCCACGTGGATGCGGCCCGTGTGGATGCGGCCCGTGTGGATGCGGCCCACGTGGATGCGGCCCACGTGGATGCGGCCCGTGTGGATGCGGCCCACGTGGATGCGACCCGTCTGGAGTCGGCTCGAGATGTGGCGATCCATGGCGTCTCCCAGGGGGCGTTCACGCCGGCAAGTCTGCCGGGAAGCGTTGGAATTTCGGTAGGAATCTACCGGTCGCGGACGGTCGGGGCGAGGCGTGGCACACTCGCGCCTGCGGCGCGCCCGGGACGCGGGCCGTGTCCCTCCCTCAGATCCCACG
>CAJHXS010000075.1_pt1 | contig 21242 bp, 15 predicted proteins | sample 9198591 | NCBI WGS metagenome assembly CAJHXS01 (sample SAMEA7708347, study PRJEB35096) | sediment metagenome | biome: marine neritic benthic zone biome [ENVO:01000025]; feature: sediment [ENVO:00002007]; material: shallow marine sediment [ENVO:03000034] sea grass bed [ENVO_01000059] ... | reverse complement strand
GCGCGCCGAGGCCGGCCGCGCCCAGGTGCACCGGGTCGTCGACGTGCTGGTCGACGCCGGCGGGCGCGAGCGCGCCGTCGGTCGCAGCGGCGCCATGGCGCCCGAGATCGACGGCGTAGTGAATCTGATCGGCGCAGCGGGGACCGGCGAGCTCGTGCGCGCCCGGATCACCGGCGCGAGCGGACCCGACCTCGAGGCGCGGGTGACCCGGCGCGAGCGCCACGATCTGTCCCTCGACGCCTACCCCATGCCGGCGAAGGCCGCCGGCTCACCCTTCGCCCAGAAAATCGCGCCCCAGTAGGTAGCGCTCTGCGCTCCCCTTGCGGGTGGCGCGGAGGCCGTGGAGCGAGGCCCGCGCGAAGCGGCGGCGCAGCGTCTTGACGAATCGCTGCGCCTCGGGGCTCTCGAAGACTTTGGCGACCAGGGCGCCGCCGGGGCGCAGGAGCTCGGGGAGGACGGCGGCGAGGGCCGCCAGGAGAGCCTCCTCCGCCGCTCGATCGGTGGCGCGGATCCCGGTCTTCTTGGGCGCCGCGTCACAGAGCACCAGGTCGGCGGGGCCGCCGCTATGACGCAGGAGCTCCGCGCAAACCGAAGGCTCTCCGAAATCGCCGACCAGGACCCGCACTGCGTCATGGTCGATGGGAGGATCGAGCGCAGCGAGATCGACACCGACGACCCGACCCCGCGGCCCCACGTGCTCCGCTGCCACCTGGAGCCAACCGCCCGGCCAGCAGCCCAGGTCGATGACGCGCTGGCCGGCGCGCAGCAAACGCTCTTTGCGCTGGATCTCGAGCAGCTTGTAGGCCGCCCGGCTCGCGTAGCCCTCGCGCTTCGCCCGGCGGTAGAGCGCGTCCTTGCGGTCGTAGCGGGCCACCGGGCGGAGCCGGAGCGGCGCCGGCGCGGCCGGACGCCGCGGCTAGCGGGGCGCGGTCGCGGGGCGCACCCGGACGATGCCGTCCCCGGGGCCCGGCACCGCGCCGCGCAGCAACAGCAGGTGGTTCTCCGGGTCGATCCGCACGACCTCGAGGTTGCGGGTCGTGACGCGGCCGTTGCCGTGGCGTCCCGCCATCCGCATCCCCTTGATGACGCGGCCCGGGTAGGCGCCGGCGCCGATCGAGCCGGGGTTGCGGAAGCCCTCGTGGGTGCCGTGGGTCTTCTTCTTGATGGCGAAACCGTGGCGTTTGACCGTCCCGGTCATGCCCCGGCCCTTGCTGGTGCCGATCACGTCGACCCGCTGACCGGCCTCGAAGACGTCGGGGCCGAGCTCCTGCCCCACCTCGAATCCCTCGATCTCGTCGTCGCCGACCCGGCTCTCGGAGAGGTGGCGGCGCGCGGTCACCCCGGCGCGCTCGAAGTGCCCGGCGAGGGGCTTGTTGGTGCGCCGCGTCTTGCGCTCCTGGAATCCCAGCTGCAGGGCGCTGTAGCCGTCCTTGTCGGGGGTCTTGCGCTGGACGACGACGTTTGGGCCCGCCTCGAGGACGGTGACCGGCACGGACAGACCGCGCTCATCAAAAACGCGGGTCATCCCGATCTTTCGGCACAGGAGTTCGATTGCCACAATGCACTCCGATCGATGGTCGCGGGGTGCGGCGCCGCCCGGGCGGCTGCCCGGGAGCGAGATTCCGCTGCGGACGCGGCACTATAGGAGGATTCCGAAATCGTGTCGAGCAAGCTCGCCGCCACCCTGATCCCCGGCGACGGGATCGGTCCCGAGGTCACCGAAGCGGCGCTCCGCGTGGTGGCCGCCGCCGGCGTGGAAATCGCGTGGGACCGGGTCGAGGCGGGAGCCGAGGTGGTCGCCAAGTTCGGCACGCCGGTCCCCGAGAACGTGCTCAACTCGATCCGCACCCACGGGGTGGCCCTCAAGGGGCCGATCACGACCCCGGTGGGGGAGGGATTCCGCAGCGCCAACGTGACCCTGCGCCAGGCCTTGGACCTCTACGCCTGCGTGCGGCCGGTGCGCAGCCAGCCGGGGATCCAGACCCGCTACGAGGGGGTCGACCTGGTGGTCGTGCGCGAGAACACCGAGGGTCTCTACTCGGGGCTGGAGCACCGGGTGGCGCCGGGGGTGGTCGAGAGCCTCAAGGTCGTGACCGAGGCCGCCTGTCTGCGGATCGCCCGCTACGCCTTCGAGCTGGCCCGCAGCACGGGACGCGAGACGGTGACCGCGGTCCACAAGGCCAACATCATGAAGATGACCGACGGTCTCTTTCTCGAGTGCGCCGGCCGGGTCGCCCGCGACTACCGCGACGTCCACTACGACGAGATCATCATCGACAACTGCGCGATGCAGCTCGTGCGGAACCCCGAGCGCTTCGACGTCCTGCTCCTCGAGAACCTCTACGGCGACATCATCTCCGACCTGTGCGCCGGGCTCGTCGGCGGCCTGGGCGTCGTGCCGGGGATGAACATGGGCGAGCACTGCGCGGTCTTCGAGGCCGTCCACGGCAGCGCCCCCGACATCGCGGGCCGCGGCATCGCCAACCCGACGGCGGTGATCCTCTCGGCGGCCGAGCTCGTGCGCTACGTCGGCCGCGAAAAGGCGGCGACCGCCATCGAGGAAGCCGTCACCGCGGCGCTCTGCGAGCCCGCCTGTCGCACCCGGGATCTCGGGGGTGAGGCCGACCTCGAGACCTACGCCGACGCGGTGATCGCACGTCTGAGCTGAGGCCTTCACGGGCAGCGATCGCAGCCGATCGCCGCCGCCGCGATACAATCGCGGCATGCAATTCCCGACCACGACGCGGTCGTTTTGGCGGCCCGCCCTCGGGTGCGGCGCGCTGCTGGTCGTCCTGGGTCTCACGACCGCGGGCGACACCCGGGCGGGCGACGCGGCGAAGCTCGAGGAGGTGAAGGCGTGTCTCGAGCGCACCTTCCCCTCGCGCACCAGCGTGCAGACCCTCGAGCTCGAGACCTTCGACAGCAGTGGACCGATCGAGCGCTCGCGGGCCCAGATCTTCTGGCGGCGCTTCGAGGACGATCTGATCGCCGTGAAGTTCGAGTTCTCCGAGCCCCCGCGGCGCTACGGGACGCGGATGCTGGCCCGCCAGAAGCTCGAGGGGAAGCCCGAGGTCTATCTCTACCTCCCCGAGCTCCAGGTGGTGCGCCGGGTCTCCGCGAGCAACGCGGCGGGCTCGATGTTCAGCACCGACTTCAGCTACGAGGACTTCGCGTTTCTCCAGGGCATCGCCCAGGACGAGAACGCCAAGGCCGGCGACGACGTCGAGATCGAGGGGCGCACTGCCTACGTCCTCGAGAGCCAGGTGGCCCTCGCCGAGGAGCCGGCCTACGAGCGCATCCTCTACTACATCGAGCGCGAGCGCTGTGTCCCGCTGCGCGCGGAGTTCTACGAGCCCGGCGGCACCCTGCGCAAACGCTTCGAGGTCGCGGTCGACTCGGTGCAGCAGCACGGCGACCGCCATGTCCCGATGGCGATGACGATGCGCGATCTCGGCAACGGCTCGCATACGACGGTCACATGATCGACGTCGATTTGGACCGCGAGCTGCGCGACCGGGTCTTCGAGCCGGGCGAGCTCGAGCGCGGAGCGCGCTAGCCCTTGGGCGGGCGGCTGGCGGCGCTGCTCCACGACCGCCCGGCGGCGATCCTCGCGGCGGCTCTGGCGCTCGGTGTCCTCGCCACCGCCAGTCTGGTCGATCTGCGTCGGCTCGAGCCGCGCATCCCGATCGACCCGTCGATCGACCGGATCAGCGAGCCGGGAAGCGCCGCGGCCGCCGAGAAAGAGCTCTACGCCGCCCTGCGCTTCGACGCGCTCTTCACGCCGACCGCCCTCGAGCAGCTCCGCGACTTCATCGACCTGCTCAAAGCGACCGAGGGGATCGCGCGGGTCGACAGCCTCGCCAACGCCACCCACGTCGATCAGAGCTCGGGCATCACCGACCTGCGGGGCGCCCTCGACGTCGTACCGGGCAGCGTGGAGGAGGCCCGCGTGCTGGGCGAGGGGATCCAGAGCTCGTCGCTCTACTCGCCCTTTGTGTCGCGGGACGCGCGCTCGACGCTGATCTTTGTCATCCCGGCGCGCGACGCCGTCCTCGACATCGACGCGATCCGCCGCGGCGCAGCCGAGACCGCCCCCGACGCGACCCTGCTCCTCACCGGCTCCTACTTCGCCGACCGCGAAGCCCTGCCGATCCTGATCGCCGACCTGCAGCGCACGATCCCGGTGGCGCTGCTCGCCCTCTCCGCCGTCGCGTGGTTTGCGCTGCGGAGCTTCCGGGGCGTCGTGCTCGCGGTGAGCGCCGACGCGCTGGCCACCCTCTTCACGGTGGCCTTCTTCGTGGCGATCGGCTGGAAGCTCAACATCGTCACGGTAATCACCCCGGTCGTCGTGTTGGTGGTGGGATTTGCGTACGCCATCCACGTCCTCACCGAGTTCGACCACCAGCTCTACCAGGGGGAGGGCGATCTGCGCGGCGTCGTGCGCCGCGCCCTCGACGACGTCGCACCACCGCTGGCGCTCACTGCGCTTACCACCTGCGCGGGCTTTCTGTCGCTGCTCCTGAGCCGGATCGTCGCGATCCGCGAGTTCGGGGTGATCTGCGCGGTCGGGGTGCTCGTCGCCCTCGCGACGGCGCTGCTGGTGCTCCCCGCCGCGCTCTCGCTCTGGCCCCCCAAGAAGCTCCACGAAAGCGGCGGCGGGTTCAGCCGCTTCAACGACCGCTGGGCGGCGCGTTTCGCCGCGATCGCGCTGCGCCGCCGCCGGATGCTGATGCAGGCCGGGGTGCTCGCCACGGTCGTGGCCGGCGTCGGCGTGCTGCAGATCGAGTCGAGCACCGACTTCGTCTCGAACTTCAAGCCCGACGCGCCGGTGCGTCGGGACTTCGAGCAGCTCAACCGCGACTTCGAGGCGGCGGTCCCCGTCGAGATCGCGGTGAACGCGACCCACGACATCGCCTTCCTCGAGCCCAAGAACCTGGAGCGGCTGAGCGCGCTCCAGCGCGCCCTGGCGGAGATGCCCGAGGTCGGCCACACGACCTCGCTCAGCGACTACGTCTCCTTCGTCTATCTCTCGTACGGCGGCAAAGGCGATCCCGGCGCGCTCCCCCGCAACCGCAACGCCGTCGACCAGCTGCTCTCGATCGCACCGCGGGAAGCCACCCGCCGCTTCGTCGACGCCCGCTACCGCGACACCACGATCCGCGTCCAGATGCAACAGATGAGCTCGTCGGAGCTCCTCGAGTGGGTCGAACGGATAGAGCGCGAGCTCAACGAGATCCTGGCCGAGGCGGGCGCGGAGGAGCTCGAGGCGACCGTGGTGGGCAACACGGTGCGGGTGGCCGCCACCGTCGAGGAGCTCACCCGCGGCCAGGTGGCGAGCATCAGCCTCGCCCTCTTCGTGATCTTCGCGGTGCTCTCGCTGCTCTTCCAGTCGGCGCGGGTCGGCTTGCTCGCGATGATCCCCAACGTGATCCCGATCATCGTCTACTTCGGCACCCTCGGGCTGCTCGGGATCCCGCTCAGCGTGACCACCGCCCTCGTCGCCTGCTCGGTGCTGGGGATCGCCGTCGACGACAGCATCCACTTCCTCACCCGCTTCAACGAGAGCGCCCGGGCGCGGGCCAATGAGGCCGCCGGGGTACAGGACGCGCTGCGTCTCACGCTGCGCCCGATCACCGTGACCACCGCAGCGCTCGTCGCGGGGCTCCTCGCCCTCGCCACCAGCGACCTGCGCAACATCGTCGAGTTCGGCGCGCTCGCGGCCTTCACGCTGGCGGTTACCTGGCTCCTCGACGTCACCTTCACCCCGGCGCTGTGTCTGCGGCTGCGCTTCGTGACCCTCTGGGACTCGCTGACCCACGACCTCGGCGCCGAACCGAACGAGACCATCCCGCTCTTCGAGTACATGAGCCCGCGACAGGCGCGGATCGCCGCGCTCCTCGGCAGCGAGCGCCACATCCGCGCCGGCGACCGGCTGCTGAGTCGCGGCGACCCCGGCGGCACGCTCTTCGTGATCGTCGAAGGCGAGATGGAGGTCAGCTATGCCGACGGACGGCCGGTGGCGCGGCTCGGGCGCGGCGCCCTGCTCGGCGAGGCGTCGGTGTTCGGCAAACGGCGGCGCAACGCCAACGTCGACGCCCTCACCGACGTGCGGGTGTTGCGCTGGTCGAACGAGAGCATCGACCGGATCCAGCGGCGGCACCCCCGGGTCGCCACCCTGCTGCTGCGACGGCTGAGCGAGATCATGGCGGACCGCTGGTCGGAGACGACGTCGCTCCTCCAACAGCGGCCGTCCCGGGAATGACGCGGCGGGGGGCATCCACGCCGGGCGGCGGAGACGCTACACACCCCCCAATGGCCTCGGGCAGACCCCTCGCGCTGAAGGACGCCGCCGCGCTGTTGCGCGACGCCGGCGGCGCGCTGCGCGTCGGCGGGATCCAGGGCGCGTACGGCGCCTTCGTGGTCGCCGAGTGGGTGCGCGCCCATCCCGGCCGAGGCGCCCTCGTCCTCGCGGCCGACGCCAAAGCCGTGGACCGCGCCGTAGACGACCTGCGCCAGGTGCTGGACGAGCCACCGCCGGAGGAGGGCGGCCGTGTCCGGCCCTTCCCCCATCCCGACACCGGCCCCTACGACCGCTTCTCGCCGCAGCCCTTCGTCACGGCCCAGCGGATGGACGTCCTCTACGAGTGGATGTCCGGGGCGGAGCCCGCGCCGGTGGTCGTCGCGCCCTGGACCGCCGCCGCGCTGCGCGTGCCCTCCCGGGCGACGGTGCGCGCGCGCACGGTGCACCTCGAGATCGGCCAGACCACCGACCGCGATGCACTCGTCGAGACCTTGGTGGCGTCGGGCTACAGCCGCCAGGCGCTGGTCGAGGAGCGCGGCGAGCTCGCCGTGCGCGGCGGGGTGGTCGACCTCTTCCCGCCCCACCGCAGCCGACCGGTGCGGATCGAGCTCTTGGGCGACGAGGTCGAGTCGCTGCGCGAGTTCGACCCGGCGAGCCAGCGCTCCCAGGGCCGGCTCGGCCACCTGGTGGCGCCGCCGCCGCGGGAGCTGCTCGTCGACCGCGACGCGCTGATCGCGCGCTCCGACGCGATCCGCGCGCACTCCGACGCCCAGGGCGCCGACCCGAGCGTGGTCGACGAGCTCCTCGACTCGCTACTGCGCGGTTCGCTACCGCCGGGCGCCGAGGCCCTCGCGCCCTGGATCCAGCCCGATCTCGAGACCCTCTTCGACTTCCTCCCCGACGACACGCTGGTGGTCTTCGACGAGCCCGACGCCGGCCGCGAGCGGCTCGAGCGCTACCTGGAAGAGGCGGAGGCGGGCTGGCTCGACGCCCGCGCCTCGGGGCGGGTGGCGGTGCCGCCGGAAGAGCTGCTGATCCCCGCGGCGGCGATCGAGACGGCACTGGCGGCGCGGCAGCCGGCCGCCCTCGAGCGTCTCGACCTCCTCGACGCCGAGGGTGGGGTCCACTGCTCGGCGCACTGCGCCAGCCACGAGGAGCTGCGCCGCGCCCTGGCCCGCAGCCGGGCCGGCGACGCCGCCCTGCTGCCCTTGATCCGCTCTCTCGAGACGTGGATCGAGAAGGGGTGGCGGGTCGTGCTCTGCGCCGGCGCGCTCTCGGGCGCCGAGCGGCTGCGCTCCCTGGTCGAGGAGTACGGGATCGAGGCGCCGATCGTCCGGGAGGGCCGGCGCTGGGGGCGGCCCGGGCGAATGGAGATCCGTCTCGCCGAGATGTCGGGGGGCTTCGTCGCCCCCCGCGACGGTCTCGTGGTGCTCTGCGAGGAGGAGGTCTTCGGGCCGCGGGCGCGGCGCCGCTCGCACACGAAGCTGCGCGAGACGGCGGCGGTCGAGGCGCTGGCCGATCTGCGGGCCGGCGACACCCTGGTGCACCGCGAGCACGGGATCGGGGTCTACCGCGGCCTCGTCCGTCTCGACCGCGCCGGGGACGACAACGAGTTTCTCCGCATCGAGTACGAGGCCGGCGACCGGCTCTTCGTCCCGGTGCACCGGCTCAACCTCGTGCAGCGCTACGTGGGGGCCGACGGACACCGACCCCGGGTCGACAAGCTCGGCGGCATCACCTGGGAGAAGGCCAAACGCCAGGTCAAACGCGCGCTGCGCGACATGGCCCGGGAGCTGCTCAACGTCCACGCCGCCCGCGAGCTCGCCGAGGGCCGCGCCTTCTCGCCCCGCGACCGCCACCTCGAGGAGTTCGAGGCCGCGTTCCGCTTCGAGGAGACCCCCGACCAGCTCGCCGCCATCGAAGAGACCCTCACCGACCTCCACCGACCCAAGTCGATGGACCGCATCGTGTGTGGCGACGTCGGATTCGGCAAGACCGAGATCGCGATGCGCGCGGCGTTCCGCGTCGTCGCCGACGGCGGCCAGGTCGCGGTGCTGGTGCCGACCACCGTCCTGTGTCAGCAGCACGAGGAGACCTTCCGCGAGCGCTTCGCGGGACACGACGTGCGGATCGAGTCGCTCTCGCGGCTCAAGACCGCCGCCCAGGCCAAACGAGTCGCCGAGGGACTCCTCGACGGCAGCGTCGACATCGCGATCGGCACCCACCGGCTGCTCGGCAAACAGATCCGCTTCCGCGAACTCGGGCTGCTGGTGATCGACGAAGAACACCGCTTCGGCGTCACCCACAAAGAGAAGCTCAAGAAGCTGCGCAAGACCGTCGACGTCCTCACCCTCACCGCGACCCCGATCCCGCGGACTCTCCAGATGGCCTTCGCCGGGCTGCGCGACCTCTCGGTGATCAACACCGCCCCGGTCGATCGGCTGGCGATCCGCACCCAGGTCGCGCGCTGGTCGGAGTCGCTGATCCGCGAGGCGATCGTGCGCGAGCTGCGGCGCGGCGGACAGGTCTTCTTCGTGCACAACCGGGTCCACAGCATCGCGGCGGTGGGCGAGATGCTCGCCCGGGTGGTCCCCGAGGCGCGGATCGCCATCGCCCACGGCCAGATGAAGGAGCGCGAGCTCGAGGAGCAGATGCTGCGTTTCTACCGCGGCGAGATCGACGTGCTGCTCTGTACGACGATCATCGAGAGCGGGCTCGACATCCCCCGCGCCAACACGATGCTGATCGACCGCGCCGACACCTTCGGCCTCTCCCAGCTCTACCAGCTGCGCGGTCGGATCGGGCGCAGCAACCAACGCGCCTATGCCTACCTCATGGTGCGCGGCTCCGAGCGCACCCTCACCGCGGACGCCAAGCGACGCCTCGAGGCGATCCAGTCGTTCAGCGAGCTCGGCAGCGGGTTCCGGCTGGCGAGCCTCGACCTCGAGATCCGCGGCGCGGGCAACCTGCTCGGTGCCGAGCAGTCGGGGAACCTCGCGGCGGTGGGCTTCGAGACCTACATGGAGATGCTCGAGGAGACGATCGAGGAGCTGCGCGGCAAAGCCCCCGTCCAGGAGGTGGACCCGGAGATCCGCTTCCCGATCGCGGCGCGGCTCCCGGAGGACTACGTCCCGGACGTGAACCAGCGTCTCGTGCTCTACAAGCGCCTGGCCAGCGCCCCCGACGTGGCCGACCTGGAACGCATCCGGGACGAGCTCCTCGACCGCTTCGGGCCCTTGCCCGAGGAGGCGCAGCATCTGGTCTCGGTGATCCGGCTCAAGATCGCCGCGCGGCGCCTCGGCATCGCCGCGATCGAGATCCAGCGCGGCGAGCTCGTGCTCCGCGCGGCGCGGCACACCGCGATCGACCCGCAGCGACTCGTGAACCTGATGACGCAGCCCGCGCTGGGGATCCGGGTCGCCCCCGACCATCGGATCCTGGCGCCGCTGCCCGCGGAGGCGCTGGCCGCCGCACCGGACCAGGCCCCGGAGCCCGACGCGGAACCCCCGGACGCGGACCCCCGGGCCGTGGCGATCTTCGCCCGGGCCGAGGAGGTCCTCGGCCAGCTCGCCTGAAGCAGCGGATGTGGCGGATAACGCGGGCGTCCCGGGTCATGACGCGCCCAGAGAGTCGCTCCGAGCTCGCCCCAGTCGCGGCCGGACGGCTATCCTCTCGGGCCTTCGGAGGGTCTGTGAAGACACGCGTATTCGGACGGTTCGGTGTCCACGCGGCCGTCGTCGCCCTCGGCCTGTCGGCGGCACCGGCCGAGACCCGAGCGGCCGATCTACTCGACGGCATCGCGGCCCAGGTGGGCACCGAGGTCGTGCTGATCTCGGAGGTGAACCGCATCGCGGAGCCGATCGAGAGGCGGATGCGGGCCGGCGGGGTCCAGGAACAGGAGATCGCCGACATGAAGTCGGAGGTCCTCGATTCGCTGATCGAGAACCGCCTGCTCGATCTCACCGCCCAGCGCGCGGAGGTAGAAGCCGAGGACGAGGAGATCGACCAGACGATCGCGTCGATCGCCGCCGAGAACCGCATCTCCCTCGACACGATGCGGCGCAGCGTCGAGGCCCAGGGGCTCTCCTACGAGGAGTACCGCCGGAAGATCGGCCAGGAGATCGTGCGTCAGAAGCTGATGGGGGGCATGGTCCGCTCGCGGCTCGAGGTCACCGAGGAAGATCTCCGCGAGCTCTTCGACGAGCGCTACTCCGACCAGCCCACCGGCGGCGTCGAGGCGCACGTCTACCACCTGATCGTTCCGGCGATCGAGCGCAAACGCTGGGCCCTCGACATCGCCTGCGAAGAGGCCGCGGAAGCCCGCGCCCGGATCGGGGGCGGGGAGGACTTCATCGCCGTCGCCTCCGAGACGACCCCCACCAGCCCCGACCTCGGATGGCTGCCCTACGAGGATCTGGCCACGTGGATGATCGACGGCATCCGGCCGCTGCGCCCGGGGCACACCTCCGACGTCATCGGTCTCGACTTCGGCTGCAGCGTCCTCCACCTGGTCGATCGCCGCGAGGTGCGGCCCCGCACCTTCGAGGAGGTGAAGCCCGAGCTCGAGCAGGAGCTCTATGGCCGCGCCTTCGACCGCGAGAGCCGGGTGATGCTCGACAAGCTGCGCAAGCAGACCTACATCGAAAAGAGGGGCGTGTTCGCCGGCGGCGGGCGCCTCGAGTTCGAACCGGCGCCGTGAGCGCGGGCGCCGCCGCGCCCTCCGAGATCGTTGTCCGGGGCGCCCGCGAGCACAATCTTCGCGGGTTCGACCTCGCGATTCCCCGCGACTGCATGGTCGTGATCACGGGGCTCTCGGGCTCGGGCAAGTCGTCCCTCGCCTTCGACACCCTCTACGCCGAGGGACAGCGCCGTTACGTCGAGTCGCTCTCGGTCTACGCCCGGCAATTCCTCGACCAGATGAGCAAGCCCGACGTCGAGGCGATCGACGGGCTCTCCCCCGCCATCGCGATCGAACAACGCAACGCGACCCGCAGCCGCCGCTCGACGGTGGGCACCGCGACCGAGATCCTCGACCACCTGCGGCTGCTCTACGCCCGCGCCGGCGACCCCCACTGCTGGACCTGTGGCCAACCGATCTCCACCCAGAGCGCGGCGCAGATCGCCGACCGCGTCCTCGCGCTCCCCGAGGGCAGCCGCGCCGAGATTCGCGCCCCCGTCGTGCGCGGTCGCAAGGGGAGCTACAAGAAAGAACTCGCCGGGTTCCGGCGCCAGGGCTTTACCCGGGTGCGCATCGACGGCGAAGACTTCGACCTGGCCGACGAGATCGAGCTCGCGCGTCAGGAGCGCCACGACATCGAGCTCTTCGTCGACCGCGTCGGCGTTCGGCCGGGCATCCACGCGCGGGTCACCGAGTCGGTCGAGACCGCGCTGCGCCTCGGCGACGGCCACCTCGTCGTCGACGTCGGGCCGGGGGAGGAAACGTGGTGGCTCGGCGAGCGCAACGCCTGTGTCGACTGCGGCAACTCGTTCCCCGAGCTGGCGCCGCGGCTCTTCTCGTTCAACAGCGGCTACGGCGCGTGCGCCGTGTGCAGTGGTCTCGGCACCCGCGCCGTCTTCGACCCGGAGCGCATCGTCCCCGACCCGACCCAGCCGCTCGCGAAGGCCATCGCCCCGTGGACCCGCGGTGGACGGATGGCGAAGTACTACCGCCACCTCGTGACCTCCCTCGCCGAGCATCTGGGCGTCTCGGTGGAGACGCCTTGGGAAGCCCTGCCCGAGACCGCCCGCAAGGCGGTGCTCTTCGGCACCCGGGAGCCGATCACGGTGCGCTTCGGACGCGGCCGCCGGCGCCGGGCGACCCGCGCGTGGGACGGCGTGGTCGGCGAGCTGGAGCGCCGCCGACAGAGCCGCGAGGGAGACGACGCCGCGCAGTACGCCACGCCCGCCGCCTGCGAGGACTGCGGGGGGAGCCGTCTGCGGCCCGAGGCCCGGGCGGTGCGGCTCGGTCGCGGCGACGCCGCACTCTCGATCGACGCGCTCTGCGCCCTGCCGATCGGCGAGGCGGCCGCCGCGCTCGACGACCTCGAGCTCGGTGCGGTGCAGGCCCAGATCGCCGACCGGGTGCTCCAGGAGATCCGCGAGCGGCTGCGCTTTCTGTGTGACGTCGGGCTCGACTATCTGAGCCTCGACCGCCCGAGCGGCAGCCTCTCGGGAGGTGAGAGCCAGCGGATCCGTCTGGCCACCCAGGTGGGCGCGCAGCTCATGGGGGTGCTCTACGTGCTGGACGAGCCGTCGATCGGTCTGCACCCCCGCGACAACGGCCGTCTCCTCGAGAGTCTTCGACGGCTCGAGCAGCAGGGCAACAGCGTGGTGCTGGTCGAGCACGACGAGCAGACCATCCGCGCTGCCGACTGGGTGATCGACATGGGCCCCGGGGCGGGCGTCCACGGCGGGGAGGTGATCACCGCGGGCCCGCCCGACGCCGTGGCCCGCGATCCGCGCTCGCCGACAGGGGCCTTTCTCTCGGGTCGCCGCCGCGTCCCCACCCCCGACGTCCGCCGCCCGCCCAGCGACGCGGTGCTCACCCTGCGCGGCTGCCGCGAACACAACCTGCGGGAGCTCGACGTCGCCTTTCCCCTCGGTCTGTTGACGGCAGTGACCGGGGTCTCCGGGTCGGGAAAATCGACGCTGATCCACGACACCCTGTACCGCGCCCTGGCGCGGGCGCTCCACGACGCGTCGCAGCCGGTGGGGGCGCACGCCGGGATCGACGGGCTCGAGCTTGTCGACAAGGTGATCCTCGTGGACCAGCAGCCCATCGGCCGCACCCCGCGCAGCAACGCCGCGACCTATACCGGGGTCTTCGACGGGATCCGCCGGCTCTTCGCCGGCGTTCCGGAGGCGCGGGTGCGGGGCTACGGGCCGGGGCGTTTCTCCTTCAACGTGAAAGGCGGGCGCTGCGAGCACTGCTCGGGGGACGGCGCGATCCGGGTGGCGATGCACTTCCTCCCGGACTTCTTCGTGACCTGCGAGGCGTGCAACGGGCGTCGCTACAACCGCGAGACCCTCGAGGTGCGCTACCGCGAGAAGAGCATCGCCGACGTGCTGGCGATGACCGTCGAGGAGGCGACGGACTTCGCCGAGAACGTCCCTTCCGTGCGGCGTCCCCTAAAGACCCTGCTCGACGTCGGGCTGGGCTACCTGCCCCTCGGCCAGTCGGCGACCACGCTCTCCGGCGGCGAGGCGCAGCGCATCAAGCTCGCCAAAGAGCTCTCCCGACGTTCGACTGGCCGCACCCTGTACATCCTCGACGAGCCGACCACCGGGCTCCACTTCGCCGACGTCGAGCGTCTGCTCGCGGTGCTCCAGCGTCTGGTCGACGCCGGCAACACGGTGGTGGTCATCGAACACCAGACCGACGTCGTGAAGAACGCCGACTGGGTGATCGACCTCGGCCCGGAAGGGGGCGCCGGGGGCGGGGCGCTGGTGGCGGCGGGTCCGCCGGAAGCGATCGCGCGCTGCGCCGAGAGCCACACCGGTCGCGCCCTCGCGACCGTCCTGCCCACGTGAAGCGCGTGGACCACGTGGACGCATGAGCGAACCCGAGGCACCGGACGCCGAGGCGGCACCGTCGCCGGGCCCGCTGCTGGCAGCGGGGCTCGCGATTGGCGCCGCGTTCGCCACGAGCCTGCTCTTTCTGGCCTTTGTCCCCGCGATGGATCCGGTCGCGAGCCGCGCCCTCGCGCTGGTGCTCGGCACGGGGACGCTCGGCGCTCTCGCCGCGACCTACGTCCCCGCTCCCCACGCGGAGCGGGTCGGGCTCCGGAAGCTCCCGCCGGGCTGCGCTCTCGGTCTGCTGCTGCTGGTGCCCGCCGCGCTGCTCTCGAGCGAACTCGACAACTGGGTCCGCGCCTTGGCGGGGGCCGCGTCACCCTTCGCCACCGAGACCGCCGAGGCCGACGAGAGCGTCGCGTCGGGCGTCCAGTGGCTCCAGCTCCTGGTGGTGATGGTCGGGATCGAGCCGGTCGTCGAGGAGTGGTTCTTTCGCGGGGTGCTGCAACAGGGGAGCCACCAGCGTCTGGGAGAGCGCGGCGCGGTGCTCTGGAGCGCGCTGCTCTTCGCGGTCTACGCCGCGCTCGGGCGCGCCACGACCCCGGCGGACGCGCTGGCGGTGGTGGCCCAGAGCACAGCCCTCGGCGCGGTCTTTGGCTACGCCCGGGTGACGACCGGGTCGCTCCTCGCGCCGATCGCGCTCCACAGCGCGATCAACGGCCTCGCGCTCGCCGGGAGCACGTGGTTTCCCATCGCGGGCTTCACCGGGCCGGGAGCGCACACCGACCCGGTCTTGCTGCTCGCCGCAGCGGCGTCGTGCGCCCTGGGCGTGCGGCTGCTCCAAGCCCGCCGCGACTCCGGGTCGCGTGACGACCCCCCGCCGGACGGCGAGGTGGACGCCGGGGAGACGCGGGAGCGGGGCTCCTTCGGCACCGACCGGGAGCCCGAGGACTAGGCCTCCTCGTCGTCGCCGAACGCCGGTGGAGCCAGCGCGGGAAGCCGCTCGCGGATCGTCGCGAGGACCCGCTCCGCCACGACCTCGGGGGCCGCGGCCGCGTCGACCCGCGCGAGGTAGGGCGGCGCCAGGGTCGCGAAGGTGCGGGCCACCGCCTCGAGGACGCCCCGCTGCTCGAAGGCCTCCTCGCGCGCGCCGGCGCGCGAAGACACCCGCCGGAGGCCCTCGACCGGGTCGATCCAGAAGAGCAAAGCCAGGTCCGGCATCGGGAACGATCGCTCCGCCTGGCGGAGGAGGCGGACGGGGTCGAGGCCGCGAGCGCCCTGGTAGGCCACGGTCGATAGGGTGTAGCGGTCGGTGAGCACCACCTGGCCGGCGGCGAGCGCCGGCGCGATCACGCGGTCGACGTGCTCGCGGCGGTCGGCCAGAAACCAGCGCAGCTCTTCGGCGGCGGGGGCGCGACGGCCGGCGCGGGCCTCGGCGCGGATCCGCCGGCCGTAGGGGCCGTCGGTGGGCTCTCGTGTCTCCACGACGCTGCGCCCGGCCGCGCGCAGCGCGGCGGCGAGCCGCGCCACCTGGGTCGTCTTGCCGGCGCCGTCGATGCCTTCGAAGGCGACAAGAGCCCCGGCGGTCACAGGTGCTCCGAGGCCCGTCGTCCACGCCGCCCCGGTCGCGCGCCAGGTCGCGGCCCGCGGGCCTGGCACCGTATTTGCTCTACCCGGGGGCGGCGCCCACGGGCGCCTCCCGCCACCACCCCTCTAACGGGACCGGGGGTTTCGGCGGGAGAGAGATACCGGGCGGGGGCAATGGGTTGCGACGCGGGAAAACACAACGGGGTGAGGCCCACGTCGCGTTCCCGCCCGGTGTCTCTCGGTCTCAGGAAATCGAGAAGGCGACGACCAGGCCGTAGAGCGCGATCGACTCCATGAACGCCATCGCGAGAATGAAATAGAGAAACATGTTGCCGGCGGCGCCGGGGTTGCGGGCGATGCCGGAGGTGGTGAGACCCCCTGTGATGCCCTGGCCGAGGCCGCAGCCGAGACCGGCGGCACCTACCGCGATCCCCGCGCCGATGCCGAAGCCACCGGCCTTGCCGAGCCCGGCCGCGGCCTCTTGGGCGAACGCGATCGTGGGCAGCAACATGACGACGAGCATCCAAAAGATTGCGATTCCGTACTTGCGCATCAGGGTCTCCTTCCAGACTCCAGAGGGTCGAAGATCGATCGAGCGGCGCCCGCTCGGGCGCCGCCAGCTAGTGCGGCTCGTCCAGCGCCATCCCGATGTAGGTCATCGTGAGGAGCGTAAAGACGAAGGCCTGCACCACCGAGACCACCGAGCCGAGCCCCAGAAAGATGGTGGGCACCAGGAAGGGCACCATCGCGAGCCAGAGCCCGATCAGCAGGTGATCTGCGAACATGTTCGCCAAGAGACGAATCGAGAGCGTCAGCATCCGCGCCAGATGCAGCAGGATCTCCAATGGCACGAAGAACCAGAACATCAGCGGGAAATGGCGCTTCTTGCCCCCGATGGTGATATCGAAGCTGGGCCCGCAGAATTGGAGGACGTAGCGGATCCCGTGCTTGCGGATGCCGACGACGTTGTAGACGCCGAAGGAGATGAAGGCCCAGGCCCAGGTGGTGTCGGAGAAGCTCGTGGCCCCGCCGACCCCCGGGATGAGACCCAGGAAGTTCGACACCAGGACGAAGGTGAACAGGGTCAGCAGCAGACCCATGAAGCGGCGGTATTCGTCGCCGATCACGTCCTTCGCGAGGTCGGCCAGCGTCCCGACCCCCAGCTCGAGGACGTTGCGGAGCGTGATGCCCGGGTCGGGGACGAGACCGGCGTCGGCGAGCGTGCCGAGGTGACGCCGCACGACAAACGAGGTCACCAACAGCAGGATTCCGGCGAGGACCGCCGACTGAAGGACGACGGGGATCCCGAGGTGCTCGAGGGGGGCGTAGATCGACATCAGCGTTCCTCGTCTTCGTCGCTGTGGAGGTGGGCGTCCCAGCCCCAGTCGGGCTCGTCTTCAGGGGGAAGCGCCGCGGCCTCCGGGTCGATGGCGGGGCGCAGCCGCAGCGAGCCGACCACCGTGGCCGGCAGGATCACCGATAGCCCCACCAGCAGACCCACCGGATCGGCTCCCAGGCGCACCGCGAAGTAGAGCAGCGTTCCGACCGCACCGAGACGCATTCCGAGGAGCAGCAGCCACACGAGCTGGCCCCGCACGACCCCTCGGAAGAAGGCCTTCGAAGCCACGCTCAGCCCGCGGAAGCTCAACCCTTCGAGGAACGCGCCGACGGCCACACTCGCCGCGAAGCCGGGGCTCGCCACGAGCGCCGCGGTCGCCACTGCGCCGGCAGAGAGCGCGAGGTTGAGCTGCTCAATCGGTCGCGTCGTCACCGCCGTCTCCTCTCCTCTTCTCGCGCTCGCTCTCGTCATGGGCGCGCTGGTAGCGCATCAGTCGGAGCACACAGGCTCCAAATCCCACCGCGGTTCCGACCATCATGAACACGGGCTGGGTCTCGTAGCGGGTGTCCACCCAGAACCCGATCCCTACCGCGACGGCCAACGCGAAGATCGCCTCGAGCCCGGCCTGGTACCCGCGCGCGAAGGTCTTCATTCGATAGCGCTCGACCAAGCGCCCCATGTCCCGGCCTCTCCCAGCCCGCCGCAGTTTCGGGCCGGCCCTCGCGACGACCACCGCTCGCTGCCAACGCACTGCTTGTTGGGTGGGGATGCCGCGCCCCTCCGCCCGGTCCCCCGGCCACTTCCATCGATGTGACACGGGTCCGGGGCGTCTGGACGAGCACCCTCGCGAGGCGGCGCGCATGCTAGCGGACGCCCCTGCGGGCCTCAATTACCCGCGGAGGTCAATTCCGGCCCAGCCCACGGAGCAGCTCAGGCCTCGGGGCCGCCCTCCCGGGCCACCAGATCCATCGACTCGCGGGCGGCGTCGAGGGTCCGCGCGAGGTCGCGGTCGCTGTGGGCGGTGGAGACGAAGCCCGACTCGAAGGGCGAGGGGGCCAGGTAGACGCCGCGTTCGAGCATGGCGTGAAAGAAGGTCCGGAAGCGGTCGGGGTTGGCCTTGCGGGCGTGGTCGAAGTTCTGGACCGGCCCGGGGTGGAAGAAGAACCCGAACATCGCCCCCACCGATACGGTGGTGAAGGGCACGCCGGTCTCTCCGGCAATGTCGGCGAGGCCCTCGGCCAGGGTCTTCGCCTTGGCCTCGAGGCGCGCATAGGTCCCGCGTCGCTTGAGCTCGCGGAGGGTGGCGAGCCCGGCCGCCATGGCGAGGGGGTTGCCCGACAGCGTGCCCGCGTGGAAGACCGGGCCCTCGGGGGCGATCTGCTCCATCAGGTCGGCGCGGCCACCAAACGCCGCCGCCGGCAGGCCGCCGCCCACCACCTTGCCGAGACAGGTGAGGTCGGGGATCACCCCGTAGCGTTTCTGGGCGCCGCCGTAGCCGACCCGGAACCCGGTGATCACCTCGTCGAAGAGCAGCAGGGAGCCGTGCTCGTCGCAGAGCCGGGCGAGCCCGTCGAGAAATCCGGGCGCCGGCGGAATACATCCCATGTTGCCGGCGACGGGCTCGACGGCGATCGCGGCGACTTCCCCCGGATAGCGTCGGAGAGCCGATTCAACGGCATCGAGGTCGTTGTAGGGGGCCTGGAGGGTGAGCTCGACGAACTCCCTGGGCACCCCGGGCGACCCGGGAATCCCGAGGGTGGCGACGCCGCTCCCGGCACTCACCAGGAGGTGGTCGGCGTGCCCGTGGTAGCAACCCTCGAACTTGAGGATGCGCGGCCGGCCGGTCGCGGCGCGCGCCAGACGGATCGCGCTCATCGCCGCCTCGGTGCCGGAGCTCACCATCCGCACCCGTTCGACCCCGGGCACCGCTTTGCAGATCTCCGCCGCGAGCTCGATCTCGAGCTCGGTGGGCGCGCCAAAGCTCGTGCCGAGACGAGCGGCGTCGCGCACCGCCTTGAGCACCGGCGGCGCTGCGTGCCCCAGAATCAGCGGGCCCCAAGACCCCACGTAGTCGATGTAGCGGTTGCCGTCGGCGTCCCAGACGTGGGCACCCTTGCCGCGCTCGAGGAAGCGGGCGGTGCCGCCCACCGAGCCAAAGGCGCGAACCGCGCTATTGACGCCGCCGGGGATCACCCGGCGCGCGCGTTTCATCAGCTGTCGCGAACGGGTCGTCTTCACGCCTTGCCCTCCGTGGGCGGGTCGCCGTCGTCGCGCTCGGCCATCCGCGCCAGGGAGACGAGCTTCTCACCGGCGTCGAGGTTCATCACCCGCACCCCCTGGGTCGCGCGGCCCATCGACGAGATCCCGCTGACGTTGCATCGCAGCACCTTGCCACCGTCGGTGATCAGCATGACTTCGTCGTCGTCGCGGACCTGGGCCACACCGATCACCGAGCCGTTCCGATCGCTGGTGCGGATCGTGATGATCCCCTGACCGCCGCGCCTCTGGAGGCGGTAGTCCTCGAGCGGCGTGCGCTTGCCGTAGCCGTTCTGCGTGACGGTGAGAATCGTCGCGCCGGGCCAGAGGATCTCCATCCCGACCACCTCGTCCTCGCCGGTCGCGGTGACGCCCCGCACGCCCCGGGCGGCGCGGCCCATCGGCCGGACGTCGGATTCCTGGAAGCGGACGGCCTTGCCGGAACGCGTCGCGAGGAGGATCTCCTGGTCGCCCTGGGTGCGCGCCGCCGCGATGACCTCGTCGTCGTCGTCGAGGTTGATCGCGATGATGCCGCCCCGGCGCGGGTTCGAGAAGGAGGCGAGGGTCGTCTTCTTGATCGCACCGCGGCGGGTCGCGAGGACGATGTAGCTCTCGCCCTCCTCGGTGAAGCTCCGCACCGGCAGCGTGGCTTGGACACGCTCTCCCTCGCCCAGGGAGAGGAGGTTCGCGAGGGAGCGCCCCTTGGCAGCGCGCCCGAGCTGCGGAATCTCCCACACCTTCTTCCAATGGGCGCGGCCCCGGTTGGTGAAGAAGAGCACGTAGGCGTGGGTCGACGCCACGAAGAGCCGCGCGACGAAGTCCTGGTCGCGGGTGTCCATCCCGCGCAGCCCTTTGCCGCCGCGGCGCTGGGCGCGGTACTGGGTGAGGGGGCTTCGCTTGATGTAGCCGAGGTGGGACACGGCGACGACCATGTCCTCCTCGACGATCAGGTCTTCGGTGTCGATGCTCTCGACGGGTCCGGTGATCTCGGAGCGGCGCTCGTCGCCGTACTCGTCGCGCACGCCTTCGAGCTCCTCGACGATGACGTCGAGGATCCGTGTCTCGCTGGCGAGCAGCCCGCGCAGGTCCTCGATCTTCGCGCGGATCTCGGAGAGCTCGTCGAGCACCCGCTGGCGCTCCATGGCGGTGAGCGCGCGCAGCCGCATCTCGAGGATCGCGTTCGCCTGACGTTCCGAGAGCTGGAAGCGCTCCATCAGCCCGGCGCGTGCGGCCGCGGTGTCCTGAGCCGCGCGGATCAGCGCGATCACGGCATCGAGGTTGTCGAGGACGAGGGCGAAGCCCTCGAGGATGTGGGCGCGCGCCTCGGCCTGTCGCAGGTCGTAGCTGGCGCGGCGCACCACCACCTCGCGCCGGAAGTCGAGGAAGTGACGCAGCACCTCCTTCAGCGAGAGGGTGCGCGGGCGGCCGTTCACCAGCGCCAGCATGTTCACCCCGAAGGTGTTCTGGAGCGGCGTCTGCTTGTAGAGCTGGTTCAGCGTGACGTCGGGGTTGGCGTCCTTGCGCAGTTCGATGACGACGCGGATCCCCTCGCGGTTCGACTCGTCGCGCAGGTCGGTGATCCCGTCGATACGGCCCTCGCGCACGTGGTCGGCGATGCGCTCGACCAGCGACGCCTTGTTCACCATGAAGGGGATCTCGGTCACGATGATGCGCGGGTTCTTCTTGCCCTCCTCCACCGCGGCGCGGCCGCGCAGGGTGATGAGGCCGCGGCCCGTGGCGTAGGCGCTGCGGATCCCGGCGGTGCCACAGATCAACGCGCCGGTCGGAAAGTCGGGGCCCGGCATCACCTCGAGGAGCTGCTCGAGGTCGCACTCGGGGTCGCGCGCCTCGAGAATCAACGCGGCGACCAGCTCGCGCAGGTTGTGGGGGGGTACGTTGGTCGCCATGCCGACGGCGATCCCGGCGGAGCCGTTGGCGAGCAGGTTGGGGAACCGGGTGGGGAGCACGGTCGGTTCGTTCTGGCGACCGTCGAAATTCGGGACGAAGTCGACGGTCTCCCGGTCGATGTCCCGCAGCATCTCTTCGGCGACGCGCTGCAGCCGCGCCTCGGTGTAGCGGTACGCGGCCGGGGGGTCGCCGTCGATCGAGCCGAAGTTGCCCTGGCCCTCGACGAGGATCTCGCGCATCGACCATGGCTGCGCCATATTCACCAGCGTCGGGTAGATCGCCTGGTCACCGTGCGGGTGGTACTTACCCATCGTCTCACCGACGATGCTCGCGCACTTC
>CAJHXS010000351.1_pt1 | contig 21278 bp, 19 predicted proteins | sample 9198591 | NCBI WGS metagenome assembly CAJHXS01 (sample SAMEA7708347, study PRJEB35096) | sediment metagenome | biome: marine neritic benthic zone biome [ENVO:01000025]; feature: sediment [ENVO:00002007]; material: shallow marine sediment [ENVO:03000034] sea grass bed [ENVO_01000059] ... | reverse complement strand
CCGACACCTTTGGCCTGATGAAGGGCCGCCAGGCCATCCACGATACGTGCAAAGGCAACATGGATCACGTGTACGACGCCATGCAGCACGTGATGGTCAACCTCGACTTCGAGATCCTGGGCCCCGACGCCGCGTCGGGGCACGGAAATCTCGTCTTCACCGCGGTCCCCGACAGCAGTCGTCCCGATCAACCCTATCGCTCGGGAGGTCGATACACCTGGGCCTTTCGCAAGACCGCGGAGGGTTGGAAGATCGCTGACGCCACCCTGGTGTTTCTGTGGAACTCGGGTAACGACGCCGACGCGGTGTTCGCCGCCGGCGCTGCCGCGGCTGCGGGCTGAGGACAAGACGCGTTCGATCGGTGTGGAGCCACCGCCACGTGGAGGAGCGGGCATCGCTGGCTCGGGCTCGCCTCGCTGTCGCTCGTAACGTCCTCCTCCGTGACCGGGCTCGGGCAGCTCGAGAAGGAGTTTGACCTCCTCCAGTAGGTATGGAGGCCGACCGAGCGAGAGACGATCTACTGCCGGCCCGCCGCCCCGCTATGCTCCGCCTCTTTCATCCGCGAGGGAGGCTCCGTGGCGACTGTACTCATCACCGGCGCGAACAAGGGCGTCGGGCTCGAGCTGACGAAGCTCTACGCGGGTCGTGGCGACACGGTCTTCGCGTGTTGCCGCAACCCGGAGGCGTCGGGCGAGCTCGCGGCGGTGCCCCGGGACGTCGAGACCCTCCAGGTGGTGGTCGGCGACGACGCGTCGGTGGGGGCGCTGACGGAGAGGCTGGCCGGGCGCCCGGTCGACCTTCTCGTCAACAACGCCGGTATGTTGGGGCCCGAGGTGGGCCACCAGACGACCTACGCGATGGACTTCGACGGGTGGGCGGAGACCTTCAACGTCAACACCCTGGGGCCGGTTCGGGTGATGCAGGCGCTGATGGCGAACCTGAAGGCCGCGGACGCCTCGAAGGTGATGACGGTCACGAGCCAGATGGGAGCGCTGTCTCTAGACGTCGTGATGGCGCACGCGTACTGCGCGAGCAAGGCCGCGGTCAACAAGTTCATGCGGCTCGCCGCGATCGATCTCGAGAAAGACGGCATCGCCGTGGGTCTGGTGCACCCCGGCTGGGTCCGGACCGACATGGGGGGCCCGAACGGCGAGATCAGCGCGGCGGAGAGCGCGGCGGGCGTTGCGTCGGTGTGCGATCGGCTGTCGCTCGCCAATACCGGCGGGTTCTGGAAATGGACCGGCGAGGCCCACGACTGGTAGATCCGCCGCGCCAGCCGGACACACCCGAGGGTGACGGCGGTCGTTTGCCGTCGTCGTCCGACCCGACGCCCCTTCGTTACCCTCTGCGGGTCGGAAGCACGGTCGCCGAATGGCGCCGCGAGGTTCAAGCGCCGCGCGGCGGGCGCCGATCAACGGCGTAGCGTGGGAGCCGAGCCGAGGTGAGCATGAGGTCGACATCTGCCAGGGTCCGAGCGCTGGCGCTCGCGGCGGTGTGGATCCTTCCGGGGGTGTGGTGTACGAGCCACGCCCTGGCACACGAGCTCAATGCCGGCGCGATCGCCCACGACGCGGAGCTCGGCGGGCATCACGAGCGCATGACGTCGCTGGCCGACGAGTGTCTCACCGGTGTGAGCGAAGACCACCACCACGGTCACGATCATCCCGAGACCGCGCCGGCCCTGGCGCCCGACGGCTCGAAGAAGATCGACGCGCCGACGCCCGTCGCCGCGATCACCGCGTCCGCCTGCTCGAGGGCCGGGCCGCGCTCCGCCGGTCGAAGCGCCGCGGTCGGGACACAGACCTACCTGCTGGGGGCGGCCTTCGGCCCACGGGCGCCGCCGATTTCCTAGCTCAGACCACCCGGTCGCGCGGGTCCGCGCGGCCTCCGACTCATCCGAAGCGACGTCGCCCGCGCCCACCGGTCGCGGCGGCGTGTCGTCGCGGTCTCCGCGACGTGCACACGGGAATCGTCTCATGCGATCCGAGTTCTCGCCCGCGGCGAAGTCCGCGGAGCTTCGAATGGGGATTCGTTCCCTGTTCCTCTTCAGCGCTCGCGGCGCGCGTCGGCTCCGCGACCTCGCCGTGGCCACCGCCGCGGTCTCTGCACTTGCGGTGCCGCAGGCGGCCGCGCAAGACGGGGCGCTGACGCTGCGCGATGCCCTCGAGAAGGCCATGACCCGCAATCGGCAGCTCGCGGCGTTCGCCCACCGCCGCGCCGCCGACGAGAGTCGGCTCGAGCAGGCCGGGCGTCACCCCAACCCGACCCTCCACCTGGAGGTCGAGAACTTTGCGGGAGAGGGCTTCCGGAGCGGGTTCGACGCGGCGGAGACGACCCTGAGCCTCGCCTGGGCGATCGAGCCGAGGCTGCGCGGTCGCCGGGTCGGAGTCGCGCGCGAGCGTTCGGCCCGGGGCAAGCTCGACCACGAGATCCTGCACCTCGACGTCGCGGCCGAGACGGCGCAGCGCTTCCTCAGCTGTCTCGAGAGTCAGGAGCACCTCGAGGCCGCGGGCGAATCGGTGGCACTTGCCGAGTGGTCCGTCATCGCGATCGAGCGCCGTGTCCGCGCCGGGGGCGCACCCCACACCGAGCTCCTCCGCGCCCAGGCCAATCGGGCGCGGCAGCACCTCGCCCGCGAGGACGTCACGCACGAGCGCTCCGTGGCCTATCACCGCCTCGCCGCGCAGTGGGGCGCAACGACTCCCGGCTTCCCGGAGGTGGACGGGGCGCTGTTGGCGCTGCCGTCCGTCCCCTCCTTCGAGACCCTGGTGGCACGACTCGACGCGAACCCCCAGCTCGCCCGGCTCGCCTCGGAGCAGCGGGTCGCCGAGGCGAAGCTCCGCCTGGCCGAAGCGCGTCGCTGGCCCACCGTGACGCCGTCGCTCGGCGCCCGTCGCTTCGAGCTGACCGACGACTGGGCCATGGTCGCCGGGCTCAGCGTTCCCTTCCCGGTCTTCGACCGGAATCAGAGCCGGGTGGCGACGTCGCGTGCGGACCTGTCGCGCAGCCGCGCCGACGCGGAGGCGGAGCGTCTGCGCGTCCGCACCGAGTTGTTCGCGATGTCCGAAGAGCTGCAGCACGAGATCCACCGCGCCGGGGTGTTGAGCGACGAGATCATTCCCCGCTACGAGACCACCCTGGAGGAGACCCGACAGGGCTTCGAAGCGGGTCGCTTCTCCTACTCCGACCTCCGCGACATCCAGGCCGAGTGGATCGCAGCCAAGCGGTCCCTGGTGGAGGCGAGCACTGCGGCGCACCGGCTCGTGATCACGCTCGAGCGTCTCACCGGAGAAAGGATCGTGCGATGAGGGGTTGCTCGCCGTTCCGAGGGATCGGCGTCGCTGGTCTTCTGCTCGTCCTCGCACCCGGGTGTGGCGGAGATCCTGGGTCTGCGCCCGCTTCGTCACACGAGCACGAGGCGCACCACGAGCATCACGGTCACGACGAGCACGAGGGCGAAGCCCTCCGCACTCGGATCGACCCCGAGATGGCGGAGTCGCTGGGGGTGCAGACAGAGACGGCCGGCCCGATGACGATCGCCGAGTCGATCGACGTGTACGGCCGGGTCCGCGCGAATCAGGAGCGCGTCCGGGAGATCCGAGCTCGTTTCGAGGGCGTGGTGCGGGAGGTCCACGCGCGGCTCGGGAGCGTCGTGCGACAGGGCGCGCCCCTCCTCAGCGTCGAGAGCAACGAGAGTCTGCGTCGCTACACCCTCGAGGCTCCGATCTCGGGCACCGTGACCCAACGCGACGCGAACCCGGGGGAGCAGACGGGCGGCCGGCTTCTCATGACGGTCACGGACACGTCTTCCGTGTGGGTCGATCTGTCGGTCTTCCCCGTCGACCGCGCCGGTCTCGCAGTGGGCCGCGCGGTCGCGATCGAGCCGGCACTCGGGGGTCAGGGGGTCGCGGGGGTGGTGTCCCTGCTGGAAACCGTGGCCGACCCCCACGACCAGACGGTGATCGCGCGGGTCGTCCTCGAGGATGCGGGGTCCGACTTTCTCCCGGGCACCTTCGTGACCGCTCGGGTGACGGTCGCCGAATACCACGCCCCTCTCGCGGTGCGGCGAAGCGGGGTGCAGACCCTCGAGGGACGGCCGGTCGTGTTCGCCCAACGGCGTGACGTCTACGAAGCGCGTTTCCTCGAGCTCGGCCGCGAGGCGGGGGAGTGGGTGGAGGTGGTGGACGGACTCGAAGCCGGCACGCCCTACGTCACCGCGAACAGCCACCTGATCAAAGCCGACATCGAGAAGTCGGCCGCGGCGCACGCCCACTGAGGTCGCGATGCTGAACTGGATCATCACCCTCTCCGCCACCCACCGGGGTGTCGTGCTGTCCCTGGTCTTCCTGGTCGGCGCGGTCGGGGCCTGGAACTTCACGCGGCTTCCGATCGACGCGGTGCCCGACATCACCAACGTCCAGGTCGTCGTCAATACGAGCGCGCCGGGCTACTCGCCCCTCGAAGTCGAGCAACGGGTGAGCTTCGTCCTGGAGAACGCGATGGCGGGGCTTCCGCGGCTCACGCACACACGCTCGGTCTCGCGCTACGGCCTCTCCCAGATGACGGTCGTCTTCGAGGACGGCACCGACATCTACTTCGCCCGCCAGCTAGTGGGAGAGCGGCTCGGCGAGGCGCGCTCTCGTCTCCCCACGTCCCTCGAGCCCTCGCTGGGGCCGATCGCCACGGGGCTGGGCGAGATCTTCATGTTCACCGTCGACGCCGTGCCGGGCGCGACGAACCCCGACGGCAGCCCGGTGACCCCGATGGATCTGCGCACCGTCCACGATTGGATCATCCGCCCGCAGCTTCTCCAGGTGCCGGGGATCGTGGAGGTGAACCCGGTCGGCGGCGACACGAAGCAGATCCTGGTCGCCCCGGACCCCGCCCGATTGCTCGCCCACGGGCTCACGCATACCCATGTGCTCGAAGCGCTGCGGCGCAACAACGACAACCGCGGGGCGGGGTTCATCGACCACCATGGCGAGCAGTGGTTGATGCGGGTCGAGGGACGCGCCCGGGACCTCGACGAGCTGGCGACGGTCGTGATCCGGGAGAGCCACGGCGTCCCACTCCTGGTGCGCGATGTCGCGTCGGTCACCCACGGCCGGGCGCTGCGGCAAGGGGCCGCCACCCAGAATGGCCACGAAGTGGTGATGAGCACCGTGTTCATGCTGATCGGTGAGAACAGCCGCAACGTGGCGCGGGCGGCCGCCGCGAAGCTCGCCGAGATTCAGCCGAGCCTGCCCCCGGGGATCGCGGTGACCACGGTCTACGACCGCACCCGGCTGGTCGACAAAACGCTCGAGACGGTCTCGAAGAACCTCCTCGAGGGGGCGTTGCTCGTGCTGGCGGTGCTGCTCCTCCTGCTCGGCAACCTGCGCGGAGCGTTGCTGACGGCGGCGGTGATCCCGGTCGCAATGCTGATGACGGTGTCGGGGATGGTCCAGACCGGGGTGAGCGCCAACCTCATGAGCCTGGGCGCCCTCGACTTCGGTCTCATCGTCGACGGCGCGGTGATCATCGTTGAGAACTGTCTGCGGCGGCTGGGAGCGGCGGAGGCCGGCGCGGCGCGCCTCCGCGATCGGGTCTCGATCGTGGTCGACGCCACCCGCGAGGTGATCCGGCCGGCCCTCTTTGGGGTGCTGATCATCACGGTGGTGTATCTCCCGGTGTTCGCGCTCACCGGGGTCGAGGGGAAGATGTACCACCCGATGGCGACCACCGTCGTCATCGCGCTGCTCTCCGCGATGCTGCTCTCCGTCACCTTCGTACCGGCCTGTGTCGTCTTGCTCTTCCGGGGTCCCGTCCGGGAGAGGCGGAACACGCTGCTCGAGTTCTTGCGCGGGGCGTACCGTCCGCTGCTCCTCGTCGCGTTGCGCTGGCGTCGGCTCGTGGTTCCGGTCGCGCTGGTCTGGGTAGCGGCCTCCGGCGCCCTCTCCCTGCGTCTCGGGGCCGAGTTCGTCCCAGCTCTCGACGAGGGCGATATCGCGATGCACGCGCTGCGGATCCCCGGCACTTCCCTCGAGCAGGCGGTGGCGCTCCAGACACGGCTCGAGGCGGAGGTGCGGAAGCTGCCGGAGGTCGAGCGGGTCTTCTCGAAGATCGGAACCGGGGAGGCTGCGACCGACCCGATGCCCCCGAGCGTCGCTGACACGTTCATCATCCTGAAGACCCGCGACGCGTGGCCCGACCCCCGCAAGGAGAAGACCCAGGTCGTCGCGGACCTCGAAGCCCTGGTCGAGCCGGTTCCCGGCAACCGGTACGAGTTCCTGCAACCGATCCAGATGCGCTTCAACGAGCTCCTGGCGGGGTCGCGCGCCGAGCTCGCAGTCAAAGTGTTCGGGGACGACTTCGACCAGCTGGTCGCCCTCGGCGAGCAGGTCGAGCGCGCGATCGAGGGGGTGCCCGGTGCGGCAGATGTCGCGGTCGAGCAGGCGACGGGGTTGCCGGTCGTCACGATCACACCGCGCCGCGCCGTCCTCGGGCAGCTTGGCATCTCGATCGAGACCCTGCAGGACCTGGTCGCGACGGCGCTCGGGGGCGCCGTCGCGGGGCAGCTCTACGAGGGCGATCGCCGCTGGGACATCGTGGTGCGGCTCGCGGAGCCGCTGCGCTCCGACCCGGATTTCATCGAGAGGTTGCCCGTCTTCGTCGACGAGACCGAGTACGTCCCGTTGGGTCAGGTCGCGACCATCGACGTGGTGCACGGCGCCAACCAGATCCACCGCGAGAACGGGAAACGCCGGGTCGTCGTCGGCGCCAACGTCCGCGGACGCGACCTGGGCTCCTTCGTCGCGGACGTGAGGGGCGCCGTCGAGGGGGAGGTGGAGCTCCCCCCCGGCTACTGGATCGCCTACGGCGGCACCTTCGAGCAGCTGGAGTCGGCGGCGAACCGGCTCGCCATCGTCGTACCGCTGACGCTGCTCGCCATCCTGGGGCTCCTCGCGATTGCGTTGGGCTCGGGCAAGGATGTCGCGGTGATCTTCTCGGGCGTGCCCCTGGCGCTCACCGGCGGGGTCCTGGCGCTGATGCTGCGGGGGATCCCGTTCTCGGTGTCGGCCGCGGTCGGCTTCATCGCTTTGTCGGGGATCGCCGTGCTCAACGGGCTGGTGATGGTGTCGTTCATCCGAGACCTGTGGCGCGGTGGCCATTCGCTAGACGACGCGATCGTCGAGGGGGCGCTCACTCGTCTGCGGCCGGTGCTGATGACGGCCCTCGTGGCAGCGCTGGGCTTCGTGCCGATGGCGGTGAACACCGGGATCGGCTCCGAAGTCCAGCGGCCCCTCGCCACTGTGGTGATCGGCGGGATCGTGTCGGCGACCGCCCTGACGCTGATCGTGCTCCCGGCGCTGTACCGGATCGTTCACGGCGAGGGCGCGCGGGGCGGGTCTGCCGACTAGCACCGTGGGGCGCGGCGCCGCGCCAACGGCTGCCGCCGTCTATGCTCTGTGGAATCCGGCGGAGGGATGTACGCGATGCTCACCACCCGAACCTGTGACCCGGCGCTGCTCGAGAAAGACCTGAGCGGCCGGGTCTACATCGTGACCGGCGCCAACTCGGGCGTGGGGCAGGCGACCGCGGAGCAGCTGGCGCGGCAAGGCGCCACCGTGGTGGCGGGGTGCCGGCGGGTCGACGCCGGGGCCGCGGCTTTCGTCGGGCTCGGGGATGTTCCGGGGGCGGTCGAGGTGATGGAGCTCGACCTGGGGCGCCTCGACTCGGTCCGCGCCTTTGCCAAGGGCTTCGCCGCCCGGGGCGATCGTCTCGACGGGCTGGTGAACAACGCCGGTGTCATGATGACGCCGGAGGGGCGCACCGCCGACGGCTTCGAGACCCAGCTCGGGGTGAACCATCTGGGACACTTCCTGCTGACCGAGCTGCTCCTCGACGCGCTCCGCGCGAGCGCGCCGTCGCGGATCGTGTGTGTGTCGAGCGTGCTCCACGTGGGCACCCGGAAGCAGGTGGGGGAGATCGACCTCGACGACCCCCACTTCGAACGGCGGCCCTACGACAAGACCCTCGCCTACGCCCAGTCGAAGCTCGCCAACGTGCTCCACGCCGCCGAGCTGGCGCGGCGTCTCGAGGGCACCGGCGTCTCGGCGTTCTCGGTGCACCCGGGCTGGGTGCGCACCAACCTGGTGCAGCACACGATGCCTGCGTGGGTGCAGAACGTGGTGATGCGACCCTTCAGCGGGTTTCTCGGGATGATCTCGCCGGACGAGGGCGCCCAGACCACCCTCCACTGTCTGCTCGACGATGACGCGCCGGCTCACAGCGGTGCCTACTACAGCCAGCACAGCATCCTCTACCCGCAGAAAGCGGATCGGGCCGGCGGCTGGCCGATGCCCTCGCCCAACCCGAACGCCCACGACGCGGGGCTGGCGGCGCAGCTCTACGAGCGAAGCCTGGAGTGGGTGGGGCTCGGTCCCGCATAGGCGGCCGCGACGGGGTCCCGTGAGAGGGAGCTAGAGTCTCCGTCCTCGTAGGGGAGGACACCCATGGGCGATCGCGAACGCTTCAAACGCCTCGAGCGGGATTTTGACATCGAAGACCCGGTGTTCGCCGAGGATTTCGAGGGCGCCCTCGAGCACCTCGTCGCGAAATGCCCGGTGGCCCACAGCAGCGTCGGCCCCGGCTACCGCGTGCTCAACCGCTATGAGGACGTACGCCGCGCGGGCGCCGACTGGCGCACCTTCAGCAGCGCCGACGGCTGGATGCTCGACCCGCCGGAAGGCAACCTGCCGATCCTCCCGGAAGACCTCGACCCGCCCTACCACACCGCGTGGCGACGGGTACTGAACCCCTTCTTCCGGCCTTCGGCGATTCGCGACATCGAGCCCGAGATCCGGCGCTACGCCCGCGACCTGCTGGACGGCTTCGCGGGGCGAGGCGAGTGCGAGTTCGTCTCCGAGTTCGCCGCGCAGCTCCCGGGGCTCGTGCTCTTCAGACACCTGATCCCCGTGCCCGTCGAGGATCTCCCGACGCTCTTTCGGGAGATCGACACCTACTCCTTTGGCGCGCCCGAGGAGCGCGCTCCGGCGTTTGGCCGGGTGCTCGCGTATCTGGAGGGCTTTCTTCGCGCCCGCGGCGAGGCGGACGAGCAGGGCGACGTGATCGACGCGGTCCTCACCGGGGTGGAGCGCGACGGCTCCCCCTGTCCCTGGGCGGACAAGGTGCACACCCTCCTCGACCTGGTGTTCGGCGGCCTCGCCACCACCACCCACGCGATCGCGGGCGCGGTCTACGAGCTCGCCCAGGCACCCGAGGCGCGGCGCGCGATCTGCGACGACCAGGCGTGTCTGGAGACGGCGATCGACGAGACGGTGCGTCTCCACGCGCCGGTGGTCGCGGTGGGCCGCACCGTGAAGGCCGACGTCGAGGTGCACGGGGTGCCGCTCCGCGCGGGCGACCGGGTGGCGCTCAACTACGCGGCGGCGTCCCGCGACCCCGAGGTGTGCTCGAACCCGCGAAGATTCGACGTGCACCGCGAGGAGGTGGTGCACACCGCCTTCGGCGTCGGGCCCCACCGCTGTATCGGCGAGAACCTCGCGCGGCTCGAGATCCGCGTCTCGATCGAGGAGGTGCTGCGGCGGATCCCCGAGTTCGCGCTCGCGCCGGGCACCCGGCCGGAATTCGAGAGCGGGCAACTCCGGACGATGAAGACCCTGCGGCTGGCCTGGACGCCGTCCGGCGCTTCGGACTCCGCGTAGACACCGCTTCGCGGTCGGGCTACTCGTCGCCGAGTCGGGGGATCGGGTGGGTGCCGAGGGCCACGCAGACGTTCTTGGTCTCCATGAAGAACTCGAAGCTGTAGTCGCCGCCGTCGCGGCCGATCCCCGACGCCTTCATCCCGCCGAAGGGGGAAGGGAGGTGGCGGTTGTTCTCGGAGTTGAGCCAGATCATCCCGGCGTCGAGGTCGCGGGCGAGCCGGTGGCCCCGCTCGAGGTCGCCCGTCCACACATAGGCAGCGAGGCCGTAGCGCACGTCGTTGGCGAGACGCAGCGCCTCCGCCTCGTCGGCAAACGGTACGACGGTGAGGACGGGGCCAAAGATCTCTTCCTGCGCGATGCGCATCGTGTTGCGGGCACCGAGGAGCAAGGTGGGCGGGGTGCAGGGCGGCGCGACATCCGGCGCGCTCACCACGTCGGCGCCTTCGTCGGCCGCGATCTCCAGATAGCGCGCCACCTTGGCGCGGTGGGTCGGGTGGATGAGGGGGCCGAGCTCGGTCTCGGGGTCGAGGGGGTGGCCGGTGCGGATCTGGCCCAGGCGTTTGCGGAGCTTTTCCACAAAGACGTCGTGGATCCTCTCGTCCACGAGGAGCCGGCTGCTCGAGGTGCAGCGTTCGCCGTTTAGGCTGAAGATCATAAACACCACGGCCTCGAGGGCCCGCTCGAGGTCGGCGTCGCCGAAGACGAGCACGGGGTTCTTCCCGCCGAGCTCGAAGTGGACACGCTTGAGTGTCGGGGCCCCCTGGCCCATGATCGCCGCCCCCGTCGCCGACTCACCCACGAAGGCAATAGCGCGGATCGGCTCCGACTCGGTGAGGGCGCGCCCGGCCACCTCGCCGATTCCGTGCACCGTGTTGAGCACGCCCGCCGGAAGCCCGGCGTCGCGGGCGATCTCCGCGAGGAGCGCCGCCGAGAGCGGGCTCCACTCGGCGGGCTTGTGGACCACGGTGCAGCCCGCGGCGAGGGCCGGCGCGATCTTCCAGGTCGAGAGCATGAACGGGGTGTTCCAGGGCGTGATCACGCCGACGGGCCCGATCGGCTGGCGGAGGGTGTAGTTCAGGTGTCGCTCGGCCGGGAGCGCGAGGCCGTCGCGGGCGCCCTCGGCGCGGTCGGCGAAGAAGCGGAAGTTCTCGGCGGCGCGCACCGCGGCCTTGCTCATGAAGCGGATCGGCTGGCCGGTGTCGCTCGACTCGACCAGGGCGATCTCGTCGGCGCGCGCTTCGATCGCGTCGGCGACGCGGTGGAGCAGGGCTTTGCGCGCCGCGCCCGCGAGGGCCGACCAGGCGCCGAAGGCGTCTTCGGCGGCGCGCGCCGCGCGTTCGACGTCCGCAGGCTGCCCCGCCGCGACCCGTGCGAGGAGTGCGTCGTCGAAGGGCGCCCGGGTCTCGAAGGTGTCGCCCGCCGCGGGCTCGAACACGCCGTCGATGAAGTGGCCGACGGGGGTGTCGCGAAAGCGCGCCAGGGCCGCGTCGGCGCGCGCGGTGTGGTCGGCGAGGCTCACCGGGCGTCTCCCTGGCGCTCGCGCACCCGCTCGTGGATCGTGTTCTGTCGCCACGCGAAGACGCCGTCGATCTCGCGGATCTCGATCGAGAGCGCGAGGGAGCTCCAGTGCGGGGTGTCGCGGAGCGCCCCACCGAGGGTCTCCATCAGTGTCTCGCCCACTCGTTTCTTCGTGTCGTCGTCCCGGCCCGCGCCGATCCGCACCTGGACGTCGAGGAAAGCGTTGTCCGGGTGGCCGTCGGCGATCGCCGCAAGGTCGCAGCACAGCGCGCGGGTGCGGGTCCCGCCGAGGGGAAAGACCCCGGTGGCGAGGGCGGCCTCGTGGACGCGTTGCACGACATCGCGCTCGCGGAGCGTCGCGTCGAGGTTCGCGGAGTACTGAAGCTCTATGTGCGGCACGGCTCGCTCCTCACGGCGTCACCGGGTACCGTGCGCCAGCCAGAGAGTGGGAGAACGGGATGCGCATCGCGAGTTTCGAACGCCCGGGGGGAGGCGTGGGCTACGGCGTGGTCGAGGGCACGGGGCTCGTCGACCTCTCGGCGCGGCTCCGCGATACGGCGTTGCTCGAGGTCGTGGCCGCGCCGGAACGCGCGCGGGAGGCGGCGGCGGGCGCCCCCGCCGACTTCGCCCTCGACGACGTCGTTCTGCTCCCCCCGCTGCCGCGTCCACCCCGGATCCTCTGTGTCGGGGTCAACTACCTCGACCGCAACGCCGAGTACCGCGACGACAGCGAGGCGCCGCGCTACCCGAGCCTCTTTATGCGCTCCCCCGCGTCGTTCGTGGGCCACGGGAGTGCGCTGTGGCGACCCCCGGAATCGGCCCAGCTCGACTACGAGGGGGAGATCGCCATGGTGATCGGTCGGGGCGGGCGACGCATTCCCCGCGAGCGCGCCCGCGACCACATCGCGGGGCTCACCTGTTGCAACGAGGGCGGCGTCCGCGACTGGATGCGTCACGGGAAGTTCAACGTCACCCAGGGGAAGAACTTCGACCGCAGCGGCGCGATGGGCCCCTGGCTCGTGACCGCCGACGAGCTCGACCCCCTCGGCACGCTCACGGTGGAGACGCGGGTGAACGGCTCGCGTCGTCAGCGCGACAGCACCGACCACCTGGGCTTCCCCTTCGACTTTCTCCTCCACTACATCTCGACCTTCACGACCCTCGAGTGCGGCGACGTCGTCTCCACCGGCACACCGCGGGGCGCCGGCATCCACCAGGACCCGCCGGTGTTCCTGGTGCCGGGGGACGTCGTCGAGGTGGAGGTCTCGGGGGTCGGGACGCTGCGCAACACCGTCGCCGACGAGGGCGGGTAGCCGCATCAACGGTTCCGCGGTGGCCACACCCGCGGGAAGAGCTCGCCGCGGAGCGGGTCGCCGTCGGCGAGGTCGATCGTCGGCAGGTGCGCCGCCAGCGCGGGGTTCTGGGTAAAGGTGCCGGGCCGCGCGTCGTACACCACGTCGGGCCCCACGTAGCGCACGGCCAGGGCGCGTCGGCGCTCGCGCGGGCTCGCGTTACCCGGGGCGTGGTGCAGGGTGAGGGAGTGGTGCAGCACCACATCGCCCGGAGCAGTGGTCCACACGCGCTCTTCCGCGGCATCGATCAACGTCGCGGGATCGGGCATCGTCTCGAGGCCGGCTTCGCGGTAGATCTCGGCGAAGCCCGAGTCGTCGGAGAACGACGCGGGTGCGTAGAACTTCCCCCACGTCTGCGAGCCCGCGAGGTAGCGCACCGCACCGCTCTCCGGGGTGACCGGATCCATCGGCACCCAGATCGAGAGGATCTCCTCGCCCTGGATCGGCCCGCGGATCGGCCAATACGGCAGGTCCTGATGGAGCGGCGTGGGCTCCTCGGTGCGGGGCTCCTTTACGAGGAGCTGGTCGTAGAAGAGGTAGACCTCGTCGACCCCCATGACCCGGGCGGCGAGCTCGGGGAGCGGCGAGTCACGGAGAAAGGCCTCCACCGCCGGGTCGTGTCGCCACAGAAAAAAGTCGCCGTAGTAGCGCCCGGGCCGGTCTTCGGGGGTGTACTCGATCCCGGTCGCGGTCGGCGCGGCGAGCACCCGGTCGACCGCGCCGCGGAGGGATTCGAGCCAGGGTTCCGGCACCACACCTCGGACGACAGCGGCACCGTCCGCGGCGTAGTCGGAGAACTCGGGGGTCGCGATCGACGTGGCCATTCACTTATGATAGAAATAATTCATATCGAAAGTAAAGGCCGAATGCGCGACTTCGAACGCTCGCTCCCGATGCTGCTCTACCGGGCCCTCGACGACGTACTGCCCCGGTTCCGCAGTCTGTTTTCCCGGTTTGGGCTCACCGAGACCCAATGGCGGGTGCTCCGCGTCCTCTGGCAGCACGAACACATCGGGCTCTCCGAGCTCGCCAGGACGACGCGGATTCCAGCGTCGAGTCTGGTCGGGGTGATCGATCGTCTCGAGGACAAGGAGCTCGTGGCTCGGCGCCGCAGTGCCGGCGACCGCCGGGCGGTGGAGCTCGCCCTCACCCGGTCCGGGCACGCCCTCGAGCGCGAGGTCCGGCCCCACGTCGCCCAGATCTACCGCGACCTCGACGCGTTGCTCACCCGGGCGCAGTGGAAGACCCTGCGCGCGCTCCTCGACGAGCTCCACACCGGGCTGGCCGAGCCCGCCGCGGTGGAGCCGCTCGAGGTCGAGCGGGCGGGGTAGCGGGACACCGAGGAGGAGAGGGCATGGGAGCCACCGTATTCGCCGCCAAAGTGTCCCACGTGCCGTCGATCTGGCTGTCGGAGCACTCCCCCGACCACCGCGGGATCCGCGACGCCGCGATCGACTCGCTCCGCGAGCTCGGCCGCCGCGCCCGCGCGTGCGGCGCCGACACCTTCGTCGTCTTCGACGTCCACTGGCTGGTGACGATCGGGTTCCACCTGAACGGCAACGCCCGCCACGCCGGCTCCTACACGAGCCACGAGCTCCCCCACTTCATCGAGAACCTCGACTACGACTATCCGGGTCACCCCGCGCTCTGCGAAGCGATCGCCGAACACGCCAATGCCGCCGGGCTCAAGACCCGCGACCACCGCGCACCCGGGCTGGGCCTCGAGTACGCGACGCTGATCCCGATGCACCACATGAACCCAGACGGCGTCTGCGCGGTGCTCCCGGTGGCGTGCAACGTCAACGCGAGCATCGACGAGTCGCTGCGCTTCGGCGTCTGTGTCCGCGAGGCGATCGCGGCGAGTGACGCGCGGGTGGCGGTGCTCGCCAGCGGGTCGCTCTCGCACCAGTTCTGGGAGAACGAACGCGCCGAAGCCGGCCTCGACGCCATCAGCAGCGAGTTCAACCGCCAAGTCGACCTCCGTGTGCTCGAGCTCTGGCAGACGGGGCGCCACGCCGAGTTTCTGGCGATGCTCCCCGACTACGCCACGCGGTGTCGCGGGGAGGCCGGGATGGCCGACACCGCGATGCTCTACGGGCTTCTCGGCGGCGCGGACTACCGGGGCCAAGGGGAGCTCGTGGGAGAGTACTTCCCGAGCTCCGGCACGGGACAGTGCAACGTCGAGTTCTCACTCGCGGCCACGCCCCGCTGAGCAAGGGAGACCGAGGTCATGGCATTGCGCACCGGCAAACAGTTTCTCGAAGGGCTCCGCGACGACCGGGAGGTGTGGCTCGGGGGCGAGCGGGTCGCCGACGTCACCGCCCACCCCGGGCTGTGTCGCGGCGCCGAGACCCTCGCCGCGCTGATGGACCGCAACCACCGCCCGGAGCTGCGCGAGGTGTTGAGCTACGCGGTCGACGGCGGCACCGAGCGCGCCCCGATGGCGCTCCTCCCGCCCCGCACCCGGGAGGACCTCGAACGGCGCAGCGCCGCGATGCTCGACTGGGCGCGGCTCTCCGGCGGGATGCTGGGCCGCACCCCCGACTACCTGAACGCGTCGTTCATGGCCTTCGCCGCGGCCCACGAGTTCTTCGCCGCGGTCCGGCCCGAGTTCGGCGACAACGTGCTCCGCTACTACGAGAAGGTCCGCGACGAAGACCTCGTGCTCACCCACACCCTGGTGAACCCCCAGGTGAACCGCCGTCTCACCGCCGACGGCACCCCGAGCCCTGAGGTCGCGCTCCACCTGGTGCGGGAGGACAGCCGCGGGTTGATCGTGCGGGGTGCGCGTCTGCTCGCGACCCTCGGCCCGATCTCCGACGAGCTCGCCGTCTTTCCCTCGACGGTGCTCAAGGTGAGCCCCGAGTCGCGTCCCTTCGCGCTGGCCTTCGCCCTCCCCAATGCGACCCCGGGGATGAAGTACGTGTGCCGCGATTCCTACGACCAAGGTAAGAGCCACTTCGACGCGCCGCTGTCTTCGCGCTTCGAGGAGATGGATGCCGTCGTGATCTTCGACGACGTGCTCGTGCCCTGGGAGCGGGTCTTTCTCTACGACGACCCCGCCGCGTGCAACGCCGCCTACAAGGAGACCAACGCCGTCGTCCACATGATGCACCAGGTCGTGTGCAAGAACGTCGCGAAGGCGGAGTTCATCGTGGGGCTGCTCTGTGCGATGGCCGAAGCCAGCGAGCGCGACCAGCTCCCGGCGGTTCAGGGCATGGTCGCCGAGGCGATGTGGATCGCCGAGTCGATGAAGGCCTTTCTGCGCGCCGCCGAGGCCGACGCCTCGCTCGACGCGTGGTCCACCATGACCCCGGCCCGTATGCCCCTCGACACGGCGCGCAACGTCTTCCCCAAGATGTACCCGCGGCTGGCCGAGCTGGTGCAGCTCCTCGGGTCGAGCTCGCTGATGGCCACCCCCGCCGAGGCCGACTTCGACTCACCGCTGGCCGACGACCTCGAGCGCTACTTCCCGCTGGCGACCCTCGGCGCCCGGGATCGGGTGGGGCTCTTCCGGCTCGCCGCCGACGTCGCCGCGTCGGGTTTTGGCAACCGCCAGCTCCTCTACGAGCGCTTCTTCTTTGGCCCGCCGGAACGGATGGCCAGCGCCTTCTACGGGATCTACAACAAAGCGCCCCTCGTGGAGCGCATCCACGACTTTCTGGGCCAGGGCGCGGAGGATGACGAGCGGAGCTGAGACGCCGGCGGCGTCGCATCCCGCCGGCCGCTCAGGGTCGGGTGGGCGTGCGGAAGGCCGGTGTTTCGCGGCCTTCGATTTCGCGGTGACGGGCGGCGATCGGGGCGTCCCACTCGGTGTCGGTGAAGAGCCAGAACTGGTTGTCCACGATCGCATCGTGCACCTGGTCGGCGACTTCGGAGGGGTCCTTGCCCGCTTCCACGAGGCGCCGCGCGACCTCGACGAAGCGCGCGCCGCCGCGGTCGCGCTGTGCGCTCTGCGCGCCGGGGCGATTGCGCTCGGAGTCGACGATGTTGGTGGCGACGAAGCCCGGGCACAGACAGGTCACCCCGACCTTCGAGCCCTCGCGCCGCAACTCGTGGTGGAGCGTCTCGGAGAGGGTCGCGACGGCGTGCTTGGTGACGTTGTAGGGGGCCCCGTAGGGAGACGAAACGTGCCCCGCGATCGAGGCGGTCGTCACGACGTGGCCCTCGTCCTGCTCGACGAGATGGGGGACGAAGGTGCGCACCCCGTGGATCACGCCCCACAGGTTCACGTCGAGGGTCCAGCTCCAGTCGTCCTGGCTGAGGCTCCAGCTTTTCCCGTTGGCCCCGGAGACCCCGGCGTTGAGGCATACGACGTGGACGTCGCCGTACCCGTCGAGCGCCTCGCGGAGTAGCGTCTCGTGGTCGTCGGCCACCGCGACGTCACAGCGCACCCCGCGCACTTCCGCTCCGCCCACCCGAAGCTCGGAGACCGCGGCCTCGAGGGCCGCTTCCTCGATGTCGGCCGCCACGATGCGCATGCCGGCGCGGCCGAAGCGTTCACAGAACGCCTTGCCCATGCCCGAAGCCGCGCCGGTCACGACCGCGGTTTTGCCGTCGAGGCTGTCCATCGCAGCGGGTCTCCCGGATCGAACGCAACGCGACCGCGGGGGGCTCCCGCGGTCGCGCTGTTCGGTGGGTTCCGGTGGATCAGGCGTGGCCGTGGCGAAGCAGTCGGCCCGGCGTCGCTCCGGTGCACTCGCCGTCTTCGAAGGTGACCTCGCCGTTCACCATGATGTAGCGATAGCCGTCGGCCTTCTGGATACGCCGCCACTCGCCCGCCGGGAAGTCGTGGGCGATTTCCGACGGTGTCGACTGCAGGGACTCGAAGTCGTAGATCACCAGGTCGGCGGGCCGGCCCTCGGCGATCACCCCGCGGTCTTCGAAGCCCGCCATCTTGGCCGGGAGCCCCGAGAGCCGGTAGTGCGCCTCCTCGAGCTCGAGGAGGTCCTTCTCGCGGACGAAGTCGGCCAGGAAGTCGGTCGAGTAGCGACCGATCGTGACGAACTTCGTGTGGGCCCCACCGTCGGAGACGCCCGGCACCGTAAACTCGCTCTGGAAGATGTTGCGGTTCTGCTCGACGTCGGTGTTGAAGGGCGGGGTGAAGATCACCGTCTGGAGCTTCTCGTCGACCACGAGGTCGAGCATCGCGTCGATCGGGTGGCGCCCCTGGGCCTCGCCCAGCTCCTGGAGGCTCATCCCCTCCCACTTCTTGTTTTCGGGCTTCACACACTCCTGGATCATGAATTTGCGGATCGGCCCGGTGGCCACCGGCATGCGCCCGTGGTCGTAGTCGTGACGCAGCGCCTCGCGCATCGCCGGGTCCTGCATCTTGCGCATGCGCTCGTCGACGTCGCCCAGCGTCACCTCGCGCCAGTCGTCCTGGCCGTCGAGGAGGTTGAAGTCCTCGAAGGTGTAGGTGAGCTCGGTGCCGACGGTGCCCGCCTGCAGGTACACCGGTTTGCCCGCCGCCTGCGCCGCGTTCACCCAGTCGAGCAGCCGCTTGCTCTGGTGCGGGTGGTAGTCGTTGGCGATCACCGCGTTGTAGAGCACCGGGCAGCCCGCCGTCTCGGCGAGGGTCTCGACGAAGGCCAGGTCGTCGCGGAAGTCGTCTTCCTTGGCCTGGGTGATCTGGATGTGCCCGCCACCGCGTTTGCGCAGCACCTCGGCGAAGGCGAGACAGGTCTTGTCGCTCATCACGTCGGTCACCATCGGCGAGCCGTCGTAGTCGCGCTGGAGCGAGGTGAAGCCCTCGCCCAGCCGCTGCACCGACCAGCCGCAGGCGCCGGCGTCCATCCCGGCCTCGATCAGCCGGCACATCTCGGCCAGCTCCTCGTCGGTGGGTTCGCGGGTCTTGGCGGCGTCGAGGCCCATCACCCAGATCATCAGCGGGCCGATCGGCACGTAGGAGATGACGTTCAGACCCTTGGGGATGCGCTCCAAGGTGTCGAGCCACTCGGGGAAGGTCACCCAGTCCCAGAGCATGCCCTCCTTCATCGAATCGAAGGGGATCGCCTCGACCCGCGACATGCTGAGCATGGCGCGATCGCGGTTCTCGGGGGCCACCGGCGCGAAGCCAAAGCCGCAGTTGCCGAGCACCAGCGAGGTCACACCGTGCCAGCCCGAGAGGGTGCAGTAGGGGTCCCACTGGATCTGCGCGTCGTAGTGGGTGTGGAGGTCGACGAAGCCCGGCGCCACGACCAGCCCCTCGGCGTCGATCACGCGCTCCGCATCACCGGCGTCGAGACCGACCCGCGAGATGGCGACGACCTTGCCGTCGCGGATGCCGAGATCGCCGCGGAAGCGCGGCGCGCGCGTTCCGTCTACCACCGTGCCGTTGCGAATCAAGGTGTCGTACTGGGTCATCGCGGGGTCCCCTCGTGTGAGCGGCGCCGGAGCGCTCGCGCGGAAGATTCGAAATGACGCCCGGAACGCGGTTCCGGCCGCTGCACGGGAGTCTACGCCCACGCGAGACGCTCCGCTAAGCGGACGCCCGCAGCAGGCGGAGGGACACGATCGCGCTGGAAGTCGACCCGTCGCTGCGGCACCCCGGGGTCAATCCGGGCGGCGGGGTCGCGGGTCGCGCCTAGGCGGGAACCAGGGCGATGACCGGGATCTCGCGGGGCGCCTTCTCGCGGTAGTCGCCGAACACCGGCACGCGCTCGACCTGGGCGTCGTAGAGCCGCTTGCTCTCGTCGCCCTTTAGGACGACGGCGTTGGCGGCGCGCTTCTCGCCGCTCCCGAGCTCGACCTGGACCTCGGGGTTCGCGACGAGGTTGTGGTACCAGCCGGGGTGTTTCTCGGCGCCGGCGTTCGAGGCGAAGATCACCATGCGCTCGCCGTCCGGCAGGTAGGCCAGCGGCATCTCGTAGCTCGTTCCGCTCTTGGCGCCGGTGTGGTGCAGGATCAGGAGCGGGATGCCCTTGAACATCTCCACGTTGCCGCCGTTGCTGCGGAACTCCGCCATCACCTTGGTGTTGAAATCGCTCATCGATCGCTCTCCATTCGCCGTCTTGGGGGAGGCCGACGGTAGCGCGGTTGGGGGACCTCCTCGATACTCTGCCCTCCGCCCGCCCTTCGGGCGGCGCGCAACGGAGACCCGCGATGAAGATCGGTGTCAATTTTCGCAACTGGGGCCCCTACGCGACCCGCGAGAACCTCCTCGCCTGTGCGCGCATCGCAGACGAGTCGAAGCTCGATTCCGTCTGGGTGAACGACCACATCGGCTTCCCCCCGCCCGGGACCTACTCGATCGATCTGCCCGTCCCCGAGCAGATGGGCAACATCGTCGACCCCTTCGCGACGATGACCTTTCTCGGGGCGGTGACCGAGCGCATCCACTTCGGCTCCGGGGTGGTCGTGTTGCCCTACCGCCCGCCGCTCCCGACGGCCAAGTGGCTGCAGAGCATCCAGGTGCTCTCGGGCGAGCGCATGCTCTTCGGTGTGGGCGTCGGCTACTTCCCCGAAGAGTTCACGGCCCTCGGCGTGCCCAAGAATCGCCGCGGCAAGATCACCGACGACACCCTCGACCTACTCCACAAGGCCTTCTCGGGTGACCCGGTCGACTGCAACGGCCAGGACATCGTGTTCGCACCGCAGACCAAGCGGCCGCCCTTTCTGGTAGGCGGGTTGAACAACGACATCGCCATCCCGAGGGCCATCGCCCGCGGCGACGGCTGGATGCCGATGGGGATCGCGCCCGGCGATCTCAAGCCCCTGGTGAAGGACTTTCAGCAGCGCGCGGCGGAGGCCGGCCGCGGCTCCCTCGAGGTCGCCATCATGAAGACGCTCCCCCTCGAAAACCTCGGCGAAGCCGTCGAGATGGCCGAGGCCTACCGCGACGCGGGAGCGACCCACCTGGTGCACACCCAGAACTACGACACGCCCGACGACTACCGGGCCTTCGTCGACGTGGTGAGCCAGGAGATCTGTCCGGCGGTGCAGTAGCCGACCACGGCTCACGAGCTCCGCATCCCCTGCGCCGGATGACCGGCGTCCACCCCCACCCGACTCCGGGTGTCCGAGGAGACGAGAGAGATGATTGCTTACGTGACCCTGGGTACGAACGATGTCGCCCGCGCCGCCGCCTTCTACGACGAGCTCTTCAGCGTCGTCGGTGCGAAGCGCGCGATGGAGTCCGAGACCATGGTGGCCTGGTCGACGGGCGGCCCGATGGTCGCCGTGATCAAGCCCCAGGACGGCAAAGCCGCGACGAGCGGGAACGGCACGATGGTGGCCCTCGCCGCGACGAGCCACGAGCAGGTCGACGCCCTGCACAAGAAGGCCCTCGAGCTGGGTGGCTCGGACGAAGGCGCGCCGGGGCCGCGGCTCGAGCAGTTCTACATCGGCTACTTCCGCGATCTCGACGGCAACAAGCTCAACGCCTTCGCCCCGCTCTAGGCCGGGATTCGCACAGCTCCTGATCTCACTCTGGCGGGCGTACCAGCTGCTGACGCTCTAGCGGGAGGGCGCCCCACGGCCCGGCTCATGATCACCGGCGGGCGCTCCGGCGCCCGCCGGTGGTTGGTCTGGCGCGCTAGCGGAGCTCGAAGCCCTCGTAGTCCTTCGCCGCGACGTCCGCGAAGATCTCGCGGTAGAGCGGCACGCCGCCGGCGAAGAGCAGGAAACGCCCGCGGACGTTCTCGTCGTTGTTGGTGCCGAAGAACCACGAGTCCTGCATCTCTTCGATCAGCAGGCCCTT
>CAJHXS010000378.1_pt1 | contig 21345 bp, 21 predicted proteins | sample 9198591 | NCBI WGS metagenome assembly CAJHXS01 (sample SAMEA7708347, study PRJEB35096) | sediment metagenome | biome: marine neritic benthic zone biome [ENVO:01000025]; feature: sediment [ENVO:00002007]; material: shallow marine sediment [ENVO:03000034] sea grass bed [ENVO_01000059] ... | reverse complement strand
TGGCGGCCGCGGCGACGATCCTTCTCACCGTCCGGCTCTTCACCGAGACCCAGGGTCTCCAGGTGCTGATCCCGCTGGCCGGCTTCTGGGGACTCGCCTGCGGGCTGATCGGTGGCAAGCTCGGCGAGCGGATCCAGGGCACCGAGGCGCCTTGACCCTGCGCTGCCCGGCCCCCCGAGCGGCCTTGGGTCCCCCGTCTTCGGCCCTCGAGGAGTCGCGATGAGACCGGTCTACGTCGGCGGCGCGTCGATGACGCGTTTCGCCAAACACACGGATCGCAGCTTTGCCTCCCTCGCCGCCGAGGCGACCTCGGGGGCACTGGGGGACTGTGGGGTCGACGCGGGCGCGGTCGACTTCGTGGCCTTTGGCAACGCCGCGGCCGGCATCCTCACCGGGCAGGAGATGATCCGCGCCCAGATCGCCCTCGCGGGCACCGGTCTCGAAGGCGCCCCGATGATCAACGTCGAGAACGCGTGCGCCTCGGCCTCGAGCGCCTTCCATCTGGCCTGGATGGCGATCGCTTCGGGGCAGGCGGAGGCGGCGCTCGCCGTGGGAACCGAAAAGATGACCCACCCCGAGGACAAGAAGCGCGCCTTCGTCGCACTCGCCCGGGCGGTCGACGTCGAAGCGCTGGTGGCCGAGCAGGGCGAGCAGGTGTTGACCGAGGGTCCCGGGCCGCTGTTCATGGACATCTACGCGGGGGAGGCGCGCGACTACATGGCGCGCAGCGACGCCACCGCACGCGACTTCGCCGAGGCGGCTGCGAAGAACCACTGCCACGGAAGTCTCAACCCGAAGTCGCAGTTCCAGCGCGCCGTCGACGCCGACGAGGTGTTGCAGAGCCGGGCGATCACCGACCCGCTCACCCTGATGATGTGCTCGCCCATCGGAGACGGGTCGGCCGCGCTGCTGCTCTGCTCCGAAGACTTCGCCCGCACCCACGGCTGCGGGGAGGTGCGGGTGCTCGGCTGTGCGGTGACCTCCGGGCGCGCCGGCGACGAGGACGACTGCGTGAGCCGCGCCGCCGCCAAAGCCTACGAAACCGCTGGGGTCGGGCCCGAAGCTCTCGACCTCGTCGAGCTCCACGACGCGGCGAGCCCCGCCGAGCTGATCGTCAGCGAAGAACTCCGGCTCGCGGCGCCCGGTGAGGGCGTGCGTCTACTGCGCGACGGCGAGACCCGACTCGGCGGTCGCATCCCGATCAACACGAGCGGGGGGTTGGTGAGCAAGGGCCACCCGGTCGGCGCGACGGGATGCGCCCAGCTGGTCGAGCTCTGCGACCAGCTCCGCGGCCGCGCCGGGGCGCGTCAGGTCGAGGGTGCCCGTGTCGCCCTCGCCGAGAACGCCGGAGGGTGGCTCGGCGCTGGGCCCGCGGCCTGCGTCGTTACCGTCCTCGGACGCGCCTGAGCCCGCGCTCGGTGTGCGGGCGCTTCGGGCTCTTTGCCTCCCGGGACGACGTCGAGACGCGCTACGGGGTCCAGGTGCCGCTCTCGGTCTGGGACGGGGTGCCCCGCTACAACATCGCCCCGAGCCAGCCGGTGCTGGGGGTGGTCGCGGGCCCCGAGGCGGCGACCCTGCGCTGGGGGCTCATCCCGGCGGCGACCCCGCCGGGCCTCCGTCCGGGCCGCGTCGCGCCGGCCCGCGGTCGCGAGTGGATCAACGCCCGGGTCGAGACCGTCGCGACCAAGCAGGCCTTCCGCACCGCCTTCGCCACCCGCCGTTGTCTCGTGCCGGCCTCGGGCTACTACGAGTGGGAGGGCGCGGAGGCGCCGCCGGGCCCCGACGAGCCCTTTCAGCTCACCCCGCCCTCGGCGAGGCGTCCCCACTGGCACGGGCGCCGCGGCGAGCCTCTGTTCTCGATGGCGGGCATCGTGGCCTCGTGGGAGCCGGAGCCCGGGGTCGAGTCGATCGAGAGCGTGGCGATCGTCACGACCGACGCTGTCCCCGGCGTGGCGTCGGTGCACCCGCGCATGCCGCTCGTGCTGCCCCGCGCGCGCGAGTCCGAGTGGCTCGAGCGGGCACCGACGCCGGACCAGCTGGTCGCCCTCGTGGGCGAGGCGGCGCAGCTCTCCTGGGTGTCGCGGGTGGTGGGCGACGCCGTGAACTCTCCCCGCAACGAGGGCGCCTCCCTCATCAACCCGCGCTGACGCGGGAGTAGAGACGACGACCATGCCGAAATTGAAGCGAGACGACGCAGAGCTCCACTACGAAGAAGCGGGGCAGGGGCCCTTGGTGCTGCTGAGCCACGGATTCGGCGCCACCTCCAAGATGTGGCGTCCCCAGCTCCCGGTGCTCGCGGAGCGATACCGCGCCGTGGCGTGGGACCTGCGGGGGCACGGCGAGACCGTGAGCCCCGAGGACCCCGCGGCGTACACCCCGGCCGCTTGCGTCGACGACATCGGGGCGCTCCTCGACGCGGCGGGGGCGGAGCGGGCCGTGGTCGGCGGCCACTCCCTCGGCGGTTATCTGTCGCTGGCCTTCGCCGACCGCCACCCCGACCGGGTCCGCGCGCTGCTCCTCGTCGGGACCGGGCCGGGCTTCAAACGGGACGAGCCCCGCGCGAAGTGGAACGCGGCTGCGACCAAGCAGGCCGAGAAGCTCGAGAGCCTCGGGCTCGACGCGATCCCCGCGTCCCAGACGGCGTGGGGCGGAACGCATCGCTCCGCCGACGCCCTGGCCCGGGCCGCGCGGGGCATGCTGGCCCAGTCCGACGGGAGTGTGTACGCCGCGCTCTCGCGGGTGGCGGTGCCGACCCTCGTGTTGGTGGGCGCCGACGACCGCGCGTTTCTCGCCGCCGCGGACGTGATGACCGCAAAGATCGCCGGGGCCCAGAAAGTCGTCATCCCCGACGCGGGCCACGCCGTCAACGTCGACCAGCCCGACGCCGTCAACCGCGTGCTGCGCGAGTTCCTGGACGGGCTCTAACGGGCGCGGCGCCTCGCGGCCGCCAGCGCCGCGAGGGCGGTTAGACCTACGAGGGGACCACCCGCCTCGGGGACCGGCTCCGGGCCGGCCGCGGACACGGCTCGGCCCAGCGAATCCACCCATCCGCCGTCGGCGACCGGGTCCTCCCAGTCCCACCCGAACCAGAAGAGGTTGCCCGCGCCGACGCGGAACATCGCGACGAGCGCGCTGCTGGCGCCGATCTGAAAGGGAATGTCCGAACCGCGGTCGGGCAGGTTCGCGAGGGCGTCGGTGCTGGTGTTGACGTCGAGGAACGCGGCCGGGATGGCGAACACCGTGCCGCCGACCCCGGTCCCGAGAGCGAGGCTCGCGGTCGCCACGTCGACGTCCACAGCGTTGTCACCGGTGTAGAGCGGGTCGAGGGCCAGCAGACTCTCGAGCAGGGGTTCTGCGTTGGCGGCGTGGAGGATCGCCACGCCCCCAGCGCTCACGAAGGAGATGATCTCGTCGTCGGCGCCCGACGCTGCGAAGTCGGCGGTCGGGTCGGCGACCTCGGGGTCGGGAATGACGATCACGTCCGCGTCGGCGAGCGCGGCCTGTACCTCCGGGAGCCCCGTCCCGGAAAAGGGCGTGACGCTGTGGCCGAGTGCGTTGAGGGACGCTTCGAGGTTCGCCGCGTCGTTGGCGTCGTCGACATAGGCCGGGTCATTGAAGAGGGCCACCCGCTGGCTCGTGAAGAACGGAGCCAGGTCGTCGACGACGGCCCGATTCAAGGTCTCCACCCACCCCTCGTCCGTAAAGCCCAGCGGTGGGGAGTTGAAGTAGTCGTTCCCCAACCAGATCACCTTTCCGCCGCTTCCGTCGAGGGGGTAGGGGTAGGACGTGACCGTGTGCGCGACGCCAGTCAGCAACGGCCCCTCGTAGTACTGGGTGGCCTCCGGGGGCAGGCTCTGCAGGCCTCGCGTCACGCTGACCACCGACACGACGCCCGGGCCCCCCTGGTAGGGAGAGCCTATGGTGAAGTCGAGGATCGTGGCGCTGGCGGAGTCGACACTTTCGACTCCGTGGCCGAAGAGACCTTGGACCAGGACGCCGTTGTCGCCCCACAGCGAAGAGTTGGTGAGGAAGTTGCCGCCACCCGACACGAAACTTCGGATCTCGTCCCGCGCTGGTTCGCCGAGGGCGGCCAAGAGGTCGCGTCCGTTGAGGTCCGGTCCTTCGAGCTCGGGGACGACCAAGAGGTCCTTGCCGACGAGCGCGTTGGCGAAGGCGCTCTGGGAGGTGCCGGTGAAGGTCTCCACATTGTGCCCGAAGGAGAGCAGGAGCTCCTGCAGATTGAGCGCTTCGGCGTCGGCGATGCCGTTGTTCGATTCGTCCACCGTGTCGACGAACGCGGAGTCGAAGTAGAGCGCGACGGAGCGAGAGGGATTGACCGTCTGCACGTTGATCGAGAGGGTCCAGGTGTCGATGTCGGTCATGTTGAACACGCCGAGCGCGTCGACGATGCGCAGCGTCCAGATCCCAGAGACGTCCTGGCCGCGGAACAGGTCGAGGTCTCCGACGGGGAGGAAGGTGCCACTAGCCGGACCCGTGGCGGGCGGGGGATCTTCGGCGTCCATCGAGAACGTTCCGACGAGCTGGGCATCTTCCGTGTCGCCCTCGCCGCGATACAGCTCGACCTCGATGCCGTTGTGGACCAGGAACACCTGCAGGTTGTCGGCGTAGACGGCGCTCGTCGTCACAGAGGCGACGACGCCGAACTCTTCGGGATCGGTGGAGACATTGCCGGCGACGTAGGAGTTGAGGGAGACCTCCATCCCCGCCCCGGCGTCGCCGTCGATGTTGTCCTTAGGCGGTCCCGAAATGTTGAAGAACGTGGTCGCCGACGCGGACCACGACACCAAGAGCAGCGCCAGAGCCGCGGCGAGGGAAAGGGTCGGCCGCATCGCGCGCTTCACGATGTCAGCCCCAGCGCCTCGCGGACACGGGGAAAGCGCTCCTCGCCCCAGAAGAGTTCCCCGTCGATCAGAAAGCTCGGCACGCCGAAGACGCCCGCTTCCTCCGCCTCCCGGTGGATCGCCTCGAGCCGGGCGCGGCCCGGGCCCTCGAGATACGCGCCGAAGGACGCCGCCGGATGACCGCACTCCTCGAGCAGGGCGCCGACCGCCGCGGGGTCGCCGGCCTCGAATTCGCGGCGGAAAAAGCGCTCGAAGGCGAGGTCGTGGTAGCGGCGCGGGTCCCCGTGCTCCTGGGCGAAGAGGAAGCCCACGTGGGCCACGGAGCTGTCGAAGATCTTGCGCGGGCCGAGGAGCGTGATGCCGCGGCGGTTTGCTTCGCGGCGACAGTCCATGTAGGCGTATCGCACGCGGCGCCACTGATGCTCGTTGCGCGCGTTCATCGTGTCGCGGCCCTCCGCGTCGAGCTTGGCGGCGCCGAGGAACTGCGGGATGTCGAGGGTGTAGGGACGCCACTCGATCGCTACGCCACTCGCCTCGGCAAAGCGATACGCCGTCTCCTGCGCCAGGTAGGCGTAGGGGCTCTTGTAGTCGAAGAAGTGGATCGCCGCCGTCGCCATGCGGGAGGAGGCTAGGGGGCCTGGGGCTCGGTGTCCGGGATCTGCAGGGTCAGCCGGAACGCCTCGGGGTCGAACCCGTCGACCACCCCGGGTTGGCCGTACCATTCGACCGCCGGGCCCACCTCTGCGAGTGCCAGGAGGAGCTTGAGGAGGGTCTCGGTCGGGGTGTCGAGCTCCCCGAGACGACGCGTCGAGAGGAGCTCTAGGGCGCGGGGCGCCTCCGCGAGCACGGCTTCGTAGAAGCCGCGGATCTCATCGATTTCCGTCGTCTGTCGTTTGCGGGCCCGGGCCGCGGAGTCCGGGAGGACCCAGCCGTCGACCCAAGGCTCCAGCGTCTCGAAGCCCTCCGGCAAGCGCGCGCTCATCTCCCCTCCTTCCGCGGACGGTGCAGGGTATCGCGCGTCCCGCTGCTGTCGCCCGGAGCCGGTCCCCGCCCGCCGCGTGGCGCGAATGGCTGCTCCTCTACTCCGGGAGCACTTCCATCGGGATGCGGATCACCTCGAGGAGCTCGGCGTGCGCCTCGTCGTAGAGCGAGATGGTTACCGCGACGCGCTCCGAGTCCGGGTCGTCCTCCGAGAGCTTCTTGCGGAAGAAGACGAAGCCGTCCTCCTCGTAGCCTGGGTCGAGAGTGGCGCCACGGATCCCTTCGGTCTTGGCGATCCGGAGCTCATCCAGCCCGGGGTCCGCGTCCCGTACGAGGCGGGTGACGTCGATGGCCTCGAAGCGGTCGTCGCCGACCTCGAGCACGATGTCCTCCGCGCGGTAGCGCACGCGTTGCGCCCCCTCGTTGCGGACCTCCACGAAGAGGGGGGTGTGCTGGATGAGGATGCGCCTGGTGCTGGCGGACCAGTTGCGCTCCTCCACCATGACCGAGACGTTGGTCGAGGGTCCGCGGGTGAGCGCGAAGCGTCGGGTGTCCTCGGCGCCGGCCTCGACCGGAGGAGCCAGTCGGGCGTCGTCGCCAAGCGTGCCGCAGGCCCAGAGGGCCGCGCAGAGACCGAGCAGAAACAGCAGACGCGGTGAGCAACTCATGAACCCGGAAGCCTACCCGAAAGCCAGCACCACAACGCGCGGCGCGCTGTCAATGCCGCGCGATCCCCGTCGCTCCCCACCGGCTCCGCGGAGCGACCCGCGACGCAGGCCTCGAGGGCCGCTGTCCTTCGCGGCGGCACCGGCGGATGGACCGCGGGGATCGGGTTGACGTAGGCGTTGTCCTCTCGAAGGACGGGAGCCTCTGCGGGGGGCGATTCGTCGTCTACGGGCAGGTCGGGAAGCACACCGTGCATTTGGAACTCGTACCCGGCGCCGACCACGAGACGCGCCGTCGTCCGGTAGTACACGACGTCGGGGTGCTCCGCCCACGGGGCCGCCTCTTGATACGTGCCCTTCCCGAAGGTCCGCGCGCCCACCACGATGCCGCGGCCGGTCGTCTGGAGCGCCGCGGCGACCACCTCGGCGCCGCTCGCGCTCCACGAGTCGACCAGCACGGCGACCGGCGCGTCGACGACCACCCCGCTCTGTGCCTGCAGGACGCGGCGCTCGAAGTCGGCGACGATCGGTTCGATCCGCACGATCTCGGTGCGCGCCGGCAGGAAGAGATCGGCGATACACGCCGCCTCGCGCGAGACGCCGCCCAGGTTGCCCCGGAGATCGAGGAGGACGCCCCGGGCGCCCCGCTCGATCGCGGTGGCGAGGGCAGAGGAGACCTCGAAGCACGCCACGTCGTCGAAATGGTGGACGCGAACCCAGACCAGGGAGAAGCCCCGCTCGAACACGGTCTCGCTCTCCACCGTCTCGTCCCCCTGTCGCCGACGGAAGAAGGCGTGGACCGGTGTGCCGCGCGCGGCGTGGTGGTAGGCGGCGTCGACGGCGGGGTAGGGCGCGATCGCGGTGTGCGGATCGACAGCGCGGCGCAGGTACGCCGCGACCCCCCGCGCCGCGAGCCCGGGCGCGGCGTCGGGTTCGACTCTTTGGCGGAGCTCGCGAAAGAGCGCTTCGAAGTCGACAGCCGGTGTCGACTCGGACGCCCAGCGCGCGACCAGCCCGCGCTCCCGCTCGGCCCGCGCCTCGAGGGAGAACGGCGGCGCCACGGACCGGGGCGCGTCTCGCCAGACGGCACCCGTCTTGCCCGTGTCCGGAACCGGCAGCGCGGGGGGCTCGCGTCCGGCGCCGAGCGCGGCGAGGGCGAGGAGACAGGCCTCGAAGCGGTCGCGGTGCTCGGCGCAGGAGTCGTTGCGCAGCCGGCGCTCGAGGGGCGCCCAGGTGAACCCCACCTCCGCCCACGACGCGGCACGGGGGTCGTCCGCGGCGACGGCCCTCGCCCCGGGGAGCGCGGCGAGGACCAGGGCGACCCCGAGCGCGCAACCCCGAAGGGGCCGCCGACGCTTCACCAGGTCGCCTCCGGGTCGGCCCGCGCGACGCTCTGCATCTCAGAGAGGAGACGCTCGAGGTGCTCGCTGTGGATGCCGTCGCGGCCGCCGCTAGCGGGGACGGCCGGGGCCTCGGGAACGACGAGCGTCGCCGCCTCCAGTGTCTCGCCGACCGAGACCCGCCACGCGTGTTCCACCCGCGCCGCCGTCTCGGCGGGGCAGGCGGCGTCGACCGCGAAGAGCTCGTCGCAGAAGCCCCACAGCGTGTCGACGGCGTCCTGACAGCGCCGGTGGCTCTCCGGGGTGCCGTCGCCGAGCCGGCGCACCCAGGCGCTGCTGTGGCGCAGGTGGTAGCGACCGTCGCGTTCCGCGGTGGCCGCCCAGTGCGCGAGGGTCTCGTCGCCATCGCGGGCGACGCGAAGCGCCGGGAGCCAGGCGGCTTCCGAGGCGTCGAAGAAGAACTGCCGCACGAGGGTGTGCGCGAAATCACGGTTTGGCTGCTCGACCAGCAGGACGTTGCGGTACTCGGTGGGCCCGCGGAAGAACACCAGGGCATCGGCATCGCGGGGCGGGTCGAGATGGCGTCCCGCCCACGCGTAGAGATCTTGAGCGCTGCCGAGCAGGTCGAGGGCGATGTTCGCGAGGGCCAGGTCTTCCTCGAGGGCCGGCGCGTGACCGCACCATTCCGAGAGCCGGTGGCCCAGCACCAGCCGGTCGTCGGCGCGGGCGAGAAGCGCGTCCCGGAGCGCGCTCACGGGCCGCGCACCCCCCGCGGTACCCGGTAGAACTGGGGATGGCGATAGACCTTGTCGTCCGCCGGGTCGAAGAGCTCTTCGCGGTCTCGCCCCGCCGAGGCGACGATCGCCTCGCTCGGCACGACCCACAGGCTGAAGACCGGGGGGCGCCGGGCAAAGGTGTCGCGGGCGTGTTGAAGGGCGAGCTCGCGGTCGGGGGCGTGGACGCTGCCGGCGTGCTGGTGCGCGGCGCCCTCTTTCGCTTGAACGAAGACCTCCCAGAGGGGCCACTCGCCGACCGCGGCGTCGCTCACGCCGCGCGCCCGCGGCGCTTGGCCTCGTAGACAGCGGCGGCCTCGCGCACCCACGCACCGTCCTCGTGGGCGCGGCGCCGCGCCTCGATCCGATCGCGGTTGCAGGGGCCCGCCCCCGCGAGCACCCGGCGAAACTCCTCCCAGTCGATCGGGCCGTGACGCCAGTTGCCGGACGTCTCGTCGCAGTGGAGCCCCGGGTCGGGGAAGTCGAGCTCGACCGCCTTTGCCTGGGGAACGACGCGGTTCATGAACCACTGGCGCAGCTCGTCGTTGCTCTTGTGCTTGATCCCCCAGCGTGTGAGCTCGTCGGTGTTCTTGGAGTCGGCATCGTGGGGGCCAAAGAGAGTGAGCGCCGGCCAGTACCAGCGGTTCACCGCCTCCTGGACCATCTGACGCTGGGCCTCGGTGCCTCGGGCGAGGGTGGCGACGATCTCGAAGCCCTGACGCTGGTGGGCGTTCTCCTCTTTGCAGATCCGGATCATGGCCCGTTTGTAGGGGCCGTAGGAGCAGTCGGTGAGCATCGTCTGGTTCACGATCGCGGCGCCATCGATCAACCAGCCGATCGCGCCGATGTCCGCCCAGGACGGGGTCGGGTAGTTGAACATCGCCGAGTACTTGGCGCTGCCGTCGAGGAGCGCCTCGATCAGCTCGTCGCGGCTCACCCCGAGGGTCTCGGTGGCGGAATAGAGGTAGAGCCCGTGGCCGCCCTCGTCCTGCACTTTGGCGAGCAGACCGATCTTTCGCCGGAGCGACGGGGCGCGGGTGATCCAGTTGCCCTCCGGGAGCATGCCGACCACCTCAGAGTGGGCGTGTTGCGACATCATACGGATCAGCTGCTTGCGGTAGCGCTCGGGCATCCAGTCCTTGGGCTCGATGCTCTCGCCCGCTTCGATCCGCGCTTCGAACTGGCTGTCGTCCATGGTGTCGTCCTTAACAAAAGAGCGCCTACGCAAAAAGCGTAGGCGCTCTCGAAGCGGTTCGCCGGGCGAGAGTCAACTTGGTTGACTTCGCTCGCCTTCGGCGAGCTGCGCGCGGGGCTCGCGCCCCGCTTGCTCTAGGCCTGGCCACCCCGCAGCAGCACGCCCGGGGTCGCCCCGGTGCACTCGCCGTCCTCGAAGGTGACCTCGCCGTTCACCATGATCCACTCGTAGCCCTCGGCCTTCTGGACGCGGCGCCACTCGCCGCCCGGGAAATCGTGGGCGATTTCCGACTCGGTCGGCTGGATCCGCTCGAGGTCGTAGACCACGATGTCGGCCGGCATGCCTTCCGAGATCGTGCCGCGGTCGTTGAACCCGGCCATCTTGGAGGGCAGGCCCGAGAGGCGGTAGTGCGCCTCTTCCAGGCTCATGATGTCCTTGTCGCGCACGAAGTCCGAGATGAACTCGGTCGTGAAGCGGCCGATCGTCACGAACTTGGTGTGGGCCCCGCCGTCGGACACGCCCGGCACCGTGAACTCCGACGCCATGATCTCGCGGTTGAGCTCGATATCGGTGTTGAAGGGCGGGGTGAAGATCGTCGTCTGGAGCTTCTCCGAGACCACGAGGTCGAGGAAGGCGTCGATCGGGTGCACGCCCTGGGCCTCGCCCAGCTCCTGCAGGTTCATCCCGATCCACTTCTTGTTGTCCTCGTTCGCCACGTCCTTGATCTGGAACTCGCGGATCGGCCCGCAGGCGATCGGCATCCGGCCGTGGTCGTAGTCGTGGCGCAGCGCCTCGCGCATTTTCGGGTCCTGCATCTTGCGCATGCGCTCGTCGACGTCGCCCAGCGTCACCTCGCGCCAGTCGTCCTGCCCGTCGAGGAGGTTGAAGTCCTCGAAGGTGTAGGTCAGGTCGTTGGGCACGGTGGCGCCCTGCAGGAAGATCTTCACGCCCTTGGCCTGACAGTCCTCCGCCCACTGGAGCAGCCGCTTGCTCTGCTTCGGGTGGTAGTTGTTGGCCGCCACCACGTTGAAGAGGATCGGGCACTTGGCGCGGGCGCCCAGGGCCTCGATGAACTTCAGGTCTTCCCGGAAGTCCTCCTTGGCCTGGGTGATCTGGATGTGCATCCCCTCGCGCTTCGCCACGACGTCGGCGAAGGCGAAGCAGAGCTCATCGCTCATGCAGTCGGTCACCATCGGCGAGCCGTCGTAGTCGCGCTGCACCGAGGTGAAGCTGTCGCCCAGACGCTGCACCGACCAGCCACAGGCGCCGGCCTCGATGCCCTGCTCGAGCAGGCGGCACATCTCGGCGGTCTCCTCGGCGGTGGGCTCGCGGCTCTTGGCCGCGTCGAGGCCCATCACCCAGATCATCAGCGGACCGACGGGAACGTAGGTGATGACGTTGATGCCCTTGGGAATGCGCTCGAGGGTGTCGAGCCACTCGGGGAAGGTGATCCAGTCCCAGAGCATGCCTTCCTTCATCGCGTCGAAGGGGATCGCTTCGACACGCGACATGCTGAGCATGGAGCGGTCGCGGTTCTCGGGGGCCACCGGCGCAAAGCCGAAGCCGCAGTTGCCGAGCACTAGCGAGGTGACGCCGTGCCAGCCGGAGAGGGTGCAGTAGGGATCCCACTGGATCTGTGCGTCGTAGTGGGTGTGCAGGTCGACGAAGCCTGGCGCGACGATCTTGCCTTCGGCGTCGAGCACCTTGTCCGCCGAGCTCGGGTCGAGCTTCGCGCGGGTAATCTCGACGATCTTGCCGTCCTTGATCCCGATGTCGCCCCGGAAGCGGGGGTTGGTGCGCGTACCGTCAACGACGGTGCCGTTCAGGATGACCGTATCGAACTGTGCCATGGGTTCTCCCGGTTGCGTTGCGGTCTAGAGCCCCGCTTCGCGGTGAAGCGCGGGCGTGCCAGCCACTTCTGTTGCGCCCGAGGGCGGGCGCTCGCCCCCGGGATCCGTACCGCGAGCGAGCAATTGAATGATATTCAAAAGTCTAGAACGTCTGGGGGGAAATCTCAGCCCGATTCTGGGCCGTCTCGAACGGTTCCCCCAGGGGATATCGACGGAGCCGGACTCGGGCCGTGGAAGACGAAAGACCGCTCAGCCCGTCACGGGAAAGGCTTCGAGGAGCTCCGGGAGGATGCGACAGGCCCGTCCGCTGGCGGTGCGCGTCAGCACCCAGGTGGTCCGCGCCTCGACCCGCGTCTGATCGGCGAGGGAGAAGCGGTAGGCCCGGACACAGCGGGCGCCCCGCATCGTCTCGATCCACGTTTCCTCGCGCAGGACATCGCCCGGGGTGGCGGGGCGCAGGTAGTCGATTTCGTGTCGGTGGACGATCCAGACCACCCCGGCCTCCCGGTAGCGCGCGGCGTCCCAGCCCGCGGCGTCGGAGTGCGCCGTCGCCAGCTCGAGGGTGAATCGCAACCACACGAGGTTGTTCACGTGACCGAACTGGTCGATGTCCGCGTCCCGCACCGTGCGCTCGCGGGCAAAGGCCGCCGCCGTCATCGAAGCGCTCGCGACCCGCCGCCGCAGCTAGGGGATGCGCTCGCCGCGCATCAGGTCGTCGTGGGTCTCTCGCTCGCGCACCAGGAGCGCCTCGCCGTCGCGCACCAGGAGCTCCGCGGGCATCGGCTTGGCGTTGTAGTGCGACGCCATCACGAATCCGTAGGCGCCCGCGCACTCGATCACCAGGAGGTCGCCGACCTCCGCCGACGGCAGGGGTTGGCTCCGCACGAAGCCCCCCTCTTCTTGGGTGAAGATGTCGCCGGACTCGCAGAGTGGCCCCCCCACGACGACGTCTAGGAGCGCGTCGGGATCGTCGCGTGTCTCGCGCCGCGCCAGCGACATCGGGTGGTACGCGCCGTAGAGTACGGGGCGCGCCAGGGTGTTGAACCCGGCGTCCACGATGTAGAAGAGGTTCTCACCGGTGCGCTTTATGGCGCGCACCTCGGTGACCAGGTAGCCGGCTTCCGCGACCAGGTAGCGGCCGGGCTCGATCTCGAGCTCGATCGCGTGCCCCAGATCCTCGGCGAGGGCGCGGCGCTCGGCGTCCCAGATCTCGAAGTAGGCGTCGAGGTCGATGGGCGTGTCCTCGGCGCGGTAGCGGGTGGGTAGGCCGCCGCCGGCGCTGAGCGTCGTGACGCTGGGCCCCACCCGGCGCGCAAAGCCCGCCGCCGCCCCCGCCACCTGGCCCAGGTGCGCCATGTCGACCCCGGACCCGATGTGGACGTGGATGCCCGCGACGCGCAGGTCGTAGCGCGCGGCGCGCGCCACACAGTCCTCGAGCTCCTCGTGCCAGATGCCGTGCTTCGAGTGGGCGCCCCCGGTGTTGGTCTTCTGGCTGTGGCCGTGGCCGAAGCCCGGGTTGATCCGGAGCACGATCGAGCCGCCCGGCGCCCGCGCGCCGTACTGGTCGATCATGTCGGGGGATCCGCAGTTCACCCGGATGCCGTGCTTGATCACGCACTCGAGCGACTCGCGGTCGAAGAGGTCGGCGGTGTAGACGATCGGGTCCGGCTCGCCCTGGGCGGGGAAGCCGGCGCGCAGCGCCCGGGCGACTTCGCCGGCGCTCACCGCGTCGAGGACGACGCCCTCGCGACGGCACAGGTCGAGCACCGCCAGGTTCGAGTTGGCCTTCTGCGCGTAGCGCACCACGTCGAAGCGGTGGAGGTCGGCGATCCGCGCGCGGATCGCCGCTTCATCGTAGACGTAGGTGGGGGTGCCGAAATCGCGCGCGAGATCGGCAACCGGGACGCCCGCGATATCGCGGCGGAGGAGCGTGTCGGAGGCCATCGGGCCAGAGTAGCTCGGCGCCTCCTTCCGCTACCCTCCCGCGATGGCGAAAGTCCAGGCGAACGGCATCGAAATCGAATACGAGAGCTTCGGCGACGGCGACGAGACCCTGCTCCTGATCATGGGGCTCGGCGCCCAGATGATCCTCTGGGACGAGGTCTTCTGCGGGCTCCTCGCCGCGCGTGGTCTGCGGGTGATCCGCTTCGACAACCGCGACGTCGGACTCTCGACCCACTTCGACGCGGCGGGCGTGCCGAACGTCGTGGAAATGATGGGCCAGCTCGCCAAGGGCGAGCTTCCCGAGTCGCCCTACACCGTCGACGACATGGCCGACGACAGCGCCGCGTTACTCGACGCGCTGGGCGTCGATCGCGCGCATGTCTGCGGGGCATCGATGGGTGGGATGATCGCCCAGACGATGGCCTTCCGGCATCCGGCACGGACCAAGAGCCTGGTGTCGGTGATGTCCTCGACTGGCGATCCGTCGCTGCCCCAGGGCAAGCCCGAAGTGATGGCGCTGCTCGCCCAGGCCCCGCCCACCGACCGGGCCGGCTACGTCGACTACTCCGTGAACATGTGGCGCACCGTCGGGAGCCCGGGCTTCGAGTTCGACGAGGCCGCCACCCGCGAGCGCTCCGGGCGTCACTTCGACCGCAACTTCGACCCGGGGGGCGTGGGCCGCCAGCTCGCCGCCGTCTTTGCTCACGGCGACCGCACCGAGCGGCTCGCCGCGGTGCGCGCGCCCACCCTGGTGATCCACGGCACCGCCGACCCGCTGGTCCCGGTCGAGGCGGGCGCCGCCACCCACGCCGCGATCCCGGGCGCGGAGATCCTGCTGATCGAGGGGATGGGGCACGACTTCGCCCGCGGTACCTGGCCCCAGATGGTGGACGCGATCAGCGGCCACGCGCTGCGGAGCGTCTGAGCGTGTCGGCGGGCCCGCTCGACGGAGTCCGGATCGTCGACCTCACCACGATGGTGTCGGGGCCGGTGGCGACGATGCTACTCGGCGACCAGGGTGCCGACATCGTCAAGGTGGAGGCACCCGGGGTGGGCGACCTCGTGCGCGAGCTCGGGCCGAAGCGCGGCGGCATCTCTGCGAGCTTCGCCACCTCGAACCGCAACAAGCGATCGGTGGTGATCGATCTCAAGCGCGAGGAGGGGCGCGAGGTGCTCGGCAAGATCGTCGCCGGCGCCGACGTCTTCGTGCAGAACTTCCGGCCGGGGGCCGCCGAGCGGATGGGCGTCGGGGAGGCGGCGATGCGCGAGCACCGCCCCGACCTGATCTACGTCTCGATCAGCGGCTTCGGGGAGCGCGGCCCCTACGCGCACCAGCGGGTCTACGACCCGGTGATCCAGGCGCTCTCCGGGCTCGCCCACATCCAGCGCGACCGCGAGAGCGGTCGCCCCAAGATGATCCGCACAATCATCCCCGACAAGGTCACCGCGCTCACCGCGGCCCAGTCGATCACCGCGGCGCTCTTCGCCCGCGCGCAAACGGGCGAAGGGCAGCACCTGCGTCTCGCGATGCTCGACGCGGTGATCGCGTTTCTGTGGCCCGAGGCCATGGCGGGGCACACCTGGACCACCGGCGACGCGAAGACGTCGCGGGTCGACCTGGCGCCGGACCTGATCTACCCGACCGCCGACGGATACGTCACCGCGGCCACCATCTCCGACGCCGAGTGGGAGCGGCTGCTCGAGGCCCTGGGGCGCCCGGCCTGGGCTGCCGACGAGCGTTTCCAGACCGCCGCGGGGCGGGTCGTCCACGCGCCGGCGCGGATCGAGCTCGTGGGCAAGGAGATGGAGCAGCGCACGACGGCCGAGTGGCTCGAACGGCTCGACGCCGCCGGTGTGCCCTGCGCCCCGGTGCTCTCCACCGAAGAGGCGATCGAGCAGGAGCAGGCGATGGCGAACGAGCTCGTCCTCGCCCTCGAGCACCCGAGCGGCGGGCCGCTGCGCCAGGCGCGCCCCGCCGCCCGCTTCGACCGCACACCCGCCGGTATTCGCCGTTTCGCTCCGCTACTCGGCGAGCACACCGACGAGGTGCTCCGCGAGGCGGGCGTCGGCGAGGCGGAGCTCGCGCGGCTGCGCGCGAGCGCGGCTATCGCCTGAGCGGTGTCGCCCAAGGTCGACGAGCGCATTCTCGACGCGCGGGCGCGTTTGCGCGAACGCTTTTTCGAGCGGATGCGCGAGACCGCGAGCGTGGCCGACCCAGCGCCGCAGGGGACCGGCCCGCCCAATCGCCACGGCATGCCGCGGGTGCCCGTCGGCCAGACGCCGACGGCGCCGGGAAAGTGGCCGGTGCTCGACCTCGGGGTGTCCCCGACCGTCACCCCGGAGAGCTTCCGGCTGCGTCTCCACGGCGTCTGTCGGCGCGAGACGCGGCTCTCCTGGCAGGACCTGATGGCCCTCGAGGAGGTGGAGGACGTCAGCGACTTCCACTGTGTGACCGGGTGGTCAAAGCTCGACATCCGCTGGCGCGGGGTGCGCGTCTCGTCCGTGTTGGCGCTCGCGGAGCCCGGCGACGGCGCGCGCTACGCCCTCTGTCACGGCGCCGACGGCTACACCACCAACCTTCCGCTCGAAGAGCTCTTGAAAGACGACGTGCTGCTCGTGTACAGCGCCGACGGCGCGCCGCTGCCCCGCGCACACGGGGGGCCGGTGCGGATGATCACCCCGCAGCTCTACGCGTGGAAGGGTGCGAAGTGGATCTGCGGCATCGAGCTCCGCGACCAAGACCACAAGGGCTTTTGGGAGCGCAACGGCTACTCCAACACCGCTTACCCGTGGCGCAACGACCGCTATGACGACGACTAAGGGGCGTCCCGACCCGGGGTATCCCCTCGAGGATCGCCCCCTGTCCGCATGTTGAGCTCTTTCGGCACCGCCGCCGCGCGTTGGCTTGCGGCGTTTGCACTCGTCGCCGTCGCCGGGCGGGCGTCCGCAGAGCTCCTCGCGGCCGCGGAGTTCCGGCCCTCGAGCGCTCCGCCGTGGGCCTACACGATCGATCACCCCGACGGCGTGGCGATCGCCGCCCAGGCCAGCGGGCCCCGTCTCGAGGACGAGCGCTGGGTGCTGCGCCTGGGGGCCTCGAGCAGCACCACCCGTTTTGCCCCGGTGCCGCTCGACACCGTCCGGGACGCGGTCGCGAGCTGGGTGATGCGGGTGGAGCGCGCCCGGTGGGAGGACGACGCGTACTTCGAGGTGCGGGCCCGCGACGGCGCCGGCGAAGAGCGGATGCTCGCGCGCTGGGACGCCGACGACCTGCGCGCCGCCAAGCCCGGGCGTGGCAACTTCCAGAGCGCCGCGCTCCCCGCCGGCTTCGACACCGTCGAGATCGTCGTCGAGGCGCGCGCCGCGGCGGCCCGGGGTGCGGCGTGGATCGACTTCTTCTGGCTCCGCCTCGACGGCAGCAACCGCGAGCCCGCCGCGCCCGTGGCACCGGAGTTCGAGCGCCCCCCCTACCTCCAACTCGTCGGCCGCGACCGCGCGACGCTCCGCTGGCGCAGCCGGTACCCGACGGACGCGGTGGTGCGCTGGTGGCCGTCTGCCGGCCCCAAAGACGCGGCCCTCACCTGGCGCTCGCCGACCCGGGCGACCGAGCACGCCGCGACCCTTCCGGGGCTCGAGGCGGACACGCTCTACCGCTACGAAGTCGACCTCGACGGGGTGACCCTGGCGGACGGCGAGGGTCATCGGTTCCGCACCGCGCCGGGCCCGGAGAGCGAAGCGGCGATCGACCTCTGGGTGATCGGCGACTCGGGGATGTGCGGGTCGCACGACGAGGGCTGTGAACAGGCCGGCCGAGTGCGCGATGCCTTTGTCGCCCGCGCCGGGCCGGATGCCCCCCAGCTGTGGCTGTTGCTCGGCGACAACGCCTATCCACACGGCACCGATTGGCAGTACACCCGGGGCCTCTTTCAGCACTACCGAGAGGTGGCCGCGCGGGCGCCGATGTGGTCGGTCGCGGGCAACCACGACTTCTTCTCCGCAAGCTCTGCCGAGCAGAGCGGGGTCTACTTCGAGAGCTTCAGCCTGCCCGCGCACGGCGAGCTCGGCGGGGTGCCGAGCGGGACCGAGGCCTACTACAGCTTCGACTGGGGCCCTCTTCATATCGTCGCCCTCGACTCCCAAGACACCGACCGCGGCGCGGCGAGCCCGATGGCGCGCTGGCTCGAGGAGGATCTCGCCGCGGCGACTGACGCGCGCTGGCGCATCGCGTTGTTGCACCACGCCCCGTATAGCCGCGGTTCCCACGACTCGGACGACCCCGAGGACGGGGGAGGTCGAATGATCGAGATGCGCGAGGTCTTCAACCCGATCCTCGAGCGCCACGGGGTCGACCTCGTGCTCGCCGGGCACAGCCACGGCTACGAGCGCTCGGTCCCGCTCCACGGACACTACGGGGTGTCGACGACCTTTCTCTCCACGACCCATCGGGTAGGCGAGGGCGCGGGGACACCCGAGAGCCCCTATCGCAAGTACGGGGGCGCCGGGGTTCCGGGCACGCTCTACGCGGTCGTCGGGAGCGCGTCGGAAGCGTCCAACCGCATGAAGCTGCACCCGGTGATGGCGCGCAGCCTCCCGGTGCCCGGCTCGCTCTGGCTGCGCGTGTCGGGAGATACGCTGCGCGGTCGCTTTATCGGAGAGGACGGCGAGATCCTCGACGACTTCGCGATGCGCAAGGATCCGAGGATTCCGCTCACCGTGAGCCCGGGCCCCGTGCCAATCTGGCTGGCGGCCGCGATGCTCGTCGGTGTCTTCGCGCTCGCCGCGCTGTGGTGGGGCCGGCCGCGGCGTTGATGCGCCCGACGGACGGTGCCACACGACAGCCGCGAGAGACGCCGGAGGCCGGGTGGCGGACGTCTGCGCTACTGAGAGGTGTCGGCGTAGGGCAGGATCGCCAAGTGGCGGGCCCGCTTCACGGCCTGGACGATTTCGCGCTGCTGCTTGGCGGTGTTCCCCGAGATCCGGCGCGGGATGATCTTGCCCGTCTCGCTGAGGAACATCCGGAGCACCCGGGAGTCCTTGTAGTCGACCTCGAGGGTGCGGTCGGTGGTCAGCCGCGAGACCTTCTTGCCCCGGAACGCGCGGCGCCCCGCCTTGCGGGCGCGCTTGCGCGCCTTGGCCCGGAGCCGCGCCTTCAGCCCGCGCGGACGGTCGTCGTCGCGGTCGCGGTCGCGCCCGGGGCGCCCACCGCGGTGGTCGCCGCCGCCACCGGGACGGCCGTCGAAGCCGCCCGGGCGGCCCTCGCGGGGCGGCTCCTGGGGTCGCGAATCCGGGGTGTCTTCTGCCATGGGCGCGGCAATCTATCACTCGAAGGCCGTCGCGACCAGCGTCCGCCGGCGGGGTGCTCCGGGCCCGCGGCGCATCGGAGAGGCCCCGGGGAAGCTTCGGGTGACCCGGGACCCCCTGCGGGCCGCGGCCGGTGCGGGTGGATCCCGCCTCACACCTCGGGGTCGGCCTGGCCCTTCAGCGCCGAGTGGTCGCGAAACCAGTCGATGGCCTCGCGGGTCTCGTCCCGCTCACCTTCGAGATAGCGGGCTACGGCCTCGGCGAGACGCGGCTCCGCCAGGTAGTGGACGCTGCGGGTGGGGTAGGCGTCGAAGCCCCGCAGTTGTTTGTACTGGCCGCCGGCCCCCGGTTCGAATCGCGCGAGCCCACGCTCGATGCAGTGCTCGATCCCGGCGTAGTAGCAGACGGCAAAGTGCAGGTTGCGCACGTTGAGGTCGCAACCCCAGTAGCGGCCGTAGAGCGCGTCGCCCTTCTCTACGTTGAAGGCCCCCGCCAGCGGCTCGTCGCCGCGCAGGGCGACCACGAAGCAGAGCCGCTCGCGGAAGCGCTCGCGGAGGAGCTCGAAGAGCCCCTCGTTCAGATAGAGCCGGCCCCAGGGATTGTGGTCGATCGTTGTGCGGTAGAAGCGGTACATCGCGGGGAACCACGCGTCGGGGATGTCGTCGCCGACCCGCACCTCGATGCGCACCCCGGCGTCGGCGATGCTGCGCAGCTCGCGCTTCACCTGGTTGCGTCGCTTGCTGCGCAGCTCTCCCAGATAGTCGTCGAAGCCGCGGTAGCCGCGGTTCACCCAGTGGTACTGGAGGCCGAGACGCGCCAGCCACCCGTCGCTTCGGAGCTCCTCGTACTCGTCCTCGCGGCAGAAGTTGATGTGGACCCCGGAGAGCTGGTTGCCTTTGCACAGCTCCCGGAGAAAGCGCCCGGCGCCGCGGATCCAGGGTTCGCGGGCGACGCTCGGCGCCGTGAGCAGCCGGGCCCCGCCGACCGGGGTAAAGGGCACGGCCACCAAGAGCTTGGGGTAGTAATCCATGCCCGCGCGTTGGGCGGCGTCGGCCCAGGCGAAGTCGAACACGAACTCGCCCTCGCTGTGTCCCTTCACATAGATCGGCGCCGCCACTACGAGCTCGCCCTGCTCGTCGTAGCCGAGCAGGGGGCGGGCCAGCCAGCCGCGCTCGGCGCCGAGGGTGCCCGCCTCTTCGAGCGAGGCGAGCCACGCCCACTCGAGAAAGGGGGAGTCGTCGCCGACGAGCGCGTTCCAGCGCTCGGGAGCAACGGAGGCCACCCCTTCGGCGAGCTCGAATCGCATGGCGGCGCGAGTGTACGGCAAAAGTTGTGTCTCGAAGAATGTTGGCCGCGGGCGACAAGCGGGGGGAGCAGAGGCGTTTATCTTTGGTTCTGCATCCCTAGGCCGCGTAGCGGCGCGGGGGTGAAGGCGGATGCAGCAGCGCCCGGGTGGGCACCGCTCGGTTAAACACGCGCTGCGCCTCGGGCGAGAGTTCGATCCGGCTCGGAAAGAGCCGTGTCAGGAGCACGTCGGCGCTCGAGAGCTTTCCTTGCGTCAGCCCAAGCACTTGGGCCGGTGTCGCATCGCGCCGCTTCTCGCTCCGCGACTTACAGAAGTTGAGCCACACTGCGAAGACGGCGAAGCGTTCGAGCACCGCCCCAAAGCGCTTCGAGAAGGCGATCGTCTCCCGCTTGTGGTTCGCTCCCCCGTGCCGCGCGAGGAGATCCAGGCGGTTCACCGGGAAGAGCGGGTTGCGAGCCGTCCGCGCGGCTTTGGAGGAGGTCCGCTCGTGGTGGACGGAGACGCCTTGCAGCCGTCGGAAGGCGCGCGGATAGGCCCCGTGCTCGTCGGAGCGAATGCGGAGCGTCGACCCCTCCGGTGCCAGGGGTTCGAGGAGGGCCTCCACGCTTCGTTCGATGGCGTCTTTCGCTGGGCGCCCCTGCTCGCCCTCGAGCACCGCCCGTCGCGCCTTCTGTGCCAGGGACATTCGGCCTTTGCGCCGCAACTCCGCGCCCGTAAAGGCATAGAGGAACTGGCTCTCGGCCCCCACCGCCACGTTCACGTGGAGCGGGTGGTACTGGCTGTAGGCAAAGGACTCGAAGCCGTCGATGACGAGGGGCTCGGCGGGAGGCGGGGGCGGGGCGTGCTGGGCGAGAAAGAGAAGGGCGTGGCGGCCGGCCCGCTCGGCGTGGGTCTGGAGGGTCGACGGGGCCGCCTCGAGCCGGCGGCCCAGCTGGCGGAGCCCGGTACAGCCATCGGCCAACGCGTCGAAGGTGGGCCGCAATAGCTCGGGGCGCTTCATCCAGTAGGTGGCGGAGAAGGTCTGTGAACTAAAGGTCCGCCGGCAATGAGAACAGCGGTACCGGGGGACGCGGCGAGGCGCGCGTTGGCGCTGGAACGAGCCCCAACGCACGGGGCGCCAACCTCGCGGAT
>CAJHXS010000282.1_pt1 | contig 21414 bp, 15 predicted proteins | sample 9198591 | NCBI WGS metagenome assembly CAJHXS01 (sample SAMEA7708347, study PRJEB35096) | sediment metagenome | biome: marine neritic benthic zone biome [ENVO:01000025]; feature: sediment [ENVO:00002007]; material: shallow marine sediment [ENVO:03000034] sea grass bed [ENVO_01000059] ... | reverse complement strand
CGGCCTTCGAGGCGACCCTAGACACCCTGCGGGCCGAGCTCGCCGCGCTCGACCGCGAGTGGATGCGGGCGGCGTCGGACCTCGCGGACGTCGGGGTGTTCTTCTCCCATCCCGTGTATGCCTATTTCGAAGCCCGCTACGGGCTGCCGGGGGCGAGCGTCGTCTGGGAGCCCGACGAAATGGCGTCCGAGGCCGAGTGGCGGGCCCTCGAGGAGCGGCTCCAGGGCCACGCGCTGTCGCTGATGTTCTGGGAGGCTTCGCCGCTCCCGGAGGCCGAGCGCCGGCTCGCGGCGCTCGGGGTGGAGAGCCGTGTCTTCGCGCCCGCGGCGGCGCGGCCGCCGGACGGGGAGGGCGATTGGCTCGCGACGATGCGCGCCAACAGCGCGGCGCTGCGCCCCGTCGGCGATCCCCCGGAGGCGCCCTAGAACGCCAGGCGGTCGTCCCAGGGCAGCCGCTTGAACGTGATGCCCATCTGGAAGAAGAAGATCTCGTTGTTGGTGTAGTCGCCCTTGAGCGCGGCGTTGTCGACCGCCGCGTCGCCGAGGTCGGTGTACTCGAACGAGAAGTTCCACAGGGTTCACCACGGGGGTCACGCACAAAAACGCTCGGGGCCATCCTTCGTGTCGCGGTGCTCGCGACAACTGACCGGTGTGTGGGTGTTGGCGACGGCTGTCCGGCCGGACGTACCCTATACCTGGATGGTGACGTGAAGGGTGGGGTCGCGAGGAGGGCGGGATGGGCGAGGAACAGCGATTCGTGGAACTGGCGGCGACACACGCTGACGACTTCCAGACCCGGGTCACCCAGCACGACCGCGACAACAGCTTCCCCCACGAGAACGTGAAGGCGATGCAGGAATCGGGGTACACCCACCTTTCGGCTCCCGCGGAATTCGGCGGTGGCGGTGCCAGCGTCGTCGAGCTGTCTCTGGCCCAGGAGCGGCTCGCCTACGGCGACGCTCCGACCGCGGTCGCCGTCAACATGCACCTGCTCTCGGTCGGCGCCTTCGGCGATTTTTGCCGTCTCGGGAACGAGCCGATGGCGCCCTTTCTCGAGACCGTGGTGCGCGACCGGCTGATGTTCGCGGCCGGCGCCAACGACCCCAAGATGGCGAGCGCGGTGGGGCTCGGCGGGCTGATCGACACGACCCGCCGCGCCGAGAAGGTCGAGGGCGGCTACCGCGTCCACGGCCGCGCGGGCTTCGGCACGATGTCGGCCTGCGCCGACTATCTGATCCAGACCGCCCACTACGACGATCCCGAGCAGGGGCCCCGGTGTCTCGCGTTCTGGGTGCCCAAGACGACCGCCGGGATCTCCCTGAAGAGCAACTGGGACACGATGAGCATCCGGTCCTCGCAGAGCAACGACACCGTCTGGGAAAACGTCTTCGTGCCCGAGGAGCAGACCCTCGACCGCCCGGCCCGGGCGATGGAGCCCTTCATCAACCTGCTCCTCGCCTGGGGAATTCCCTCTCTCGACATCTGCTACCTGGGGCTCGCCCAGGCCGCCCGGGACTACGCGATCGAGGCGGTCTCCGGGCGTTCCCAGGAGCCCTACGGCGTGCCGCAGAGCCACTACCCCGGCAACCAGTTCCTCGCCGCCGACATCGAGGTCGCGATCGGGGCGGCGCGGGCCCTGGTGCTCCAGACGGCGCGCGCCCTCGACACCCCCGAGATCCGCGCCGACCCGCCGCTGCGCGACCTGATCGTCTGTCACCAGTTCGTGATGGAGACGGCCTACAGTGCGGTGGAGAAGGCGATGCGGCTCGTGGGCGGCGCGGCGCTCTTCCGCAAGAGCCCCCTCGAGCAGATGTTCCGCGACGCCCGGGCCGCGTTGCTGCACCAGCCCTTCGCCGGAGACGACGGCCGCGCCTGGCTCGGCAAGATGGTGCTCGGCCTCGACCCGCAGCAGACGCCGAGCGGGCTCTAGCCGGCCGGCGGCGCCGGGCGGACGCGCGTCCTCCGGCTCAGGGGGTCGTGCCGTGGGGCAGGGCGTTGGTCATCATGCCGGTGAGCAGCCACTCGCCGTCGACCTTGGCCCAGGTCTGCATCGAGTTCAGAAACATCGACTCCTGGCCGCCGTCGATCGGCTTCCAGACGTAGGCGATGTTCTGCACGAGCACCGCGCTGTCGCCTGTGACCCGCGTCGTGCGCGGGCCGGTCTCGATGACGGCCCACTGCTCCGTGAAGCCGAAGATGCCGGTCATGAACTGTTTGAAGGCGGGTTTCCCCACGTTGGCGAGCGGAACGGGCTCGTAGTGTACGAGCACGTCGTCGGCGACAAAGAGCATCGCGGCCTCGACGCTGTGCTCATTCAGCGCGGCGCTAAAGCGGTCGGCGGTGGCGTTCACGTCCTCGACGTCACCGGCGTGGGCGGCGGAGGCCGCGAAGGTCAAGAGCAGAGCGAGAGCGATCGGGAGACGCATCGGATCCTCCTGGGTGGGCTGCCGAGAGGATACCGGTGCGGCGGCGCGGGCGGGCGCGCCCGTCTACATCTGGGGAAACACCTTGCCCACAGCTTCGGGCGGATCCCACCCGGCGAGCTCGAGCCCCTCGACCAACCGGATCGCGAGGTCGGGGTCGGCGACGGCGTAGTAGTGCGCGATCGCCGCGGGCGAGAGCTCAGGGCGTAGCCGGAGGAGTTCGACCAGGGCGTCGCGCGCCTCGTCGAGACGCCCGAGGAGGGCGAGACTCGCCGCCGCGACCTGGGAGGCGTTGGCGTTGGGCCGACGCGCGAGGCTCGCCTCCGCCCAGCGCAACGCCTCCTCGTAGCGCTCGGTGGCGAAATGGGCCGACGCCAGGTTGAAGAGAAAGGTCGCCGAGCGCGGGTCGCGGGGGCTCAGGGCGAGGGCGCGGGTCAGATGTTCGACGGCGCGATCGAGCTCGCCCACGTGGCCCAGGTGCGCGCCCAGACAATTGTTCGCCATGGCGTCGCTCGGGTTGAGCTCGACCCCCCGGGCGAAGGCGCCGATCATCCGGCTCGTCTTGCCCGACATGGCGTAGGCGTGGCCCAGCGCGTGGTGCGCCGCGGGCTCCCCGCTCCCGAGGGCGACGGCTCGTTCTGCCGAGGCGATCAGGCCATCGAGCGAGCGACCCGGCGACGCCGACCACAGGTGGGCGCGGTCTTTATAGTGGGTGAGGGCGAGGCCGGCGTGGGGGGGTGCCCAGAGGGGCTCCTGTTCGATCGCCCGTTCGAAGAAGCGACGCGCTTCGGCGTTGTCCTCGGGGGTCTCGCGGTAGTAGAGCCACCAGCCGCGTTGGGTGTTGCGCCACGCGTCGAGACTCTCCGGGTCCTCCTGCAACGCCTGGCGGGCTTCAAACTCGTCGAGGCTCGACACCAGGGCCGCCGCGACCGAGCGGCTCATGGCTTCCTGGAGCGAGAGCAGCGACTCGTAGGGCTCGTCGTAGTGCTCTGCCCATACGTGGTGGCCGGTCTCCGCGTCGATCAGCTGCACCGTGATTCGCACCTGGTCGTCGACCCGACGGACGCTCCCCTCCACGACATAGCGCGCGCCGAGCTCCTCGCCGACGCCGGCGACGTCGAGGGGCACGCCCGGCGTGCGGGACGCGACCTCGAACACCGAGTTGCGCGCGATCACCGGGAAGCGCCCCCAACGCGCGAGACGTGTCGTCAGGTCTTCGACCAGACCGGCGGCGAAGAGTTCGGGGTCGGTGCCGTCGCTCAGGTTGTCGAAGGGCAAGACGGCGATCGCCGGTGCGGTGAAGCCGGGGATCGCTCCGGATCCTGGGGCGCGGCTCGATTGGAGCCGGGCGAGGCCGAGGGCGGCGATCCCCGCGGCCACCGCCACCCCGACGAGCAGCGTCCGCCGGGCGGGGCGCCAGCGACGGGGAGCGGGGGGCAGCGCGTCGCCCGCGACCGCGAAGAGCGGGACGGGGCGGTCGACGTTCTTGAGGGCCGGGGTGCCGAGCGGAGTGAGCTCGACGTTGGGCTGGTTGCGCAGCGCGTGCTCGACCTCGTCCGAGACACACACGCCCCCCTCCGGCGCGAAGGGGCGCACCCGCGCCGCGAGATTCACCCCGTCGCCGTAGACACGCCCGCCTTCGAAGAGGACGTCTCCGACGTGGATCCCGATGCGCAGCGCCGCGTCGTCTCCGATTCCCTCCGCCTGCACCGCGAGGGCACAGTTCACCGCGTCGACCGCGCTCGCGAACGAGAGGACGAGCTCGTCGCCGTTCTCGTCGACGACCTCGCCGCCGTAGGCGCGGGCGCGCGCCCCGAGCAGCGCCCGGTGACGCTCGCGCGCCGCGAGGGCGCGCGTCTCGCTCTGGGCCATCAGCGCCGTGTAGCCCACGATGTCGCTGAACATGATCGCCGCGAGCCTTCGCACGCCGTACAGAATAGGTTGTGTCTCGAAGAATGTGGTTGGCCCGAGGGTTGCGTTGCTTCCAGCCATGCCGCGTCGCTGGGATGCCTTCCGTCCGCCCTTCTGTCCCAACTCCCATTGTGATTTCCACCGCACTCCGCGGGGTTGGCGCCCCCTACGCTGGGGCTCGTTCCGGCGCGAACGCGCGCCACGCCGCGTACCGCGGTACCGCTGTCCTCATTGCCGGCGGACCTTCAGTTCACAGACCTTCTCTGCCACCTATTGGATGAAGCGCCCCGAGCTCCTGCGTCCCACCTTCGACGCGCTGGCCGACGGCTGCACCGGGCTCCGCCAGCTAGGCCGGCGGCTCCAGGCCGCGCCTTCGACGCTGCAGACCCACGCGGAGCGCGCCGGCCGCCACGCGCTTCTCTTTCTGGCCCGGCACGCCCCGGACGCGCCGCCCGAGGAACCCCTCGTCCTAGACGGCTTCGAATCCTTCGCCTACAGCCAGTACCACCCGCTCCATGTGAACGTGGCGGTCGGCGCCGAGAGTCAGTTCCTCTACGCCTTTACGGGCGCGGAGTTGCGGCGCAAAGGCCGGATGACCGCGGCGCAGAAGGCCCGCCGAGCCATGCTCGAGAGGGTGCAGGGGCGCCCCCCGCCGGACGCCATTGAACGCAGTGTGGAAGCGCTCCTCCACCCCCTCGCACCAGAGGGGTCGGCGCTCCGCATTCGCTCCGACGAGCACCAGGCCTATCCCCGGGCCTTCCGGCGGCTTCGAGGCGTCGTCGTCCAGCACGAACGGACGTCCTCCAGAGCTGCGCGGACGGCCCGCAATCCCCTGTTCCCGGTGAACCGCTTGGATCTCCTGGCCCGGCATGGTGGCGCCAACCACAAGCGGGAGACGATCGCGTTCTCGAAGCGCTTTGGGGCGGTCCTCGAACGGTTCGCCGTCTTCGCGGTATGGCTCAACTTCTGTAAGTCACGGAGCGAGAAACGGCGCGACGCGACATCGGCTCAGGTGCTTGGGCTTGTCAGGCAAAAGCTCTCGAGTGCCGACGTGCTGCGGACGCGCCTGTTTCCGAGCCGGATTTCGCTGGCGCCGGAGGCACAGCGCGCCTACGAGCGGGCGGTACCCACCCGGGCGTTGTCGCATCGGCCCCCGCGCCAGCGCCGCTACGCGGCCTAGGAACGCAGAATCAACGACAAGGACCTCCCCTCACGTCCTTTGTCACCCGCGCCCAACATTCTTCGAGACACAACCGACAGAATAGGGGTTGCCCGGTGAATGGCCGCGCCACTAGCGCCCAGGCCGCGCGGGGTGTCTACCCGCCGCGCTGCGGTCGGCGGGCTAGCCGCGCGGCGTCCCGACTTCGTCGCGGGGCGGACAGGTCGACCAGGCCACGTCGTCGCGGGCCTCGGGGCCACCGCGCGCCACACGCACCATCTCCCGACAGCGGAAGAGGCGCACGCGCACCAGGGCGGCGAAGGCGAGGGCGCGCTCGCGGAGCCCGGAGATCCGGTCGGAGCGCGCGATTCGCACGAGACTCACCGGTGGAGAGAGGGCCACGGCGACGCTGCGGAGATACCAGAGGAGGACGGAGCGCCCTCGCCGCTCCCAGTCGCGGAAGTCGTGGCGGACGTGGCGGCTCCATTTGCCGAGCAGGTCGTCGAAGCCCGGTCGGGCCGCGTGATAGATGAGCACTTCGGGTCGGTAGACGAGATTCAACCCGAGCGTCGTCGCGCGGTGACCCCATTCGCGGTCTTCGGCGACGTCGATCCCGCGGAAGGGTCCGACGGCGTCGAAATCGCGTTTCGAGACCGCGAGGTTGCCCGTCCCGGAGAAGTGCTGCTGCTCGATGTATTCGCGCTGGCGGTAGGCGAAGACGCTCTCGTAGGCCTCGAGCATCGTGAGGTGCTGCGGGTCGGACACGGCCACCCGGACGTCGCCGCCGAGGACGCTGCCATCGGGTCCGGCGTCGAAATGTGTGGCGATCGCCTCCAGCCACCCCGGGTCGGCGCTGCAGTCGGCGTCGATGAACGCCAGCACCTCACCCGCGGCCACCGCAGCGCCGCGGTTGCGGGCCGGACCCGGGCCCGGGGTCGTTTCGACCTCGAGCCGCGCACCGGGGGTCGCCTCCACCACGTCGCGGGGCGACGCCGCCGAGCCGTTGTCGACGACGATGATCTCGAAGCGCTCCGCCGGGTAGCGCTGCGCCAGGAGGGAATCCAGACACCGCACCAGGGCCGCGGGCTGGTCGAGGTGCGGGACGATGACGCTGATGTGGGGAGCCGTCTCGGTCATCTTCGGCGCCGCTCCCCGTACTGATTCGCGGGTGCGCTGTCGCGCGCGTTCCGGCCCTTCACGTCGTGGCTCCCGCCTGGGTGCGCTGCGCGGCGGGGCGTCCGATGACACTCTCATACGCCTCGAGCAGCTTCGCTTGTTCGGTCTCCCAGCGAAAGACCTCGGCGGCGCGCTCGCGGCCGAAGGCGCCCATTGCCGCGCGGGCGTCGGGGTCATTCACCAGGCTGAGGAGCGCTCGGCCGAGATCCTCGCCGCTGTGGCCGTCGGCGTGGAGGGCGGCCTTCTCGGCGGCGATCCGGCTCTCGCGGAGATCGAACTGCGCGAAGGGAATGCCGAGGGCCATGTATTCGAAGACCTTGTTCATCGAGATCTTGTCGTTGTACGGATTGTAGGGGTCGGGGATCGCGCCGACGTCCACGGCGCTCAGGTGGGCCAGCAGCTCGTCGCCCTGGAGGTAGCCGCAGAAGCGCACCTGGGCCGAGAGGTCGAGCTCGCGGGTCTGCGCGCGCAGCGACTCGAGGGCCGGGCCGTCTCCGATGATGACGCACCCCACGTCGCGCCGTCCGCGCTCGTGCACGATGTACGACATCGCGTCGAGGAGTAGGTCGACGCCGTCCTGCTGCGCCATGATCCCCACGTAGCCGATCAGGTGCTCGAAGCCGTCCCGGAGCCCCGGGGCGGGCTCGACCCGGCGAAAGCGTTCGAGGTCGGGGTAGCTCTTCACCACCCAGACCCGGTCGCGGGGCATCCCCCCGCGGCGCACCGCGATCTCCCGGAAGGTGTCGTTGGTGGCGAGGCTGGCGTCGGCCGTCGCGAAGGTGACCCGCTCGAGCCACAGCAAGAGCCGGTGAAAGACGCCCCGCCGCCCGAACTTCGCCTCGTAGAGCTCGGGGTTGATGTCGTGGTGGTCGAAGACGAATTTTTTGCCCAGCAGGAGCTTGTAGACGAGCGCCACCAGAAAGATCAGGTCCGGCGGATTGCAGGCGTGGATCGCGTCGAAGCCGTGGCGACGCAGAACGCGCCACGAGAGCAGGAACTCCCAGAAGAGCGCCACCGTGTACTCGAGGGCGTAGCCGAGGGGGCCGTCGCCTTCGGCGGGGAGGGGGTGGCGGTAGACGTGGATGCCCTCGAGCTCTTCGTAGCGGGCGGTGTGCCCCTTGCCCTGCGGGCAGATCACCGAGACCCGGTAGCCCGCCTCGCGCAGCGCTGTCGCTTCCTGCCACACCCGCCGGTCGAAGGGGACCGGGAGGTTCTCGACGATCAGCAGGATCCCCTTGTCTTGTCCGCTCCGGCCGGCACCGGTCACGAGATGCGGCGCTCCGAGCCCCTCCGCCGCGGCGACGCGAGCGACCGCGGAGGGCTCGGATTCGGTGAGATGCGCAGATCCTGCCACGAGCTGTTCCCCTGCCTATCGCGCGCGTTGGTATCGCCCGCAGGTGAGTGCCCTGGGACGCGGGGAAGGGTCATCGGCGGCGGCACCCGCGGTGGCACCAGCGGTCGCGAGATTTCTCTTGCGGATCGGGTCGCTCTAGGATTTCTTTCACTCGAGTTGCCGGTCTCGGATCGCCAGAATATCGCACGCGGGGGGGAGACCGGGTCTCGTCGCCCGGCGCCCGGGGTTACCCGACGGGTGCTGCTCTTCGACGTCGACGGGACGCTCCTCACGAGCGGTGGCGCCGGCGCCCGGGCGCTTCGACGCGCCGTCGCGCGCGTGTTCGCGCGGGACGAGGTCGAGGTCGACTTCTCGTTCGCCGGCATGACGGATCCGGCGATCTTCCGACGGATCCTCGGGGGTCTCGGTCTCGAGAGTTCCGAGACCGAGATTGCGAGCATCCTCGCGGTCTACCCCGACATCCTCCGGGAAGAGGTCGCCGATGCGTCGGGCTACCGCGTGCACGCCGGAGTCGTGGAGGTCCTCGAGCGGGTGGCGGGCGTGACGGGGGTCGCCGTCGGGCTCGGCACCGGCAACATCGAGGTGGGTGCGCGCATCAAGCTCGAGCCTCTCGGCCTGAACCCCTACTTCTCGTTCGGGGGCTACGGCAGCGACGCGGAGTCGCGTCCGGAGCTTCTCCACGCGGGCGCGCGCCGCGGGGCCGCACAGCTCGGACACGCCCTCGAGGGCTGTCGGGTCGTCGTGATCGGCGACACCCCGCGCGACGTGGCGGCCGCCCACGCGATCGGCGCGCCGTGCCTGGCCGTGGCCACGGGTGGGGCCACCGCCGAGGCGCTCCGCGACGCCGGGGCCGACCACCTGGTCTCCGACCTGCGCGCGCCGGGTGCCGTCGAGTTCCTGTTGGACGCCTAGCCGCCCCGCGGCGTCGAGGCGGGGGGCCGGGGCTACTGCGGGTCGATCAGATACTCGTCGCCCTCGCGCATATGGCCCTCGAGCCAGGTCGCCGCGTCGGCGCGGTCGGGCTGCACCACCGGCACCGCGCCGCGCTCGGCCCGCATCTTGGCGCGGAGCGCCTCGGTGGCGCCTCCGAGGACCTCGTAGCGTTCGGCGTCGACGACCACGCCGTAGACCGTCTCCGCCGTCTCCTGCGAGATGATCTCGTCGCGGACATGCTCGGCCACCTTCTGGGCGGAGCGTTCGAGGGGGTCGCCGAAGCCACCGCCTCCTGAGGAGAAGCCGACCCAGGTCTGGCCGTCTTCGATCTTGAGGTAGCCCTTGCTCGAGATGTAGGTGCGGTGGCCCGTGTCGAGATCTTCGCGGTAGTTGCCGCCCCCGATCCCCGGCGTCCCGCCGAAGAGGCCAAAGGGTGGGTTCGAGGCGCCGTCGCCGGTGGCGTGGCAGTCCATCGGGCCGCCGTAGGGGCGCACCACGATGTTGATCCCCGCGCCGCCCATCGTTTCGCCGTGTCCCATCGAGTCGGTCTCGATCTCGTGGCGATCGATCATGAAGGGGTAGAGCAGCTCGCACATCTCGGTGGAGAGGATCTTGAGCCCGCCGAGCCCCGACGACGTCATGATGAGCGGCCAGCCGTCGGCGTTCTTCGAGGCGCCGCCGGCGGAGCCTCCGTTGAAGAACATCGCCGCCCACTCGGCCGGCTCCTCGCCGCGGCGGTCGACCCCGCTGATCGAGGGCACACAGTGGAAGCCCCCGTAGCCGGCCGAGGTGCGGTCGGGCACGGCCTGGGCCAACGCCTTCCACACCGATTCCTGCTCCTGCCCGGCGGGGCAGAGGGTGGCCATCGCGGTCGCCGCCGGGTACTTGGCCTTCACGATCGAGCCCTCGGGCGCGTCGGTCGTGATGTGGCGCAGACAGCCGTCGTTGTGAGGGATGTCGGGGTCGATGGCGCAGAGCAGCGGGATCCCCGCCGAGGCCTCCATCACACCCTGGGTGCCGTTGGTGCCGCCGTCGCCCTGGGGCGAGCTCCCGGCGAAGTCGACGTGGACGTGGTCGCCCCGGATCGTCACCTCGGCGCGCACCTTCAGGTTGGTGTTGCCGCTGCCGTCGGTGTCGATCCACGACTCGCCGACGTAGCTGCCGTCGGGCATCGCCTCGATCTGATCGCTGGTGCGGCGGTCGGCGTAGTCGAGGATGGCCTCGACGTAGCGCTCGAGGTCGTCGGCGCCGTACTCCTCGACCAGCTCCACCATGCGCTGGCGCCCGTTCCAGATCGAGCCCAGCTGCGCCATCAGGTCGCCGTAGAGCATGTCCTTGTAGCGGACGTTGGCGAGGTACATATTGATCACGTCTTTGCGCGGTTCACCCTTCTCATAGAACTTGATGGGCGGGAGCTGAAGCGCCTCTTGCCACACATCTTTCGCGCTGGGCGCCACGCTCGTCGCCTCGTAGGCGCCGCAGTCGAGCTGGTGACCCTTGGTGACGGCCCAGAAGAGGTGCTTCCCTTCGTGAAAGACGGGGCACGCCGTCACGAAGTCGCCGACGTGGGTGTTTCCGCTGTAGGGGTCGTTCGAGACGATGACGTCGCCGTCGTAGACCTCGCCCTCGAAGGCCTCCACCATCGAGCCGAGGATCACGTGGAGCGAGTTGGTGTGGATCGGCAGGGCGTCCATCATCGCCACCTGGCGCGCCTTGGCGTCGTAGATCGCGCACGAGAAGTCGCGGGCCAGGGCCAGGATCGAGGTCCACGAGGTGTACTCGAGGGTGAGGGTCATCTCGCGGGCGATCGTGTTGAAGCGGTTCAGGATCACCGAAAAGGTGATCGGGTCGATGTCCTTGTCCGTCGCCGCAGCGAGCGCCCGATCCGCGCTCTCGAGATTCTCGATGCTCATGCGGTCCCCCTCGTTCACTCTCCGGGTAGTTTACCGAGGTTCACACCGGTTCAAAATCAACGGATCGGAGATGGCCAGAGAATCCAACGCGACTCGCTGGAGACCCCGATTCTCACGTCAAGCGTCGGGCGCGAACGGACGAAAAGACCCCTAGGGCAGCGCCGTCAATGGTGCTCTACGCCATGGACTTTCGGTCTTTGGTGAGATGGCTTGCGGAGCAGGCCGGGCGCCGGCCCACCAAGGTGGCATGAATGAAGTTGGCTTTGCGGGTGGCAGCGGGGATCCTGTTGGCGGTCGGTGCGCTGTACTCGGTGAATCGGCTGCTCCCGAACCCCAGCTTCGGCAGCGTCGAGCTCTACGCGCAACGGCATCGGCAACTTGCACTCGCCGAAAACGCCAAGCGGGAGGAGACGGAGCGAGCGATCGTGACCGGCTGCCGCGAGCGGCACCCCGATGAACAGGGCCGCGACGCTTTCTTCGCGTGCCTAGATGACGCGGGTGTGACCATGACGGACCGCGCAATGGACGAGTCGCCGGTCGCGATCGAGAAGCCAGACGCCTAGAGCTCGAGCACAAAATCTCCGAATTCGTTCACTTCGAGCTTTTGCCCTGGGAACACCACGACCGTGGTGGTCGCTTGCTCGACCACGGCCGGCCCGACGACCGTCATCCCGTACTGCAGCGCGTCGCCGTCGTAGATGTCGGTCTTGCGGTACGAGTTGATCTCGCCGAAGTAGACGTCGCGGCTGCCCTTGCGCGCGGCGGCCTCCGAGGCGGTCGTCTTCCGGAGCGTCGGGATCTTCGGGTGCTCGACCTTGCGGTGCGCCACCACACGCCAGTGAAACAGGTCGACTGAGCTCTCGCGCACGCTGTAGCTGAACATGCGCTCGTGAAGGTCGTGGAAGGCCGCCTCCATCTTTTGGACGTCCGATTCGGTGAGCGCGCCGTCCGCCTCGATCGGAATGGTGAGCTCGTGGATCTGGGCCGGGTACTTGGCGTCGGCGTAGCGCGAGAGCGTCACCGAGCCCTCCGGGAAACCCTCCTCGACCATCTCGGCCATCGCCTTCCGCTCGAGCTCGGCGATCACACGATTCGCCGCCTCCAGGTCAAAGCGGTCGGTGTTGATGGCATAGGCCTGCATGTGATCGTGGCGCACGTCGCTCACGATCATCCCAAAGGAGCAAAAAACGCCGCCATAGCGCGGGACGATGGCGCGTTTCATCCCGAGGGCACGTCCGAGCATGCCGGCGTGGATCGCCCCGGCGCCCCCGCCGACGACGAGGGCGAAGTTGCGCGGGTCGATCCCGCGCTCAATCGACACCACCCGGATCGCGTCCACCATGTTGTGGTTGATGATGCGGAAGATGCCGTGGGCGGCTTCGGGGACCGAGAGCTCCAGCGGGTCGGCGGCGTGCTCTTTGATGACGGCGTGCGAGAGCTCGGGCTTGATGGCGCGGCGGCCGCCGAGGAAATAGTCGGGGTTGATGTAGCCGAGAACGACGTTGGCGTCGGTGCAGGTGGGCTGCGCGCCGCCCTGGTCGTAGCAGGCAGGGCCCGGCTCGGAGCCGGCGCTCTGCGGCCCCACCTGGAGCGCGCCGCCCTTGTCGATCCAGGCGATGCTCCCCCCGCCCGCCCCCACGGAGTGCACGTCGACCGCGGCCACGCCAACCGGCATCTCGTGCACACGGAGTTCACGGGTGAGCTGTGGGGTGCCGTCGTGCACCATCGACACGTCAAAGCTCGTCCCGCCCATGTCGACGGTGATGACATCGGAGACGCCGATGCGCTGCGAGCAGTAGAGCCCGGCCTTGGGCGCCGCCGCAGGTCCGGAGGCGAGCGAGTAGATCGGGCGGTGCAGCACCTTAGGCACGGTCGAAGTGCCGCCGTTCAGCTGCATGATGAGCAGCGGGTGCTGAAATCCGTTGCTCTGCAGAAAGCGCTCGAGCTCCACCATGTAGCGCGAGATGCCGGGCAGGACGTAAGAGGAGAGCACGGTGCAGGTGGTGCGCTCCCACTCGCGGATCATCGGGAGGACGTCGGAGCTCAGCACCACCGGAACGCCCGGGAGCTCGGCCTCGAGGATCTCTTTTACGCGCTGCTCGTGGGCCGGGTTCATGATCGACCAGAGCAGTGCGACCGCGACCGACTCGACCTCTTCTTTGGCGAGCTTCTGCGCCGCGGCACGCACCGAGCCGTCGTCGAGCGGGAGTGTCACCTCGCCCGTGTAGTTGATGCGCTCGGTCACCGGAATGCGCAGGTAGCGCGGAATGAAATCTTCCGGCGGTTGCATCTGGATGTTGTAGCGGTCGGGCTTGAAGCCATCGCGGAAGTGCAGGATGTCGCGGAAGCCCTCGGTGCAGAGCAGCGCCGTCTTGGGCCCGTTGCGTTGGATCACCGTGTTGGTGGCGATCGTCGAGCCGTGGACAAAGAGGTCGATCTTGCCGAGAAAGGCATCGAGCTCCATTCCCGTTGCGGCGGCGAGGCTGTGAATGCCCTTTTGCACCGCCTCGGCCGGGTCGCGCGGGGTGGTCGACTCTTTCCAGAGCGTGATGTCGCCCTTCCCGTCGAGGAGAGAGAAGTCGGTGAAGGTGCCGCCGATGTCGACGCCCAGGATGTACTGCATGTCGTTGCTCTCGCTTCGCCCGCGCCGGAAACGGGCCAAAAATCGGGGGGTTGACGCCGGCCCATGGTATCATGGCCGCTGCGGCCCACCGTCCTCGCTGCGCGATCAGATGCGAATGCGGCGGTTCTTGGGGTCGTACATCGGGGTGAGAGAGGCCTTGGCGGGATAGCGGCGGTTCTCCACCTCGATCTCGAAGCGTCCGCTCTCGACAAAGGCGCGGTCGACGCCGGGCGTGTCGTTCTCGGCGCGCACATAGCCCAACGCCATCGCGCCGCCCAGGGTGTGGCCGTAGGCCGCGGAGGTGGTGGACCCCACCAGGACGCCATCGCGGAGGATCGGCTCGTTGTGGTAGAGCTGGGGCTCGGGGTCGTCCAGCAGGAACTGCACGAGACGGCGCTCGCAGCGACCGGAGGCGCGGCGCTTCAGTAGCGCCTCGCGGCCGAGAAAGCCTCCCGCTTTGTCCCAGGCGCAGGTGAAGGCCAGGCCCGCCTCGAGCGGCGTGTCCTCGGGGCCGATGTCGTGGGCCCACTCGCGGTAGCCCTTCTCGATACGCAGCGTGTTGAGGGCGTGGTACCCGCAGTGACGCAGCCCGACGCCCGCCCCTTCCGCCACCAACGCGTCGTACACCGGGAGCGCAAACTCGGTGGGGATATAGAGCTCAAAGCCGAGCTCGCCGCTGTACGAGATCCGCACCGCCCGCAGCCGCTGATAGCCAACCTCGAGCTCACGCCAGGTGCCAAAGGGGAAGGCCTCTTGCGAAATGTCGTCGCGCGTGAGCTTCGCGAGTAGTTCGCGCGAGCGCGGGCCCTGCAGGTTGAGCATGACGTACGCGCCGGTCACATCGCTCACGACGCAGTGGGCGTCCGCCGGGATGTGGCGCCGCATCCACGTCTCGACGTGGGTGTGCGTGAAAGCGGGCGTGATCACCCAGAACGAATCTTCGGCCAGGCGGGAGACCGTGACGTCGGCCTCGATGCCGCCGCGCTCGTTCAAGAACTGGGTATAGACCAGGCCCCCCACCGGCGTGGCGACGTCGGCGGTGGCCATCCGGTTGAGCGTGGTCTCGGCGTCGCGGCCCTGCACGAGCAACTTCGAGAACGAGGTCTGCTCGAAAACGCCCACCCCTTCGCGCACCGCGTGGTGCTCTTCGGCGCTGCGCTGGAACCAGTTCGGGCGACCCCAGCCGTATTCGTATTCGGGGGTCTCGCCCGGCCGCGCGTACCAGTTGGGGCGCTCCCAGCCCGCCGACTCGCCAAAGCAAGCACCGGCGGCGGCCAGGCGGTCGTGCAGGATCGACTTCTTCACGCCGCGCCCGGTCTCCCACTGTCGCGCCGGCCAGTGGTGCTGGTAGGCGATCCCGAGCGACTCGACGATGCGGTCCCGCAAAAAGGCTGCATTGTTGTGAAAGGGGCGCGTCCGTTGCAGGTTCACGTCCCACACATCCATCGGCGGGTGGCCGTCGACGATCCAATTGGCCATCACGAGGCCCACGCCCCCGCCCGAGAGGATGCCCAGTGAGTTGAACCCGGCCGCGACAAAGAAATTCTCGAGGTTCGGCGCCTCCCCCATCAGATAGTTGTGGTCGGGGGTAAACGACTCGGGCCCGCAGAAGAACTGCCGGATGCCGACATCCAAAAGCGCCGGGATCCGCTTCATCGCCTTTTCGATGTGGGGCTCCATGCGGTCCCAGTCCGGCGGGAGCTCATCAAAACAAAAACCCTCGGGAATGCCCTCCATGCCCCAGGGCGCGGCCACGGGCTCAAAGAATCCCAAGAGAATTTTGCTCCCGGGCTCTTCGCGCACGTAGGCCGCCTTTTCCGGGTTGCGGAGAATCGGGAGCTCTTTGCGGACACCCTCGATCGGCTCCGAGATCAGGTAGTAGTGCTCGGCGGCTTGGAGCGGAACATCGACGCCAGCCATCTGCCCGATCTCGCGCGCCCACATACCGCCGCAGTTCACCACGTATTCGGAACGCAGCGGCCCGCGCTCGGTCTGCACGCCGACGGCGCGGCGGTTCTCGATGAGAATCCCCGTGACCGCGGTGTCTTCAAAGAGGAGCGCGCCCTTTTGTGTCGCGCCCTTCATCAGCGCTTGCGTCACATCGGTCGGGTTGGCGCGGCCGTCCTTTGGGAAGTAGAAGGCGGCGTGTACGTCGGAAACGTCGGCCAGCGGCCACATCTCCTGCATCTGCGCCGGCGAGATCTCTTCGTTCTCGACGCCAAACACCCGCGCCAACGCCGTGCCGCGCCGCATCTCGATCGCCTTCTCGGGCGATTCGGCGATCTGGATCGAGCCGCAGCGCATAAAGCCCGTGGCCTGTCCGGTCTCCTCTTCGAGGCGGTCGTAGAGCTCCTGGGTGTATTTGGCGAGCTTGGTCTGACTCTCGGTGTCGCGCAGCGTCGTCAGGAGCCCGGCCGCGTGCCAGGTGGTTCCGCAGGTGAGCTTCTTGCGTTCCAGCACCACGACTTCCTGCACCCCGAGCCGGGTCAGGTGGTAGGCGACGGAGCAGCCGATCACCCCGCCGCCGATGATGACGACGTGAGCGTGCGAAGGAAGCGACGTTCCGGCCATCGGCGGGCTCTAGGGCTGGAAGGGCTCGTAGTAGGACCGCTCGCCCAGCGCGTGCACCGCCTCCCAGTAGTCGGGCGAGGCAGCGATCTCCCCGATCGCCTCCTTGTCGGCGGCGGCGATCTTCTGACGCAGGAAGGTCCAGCTGTCGGGTCGCAGCCGCACCGCCTCGTCGAAGAAGGGCTTCGCCGCGTCCAGATCGAGGTGGCCGGTGTGCCACGCACCGATCTGGAAGTTCGCCGTCGCGAGCGACTCCGCCGCGCTGGGGCCGCCGCTGCGCCGGCGCACCTCGTCCGGGGAGAGCGCAAAGCGACTGTCGGCTCCTTTGGCCACCCAATCGCGCAGCGCGTCGAGATAGCCCGCGCGCGCCGCGCGGCCCTTGGCCGCCACGTCGTCGGGTATCTCGAAGGTCGCGAGATCGATGTCGCGGAGCATGTCATAGGCGCCCGCGTGCTCGGGCGGGCGCACCACCCGTCCCTCCTCATCGATCCACACCGCCGAGGGCACGTTCGTGATGTTGAACAGCCGCGCGACGAGATGATCGGTGTCGAGCAGCGAGGGATAGGTGGGCCGCGCCGCGCCCTCCCAGAGCGCGTCGTCCCATCCCATGAGCTTTCGCACCGGCGGCGGCACATCAGAGGCGTCGGACACCTCGCTAAACGCCTTGGCGGCGTCCGCGCCGGCCGCATCGAGCGCGACCGCCAGCACCGTGAACCCCTGGCCCTTGAGCTCGTCGTGGACCACCTGCCAGACCGGCAGGTCGTGGCGGCAGCCTCACCAGGAAGCCCAGGTCATCAGCAGCACCTTTTTGCCGCGGTACTGGGAAAGGCTGTGCATCCGTCCGGCGAAGTCCGGGAGCGTGAAGTCGGGCGCGAGACCGTCCTCAAAGGGATGACTCGTCGGAGGCCCGAAGGACCAGATATCGCGGGCCGGGTCACGCGCCACGCCCTGGCCGCGGTGTGCCGCGAAGGCGCTCAGGTGGAAGCGCCCGTCCTGCGACCAGGCCGCCCCGGGCGGCACCGGAATGCACTGCGCGCCGCGGCACGCCCCGCGGGCTTCGAGGCGCCATCCCGTGGTGGCCTCGAGGTCTCCCTCGTCGATCCAGAGGGCGTCGTTCTCGACCGAGGCGTTCGCGACCGCACGCTGGTGGTCGTCGAACAAGATCGTCGTAGTCACGGGAGATCCTCCACTGCTCTTCCGCTCGCGCGCGGGTCGCGCTGCGAGGGTAGCCCTGTTTCGACGGCCCCGTGGGCCCGCGAGGGCAGCGTTCGACAGCAACACGACGAGGGATCCACGCCCGAGAACGACCGACTAGAGCCCCGACTTCGAGCGAAGAACCAGATTGTTGCCCGCATCGCGCCCGACGAGCCAACCGGGAGGCACGACGACGGTCGTGTCGGGCTCTTCGACGATCACGGGGCCGGGCCGCTCCGCGGACAGCCCCGCGCGCGTGATGACCGCGGTCTCGACGCGACCGTGGGACTTTCCGAAATACGCCACACGCGAGGCGTCCCGCCCCGCCCCGTCGGACGCCGCGGCGCCGGTGAGATCCGCGAAACGGAACCTCGCGGCCGGCGCAGTGGCCCGCACGCGGAGATTCACCAGCTCGACGCTGTCGTCGCGTTCGTAGCCAAACTCTCGGAGATGCGCGGCCGTGAAGGCCTCGTGCAGGCGTCGGCCGATATCGCTGTCGACGGTTGGCAGTGGGAGCGGGATCTCCGAGACCTGGTAGCCGTAGCGAAGGTCGGCGTGGCGCTCGAAGCGGATCGCCTCGGTGTCCACGCCCTCCCCCACGAGCTCGCGCTGGGCCGTGGTTTCCATTGCGCGCAGCAGCTCGCCGATCCGGGCGGGCCGGACCGATGCGAGGGGCGCCGCGACGCTGCGCACGTAGTCGTGTCGGTAGTCGGCGAGGAGAAGACCCAGCGCGCTGAAGAGCCCCGGGTGCGGCGGCACGCGGATCTCCGAAACACCGAGCACCTCCGCCAGCGAAGCAGCGTGCATCGGACCCGCGCCGCCGAAAGGGACCAGGGTAAACTTGCGGGGGTCGCGGCCGCGTTCGGTCGACACCGCGCGCAGCGCGCGCATCATCGTGGCGTTGGCGACCTGGACGATGCCGAAGGCGGCGTCCATAAGCTCGAGGCCCAGGGGCTCGGCTACGATGCGCTCAATGGACCGCGCCGCGGCGGCGGCATCAAGCGAAAGCGAGTCGCCCGCGATCGCCTCCGGGCTCATGTAGCCCAGCACGACGTTGGCATCGGTCACGGTGGGCTGCTCGCCGCCGCGTCCATAGCACGCCGGGCCCGGCTCGGCCCCGGCGCTCTGGGGGCCGACGCGGAGGGCACCCCCTTCGTCGACCCAGGCCAGGCTTCCGCCCCCGGCGCCCACCTCCACGATGTCGAGCCAGGGCACCCGCAGCGCGTGCCCGCCGCCGCCAAAAAGGCGCGTCGTCATCGTCGCGCCGGCGCCGACCTCGCCGCCCGCGCGTTCGAGCGGAACCCCACCCTCGATCAGGCACGCCTTGGCGGTGGTGCCGCCCATGTCGAAGGACAACACCTCGGGCCAGCCGTTCTCCGCCGCGAGACGGCTCGCCGCGAGCACGCCGGCGGCGGGCCCCGATTCGATCATGTGGGCGGGTCGGCTCCGGGCGACCCGCGACGACATGAGGCCCCCGTTCGACTGCATGATGAGCAGGCGATCGCTGAAGCGCCGCAGCTTGGCCTCGAGCCCGTCGAGGTAGCGCGTCACCACCGGGATCAGCGAAGCGTTGATGACCGTCGTGCTGCTGCGTTCGTACTCGCGGATCTCGGGGTGGATCGCGCTCGAGAGACACACGGTGAGCGTCGGCGCGAGCTCCCGAATCAGCTCCCCGAGCGCTTCCTCGTGGACCGGGTTGAGGTAGGCGTTCAGGAGACACACGGCGACGGCGTCGACCTGCGCGTCGAGCAGGCGGGCGATGGCGGCGGCGGCGCCGGCGCGATCGAGGGGCTGCTCCACGCTGCCGTCGCCCAGCACGCGCTCGTCGACCTCGAGCCGCAGGTGGCGCGGCACCAGCGGCGGCAGGCGGTTCCAGCCGACGTCGTAGATGTTGGGTCGTCGCTGGCCACGCATTTCGAGCTCGTCGCGAAAGCCGCGGGTCGTGAGGAGACCGGTCTTCGCCACCGTCCCCTCGATCACGGCGTTCGAGGCGATTGTCGTCCCGTGCACAAAGCTCGACACGGCGGGCGCATCGTCCACCGTGTCGACTCTCTCGATGCAGGCGGCGATGTCGTCGGCCACCCGGTCGAGTAGGGAGAGCACCTTGGCCGTATAGAGTCGGCCCGCATCATCGAGAATCGTGACGTCGGTGAAGGTGCCCCCGATGTCGAAGCCGACGCGCATGCTAGTCGACGCTCGCAGCCCGGCCGCTGGACGTCTCGCGGCGGGCGCGCAGCGTGCGGGTCGCCGCGGCGTCGACGTCGAGGGTCACGGGGTCGATCACCACCCCGTAGCCGTCCCGTGCCGCGGCGACGCTCACCTTCTCATCGCGCACGTCCGCCGCGACCCGTGCGGGGTCGCGGGCCCAGGGGTCACCGTGGCCGCCCGAACCTGCGACCGCGTGATAGACGACGTCGCCCGGCTGCACCGAGAGATGCATGTGCGCGCGATTCGCGAGCACCTCTTCCTCCCCGTTCCGGCGCAGCACGTTGCGCGCGAGCGCACCGGGGCCCCCACCGTCCATTCCCTCGGAAGGCCGCGAGACCCGGTTGGTGCGTACCATCGCCTCCCCCGGTGCGCGGAACCGCCACTGCTTGTAGATCGAGAGCGAGCCGCGATGGCGGCCCGGTCCCCCGGTGTCGGGTACGTAGCCAAAACCGTCGATCACGACCGGGAATTCGCGCTCGATGATCTCCGCTGGCACGGTCCCGTAGGAGCCAAAGGACATCGGCGCGACCCCATCGATCCCGTCGTCCTGGGGGCGGCCCCCCCAGCCTCCAAAAAAGATGTCGAGCAAGGCGAAGGGTGCGCCGTCGGGCTGCGTACCCGTGAAGTGGAGCACGTCCCCACCCTCCCCCGGGATCGGGGTGCGCTCGGGCTGCGCCTTCGCAAGGGCGCGGTAGAGCATGTCGATCACGCGGAAGAAAAGCGGCGCGCGGCCTCCGACCGCCGCCGGAAACGCCGGGTTCACCAGCGAGCCCGCCGGCGCCCGCACCTCGATCGGCCGCGCGAAACCCACGTTGGTAAGCACCTCGGGCCCGACGATGCTCTTCACGACCGCGTAGACCGAGGCACGGGTGAGGCTCATCGGCAGGTTGATCGCGCCCGGCGCTTGCGGCGCGGTGCCAGCAAAGTCGACCGCCAACGTATCGCCGCGCACCTCGATGGCCACGACGATCGGCGCCGACACCTCGGCGTTCCCAAAGCCGTCGTCTTCGAGGACGTCTTCGTAGCCGTAGCGACCGTCGGGCACGGCGGCGATCGCGCGACGCGTCGCGTGCTCGGCGGTGTCGATCAGGTAGTCGCAGCACTCATCGAGCGTCTCGAGGCCGTATTTCTCGAGCAGGCCGCGCAGCTCCTGCTCGCCGCGCCAGCAGCCGGCGATCTTGGCCTCGAGGTCGCCCACCCACTCGTCGGGGAGGCGCACGTTCGCGAGCACCGTCTGCATGAGGGCTTCGTTGCGTCTGCCGCCCTCGAAGAGCTTCAGCGTCGGAAGCCGCAGACCCTCCTCGTAGGCCGCGGTGCACTGGCTGGAAAATCCCCCCGGAAAGCGCCCGCCGATGTCGGTGTGATGGGAGTACGCCATCGTGTAGCCGACCCGCTGATCGTTCCAAAAGGCCGGTGCCACGAGCATCACGTCGGGCATGTGGGTGATCCCTGCGTAGGGATCGTTGGTGATCAGGATGTCGCCGGGCTGCAGCCCCTCCTCAAACTTGGCGAGGACGTGGCCCATCACCTCCATGAAAAAGCCGAGCTGAAACGGGGCGGCGTAGCCCTGGCCGATCAGCCGGCCGCGCCGATCGCAGAGCGCCGTCGCAAAATCGCCGGTCTTGACCATCGCCGAGCGCCCGGTCTTCCAGACCGCGATCGCCATTTCCTCGGTGATCGCGGCGAGCTCGTTCTTGACGACCTCGACCAGCACCGGATCGAAGCCACGTGCGCTCATCGGGTGGCCGCTGGCGGACTAGGCGTCGGCCGCAGCCGCGTCCTTCTCCCGTCTTGCGGCCTTTGCGCGGAAGACGCGCCCCGGGAGCGGGCGCTTCAGCACGTCTCGCTCGAGCCAGAGCGTGGTGTCGACCAGTCGGTCGAGGTCGACGCCGGTGCGGATCCCCATGCCCTCAAAGAGGTCGACGACGTCTTCGGTCGCGAGATTCCCGGAGG
>CAJHXS010000316.1_pt1 | contig 21524 bp, 22 predicted proteins | sample 9198591 | NCBI WGS metagenome assembly CAJHXS01 (sample SAMEA7708347, study PRJEB35096) | sediment metagenome | biome: marine neritic benthic zone biome [ENVO:01000025]; feature: sediment [ENVO:00002007]; material: shallow marine sediment [ENVO:03000034] sea grass bed [ENVO_01000059] ... | reverse complement strand
TGCAGGAAGGTCGAGTAGATCGCGCACACCGGCCGCAGCCCCTCGGTCGCGAGCCCAGCGGCGAAGGTCACGGCGTGCTGCTCGGCGATCCCGACGTCGTAGACCCGGTCGGGGAAGGCCTTCGCGAACTTGTCGAGTCCGGTGCCGTCGGGCATCGCCGCGGTGATCGCCACCACCCGCGGATCCTCGGCTGCGATCCGCCCGAGGGACTCGGCAAAGCACGCCGTCCACGACGGCGGCCCGCCGGAGCCCTTCTTGCGGTCGCCACTCTCCCGCTCGAAGGGGGCGGTGGCGTGCCAGCGGAAGGGGTCGGCCTCCGCGGGGGCGTAGCCGTGCCCCTTCTGGGTGCGCACGTGCACGACCACCGGCCGGTCGAGGGCGCGCGCCTCTTCGAGGGCCGGGACGAGGGTCTCGAGGTCGTGGCCGTCGACGGGCCCGCGGTACTCGAGCCCCATCGACCGCACGTAGGACTCGACGTCGCGGGTCTTGTTGAGCCCCCCGACGTTCGGCGCGATCGACATGCCGTTCTCGTTGTAAATGACGCAGACCGGGAGCTCGAGATGCCCGGCGTGGTTGAGCGCTTCGAAGGACATCCCGGAGGTCGACGCGCCGTCGCCGATCACCGCGACCACGCGTTTGGTCGCGGCGGCGCTCGTGCGTCGCACCGCTTCGGCGATACCGACGGCGGCGGAGATCGAGGTGCCGGCGTGTCCGGCGCCGAACACATCGTAGGTGCTCTCGCTGCGCCGCAAGAACCCGCTCGGGCCGTGGGCCTTCTTCACCTGCCACAGGCCTTCGCGACGTCCGGTCAGCGCTTTGTGTCCGTAGGCCTGGTGACCGACGTCCCAGATCACCCGGTCGTCGGGTGTGTCGTAGACGTAGTGCAGCGCGACGCTCAGCTCGACGGTGCCGAGGCTTCCGGCGAAATGACCGCCGTTCGAGGAGCCGATCTCGATCAGTTCGTCGCGGAGCTCGCGCGCTACTTCGCCGAGCAGCCCTCGGGACAACTGGCGCAAGTCTTCCGGACGCTTGATCGTTTCGAGGAGTCCCACCCTCCCCTCCCTCTGCGTGTAGTTGAGCCTCTAAAGATTGAAACTCGGGGGGCAAGTCACAAGCAATTCCGCTGACCGAAAGGGCTTTCCGGTCAGTGGATTTTCGTGTGTCGACCGATGCTTGGGGGATCCGTTGCGCGGAGCACGCGCGGGGCGGTCGATTGTAGGGAGATCGTCGGGACTGTCGACTTACCCCCCACGGGGGAAACTCCCGGGGGGAGCCAAAGAAAACTTGGCTCATTTGGGTGGGAGGGCGTTTCTAGCATCAGTCTCCCGCGGGCTCGCGGCCGGCCGCCGCCGATTCCGTCCGGCCGCCCGGGAGAGGCCGAGTCGGTTGCCGGCCAGGGGTCCCGCCGATTCGCTCAGGGGCGCTTGGCCAGGGTCGGCGCCAGCTCCACCAGCGAGGTGACCACGAGATCGGCGCCCTCTTCCGCGAGCCCGGTGTCCGTGGCGGTGCCCGTCGTCACCCCCACCGCCGCCACCCCCGCAGCCCGGGCGGCGCGCACATCGATCCGCGAGTCCCCCACGTAGACCGCGTCGCGGGCCTCGAGACGCAGCGCGGTCAGACAGCGCTCGATGGGCTCGGGATGCGGTTTGCGCTGGTCGACGTCCTCGCGGCCGATGATCGCCTCGAAGCGCTCGCGGATCCCCCAGCGCTCGAGAAAGGGGAGCTCCCGCCCCGAGGACGTGACGATGCCCAGGGTGTAGCCCTCTTTCGCGAGCTGCTCGACGAGCTCGACCCCGCCGGCGAGGGGCTGGGTATCTTCGTAGTAGCGGCGCATCCAATGATCGCGGCGCTCCGCAAACACCCGCGCGACCAGGGCGTCGACGTCGGGGTAGTCCGCCGGGAAGAGCGAGGGCCAGGGGTTGTCGGTGCCCTCGCTCATCAGCGCGTACACGCGCTCGCGGGGCGGGGCTGGGATCTCGGCTTCGCGAAAGACGTCGAGGCTCATTTCGTAGAAGAGCCCCACCGAATCGGCCAAGGTGCCGTCGACGTCGAAGAGGACGCCCCGAAAGGGCCCGAAGCTCGTCACCGCGTTCTCCCGTGGTTGCGGCGCCCCCCACCGGTCGCCCTCGGGCGGGGGAAGGGCCGGGGGCTGGGCTCAGCTAGGATGACGGGTCGTCGGGGGAAATACGAGCGCGTCCACCCAGGCGGCCGCGCCACCCGACGGGGCGGGCCGAGGGAGAAGGAGAAGCCGTGAAGATCGAGCGGGTCGGAGTCGTCGGGTGCGGGTTGATGGGGTCGGGGATCGCGGAGGTGTGCGCCCGCGCGGGTCTCGACGTGCTCGTCACCGAGATGGACGAGCGCGCCCTCGAGGCCGGCGAGAGCCGAGTGCGCCGCTCGCTCGAACGCGCGGTGAAGGCCGGCAAGCTCCAGGAGAGCGAGCTCGAAGCGGCCTACGGCAAGATGAAGTTCTCGACCGACCTCGGCGAGCACGGCGACCGCCAGCTCGTCGTCGAGGCGATCGTCGAGGCGGCCGAGCCCAAGGTCGAGCTCTTCCGCAAGCTCGACCTGATCGTCCACGACCCGACGGCGATCCTCGCCACCAACACGTCGTCGATCCCGATCATGAAGCTCGCGGTCGCCACCAAGCGGCCCCAGCAGGTCTGCGGGCTCCACTTCTTCAACCCCGTCCCCGTACTGCGCCTCGTCGAGCTGATCGCCTCGCTCGTCACCAGCGACGAGACCTCGTCGCGGCTCGCGGAGTTCGCCGAACAAACCCTCGGCAAACACGTGGTCCGCTCCCAGGACCGCGCCGGCTTCATCGTGAACGCGCTGCTGATCCCCTACATGCTGTCGGCGGTGCGGATGGTCGAGTCGGGCTTCGCGACGGCGGAGGACATCGACGCCGGGATGGTGCACGGCTGCAACCACCCGATGGGGCCCCTGGCGCTCTGCGACCTCGTGGGGCTCGACACCGCGAAGGCGGTGGCCGAGTCGATGTACGAGGAGTTCAAGGAGCCCCTCTACGCCCCGCCGCCGCTGCTCTGCCGGATGGTCGAAGCCGGGTTGCTCGGCCGCAAGAGCGGGCGGGGCTTCTACGACTACGCCAAGTAGGGCCGCAAGGCGCGTCGAAGCGCCGCGACCCGCGCGAGCTACTTCGTGCGCTGGGTGACGCCGACGTCGAAGCTACCGAGGGAGGCCATCAGGCCGCCGTCCACCGAGTAGGCCGCCCCCGTGATGAACGAGGCGTCGTCGCTGGCGAGAAAGGCGACGAGCTGGCCCACCTCTTCGGGCTGCCCGACCCGTCCGAGCGGGTGGATCGGGCCCACCTGCTCGAGGACCTCGGCGTTGGCGTGCGCGGGCCCCAGGATCGGGGTGTCGATGACACCCGGGCACACGGCGTTGACCCGCACGCCTTTCCCGGCGAGGTCGATCGCCGCGCACTTCACCAGTCCGATCACCCCGTGTTTGGTCGCGCAGTAGGTGCCCATCCCGCCGCCGCCCGTCAGGCCGGCGTCGGAGGAGGTGACCACGATCGAGCCGTGGCCGGCGTCGGCCATGACCCGCCCGGCGGCCTGCATGCCCAGCAGCACCCCGCGCAGGTTGATCGCGTTGACGCGGTCCCACTCCTCGAGGCGGATCCGCAGGATCGGCTGCACGGAGCCCACGCCGGCGTTCAGGTAGGCGATGTCGAGCCCCCCGAAGCGGTCGACGGTCGCCGCCACCGAGGCCTCGTTCTGCCCGGGGTCGGCCACGTCGAGCGCGAGCGCCAGTGCGGTGCCCCCGGCGCCGGTGATCTCCTCGGCCACGCGTTTGGCGCCGTCGAGGTCGAGGTCGGCACAGGCCACCTTCGCGCCCTCGGCGGCGAGCACCCGGGCGGCGGCGGCACCGATCCCCGAGCCCGCTCCCGTCACCCACGCCACCTTGTCCTGCACTCGTCCCATTACCGCGCCCTCGTCTCGTGTACCCTTGGATCCCATCCCCACAGCCTGTACGGAGCGGCGACCCGATGCCCAAGAGTACCGAAGCGTTTGTCGAAGAACTGATGACGACGATCAAGTCGAGGCGGAGCTTTGGCGGGCACCCGCTTTGGAAGGAGATCGCCGCGGGCAAAGTGTCCCAGGACGGGCTCAAGACCTTCGCGCAGCAGTTCTTTCTCCAGGTGCGCGAGTTTCCGCGGGCCGTGTCGGCGATGCACGCCAACTGCCCCTACGCCGACGCACGGGTCGAGCTCGCAGAGAGCCTCTACGAAGAGGAGACCGGGCGGATCTCGGGCTGTGGCCTCCCCCACCCCGAGCTCTTCATCAAGTTCGGCCTGGCGGTGGGCTTGAAGCGCGAGGAGATGATCGAGGCCGAGGCGCTCCCCGGCACCGCGGCACTGATCCACTGGTTCGAGACTTCGACCAAGAACCGCAGCTTTCTAGAGGGCGCGGCCGCGATCAACCTGGCGGCGGAGGGCCAGGTGCCCGGCGCCTTCGCCAACTTCGCACGGGCCCTCGAGCAGCACTACGGGATTGCCACCGACGACGTCGCGTTCTGGGACGTCCACGAGGAAGCCGACAAAGAGCACAGCGACGTCGGAGACCACATCGTGGTGCGCTACGCCGTCACCGACGAGTGGCAGGACCGCGCCCGGGCGGCGGTGAACCAGTCGCTCTCGATGTGGTGGCAGTTCTTCGACGGCATCCAGCACGCCATCGCCTGAGGGCTCCCGCCCTCTCGAGCCCCGGCCCGCTCGGCCGGGAGTTGCCGCCGCCACCGGTTGCGATCGCTGCCGGTGCCGCCGATGGCGGCGCCGCGCTCCGCGGCAGGACGCGCCCCAGCGGCTTCTAGCGGCCGCAGCGGGCGCGGTGTGGCCCCCGGGAGGCGACCCTGCCTGGCACAGCGAATGCAGCGGTAAACGGTGCGCTCAGTTTTCACCCAAGGATCGAAACACCATGTCTCCGCTTCTCGTCTTCGCTATCTGCCTCGCCGCCGCCGTCTTGGTCGGGTTCCTGCGATCGCTGGAGCTGGCCCAGCAACCCGCCGTGCGCAGCGCCGCCCCGGCCCCGGCCCGGGTCGCCCCGGCCGCCGCGCCGCAGCGCGTCAGCGCCGAGCCCGTGTACGAGCAACCCGAGGCCGCCTAGGCGGCGCTGCTCCGGGCGGTGAGATCCGCCCACAGGGCGGTCGCTCCCCTCGCGGCCGCCCGTCTCCCCAGCGCTTCCGCCCACTGCGACTCGGCGCCGAACTCGGCCCGCCACGACCACAGCCTTCGCGTCACGAAATGGAGGGCGTGCTCGTAGGTGAAGCCGATCGCGCCGTGCACCTGGTGGGCGATACCCGCCCCGACGCCCGCAGCCTCGCCCGTGCGCAGCTTCGCCACCGCGATCTCGAACTCGGCGTCGTCGTCGGCGCGCACCGCGGCGATACACGCGCGGTCGGCGGCCATCCCCGCGCAGGCGGTCTGGCTCGCGAGACCCGCCAACATGTGCTGGATCGCCTGGAACTTGCCGATGGGTCGGCCGAACTGCACGCGTTCGCCGGCGAAGCGCACCGACTCGTCGAGCAGGTGCTCGAGCCCGCCCACCATCTGGACCGCCCGCAGCAGCGCGCCGTAGCGCGCCACCGGGTCGACGCCGAGGGAGGCGGGGAGCGCGCCCGCCGCCTCGACCGTGACCCCGTCGAAGCCCATGTCGTCCCGCGGCTCATGGGCCAGGTTCGACCCCTCTTCGAGAGCGGCGGCGCCGGCGTCGACGAGGGCGACGCGACCGCCCCCCGCGACCACCACCCGCGCGACGTCGCGACCCCAGGGCACCCGGCGGGCGTCACCGGCGAGTTGGTCGCCGTCGAGTCGAAGCGCATCGCCGAGGCTCGCCACGCTCAGGGCGCCTTCAGGCACCGAGAGACCGGCGCGATCGAGGAGCCAGCCGGCCAGCGTCGTCTCCGCCAGCGGGAGCGGTGCCGCGTGGTAGGCACTCGCCTGGAGGATCACTTGGGCTTCCTGCCAGGTGCTGCCGCCGAGCTCCTCCACCAAGGGCTGGGTGAGGCCGTTCTCCTCGAGGGTGGTCCAGAGCGCGGCCGGCCAGGTGCCGTTCTCCGCGGCCTCGCGGTTCGCGCGGTCGAGGTGGTCTTCGAAGAGTCGGTCGGCGGTCTCGCGCAGCAGGGCGCGGTGTTCGCGGTTTTCGTCGCTCATCGCAGCCCCAGCCCCCGCGCCATGATGCCCCGGAGAATTTCGCGCGTACCGCCCCGGAGCGAGAACGACGGCGCGTTCTGGGTGAGATAGGAGAGCACCTGCTCGAGGTCGCCCCCGCCGGCGCTGGGCTCGCGTCCCAACAGGTCGTGGGCGATCTCGGGGATCTCCTGCTCGAAGGTGCCCCCGGCGTCCTTCACCACCGAGGCTTCCAGAGCCGGGTCGGCGCCGGCCTCGAGCATGCTGGCCACCGAGATCGACATCTGCCGCAGGGTGGCCATGTGGGCGATCATGCGACCGGTGCCCGCCAGGAGCCGCTCCGAGTCGCTGGTCTCGGACACCGCCACGAGCTGACGCACGAGCTCGAAGCTGCTCAGGTAGCGCTCGGGGCCGCTGCGCTCGAAGGCGAGCTCGGCCATCACCTGTTGCCAGCCGGCACCTTCCTTCCCGACGCGCATCGTGTCGGGGATGAGCGCGTTCTCGAACACGACCTCGTTGAAGTGCTCGCCGCCGGCGAGATCCTTGATCGGCCGCACCGTGAGCCCGGGCGTGTCCGTCGCGATGAGAAACTGGGTGAGCCCTTCGTGACGCGACTTCGCGTCTCCGCTGGTGCGGATCAGCGCCACCATCCACTGACAGCGGTGGGCGTTGGTGGTCCAGACCTTGGTGCCGTTCACCACCCAGCCTTTGTCGTTCTCGCTCCACTCACCGCGGGTGCGGATCGAGGCCAGGTCCGAGCCCGAGTCGGGCTCGCTCATCCCGATACAGAAGTAGGCCTCGCCCTTCGCGATCGAGGGCAGGATCAGGTCGCGCTGCTCCTGGGTGCCGTAGCGCAGCAGCAAGGGCCCGCTCTGACGGTCGGCGATCCAGTGCGCCGCGACGGGGGCGCCGGCGGCCAGCACCTCCTCCAGCACGACGTAGCGCTCGAGCGCGCTGCGCTCGCCGCCACCGTATTGCTCGGGCCAGGTCATCCCGATCCAGCCCTGGGCGCCCATTTTGCGGCTGAACTCGGGGGCGAAGCCCTGCCAGGTCTGGGAACGCAGGCCGGGGGGATAGTCCGCGAGCTCTTTGTCCAGAAACTCGCGCACCTCGGCGCGCAGCGTCTCGGCGTCGGCCGGCAGGTCGTGGGGTTGGAAGTCGAATCTCGGCATGGCGCTCCTCTGCGCTCGTCCCGTAGGTTGGGGCCGGCGGTGTACCGGGCTCCGCAGCCCGCGTAGGGTACCACCGAACCAGGGGGGAGCCGATGTGACGGGAGACCATCTTCGACGGCGGCGGTCCGCGCGGGCCACGGGTGCAGCGCTCGCGCTGACGGCGCTCGGGTGGGCGGTCTGGGGCTGCGGGCCGAGTACACCGGAATGGGAGCTCGACGAGGTGGTCGCGGGCTCGCCCTTCCACGGCGTGCACGGGCTCGCCTTCGACGCCGACGACCGGCTCTTCGTGGGCGACGTGTTCGGCCAGGCGGTCTACGAGGTCGACCCGGAGAGCGGGGAGGTGCGCACCGCGGTGCCGGCGCCGCTGGGCTAGTCGGACGACGTGGAGTTCGGCCCCGACGGCACCCTCGTCTGGACCGCGTTCTTTGCGGGCGAGGTGCGCGCGCGGCGCCCCGACGGCTCCACCCTCACCCTCGCCGCCGGTCTCCCGGGTTTCAACTCCCTGGCCTTCGCCCCCGATGGGCGGCTTTTCGCGACGACGGTGTTTCTCGGCGACGAGCTCTACGAGATCGACCTCGCCGGAAAGGAGCCGGCGCGTCTGGTCGCCCGGGGCTTTGGTGGGCTCAACGGCTTTGACTTCGGACCCGACGGGCACCTCTACGGCCCGCTCTTTACCAAAGGCCAGGTCGCGCGGGTCGACGTCGCGAGCGGCGAGGTCACAGTGGTCGCCGACGGGTTCGCGGTCCCCGCCGCGGTCAACTTCAACTCCCGCGGCGAGCTCTTCGTCGTCGACATCGCCCGCGGCGAGGTCGTGCGGGTCGACCCCGCGAGCGGTGCCAAGACCCTCGTGGCCGACATCGACGCCACGGTCGACAACCTGGCCTTCGACTCCCGCGACCGCCTCTTCATCACCAACGCCGCCGACAACGCCGTGATCGAGGTCGACGTCGAGACCGGCGAGCAGCGGGTGGTCGTCTCGGGGGCGTTGAGCGTCCCGGGCGACGTCGCCTGGGATGCCCGGCGGGGCCGCCTCCTCGTCCCCGACGTCTTCGCCTTCCGCGCCGTGGGCCACCCCGACCACGCCGTGAGCGAAATCGCCCGCGCCTTCGAGCGCGAACTCCACCTGCCCTGCTTCGTGGCCGTCGGCGAACGCTGGATCGCGGTCGCCGGCGTGGCCATCGGCGAGCTCTCCCCCTCCGGCGTCCAGCTCTTCGACGCCGCGACCCACGCCGACGCCGGCGCGATCGGCGGCTTCAACGTCCCCCACGGCCTGGTCTTCGAGGACGCCAACCACCTGCTCATCGCCGACTTCGGCGCAGGCCAGATCGTCCGGGTCGACGTCACGAACCCGCGCCGCCGCGAGGTCGTCGCCGAGGGGCTGCGAGGGCCGGTGGGGCTCGTGCGCAACCCCGCCGGCGCGCTGCTCGTCACCGAGTACCACGCGGGCGCCCTCACCCGCGTCGACCCGGGGAGCGGCGCGACCAACGTCATCCTCGACGGGCTCGACCGGCCCGAGGGCGTCGACCTCTTCCCGGACGGCCGGGTCGCCCTGGCCGAGGTCGGCGCACAGCGTGTCCTCGCCGTCGACCAGCTCACCGGCCGCTTCGAGGTGCTCCGCGACGACCTGCCGATCGGTCTGGACCTCCCCGACGCCCTCCCCGCCACCGGCATCCCCACCGGCGTGGCCGTGGTCGACGACGACACCGTCTACGTCGTATCGGATCTCGAAACCGCGCTTTACCGGTTGACACGCCCAACCCCGTGAGCGGCGACGCGCCGCGCCTTGGCCGCCCGGGGGCCAAAGCGCCGCCGCCCGATGCGGGTCGCCGCTCCCCGTCGTCTCCGGTCGCGCTCCGTGTGTTTCAGTGACGGGCGATATGGAACAACGCGTTGCCGGACAGCACCGGCTGCGGGACGGCCATCCCCACCAGGTCGCCATCCCAGCTGGCCACTACGGGGTGACGCGCGTCCGTCATCGGATCGACGATCACTCCGAGCACCTCTCCGGCCGCGACAGGTTCACCCAATTGCTTGGCGGGAAAGAAGAAACCGGCCTGCCCGCGGGCCGCGCGGAGCCAACTCGAGCGCCGGTAGATCTTGGATTCCGGGATCTCCCGCTCCGGGCGATCCACCATATCGAGATAGGCCATGACATTGCGCACCCCCGCGACGCCTCGCTCGATTTCTTCCTCTTGGAAGCGCAGGGGCTCGCCCGCCTCGTAGATCATCGCGGGGACACCGGCGTCCACGGCCTCGCGCCGGAGGCTGCGGGGTGGGCCTGCGCCGTGGAGGATGGAGCCCACGCCAAAGTGCACGGCGAGGTCGCGCGATGCGTCGTCATCGAGGTCCACCCGCACCTGTGGCAGATTGGCGCGGCGATTCGAGGCTGTATGCAGGTCGATCAACGCGTCGCAGCGCGCGACCACCCCGCGGAAGACGGCGTCGGCGATCAGCGCGGCGAGGCTTCCGTCGGGATTGCCGGGGAAAGCGCGGTTGAGGTCGCGGCGGTCGGGCAAATAGCGGACTCCGCTGCGGAAGCCGTCGGCGTTGATCGCCGGGAGCGTCAGAAGCGTGCCGGCGAGCGCGCGGGCATCGACCCCGGCAAACACGCGACGCGCGATCTCCACGCCGTTGATCTCGTCACCGTGGACCCCCGCGCACACGCAGAGGGTGACGCCCGATCGCGCGCCGTGCGCGATCCACAGCGGCATATCCAGGTAGGTGCCCTCGAAGCTGCGATCTTGCTCGAGCGTGAACTTCCGCTTCTCTCCGCGCGGGATCTGACACCCCGCGACCTCGTAGACGCGCTCCCTTGGATCGACAGCTGAGGAGACGCTCGGCGCTCCGAGCAACAGCCCGACGATGCAACACGAGAGGGCGGGGTGGTCTCGATTCATTTGCGAGTTCCCGGGGACGTGCGTGGGGTCAGGACGGCGATCAACGGTAGGCCAACGGCGGTCACCTCGAACTTCGCCGGAAGACGCGGTGAAGCGTCCGCCCCGGGCTCCAGCCATGCCGGATCACAGCGCAGTCGACGCCGCCCGAACGCACCGGGTGCGTCGGAAGCCGCCGGCGACCTCAGGGCAGCAGCGCGCCGCCGTCGACGTCGATGGTGGCGCCGGTCATGTAGTCGTTTCGCAGGGTGAAGAGGACGGCTTCGGCGATCTCCTCCGAGGTGCCCGCGCGGGGGATCGGCAGGCGACCGGTGGCGTGCTCGAGGAACTGTCGCCGCGCCTCGCCCTCCTGGGGGAACATCGGGGTGTCGATCGTCCCCGGAGAGACGACGTTGAGACGCACGGGTGCGAGCTCGGGCGCAACGCCGCGCGCAAACGCTTCGACCGCCCCTCCGACGGACGAGATCGCGATCATCCCCGGGTTGCATTTTCGGGCGGGGTAGCCGCTGATCAGGGTGATGGCCCCGGTGTCACGCATGTGGGCACCCGCCAGACGCACCGCGTTCACGTAGCCCCAGAGCTTGCGAAACGAACCCTGAAAGCCGTCGAGGTCCATCTCGAGAAAGGGGCCGACGGCGCGGTCTCCCCCCGTGGCAGCACTCACGAGGATGTCGATCGGAGCGAGCTCCTCGAAGAGCGCAGCGAGCGCCTCCCGGTCGAGCACGTCGACCTGCCGCGGACTCGCGCCCGGGATCCCGTCGATCGTCTTCAGGTTCTGCTCGGATCGCCCTCCCGCGCTGACCTCGGCGCCCGCCGCGGCGAGCTGTCGCGTCACCGCGAGCCCGATGCCCGACGTCCCGCCCAGTACGATCGCCCGCGCGCCCTTGAGTTCCATCGCGTCTCCTCCGCACTCGTGACGGGTGTCATGATACGCGAAACGGCGAAGTCCACGGAGGCTTGCGACACTCCGTGTCGTCGCTGGCCGAAGTCCGGTGGGCCGCGACTCTCCGACGGAACACCGAGGACGCCGCGCGATGACACGTGTCAAGGTCTGCTGTATCGCGTCGATCGAGGAGGCGCGGCTCGCGATTCGCTGTGGTCCGGCGGCGTTGGGCCTCGTCTCCGAGATGCCCAGCGGCCCGGGGGTGATTCCCGAGCCGCGCATCGCCGAGATCGCGGCCGCGGTACCCCCTCCGATCGCCACCTTCCTGCTGACCAGCCAGACGAGTTGTGAGGCGATCGTCGATCAGCAGCGGCGCTGCCGGGGGAACACGTTGCAGCTGTGCGACCGCCTCGACCCGGACGCCCACGCGGCGCTGCGCACATCGCTCCCCGGCGTCGCCCTGGTGTAGGTCGTCCACATAGTGGACGAGACCTCCGCGAACGAGGCGCTCGCTGTCGCCCACGTCGACGCGCTGCTACTCGACTCGGGAGATCCGTCGCGTCCGGTGAAAGAGCTCGGCGGTACCGGGCGCATCCACGACTGGACGCAGAGCGCTCGGATCGTCGAGCGGTCGCCGGTGCCGGTCTTTCTCGCCGGGGGGCTCAACGAAGCGAACGCGGGACCCGCGATCCGCTCGGTGCGCCCCTTCGCCGTCGACCTCTGCACCGGGGCCCGCAGCGACGGCGCGCTGGACGAAGCCAAGCTCCGGCGCTTCTTCGACGCGGTCGCGGCCGCGTGACGACGCCGCCACGACCGACCTGCGACGGGCGGGCCCGGCACCCCGAGCCCTCCCGGCGCGTCGGAACGCCGCGCTCAGCCGAGGTTCTGCTTGAACAGATCTTTCACGCGGGTCCACGCGTCGTCGGCGGAGGCCTGGTGGAAGCTGTCGCGCTGGTCGCAGAAGAAGCCGTGGTCGGCGTCGTCGTAGACGATGACCTCGTGCTGGGTGCTGGCGGCCTTGAGCGCCGAGCGCACCTGGTCGACTTGGTCGAGGGGAATGTGCGCGTCTTTCGCGCCGTAGAGACAGAGGATCGGGCAGCTGATCCCCGCGGTGCGGCTTACCGTCGAGGCCTGGCCGCCGGGGCCCTCGGGCGCCGAGATGCCGCCGCCGTAGAAGCTCGCCGCCGCCGCCACGTCGGTCTCACAGGCCGTGAGATAGGTCATGTGGCCGCCGATGCAGAAGCCCATCACCCCGATCTTGTCGCCATTCACGTCGCCCCGGCCGCGCAGGTAGGTGAGGGTGCTCTGGGCGTCGGCGATCATCTGGTCGGCCTTGAGCTGCATCATATGGCTGATGCCCTCGTTCATGCCGGCCTCGTCGTATCCGAGCTCGATCCCGGGCCCGGTGCGGTGGAAAAAATCCGGGGCGATCGCGACGTAGCCCTCCGCGGCGACGCGCTCGGTGACGTTCTGGATGTGGGAGTTCACGCCGAACACCTCCATCCACACGATCACCGCTGGGCGGCTCTGGCCGTCGTCGGGGCGCGCGACATAAGCGCCCATTCCGTTGATCTCGACGCGTTCGGTACTGACACCCATCGGGGTTCTCCTTGGTCGGGGGTCTAGAGGGAGAAGAGCTTCTCGAAATTGCCGGCGTAGAAACGGTCTTTCGCGTCGCCGGAGACGCTGGCCAGGCTGCGTTCGAAGCGGCCCAGCGGGTTGCGACCGCCCTCGATGTGGGGGTAGTCGCTTGAGAACATGAAGAGGTCGTCGGCCGAGTCGGCGATCATCGCCCCGACGTCCTCGAAGGCGAAGGGCGTGAACGCGAGCTGATCGCGCACCTGCTCGCTCGGCTTGCGAGAGAAGGTGGCGAGGTCGGGCTCGTTCTTGTGCCACACCTCGGCGGCGTAGTCGATGCGACGCAGCATCCCGGGCACCCAGGAGGCGCCGAGCTCGATCGCGCCGCCGCGCAGCTCCCGGTGACGCTCGAGCACGCCGTCCAGCACCAGCACCGAGAGGAAGGTCTCTGAGGCCTGATGGAGTGTCGTGAAGTCCTTGGAGCGGATGTTCTCCCCGCCACCCAGCCAGTCGTCGGGGAGGGGCTTGCCAGTGTTCCAGTAGGCATCGTCGACCTTGAAGCTCGAGCCCCCGACGTGGAGCAGGAAGGGCACGCGCGCCTCCGCGAGCCGCGCCCAGATGGGGTCGAGATCGGCGTGGCCGGGGGAGCGCCCGCCACAGGGCTCGGGCGGGATCCAGATCGCGGCGAGGCCCGCGTCGAGAGCGCGATAGATCTCGGCGGCGGCGCGTTCGGGGTCGGAGAGCGGCACCAGCCCAACGCCCATCAGCCGCGCGTCGTCGGCGCAAAACGCACCCATCGCGCGGTTGTGGGCGCGGCAGGCGCCGTAGCGGAGCTCGGGGTCCTGCTGGTCGAAGGCGTAGAGTGCCGAGAAGGTCGGGAACACGAGCTGGCGCGAGAAGCCCAGGAGGTCGAGCGCCCGGGAGCGCTCGCCGGCGTGAAAGGCGCCGAGGGCGTCGTAGCCCTTCGGCCCGGCGATCACGTTCTTCTCGAGAGCGGCCACCTCTTCCGGGGTGTGGGCCTTGCGGCCCTCGAGACGCTCGAGGGCCTCGATCATGTTGCCGCCCGCCGAGAAGTCGATGGGCGGGAGCCGGTCGCGCAGCGCCGGGTCGGCAAACTCCGTCATCCAGTCAGGCAGCTCCATGATGTGGCTGTCGGCGTCGTAAAAGGTCCGGCCTTCGGCGTAGGGCATAAGATGGTCTCCGTCTCGGGGCTAGAGGGCGTCGGCCACGGCGGCGCAGAAGGCGTCGGTTGTGGCGCTCCCCCCCTGGTCGCGGGTGAGATGCCGCCCGGAAGCGTACACGGATTCCACGGCGCTGCGCAGCCGGGCCGCCGCCTCCGGGAGCTCCAGGTATTCGAGCATCATCCCCGCCGACAGGATCGTGGCGGTGGGGTTGATGATGTGCTGGCCGACCAGATCGGGGGCGGTGCCGTGGGCCGACTCAAAATAGGCGTAGTCGGCGCCGTAGCAGCCGCTGGCGGCGAGGCCCAGACCCCCGATCAAGGCTCCCGCGGCGTCGGAGAGGACGTCTCCGTACAGGTTGGGCAGCAGCACGACGTCGAAATGCTCGGGCTGCGCGATCAGCCGGTGGGCCAGGTCGTCGACGATCAGCGACTCGAACTCGACGTCGGCGTACTCGGCCGCCAGCCCCGCGGTGACGTCGCGGAAGAAGCCGTCGCTCTGGATCAGCATGTTGTGCTTCGTGCCGCAGGTGAGACGCCCGGGGTGGCCCTCCGCCCCGCGGCGGCGGGCCAGCTCGAAGGAGAAACGCGCCACGCGTTCGGTCCCCGCCTCGGAGATCACCTTGACCGAGTACTTCGCGGGCGCGAGTTCGGCGATCGGGCGCCGCGCCGTCGGGCTCACCAGCTCGAGGGGGGCGAGCTCGTCGAGGTCGCCCTCGACCCGCACGTAGGCGTCCTCGAGGTTCTCCCGCACGATCACGAAGTCGACGCCGTCGGGGCGCGCCAGGGGGCTGCGGTATCCGGGGCACCAGCGCGCCGGACGCACGTTGGCGAAGGTGCCGCGCCCCCAGCGCAGGTAGAAGAGCGCGGGGCCGCTCGGGCCGCTGGTCGACCCGAAGAGCGTCGCGTCGGAGGCGTCGATCGCGGCGCGGGCCTCGGGCGGGAAGAGGTGCCCGGTCTGCTCCTTGGCGGGGACACCCACCAGCGGCCACTGCCATTCGATCGGCACCCCGAGCCGGTTCACCAACTCCACCGTCGGATGGAAGGCCTCGGGGGCCGCGTCCTCACCCGGGATCGCGACCACGCGTTTCACGGGTCGCTCCGCTCGAGCACGAAGATCGCCAGGTCGGCGCTGCGGTTGACGTCGTCCTCGACCACGGCGCCGGCGCCGGTGTCGAGGGCGACACGGTCTCCGATTGCCACCCCGCGCTCGGCGCAAAAGCGCTCGAAGTCGCGGATCGAGAGCACACGCAGCGGCGGCGGGTCGGACCAGCGGTGGCTCTCGAGGAGCGAGGCCTGCGGCGCGAGCCCCTCCTCCCCGAGGCGTCGGCGCTGGGTCTCGTGGGCGGCGTTGGGAAAGCTCACGATGGCGCGGCGCCCGACGCGGAGCATCTCGGCGATCACCCGCTCGACGTCGCCCACTGCCTGCAGCGTGTGGGAGAGGATCACGACGTCGAAGGCGTCGTCTTCGAAGAGCTCGAGCCCGTTGTCGAGGTCGCCGTGGATGACCTCGACGCCGCGGCGCACACACTCGAGGATCGCGTACTCCGAGACCTCGACGCCGAGGGCGCGGCGCCCCGCCGCCGGCGCCGCCCGCGCGAGCCGTTCGAGGAGCTCGCCCGAGCCGCAGCCCAGGTCGAGGACGCTGTCCTCCGGGTCGATCCGCGCGGCGATGTGGTCGTAGTCCACCCGGCGGGTCTGCAGAAGCTGGGCGGGGTCCGGGTCGACGAAGAGCTGGCCCTGGGCGCCCGCCTCGGGGTCGAGAAAGGACCGGATCAGCTCGCCGTAGCGGTCGATGTCGTCTTCCAGCAGAAAGGCGTCGTGCCCGCAGTCGCTCGTCACGTTGCAGTAGCTGACCTTCACCGGGTCGGGCTGCGCGAGGAGCGCGCGGACGATCTCCTGGGACTGCTCGGGCGGGAAGAGCCAGTCGCTGGTGTAGCTGATCACCAGCCAGCGGCAGCGCGCCGCGTCGAGACGGGAACGCAGCGCGGCCGGGTCGGCGCCCAGGTCGAAGAGATCCATCGCCATCGAGAGCGTCACGTAGCTGTTGGCGTCGAAACGCTCGACGAAACGCTCGCCCTGGTACGCCAGATAGGAGCCGACGGAGAACTTCTTCTCGAAGTCCGACACGATGTCGGCGGCCTGCAGCCGGTCTTTCTCGAACTTCGAGCTCATCGCCTGGGGCGAGAGATAGGTGATGTGACCCAGCATCCGAGCCAACGCGAGACCCACCGCCGGCCCCTTCCCGCTGCCGGAGTAGTGGCCGTCGGCGTAGTCGGGGTCTCTGAGGATGGCGTTGCGTCCAACCACGTCGAAGGCGATGGCCTGGCTGGTGAGCCGCGGCGAGGTGGCGATCGCCACCGTCGCGGCGACCCGCTCCGGGTAGCGCACCGCCCACGCGAGGGCCTGGTGCCCGCCGAGAGAGCCGCCCACCACCCCCGCCAGCCGCTCGATGCCGAGCCGATGGAGCGCGCGGCTCTGGGCCTCGACCATGTCGAAGACCGTCACCTGGGGAAAGTCCGGGCCGTAGGGTGCACCGGTGTCGGGGTTGCGGGAGAGCGGGCCGGTGCTCCCGCGGCAGCCACCCAAGACGTTGGTGCAGATCACGAAGAAGCGGTCGGTGTCGATCGGGCGCCCCGGCCCGATCAGGATCTCCCACCAGCCCGGGTCGTCGTCGGCGTCGTGTCGAGCGGCGTGGGAGTCGCCGCTGATGGCGTGACACACGAGCACCGCGTTGTCGCGGGCGGCGCTCAGCGTGCCCCACGTCTCGTAGGTGATCTCGACCTCGGGCAGCACCCCGCCGAGCTCGAGCCTCAGCGGTGTCTCGAGGGAGAGGCTCTGGGCGTGGCTCAGCGACTTGCCAGAGCGAACGCTGTCGCTGCTTCGAAACGAAGGCTGAGACACCGTGGGGGCTAGCGGCGGGCGCGTTTCGAGCGGAGCTCGCCCGTGTCGAAGCCGGCCAGGTGGAGGCCGCCGAAGAAGCGCGCGTGCTCGATCTTGAGACAGCGGTCCATCACCACCTGGAGCCCGGCCTCGCTGGCGATCTGCGCCGCCTTGGGGCTCCAGAGTCCGAGCTGGATCCACAACACCTTGGCCCCCACCGCCACCGCCTCTTCGGCGATCGCGGGGAGCTCGTCGGGGGCGCGGAAGGCGTCGACGATGCCCGGCGGCTCGGGGAGGTCCTTCAGGGTCGGCACCACCGGGCGCCCCAGGATCTCGGTTTCCCGCGGGTTCACGAAGCTCACGTCGAAGTCCTGCGGGTAGCTCAGCAGATAGGTCGCGACGAAGTTGCTCGGACGCGCCGGGTTGCTCGACACCCCGACCATCGCGACGTTGCGGTGCTCGCGGATCAACGCGAGCCGCTCGCGGGCGGTCGGCGGTGTCCAGCCCGGGACCGGTTCGTGGTCGGCTTCCGCCATCGGGCGCTATCTCCTCTGCGCGGCGTCGAGCGCCTGGTCGAGATCCCAGATGATGTCGTCGACGTCTTCCAACCCGACCGAGAGCCGCACCATGTCGGCGCTGATTCCGGCCGACTCGAGACTCTCGTCGGAGAGCTGCTGGTGGGTGGTCGACGCCGGGTGGATCACCAGGGTGCGCGCGTCGCCGACGTTGGCGAGGTGGCTGATCAGCTCGAGGGCCTCGATGAAGCGCTGCCCGGCCTCGCGCCCCCCGCCGACGCCAAAGGTGAAGATCGCCCCCGCGCCGCGCGGTAGGTACTTCTTGGCCGTCGCGTGGTGTGGCGAGTTCGGGAGCCCCGCGAAGTTCACCCACGACACCCGTGGGTCGGCGTCGAGCCACTTCGCGACGATCTCGGCGTTGGCGACGTGCGCCTCCATCCGCTGGGGCAGGGTCTCGATGCCCTGGAGCAGCTGGAAGGCGTTGAAGGGGGACAGACACGCGCCGACGTCGCGCAGCTGCTCGACCCGGAGCTTGGTACAGAACGCGTACTCGCCGAAGTTCTCCCAGAAGCGCAGCCCGTTGTAGCTCTGCACCGGCTCGGTGAAGCCCGGGAAGCGCTCGGAGCTCCAGTCGAAGCGGCCGGCCTCGACGACCGCGCCGGCGATCGACGTGCCGTGGCCCCCCATGAACTTGGTCGCCGAGTGGATCACGATGTCGGCGCCGTGCTCGATCGGGCGGCACAGGTAGGGGGTGGCGAAGGTGTTGTCGACCACGAGCGGGAGGCCGTGGCCCCGCGCCACCTCGGCGAGGCCCTCGAGCTCGGCCACCGCACCCGAGGGATTCGCGATGATCTCGGTGTAGAGCATTTTGGTCTCGGGCCGGATCTGCGCCTCGAAGTCCTTGGGGTCGGTGGTCGAGACAAAACTCGTGTCGATCCCGAGCTTGCGGAGCGTCACGTCGAGGAGGGTGTAGGTCCCGCCGTAGACCCCGGCGCTCGAGACGAGGTGGTCGCCTGCGCCCGCAAGCGTCGTGATGGTGAGGAACTCCGCCGCCATCCCGCTCGCCGCCACCACGGCGCCGATCCCGCCCTCGAGGCTCGCGATGCGCTCCTCGAGGGCCGCGTTGGTGGGGTTTCCGATGCGGGTGTAGATATTGCCAAACTTCTGCAGCGCGAAGAGGTCGGCGGCATCGTCGGTGTCGTCGAAGACGTAGCTGGTGGTCTGGTAGATGGGAACGGCGCGGGCGCCCGTCGATGCGTCGGGCTGGCCCCCGGCGTGGAGGGCGCGCGTGCGAAATCCCCATTGGCGATCGCTCATGGGCCGAGTGTATCGCGCCCTCTCCGAGCCCGGGCGGCCCTCGGCCGGTGGCCAAGGGGACTGCAGCGCCATATGGTTGGGCCTCGAAGCGCCCGGGCCCACGCGGGCCGGGCGCCACGCCCCGCGGAGGAAACGCCATGGTTCGTGGAACGCTGTTCGTGTTGGTGGCGGGGCTGCTGCTCGCCTGTGGGGGAGAGAGCTCGCAAATGACGGGCCAGGACGCAGGCGGCGGGGACAACGGCAACGCGAGCCCGCAGGCGTCGAGCCCGTCGGAGGGCGCCGCGGGCGGGCAAGCGTCGAGCCCGACTGACGGCACCGCGCCCGCGGACGAAGCGTCGGTGACCGCCGGGGTCTCGCAACGGTGCCTGCGCCTCGTCGCCGACCGCGACTTCGAGGCAGCGATTCCGGTCTGCACCGAGGCGCTCGGGGTCGAGCCCTCGAACCTCGATGTCGAGCAGGCGCTCTCCGAAGCGCAGTCGGAGGTGGCGAGCGCCGCCGTCGACGCGGCTGCCAAGGAGAAGGCCGGGGCCGCCAGCAAGCTCCTCGAATAGATTCCGGGCCGGCGGCTCAGCCGCGCTCGAGGGCGTCGATCTCGGACTCGTCGAGCCCGGCGCTCCGCAGCACATCGCGGGTGTCGGCGCCGAGTAGCGGCGCCGCAGCCCGCGGCTGGATGTCGCTCTCCGAGAGCAAGAAGGGCGGGGCCACAGTCGCGAAGCGACCCGCCTCCGGGTGCTCGACCTCGGGGAAGAAGCCCATCGCCTGGGCCTGCGGATCGTCCACCACCTCGGCCATCGTCTGCGCCGGCGCCCAGATCACGCGGTGCTCTCGGAGCGGCCCGGACCAGTACCCGAGGTCGTGTTCTGCGAAGGTGCGGTCGAACTCGGCGACCAGCTCCCGCGAGTGACGGGCGCGGCCTTCGGCGCTCGAGAAACGCTCGTCGGTCTCGAGGTCGCCGCGGTCGAGGGCGCGACACACCAGCGGCCAATAGCGGTCGGTCTCCACCATCACGAGGAAGAGCCAGCGGTCGTCCCGGGTGCGGTACTGGTTCCACAGGGGGTTGCTGGGGGCGTCGCGGTTGTGTCGGGGCGGGGTCTGCCGGGTGGCGGCCGCGTTGGCCATGTCGCAGCCGGAGACATAGATCCCGATCCCCATCAGCGAGACGTCCACCACCTGGCCCTCGCCGGTGCGCTCGGCCACCCGGAGCGCCGAGAGGATCCCCGCGACCAAGCTCACCCCGGCGGCGTGGTCACCCACCCCGGGGCGCAGAAAGGCCGGCTGGGTGCCCTCGTCGTGCATCAGGTCCATCAGCCCGCTGCGCGCCCAGTATGCCGCGTAGTCGAAGGAGGGCGTGCTCGCCTCCTCCCCCTGCATGCCGTACCCGGTGAGCGAGGCGAACACGAGCGAGGGCTTGCGCGCCAGGAGCGTCTCCGGGTCGATCCCGTATTTGGGGCGACGCGCCGGCAGCATGTTGGTGAGCACCACCTGGGCCGTGTCGATCACCCTGGCGAGCGCCTCGACCGCCCCCGGGCGGGTGAGATCGAGGGTCAGCGAGCGCTTGCCGCGATTGTCCATCTCGAAGCCCGGGGACGACGCGAAGTCCGATTCGATGCCCATGAACTGCGGCCGCACGTGGCGGTACATCTCGCCCTCGGGCACCTCGACCTTGATCACTTCGGCGCCGAGGTCGGCCAGCAGCGCACCACCGGAGGGTGCCGCCACGAAGTGGGCGATCTCTATGACTCGGATACCCTCCAGGGGAGCAACCATCGGCGTTCTCCTTCTCGTCGAGGCGTCATTGTGGCGCGGCCGGCGGGTCGCGACCAGACGCGGTTGCCCGGGGAGGCCCATGACGCGTCTCGCTCTCGCCGTCGGGCTCCTGCTCGCCGCGGTCTCCCCCGCGGAGGCGCAGAAGGGCGAGACCGCCTTCGGGGTGCGCTGGGGGCAGAGCCCACAGGAGGTGGCAGACGCCGCGCAGGCCAAGGTGGTGTCGCGCACCGTGCATCAGCGCTACGGCACCGCCTACGAGCTCGACCGACTCCCGATCGCCTTCGGCGGCGAGATCCACCGCATCCTCTACTTCGACGACGAAGGTCAGCTCCACCGCATGTGGATCGACTTCGGCCACCCCGGCGGATCTGCCTGGGAGGAGAACTACCTCCTCGACGAGGCGATCGCGAAGTATCACGAGCTCAAGGCCGACGTCCGTGGGCGCGGCAGCGGGGGCGAATGCGCCGAGCCCGAGCTCGAGCGGGTCGAAGAGGAGGGGCGCACCATCCTCGACCGCAAGTACGGCCGCAACAAGGCGGTGTGGGCCTGCGAGTTCGTGCGCGGGCCGACCCACCTCGAGATCTCGATGCGGCGGCTGGGCGACACCCCGGGCGAGCGCTTCGACGTCGTGTTCACCGCGCAGGACAAGGCGGCGGTGAGCGACTACCAAAACCAGCACCGACTGCGCCGCCCGGAGTAGATCCCCCCCGAGCGGCGCGCCAGTGCCGCGCCGCCCTAAGCCTCGGCGGCGTCCTCCGCCGCACCCTCGGTGTCGGAGGGGTTCGAGACCTCCGCGACCGGCACCTGGCGCTTGAGACCCTTCTCCGCGTACACCGCCTCGGCGATGCGGGCGCGGGCGTCGAGATTCTCCTTGAGGAAGCGCCGCGCGTTCTCGCGCCCCTGCCCGATGCGCTCGCCTTCGTAGGAGTACCAAGCCCCGGTCTTCTCGACGATGCCGCTCTCGGCGGCGAGGTCGAGGAGGTCGCCCTCGAAGGACACCCCCTGGTTGTAGAGGATGTCGAACTCCGCCTGGCGGAAGGGCGGTGCGCACTTGTTCTTCACCACCTTGACCCGGGTGCGGTTGCCGACCACCTCGTCCCCGTCCTTGATGGCCGCGATGCGGCGCACGTCGAGCCTCACCGACGAGTAGAACTTGAGCGCGTTGCCGCCCGTCGTGGTCTCGGGATTGC
>CAJHXS010000308.1_pt1 | contig 22141 bp, 24 predicted proteins | sample 9198591 | NCBI WGS metagenome assembly CAJHXS01 (sample SAMEA7708347, study PRJEB35096) | sediment metagenome | biome: marine neritic benthic zone biome [ENVO:01000025]; feature: sediment [ENVO:00002007]; material: shallow marine sediment [ENVO:03000034] sea grass bed [ENVO_01000059] ... | reverse complement strand
GCCGCCGATCCCCGCGCTCGCCGAGGTCGGCTACCGGACCAACGAGACCGTGTTCTCGCTCACCGCCGCGCCGCTCCAGCTCGCGGTGATCGGCGGCGGGCCGATCGGCTGCGAGCTCGCCCAGGCCTTCCAGCGGCTGCGCTCGGCGGTGAGCGTGCTCGAGGCCGCGCCGGGTGTGCTCAGCCGCGAAGACCGCGACGCCGCGTCACTCGTCGAGGCCGCGTTGCGCCGCGACGGTGTGGCGCTCCACACCGGGGTGCGGATCGAGGGCGTGTCGCGCGAGGGCCCGCACCGCGTCGTCCACCTCGCCGACGGACCCCGTCTCGAGGTCGACGAGATCCTCGTCGCGGCCGGGCGCGCCCCCAACGTCGAGGAGCTCGGGCTCGACGCGGCAGGCGTCGAGGTCGAGCCGGGCCGGGGCGTCCGCATCGACGAGCGTTTGCGGACGACGAACCGCCACGTCTTCGCCGTCGGCGACTGCGCGATGGACTGGAAGTTCACCCACGCCGCCGACGCCGCGGCGAAGCTCGTCGTGCAGAACGCCCTCTTCTTCGGGCGCAAGACTTTGAGCAGTCTGACGATGCCCTGGTGCACCTACACCGACCCCGAGGTCGCCCACATCGGGCTCTACGAACACGAGGCCGAGGCGCAGGGGCTCGCCGTCGACGTCCACCACGTGCCGCTCTCCGCCAACGACCGCGCGCTCTGCGACGGCGAGGAAGAGGGCTTTGTGAAGATCCTCGCCCGGCGCGGCCGCGGCGAGATCGTCGGCGCGACCGTGGTGGCGAGCCACGCGGGCGACCTGGTCGCCACTCTCTCCGTGGCGATGGCCGGCAAGGTCGGTCTCGGGACAATCGCCGGGGCGATCTTTCCCTATCCGACCCAGGCCGAAGCGATCAAAGGTGCCGCCAACCTCTACATGCGCTCGCGGTTGACCCCGACGCTGCGGAAGATCTTCGAGCGCCTGCTCGCCTGGCGGCGCTGAGCCGTTCCGCCTCGGGTCGGGAGCCGCTAGCGGAACAGCGGACCGTGGAGCCAGCGCAGCCCCCAGGCCACCGCGATTCCGAGCAGCGGGAGCCACACCGGAAGACCGCGCAGTGCCGCGCCGCGGGGCGCGATCCAGAACGGGGTGCGCGCGAGCCACCCGCGGAACGTCTCTCCCTCGGTGGCGTACTTGCGGCGGTCTTGGTGCCAGCAGCCGAGCACCGCGAACACCGGGAAACCCGCCCAGAACGCCACGTCGGTCGCAAAGCCCATGAAGGGGAGGTGGAGCGCGCCGAAGAGCCCGACCCCACCGAAGAGCGGGTGCCGCGTGATGGCGTGGAGCGGCGCCACCGCCTCCGCATCCGCCGCCGGTGCGCCCAGCGATGCGGGACTCGGCCGCAGGAAGCTCCCGACGATCAGCATCCAGGCCAACGCCTGGAGCGCGTAGCAGAGCCAGCGGAGCGGCTCGGGAACGGCGAATGCGTAGAGCAGCGGCCCCGCGTGGCGGTGCGCCGCGTAGACCCACACCAGCGGGACGAAGGTCGCGAACGCCGCCAGCGAGTAGACGGCCAAAAAGCCGCGTTCACCGAGCCGCGCCGTCAGCCTCGGGCGCAGCAGCAGGCTCGAGAGCCCCATGTGGGTCGCCGCGAAGAGCACCCAGAGCGACACGATGCCGAGCACGACGCCCACGTCTAGTGGTACCGCGCCATCACGTGGACGGCGAAGTCGCGCATTTGGCCGACGGGGTCGTCGGTGACCTGGAACGCGAAGTGGGTGAGCCCATCCGCCTCGAGGGCGCGGATCCGCTCGATCACGGCGTCGGGCTCGTCGACCATCGCCACCGACTCGGCGAGGGCGGGCCCCAGAAACTCGCGCTCCTCCTCCCGCGCGTAGATCAGGTGGCCCTCGTGGAGCACGAGATGACGCGTCTCGTCGTCGAGGGCCTCCGCGTACTTGCGGTAGCGCCCGACCAGCTCGGCGAGCTCGGCGGGTAGCGGCAGAAGCCCCTCCTCCCACTCGATCTGGACGTGGAGAAAGTTGGTCATAAAGCCCTCGAGGCTGCGCAACACGCGCTCGCTGGCCGAGGTCTCCCCGGGGCGCAACAACGCGAGGGGGTAGAAGGCTTTGGTCGGGACACTCCCCGCCGGGCGCCCCGCCGCGACCGCCGCCGCGTCGATCTGCTCGCGGGCGGCGCGCAGCCCGTCTGGCGCGAGCCCGAAGGAGAGGTGTGCGTCGCATTCGGCGCCACAAAAGGCCATCGTCTTGGGCCCGAAAGCCGAGAGCGTGACGGGGATCGGCTCGTCGAGACGCAGGAAGGCCCGGTCCGGGTGGAGAAAACGCACCGCGTGGCGCTCCCCCTCCGCTTCGTGCCACGCGGTCTCTCCGCGGAGCAGCGCCTGGATCAGCCGGATGTCGCGCTTCATCCGGTCGAGCGGCACGGGGCGCAGCCCCATCGTGAGCCGCGCGGTGTTGCCGTTGCCCACCCCGAGCTCGACGCGGCCGGGCGCGAGCTGGGCCACCGTCGCGATCGAGTGGGCGATCACCGGCGCCATCCGCGTGCTCGGCACCGCGACGCCCGTGCCGAGACGAATGCGCTGGGTCTCGTGGGCCGCCAGCGCCATCGTCGCGTAGACGTCGGAGTAGATCATCTGCGAGTCGTAGAACCAGGCTTGGTCGAAGCCCAGCCGCTCCGCCTGCTGGACGAGGTCGTAGTCCCCGACTCGCGACGTAAAGACCACCCCGAACTCCACGACGTCTCCTCCTTTCGCGCCGCCCGGCCAGCGCCCGCCTCATTCTATACCGTGATGCGTCGTGCCTGAAGCCAACGCGCAATCCGCCGGGCCGGCTCGCGCCCCTCCCCCGCCCGGCGTCTTCCCGGGCTGGTGGGTCGTCGCCGCGCTCTTCGTGATCCTAATGACCGCCTCCGGGCTGGCCTTCTACAACCTCCAGGTCTTTCTCCACGCCCTCACCCAGAAGGGGGTGATCGGGCTGAACCTCGTCTCGTGGGCGATCGGCTTCTTTTTCGTCGTGAACGGCGTCGCGGGGCTCGGGGTCTCGGTGCTCCTCGAGCGCTTTCCGGCGCGCTATGTCATCGCGGCGGGCGGGGTCGTCGCCGGGGCGAGCCTCGCGCTCCTGGGGCGGGTCGCCGACGGCACCCAGCTCTTCGTGATCTTCGGCGTCCTCGGCATCGGCTTCCCCGCCACCAGCCTGATCCCCGCGATGACGGTCGTGACCCGCTGGTTCGTCGAGCGGCGCTCGGTCGCGGTGTCGGTGGTGTCGACCGGGCTCTCCCTCGGCGGGATCCTGTTCACTCCGGTTTGCGCCCACGCGATCGAACTCCACGGCTTCGCGGCGGTGAGCCACTGGATCGGTCTCGCCTACGTCGTCGGGGTGGTTCCGCTGGCACTGCTCCTGGTGCGAGACCGACCCGAAGCGGCGGCGGGCGCGAAGACGGGTAAAGACGCCGCGCCGCCGCCCGGGGTCGCCTACCGCGAGGCGGTCACGAGCCGCTACTTCGTCTGGCTGGGTGCCGCCTACGTCGCCATCATGCTGGCCCAGGTGGGGGTGCTTCAGCATCTCTACAACGCGGTCGCCTCTCGGGTCGATACCGAGTTCGCCCGCCGGGTGATCCAGATCCTCGCGGGGTCGAGCGTCGTCGGGCGCTTCGCCGGTGGCTTCGTCCTGCTGCGCGTGCCGATCCGCCCGGCGACCGCGGTACTGATCACGGTGCAGGGGCTGGCCCTCGGTAGCCTCGCCTTCGCGACCACTCCCCTGGCGATCGGGGTCTCGGTGGTGGGCTTCGGCCTCGTCGTGGGCAACCTCCTGATGATCCAGCCGCTACTCCTCGCGGCCGCATTCGGCGTGCGCGACTACGGGCGCATCTACTCGACGAGCCAGCTGGTCTCGACGCTGGGCTACGCGACGGGCCCGGGGGTCGTGGCGGGCCTTTCGACCCACTTCGGGGGCTACGAGGAGGCCATCGCCGTCGCGGCCGGGGTGAGCGTCGTGGCGCTGCTCAGTCTGGCTCTCGCCGGCCACCCGGCCGCCGAGCACTAGCTCCCGAGGGCACCCGTCTTGCGCAGGGTCTCGATCTGGGCGGCGTCGTAGCCGAGCTCGCCCAGCACCTCGTCGGTGTGCTCGCCGAGCCGCGGCGCGCGGCTGGCCTCGCGTTTGGTTTCGCCCTGGAGCCAGATCGGGCTGTTCACGACATCGCTCCGGCCGTGCTCGTCGTGGTCGATTCCCACGAAGATGTCGTTGGCGAGCATCTGCGGGTCGTGGGGCGCCTCGTCGGTGCGACCCACGACGCTGAAGGTGATCTGGGCGTCGTCGAGGATCTTCTTCCACTCGGCGAAATCGCGGCTGAGGAAGGTCTGCTCGAGCTCCTGCGCCAGGGCCTCGGCGTGTTGGTTGCGCGCCTTCTGGTCGCGAAAGCGGCCGTCGTCGAGCAGGTCTTGCCGGTCGACGGCGGCGGCGAAGCGCGCCCAATCTTTGTCCGGGGTGATCACGATCAGCAGGATCCAGCGCCCGTCGCGGGTGGGATACTGGTTGATGAGCGCGTTGGGCGGGCTCTCCCGCCGCACCCCCTCGAAGGGCGGACATCCCGCGAGCATCGACGAGATCATGCAGGCGTTGGCCCAGGCGCCGTTCGCCATCAGCGAGCTCGACACCTTGCTCCCCTTGCCGGTCTTCTCGCGTTTGTAGAGCGCGAGCACGATCCCCCCGAAGAGCGCCATCGCGCTCGGGTGGTCGCCCATCCCCGCGGCCGAGAGCGCGGGCTCTCCGTCCGGGGGACGCACCACGTCCATCAACCCGGTGCGGGCCCAATAGGCCGTGGCGTCGAAGCCCGGCTTGTCGATTTCTTCGCCGTTCTCGCCGTACCCGGTCACCTGGGCGTAGATCAGCCGCTCGTTCTCGGGGGCGAGGTCTTCGTAGCGGATCTTGAGCCGCTCGAGGACGCGGGGCGGAAAGTTCGTCACAAAGACGTCGGTGTCGCGGATCATCTTGAGCAACACGTCGCGGGCCGCGTCGACCTTGACGTCGAGGACGACACCGCGCTTGTTGCGGTTGTCGTGCTGGAACATGTAGTCGAGGTCGTTCGGCGGAAACGGCGGCGCCATGTGCGTATACCGGTAGGGGTCGCCGATCCCCGGCCCCTCGATCTTGATCACCTCGGCACCGAAGTCCGACATCACCGTCGTGCTCGCGGGGCCAAAGATGTAGGTGGCCATGTCGATCACGCGGATCCCAGAGAGAACCCCTTGACTCATTGCGCTCCGCCTCCTTGTGCCCCACCCCGGACATCGCCCCGCAGGGCCCGGGCAGTGTACCCCCGGCCGGTGCCGCGCGGCGAGGCCTGATACGCCATTCGGCGTCGCAGCGTGTCCCGGCCGCGGCGAACCGGAGCTGCCGGCCACCTGCCGGCGCGTGAAGCGCACCTCGAGCGACCCGAGTACGCTCCCCCGCACCCGCCCGCGCGAGGACCCGATGGACCTGCAAGACGTCATCCGCACCAACCACACCTGCCGCCACTACCGCCCTGACCCGGTACCGGACGAGGTGCTCGAGCGCGTGGTTTCGGCCGCCCGCTTCGCGCCCAACGGGGGCAACCGCCAGCCGGTGCGCTTCGTGATCGTGCGCGACCCCGCCACCAAGGAGACGCTGCGCGACCTCTATCTCCCTTACTGGAACGCGTACCTCAAAGCCGCCTCGGGTGGGGAGATCCGGGTCGGGATCCTCCCGAAGGCCGCGCGGGACGCCGACACCTTCGCCAACCACCTGCACGAGATCCCGGTCCTGCTCATGGTGTGCGCCCGCCTCGAGGACGTGCACCCGACCGACCACGAGCTCGGCCGGCTGAGCGTGGTGGGGGGCGCGTCGATCTACCCGGCGGTGCAGAACCTCCTGCTCTCGTGTCGCGAAGAGGGGCTCGGGAGTGCCCTCACCACTCTTCTGTGTCACGAGGAGCCCAAGATCAAAGCGCTCCTCTCGATTCCCGAGGACATCTCGGTCGTGGCGACGCTCGCCATCGGCTACCCCGCAAAGCCCTTTCCGAAGCGGTTGACCCGGCGCCCGGTCTCGGAGATCGCGTTTGTCGAGCGCTACGGCGATCCCCTTCCGACCCGGGGAGACGGGGCGTGAGCGAGAGGGCCCCGGACGTCGTCGGCGCCGCGCGGATGGCGTCCTGATGGCGGGCGGGTTCGGGCGCTACACCGTGCTGTTCCTGGCCCTCGGTCTCGTGCTCTGGGCCTATCACCGCAACCTCCAGCCCGAAGCGCCGCCCCTCGAGCTTCCCGACCACCCGCTGATCCGCGCCAAGCTCGAATCGGAAGAGCTGCTGAACGACGGCCTCGCCATCGCCCGCGCCCTGCTGGTGAAGGACGGGGAATTCAAGCCCTTCGCCTCCGGGCTCACCCGGGAGCGGCTGGTCGAGCGGGTCGCCGGGATGTCGCGGGGCGATCGGAGCTCGCGAGAGATGGTCGACCTCCTCGAGCGGAGCCTGCGCGGCGAAGCCGACGAGCGCCACTACCGCGCGATCGCCATCGTGTCGGACGTGCGCTTCGAGGTGGAGGGCGTCGCCGAGCCGCAGACCGCGGTGCAGGTCACCCTCGAGCACCGCGAGGGCTACTGCGTCGACGTCATCGCCCGTTACACCCGCCGCGACGACACGATCGAGTACGACCAGATGCTGGCCTCGCCGCGGGCGGGCCGCGTGTTCGTCGACTGTCATCCCTCGAGCACCCCCCCGACGGGGGAGTCGCAGGGCATCGTGGAGAGCTGAGCCGTGGAGCTACGGGGGTCGTGTCACTGTGGGGCGGTGCACTTTCGCGTGGACTCCGAGCACCCCTACCCCTTCAACCTCTGCTACTGCTCGATGTGTCGCAAATGCGCGGGGGGCGGGGGCTTCGCGATCAATCTCGGCGGCGACAACGGGTCGCTGCGGGTCGAGGGGCGCGGGGCCGTCCGCGTCTACCGCGCCACCCTCGAGTCCGGAGAGCAGAGCCCCCTCGAGCGTCATTTTTGCGGTACCTGCGGCACGATGCTCTGGGTGTGGGACCCGCGCTGGCCAGAGCTGATCCACCCCTTCGCCTCGGCGATCGACAGCGAGCTCCCGGCCGCCCCAGAGCGCACCCACCTGATGATCGGCTCGAAGCCCGACTGGGTGCCGGTACTCACCGAGGATGCGGACCTCGTGTTCGACGAGTACCCGGAGGAGTCGATCGCCGCCTGGCACGAACGCTTGGGCTTGGTCTCGGGGGATCCCCCGAAGGCGTAGCCCTCACGCTTTGCGCTGCGGTGGCCGAAGCATCCCAGAGGCCCGCGGAGCGCATCGTGCAGACCCAGCACCCCAAGACCCCGGCCGAGAAGGCCCTCGCGATCAACCTCGACCCGAGACGCTACGGCGCCTTTGCCGAGATCGGCGCGGGCCAGGAAGTGTCGCGCTGGTTCTTCCGCGCCGGCGGCGCCGCCGGCACGATCTCGAAGAGCATCTCGGCCTACGACATGACGGTGAGCGACGCGATCTACGGGGAGTGCGAGCGCTACGTGTGCCGCGAGCGGCTCCAGGCCATGCTCGACTACGAGCACGCGCTGAACCTCGAGCGCCTCGCCGCGGCCCGGGGGCCCCACACCGCCTTCTTCTCCTTTGCCGACACGGTCGCGGCCAAAAGCTACCGGGGGGGCGGCGACTGTCACGGGTGGATGGGGGTGGTCTTCCAGTCTCAGCCCCACGACCAGGACAGCGCGATCGTCCTCCACGTGCGCATGCTCGACGACGAGGCGGAGGCGCAGCAGGAGGCGCTCGGCATCGTCGGCGTGAACCTGCTCTACGGGGCCTTCTTTCTCTATCCCGACCCCGAGGCGCTGCTCGCCTCGCTCCTCGACGGGCTCAACACCGAGCGCGTCGAGATCGACATGATCGAGTTCTCGGGGATCGAGTTCCGCAACGTCGACAACCGGGTGATGAGTCTGCGTCTGGTGGAGCTCGGGCTCTCGGGGGCGGCGATGTTCGCGGCGGACGGCACGGTGCTCCAACCCTCGGAAGTGCTGCGTCGTCGTCCGGTCCTGGTGGAGCGCGGCCGCTTCCGGCCTGTCACCCGGGTCAACCTCGACCTGTTGCACACCGCCTCCCGGGCCTTCGAACGCGACGCCGGCGAGCCGCCGCTGCGGCTCATGGAGATGACGATGCGCAACCTCGTCCAGGAGGACGCCGTCGACCTCGGCGACTTCCTCTCGCGGGTCGACGTGCTCTCGGCCACCGGCGAGATCGTGCTGATCTCGGACTACGCGGAGATCGACCGTCTGGCCGAGTACCTGGGCCAGTTCACCGACCGCACCCTGGCGATCGCGATGGGCGCCGGCGATCTCGGCGCGCTCTTCGGCGGCAGCCCCGCGACGGGCCCGAGCCTCTGGGAGGAGGGGGGCGCCGGCGAGCACGCGGGGGAGCTGTTGGAGTCCTTTGGGCGGCTGCTGCGCAACGACGCCCGGCTCTACGTCTACCCGCTCCGCGACCCCGCGAGCGGCGCCCTCGAGACCGCCGAATCCCTCGAGGTCAGCAAAGGACTCGTCCCCTTCTACCGCTTTCTGCTCGAGGCGGGGCGGATCCGCGCCCTCGACGACTACGACGAGACCCTGCTCGGGATCTTCTCTCCGGCGGTGCTGGCGGCGATCCGCGAAGTGGTGCCGACCGGTGGCCCGGCGCCCTGGGAGGCGATGGTGCCCGACGCGGTAGCCGAGATGATCAAGGGCCGGCGTCTCTTCGGCTACCGCGGGTAGCGGCGCCGCGCGGCGGGCCCGCCCCCAGCGCTACGGGCGCTCCTCGAGGAACACGCATGTCTCGCACTCCCCCGCTGCCGCCGCGAGCTGCTCGTCGAGATCGCACTGGTACTGGGGGGTGTCGAAGCGCTCGACCCGGTCGTCGTCGTGGTCGCTTCCGGCGTCGGGGTCGGGGCGCATCACGCGGTCCTTCCAGGCGTCGTCGTCCGCCCACGTGTAGCCGAGCGTATCGATCTGCCCGGGGGTGTCGGCCTCCGCGAAGACGCGCAGCGCGTCGCGCAGGATGGCGCGCTGCCCCTCCGCGTCGTGGGGCTTGCCGGTCGTGTGGCCCAGGGGAAAGTCCAGATACGCGGCCCGCGGCGGGTTGGCCGCCCGGGTGATCGAGTACGCACTCGTCATCGAGAGCGTGGGGATCCCCGCGGCCTCGAGCTCTCTCGCGATCAGTCCCACGGACTGATGACACACCGGTCAGACCGGGACCAGCAACGCGATGTCGACCTCGTCCTCGAGGAGCCGATCGCGGAAGGCCGGCGCGAGAACGTCGCGCACCTTGCGCGATGAGTAGATGCCCCCCATGAAGGTGTAGGCCCGCGGCGCGAGCGAGCCGATCTCACCGGCGTCGACCATCTCGCGGAGCCGGTCGAGGGGAAAGACGACGTTCGGGTCGCTGCGCGCGTCGGTGAGGTCGTACGCAAAGTGGGTCGCGCGGAGCTTCTCGGTGGGGGTCGCGGTGTCGATCTCGCGGTAGCTGATATCGTCCTTGTAGTGGAACGCGATCTGCCCTTCGGCGTAGATCCCCCCCGAAGCGATCAGCCCCAACCGGCTCTCGGAGATCGGCTTGCGCAGCGGCGTCCAGGCGGGCGGGGTCTCGCTCTCGACCCATTGGTAGACGGGGTACCCAAGCGCGCTGTACTGCTCGCGGGTGCGTTCGATGTAGTCGACCGGCGGTCGTGTCTGGGCCACGAAATGCTCCGTAGGGGGCCGGCTAGCGGCCGTGAAAGACGGGTTGACGCTTCTCGACGAAGGCCTTCGCGGCGTCGAGGTGGTCCTGGGTCGTCCCGCAGTAGTTGTGATAGGTGACCTCGCGGTCCATGTAGCTCTCGAGGTCGTCGCCAAAGACGCGGTTGATGTTCTCTTTCATGTAGCGGTAGGCGATCGAGGGCCCGGTCGCGAGCTGCTGGGCGAAGGCCTCGACCTCTTTCTCGAAGGTCTCGGCGGGCACCACCCGGGTGGCGATCCCGAGCTCGAGGGCGGTCTGGGCGTCGACCCGGTCGGAGAGCAGGTAGAGCTCCTTGGCCTTGGCCTCGCCGACAAGACGGGTGAGAAACCAACCCCCTCCGTAGTCGCCGCTGAAGCCGACCTTGGCGAAGGCGGTGGTGATGACCGCGTTGTCGGCGAAGACGCGGAAGTCGCAGGCGAGGGCCATCGAGAGCCCCGCGCCCGCGGCCGGCCCGGGGAGCGCCGCGATCACGGGTTTGGGCATGGCGTGGAGCGCGCCAGAGGTGGCGCGCTGACTGAGCCGCTGGTTGTGGACGCGCTGATCGAAGCTTCCGCCCGAGGACGCCGCGCCCTTGGCGAACTCCTTCACGTCGCCCCCGGCACAGAAGGCGCCCCCGGCACCGGTCAGCACCACACAGCGCACGTCCTCGTCGCGCTCGACCTCGCGCAGGGTCTGGTCGAGGGCGGCGAGCATCTCCCCCGAGAGCGCGTTGCGGCGCTCGGGGCGGTTCATCGTGATTGTGGCGACACCGGCCCGAACGTCGGCCAGCAGGTGCTCCGTCCCGGTCTCGATCACGCGGTCGCTCATCGTCGCGTCTCCCTGGGTGGTGGGGAGCGCCCAGTGTACCGAAGCGCACGCCGCGAGCCGGGCGGGCGCGGGGACTGGTATGGTCCGCCGATGCTCCGTTGCTGCACCCTCGACGGCGGGATCCGCGTTGGCTGGCGCGAGGTAGGGGGGCCGCCCGAGGACGCTGGCGCGGATCCCCGCCAGCCCTGTGTGTGGATCCACGGCGGCTCGGTCGAGGACTCGTCCTACGTCGTCGACGACCTGGCCCCGTTCACCGATCGGCTGCGGGTGCTGTGCCCCGACGTGCGTGGACACGGCGCCTCGCAGAAGTTCGAGCGCGTCGCGGAGTACACCTACGCCGCCAAGAGCGGCGATCTGCGGGGCTGGCTCGACCACCTGGGCGTCTCCCACGCGATCTGGGGCGGCGTGTCGATGGGCGGCGCCCTCTCGCTGTGGAACGCCTGCGAGACCCCGGAGCGGGTGCGCGCCGTCATCGCGATCAGCGGCCCCCCCTTCGCACCCCCCGACACCGAGAAGGCGTACTACGCCGCCAACCGTCACTGGATCGAGAGCGACCGTTTCGAGGGCTACTTCGACGCCAACGTGGAACGCCGGATGGGCCGCCAGGCGCTGGAGCGTCTGCGCGCGCGCCCCGAGCGCTACGTGGAGCTCGTCGCGCCGATGCGCAGCCACAGCGTCGCGTCGCTGTTGGCGCTCCTCGACGAGACCTACTCGCGCGGCGACTGGTCGGAGCGCTGCGAATCGCTGACCTGCCCCGTCCTGTTGATCGGGGGCTCCGAAGACCGTTGGCCCACCCGCGCCATGACCGAAGGCCTCGCCGCACGCATCCCGGGTGCGCGTCTCCACATCGTCGAAGGCGGCCCCCACTTCCCCAACCGCACCCACCGCGAGGAGGTGCAGGGGGTGATCGGGGAGTTCCTGGGTGAGGTGCTGTAGCTGGGGCGCGGGCGCAAGCGGTCTGACTTCGCGTGGGCTTCGCCCACGCTGCGCGCGCCGGCCCTTGGCCGGCGCTTTGCGGGGACTCCGCGTTGGTCGGTGGGGTGCGGTTCAAGCGGTCTGACTTCGCGTGGGCTTCGCCCACGCTGCGCGCGCCGGCCCTTGGCCGGCGCTTTTGCGGGGACTCCGCGTTGGTCGGTGGGGTGCGGTTCAAGCGGTTTGACTTCGCGTGGGCTTCGCCCACGCTGCGCGCGCCGGCCCTTGGCCGGCGCTTGCTAGACGTCCGGGCGTTCGACGAACTCGACGATGTTGCCGTCGGGGTCTTTGACCATGGCGATGTGGACGCCGGGGATGATCTCGTGTTCCGGGATGGTGAACTCGAGGCCCTCGGCGCGGAGCTTTTCGCAGACTTCGTGGAGGTTGCTGATGCGGAAGGTGATGTACCGGAAGCCGAGCTGCTTCTCGAGACCGATCGCGCCGGCGCCCGGGGTCTGGTTGGCGACCACCAGCTTCAGATCGGTGCCGCCCCACGCCAGACGGTGGATCGTGCCGAGCGGTGTCGGCATCTCCTGGGTCTTCTCGAGACCGAGCAGATCGCGGTAGAAGGCGAGGCTGCGGTCGATGTCGCTCACGATGACACCGATGTCGATGGCTTCTTTGGCGGGCTTGAGTAGCATGGCTTCCTCCGAAGGGGCGAGCGTACCAGCCGATGGAAGAAGAAGCATTCCGACGGGCCCTTCTCGCACTCGACGCCGCCGCACTCAGTGACGCCGACAAGACCCTCCGCGTGATGGACCCCGCCCTGCGCCCGCTCCGCACCGGGCTGCGGCTGCTCGGACGGGCGCACACGGTGCGCTGCCGCGAGGACTTCCTCACCGTGCTCTGCGGCGTGCGCGACGCCGCCCCCGGCGAGGTGCTGGTCGTCGACACCGAGGGCAGCCAGGGCGCCGTCGCCGGCGAGCTCTTCGGCAACGAGTCCCAGCGCAAGGGGCTCGCCGGGATGGTGATCGACGGCGGCTGTCGCGATACGGCGGCGCTGCGCGAACTCGAGATGCCGATCTACGCGCGCTTCGCGAACCCTCGGGCCGGCACCGCCCAGGAGGTGCTCGACCTACAGGTCCCGGTGCGCTGCGGCGGGGTGCGGGTGGACCCGGGGGATTGGGTGTACGGCGACGACGACGGCATCCTGGTGGCGAGCGAAGCCGAGCTTCGCGCGGCGCTGCCGCGGGCCCAGGAGATCCAACACGCCGAGGGCGAGATCCGCCGGCGCCTCGCCGCCGGAGAGTCGCTGGCCTCGCTCACCAACCTCGACGAGCACGTGGCGAAGCGGCGCCGGGGCGAAGACAGCGCGCTCGCGTTCCGGGTGTAGTCGGTGCCGGGGGAGCGCTTCGCGAAACGCCTGGAGGGCATGCGGCGCAGCGACGTCGCGGCAATCCTGAAGCTCGCCGAACAGCCCGACGTGCTCTCCTTCGCCGGCGGGTTGCCGGCCCCCGAATCGTTCCTGATCGAAGACTTCGCCGAGCTCGAGGCGGCGGTCCTGCGCGACCGCGGCCGCGCCGTCCTGGGCTACGGCCCGAGCGCCGGGGTGAGCGCGTTGCGCGAGACCCTCGCGGCGCGGATGGAGCGCTTCGGACGCCCGACGGGCGCCGACGAGATCCTGGTGACCACCGGCGGGATCGCCGCCCTCGATCTCGTCGCCAAGGCCTACCTCGACCCCGGGGACGTCGTCCTGGTCGGGGCGCCCTCCTACCTCGCGGCGCTCCACGTGCTGCGCAGCTACCAGGCGGAGATCGTCGGCGTCCCCCTCGACGACCAGGGGATGGATCCGGACGCCCTCGACGCGACCCTGCGCGAGCTCGCCGCCGCCGGGCGCGCGCCCAAGCTCCTCTATCTCGTGCCGACCTTCCAGAACCCCACCGGCCTCACCCTGCCCACCGGCCGGCGTCGGCGGGTGCTCGCGCTAGCCAGCGAGCACGGGCTGCGGGTGGTCGAGGACAGCGCCTACGAAGACCTGCGCTTCGAGGGCGAGGCGCCGCCGCGGCTCTGCGCCCTCGACCCCGACAACGTGATCCACATCAACACCCTCTCGAAGATCGTCGCGCCGAGCCTACGGCTCGGCTGGCTCGCCGCGCGGCGCGAGATCGTCGACGCCCTGGTGCTCTGCAAACAGGGGCAGGACCAGTGCTCGACCACCGCGGGCCAGTGGGTGGCCCACCGTTTTCTGTCCGAGGGGGTGGCGGAGCGTCAGATCGAGTCCGCGGTCCCGATCTACCGGGAGCGCCGCGACGTCTGTCTCGCCGCGCTCCGCAAGGGGATGCCCGAGGGCAGTGTCTGGACCCGCCCCGAGGGCGGCTTCTACACCTGGATCACGCTCCCCCCCGACTTCGCCGCCCTCGACACCGAGGCGCTGCTGCCGCGGGCCGTCGCGGAGCAGGGGGTGGCCTACGTGGCGGGCAACGCCTTCTACGCGGCGCCGGACGGGCACGCCGGCCCGCGCCAGCTCCGTCTGGCCTACAGCTATCTCGACCTCGATCAGGTCGAGCTCGGGCTGCGACGGCTCGCCGAGCTCTTCCGCGTTACCCTCGACGAGGCACGAGAGGGAGGCCCCTGATGCCGCTATCCCGCGTCGCCGACGCGATCGACGAGATCCGCCGCGGCCGCGCCATCATTCTGGTCGACGACGAAGACCGCGAAAACGAGGGTGACATCGTCGTCGCCGCCGAGAAGATCACCCCCGACTGGGTGAACTTCATGGCGAAGCACGGGCGCGGACTGGTGTGTCTGACCCTGACCGAGGAGCGCGCCACCGAGCTCGAGCTCCCGATGATGGTGCGCGACAACGCCTCTCAGTACGAGACGGCGTTCACCGTCTCGATCGAGGCCCGGCGCGGGGTGACCACCGGGATCAGCGCCGCCGATCGCGCCACGACGATCCAGTGCGCCGTCGACCCGAAGAGCACCGCCCGCGACCTCGCCCGCCCGGGGCACGTCTTTCCGCTGATCGCCCGCCGCGGCGGCGTCCTCGAACGCGCCGGCCACACCGAGGGATCCGTCGACCTGGCGCGTCTCGCCGGGCTACGCCCGGCCGGAGTGATCTGCGAGATCCTGAACGAAGACGGCTCGATGGCGCGCCGCCCCGACCTCGACCGCATCGCCCAGGAGTTCGGGCTCAAGATCGTCTCGATCGCCGACCTGATCGCATTCCGCCGCACCAAGGAGGTGCTGGTGCGGCGTCACGTCGAGATCGACCTCCAGTACGAACACGGCAACTTCCACGGCATCATCTATCGCAGCGAGCTCGACGACGCCGAGCACAACGTGTTGGTGAAGGGCGACGTCTCGGGTGTCGACCCGGTGCTCGTGCGGATGCAGGCCGCGAACCTCTCGGTCGACCTCCTCAACATGTACCTCGGCAACGAGAGCGCCCTCGCCACCCCGATGCGGATCATCGAGAAAGAGGGGCGCGGGGCGATCGTGTGTATCGGCCAACGCGGTGGGGGCGAGCGGATGGGCGACGTCTTCCAGCGTCTCGCCGAAGGGGTGACACGCTCTCCCGCCCCGGTGCGCGACAGCGCCGAGCAGATCCGCGATTACGGTGTCGGGGCCCAGATCCTCGGCGACCTCGGGATCCGCAAGATGCGTCTCATGACCAACCGACCCCGGCGCATCGTCGGGCTCGAGGGCTTCGACCTCGAGGTGGTCGAGACCGTGCCGATGGTCGGGGCCAAATAGCGGCGCACCGACGTGCTGATCGACACCCACGCCCACATCAACTTCGACAGCTACGACGACGACCGCGACGCGATGCTCGACCGGGCCGCCGAGGCCGGCGTCGCGGAGATGGTGTGTATCGGGATGATGCCCGTCGGTGGACGCGACGCCCTCCGGCTCGCGCGGCGTCACCCGGGGCGGGTCTACGCGTCGGTGGGCGTGCACCCCTACGACGCCGCCCACCTCGACGACACGGTGCTCGACGAGATGCGCGCGCTGCTCCGCGAGCCCGAGATGGTGCTGGTCGGGGAGATGGGGATCGATACGGTGAAGGCCGAGGTGCCGCTCGCGGTGCAGGAGGCGGCCTTCACCCGACAGCTCGAGCTGGCGCGGGAGCTCGACCTCCCGGTGTGCGTCCACAGCCGCGAGGCCTTCCCGATCTGCGAGCGGCTCGTCCGGCAGGTCTGCCCCGAGGGTTGGAAGGGGTTCGCCCACTGTTTCAGCGACGGGGTCGACGAAGCGCTCGGCTGGAAGGCGCTGGGCTTTACGATCAGCTTCGCCGGGCAGATCACCTTCAAGAACAAGAGTTGTGAGTCGATCCGCGACGCGGCCCGCGCCCTCCGGCCCGAGGACGTCGTGGTCGAGACCGACGCGCCCTTCCTCGCGCCCACCCCGCACCGCGGAAAACGCAACGAGCCCGCTTTCGTGCGTGAGACGGCGAAGGTGCTGGCGGGCCTGTGGGAGATGGACGAAGCCGAGGTCTTCGCCCAGACCACCCACAACGCGCGCCGGGTGCTCCAGCTCTAGGATGGACGAGCGGCTCGTCCTGGCGTCGACCTCGCGCTACCGCGCCGCGCTGCTCGCCCGGCTCGACCTGCCCTTCCGGACCCAGGACCCACGGCTCGACGAAGACGCGCTGCTCGCCACTCTGGGCCCGCGCCCGCCCGGCGAGCTGGCCGTCGTGCTCGCGCGGGCCAAGGCCGAAGCCGCCGCCTCGGGCGCGCGCCGCCGCGGCGACGCCTGGGTGCTCGCCTCCGACCAGGTGGGCTGGCTCCCGGGCGAGGACGCCACGACTCCCACCCTGCTGCGCAAACCCGGCGGCGCCGAGGCCGCGGTCGCACAGCTCGTCTCGATGGCCGGGCGACCCCATCACCTCGCCACCGCCGTCGTGCTGCGTCCTCCAGACGCCCTCCTCGAGGCCGGGGAGCCGACCCGCGAGCACCTCGACGTCCACCGGCTCGTGATGCGGCCCTTCTCGGCGGCGGAGGCCGCGGCCTACGTCCGCCGCTACGCGCCGCTGGACTGCGCCGGCTCCTACCGGATCGAGGACGCCGGCATCGCGCTCTTCGAGCGCATCGAGGGCGAGGACTTCACCGGGGTGATCGGGCTGCCGCTGATCGCGGTGGCGCGGATGCTTCGCGAAGCCGGGTTGCTAACGCTCGGCGAGGCCTGACTCGAGCACCTCGCGGGCCTCGGCCACCACGCGGCGCACCACCTCGCCGGCGGGGAGCAGCGAGTCGATGGCGCCGGCGCCCTGTCCGCAGGGCATCGAGCCCCAGTCGGTGTCGCCGTCGCGGCGCGCCACCACGTACACGTGCTTCGAGTTCTTGAACTGCTGGGGGAAGGGGAGGATGTCCTGGGGGCGCGACTCCCAGTCCGCGGTCCACTTGTTCTTGATCGTGCGGAGCGTCTTGCCCGAGTAGCAGCGGGTGATCACCGTCGAGTCCTCGTCGGCCTCGAGGATCTTCTCTTTGTAGTTCGCGTGGGCGTAGGCCTCCGGGGTGGCGATGAAACGCGTCCCCATCCACACCCCCGAGGCCCCGAGCGCCAGCGCCGCCGCGAGTCCCTGCCCGGTCGTGATGCCCCCCGCGGCGACGACGGGCTTGCCGTCGACCGCGGCGGCCACCGCCGGCACCAGGGCCGAGGTCGCGACGCGACCGGTGTGGCCCCCGCCCTCGGTGCCCTGGGCGATGATCACGTCGGCCCCCGCGGCGGAGACCTTGCGCGCGGCCCGCGCCGTCCCGACCAACGCGAGCACGGTGCAGCCGCGCTCGTGGAGGAGCTCGACCCACGGCCCCGGGTTGCCGAGACCAGAGGCGAAGACCGCCGGGGCCTCCTCCTCGACGACCTGCATCAGCTCCTCGGGGCGCACGCGTTTGCCGTCGCGGTGGACGGCGAACTCGCCGTGGCCGTCGTCGTACTCGTCGGGCTGCATCGGGGGCGGACGCGCCTCGGGCGGACGCGGCAGGAGCACCTCTCCCGTCGTCATCTGGAGCGGCAGGATCAAGTCGACGCCGAAGGGGCGGTCGGTGAGCTCGCGGCACTTGCGGATTTCGAAGCGCAACCGCTCCGGCGCGAAGCCGGCGCCGCCGATCACCCCGAGCCCGCCGGCGTTGGAGACGGCGGCCGCGAGCTCGGCCCGGGCCACGAAGCCCATCCCCGCCGAGATCACGGGGACTTCGATACCCAGCAGCGCGCACAGACGGGTCGCGAGGGGATCGCGTTGGCTCATGGGTCTTCCTCTCCTCGGGAGGCAGAAGGTCCCATAGCCGGGCGCCGGCGACCAGGATCACCCAGCGCGGTGTCGGCGCGCGGCGGGACCCGGAGGTGGGGCGCCGAGATGCCGACCGACGCGAGTCAGGATCGCCAGCGCCGATCGTGTAGGATCCGCGCAGAACGCGGGAGGACGAGGCATGGCAGGGCGGCTGGACGGCAAGGTGGCGATCGTGACCGGCGGCGCCAGCGGGATGGGGCGCGCCACCGTGCTCCGCTACCTCGAGGAGGGCGCCCGGGTGGTGGTGGGCGACCTCAACGAGACCAACAACAAGGACCTGATGGACGCCCTCGGGAGCGCCGGCCACGCCGAGCGCGCCGAGGCGATGCGTGTCGACGTCGCCAACGAGGACGACGTGGCCCGGATGGTGCAGCGGGCGACCGAGCGCTTCGGTCGCCTCGACGTGATCTTCAACAACGCTGGCTTGGGCGGCGCCTTCGGGCCGATCACCGAGCAGGACGTCGACGGCTGGGACTTCACCTTTCACGTGCTGGTGCGGGGGGTTTTTCTGGGCATCAAGCACGCGGCCCGGGTGATGATCGACCAGGGCGACGGAGGCTCGATCATCAATACGGCGTCGGTCGCCGGGCTCTGCGGCGGCAACGGCCCCCAGGCCTACTCCGCGGCGAAAGCGGCGGTGGTCAACCTCTCCCAGTCGACCGCGGTCGAGCTCGCGCCGCACCGCATCCGGGTGAACGCGATCTGCCCCGGCGCGATCCTGACGCCGCTCTTCCACCAGGGCGACCCCGAGGCGGCCGCCGAGCTCGGCGCGACCCTGCAACCCTGGCCCGAGGTCGGCCGCGGCGAGGACATCGCGGGCGCCGCCCTCTTCCTCGCGAGCGACGACGCCCATTTCGTGACCGGCCACGCCCTCACCGTCGACGGCGGCATCATGGCGGCCGGGCCCCACCTCTACGGGAAGGCCGCGGGCACCCAGGCGGCGCAGACCATGGTCGGGGTGAACCGCGGGACGACCGGCGAGAAGCACAGCTACCGCCGGCTCGGCTCCTGAGCGGTTCGCGGGGTGACCACGCCGGAGGCGACACCGTCGGCACAGCTCCTCGAGGGCGCCCTCGCCCTCGCGCGCGAAGGGCTCTCACCGGGAAGCTCGGGCAACCTCTCGTTTCGTCGGGGCCGCGGCTTCGTCGTCACCCCGAGCGGGGTGGCGCCCGAGGCCCTCGACGCTCCGAGCCTGGTGCGTCTCGCCCTCGACGGTCGCGTGCTCCACGGCGCCCTCCCCCCTTCGAGCGAATGGCCGCTCCACGCCGCCGTCTACCGCGCGCGCCCCGACGTGGGCGCCGTCGTGCACTGTCACTCGCCCTACGCCACCACCCTGGCCTGCGCGCGCAGGGCGATCCCGCCGCTCCACTACATGATCGCGGTCGCCGCCCCCGACGAGGTGCCCTGCGCCCGCTACGAAGCCTTTGGCAGCGAAGCCCTCGCCGACGCGGCGGTCGAGGCGCTGGGCGCGCGGCGCGCAACGCTCCTCGCGAACCACGGGCAGATCGCCGCCGGCCGCGACCTCGCCCACGCGCTCTGGGTGGCGCGAGAGGTGGAGACCCTCGCGCGCACCTATTGGGGCACCCTCGCGATCGGCGGGCCGGTGCTCCTCGGCGACGCCGAGCTCGCCGAGATCGCGGCGCGTATCGAGCACTACGGGCCGGCCGCGGCGGATCGCCCGTCGGAAGCGAGCGCCACGTGAGCGCGACATCCCGCCGCGGAGACAGCGCATGAGCGGTCACTCCCTCGAGCGCGACACCGCGCTGCGCGGACGCGCCCGCACCGTGATCCCGGGCGGGATGTACGGGCATCAGAACGCGACGCTGCTCCCCGAAGGCTTCCCGCAGTACTTTGCGGAGGGCGCGGGCTGCCGGGTGCGCGACGTCGACGGCAACGAGTACATCGACTTCATGTGTAGCTACGGGCCGATCCTGCTGGGGCACCAGCACCCGGTGGTAGAGGAGGCGGTGCGCGGCCAGCTCGCCCGCGGCGACTGTTTCAACGGGCCCGGAGCGGCGATGGTCGAGCTCGCCGAGCGGCTGGTGAAGCGGGTCGCCCACGCCGACTGGGCGCTCTTCCAGAAGAACGGCACCGACGCCACGACCCTGTGTGTGACGGTCGCCCGCGCCGCCACCGGGCGCAGCAAGGTGCTAGTCGCCGCGGGCGCCTACCACGGGGCGGCGCCCTGGTGCACGCCGATTCCGGCCGGCGTCGTCGCGGAAGACCGCGCAAACATCGGGACCTTTGCATACAACGACCTGGCCGGGCTGCGCGACGCCGCGGACGCGGCGGGAGACGACCTGGCCGCGGTGTTGGTGAGCCCGCTCAAACACGACGTCTTTGTCGACGAGGAGCTCGTCGACCCGGATTTCGCCCGGGGTCTGCGCGCGCTCTGCGACGAGCGCGGCGCGCTGCTGCTCCTCGACGAGGTGCGCGCCGGACTGCGGATGGGGCGGGGCGGGAGCTGGGAGGCGCTGGGCGTGGCGCCCGATCTGAGCGCCTGGAGCAAGGCCCTGGCCAACGGCTACCCGATCGCAGCGGTGCTGGGCGGCGACGCCACCCGGGACGCCGCGACCCAGGTGTTCTCGACGGGGTCCTTCTGGTTCTCGGCGCTCCCGATGGTGGCGGCGTTGGCCACCCTCGAGCAGGCCGACCGCGAAGACGCCCACCGACGGGTGGTGGAGGCCGGGGAGCGCTTCCGGGCCGGGCTCGCCGAGCAGTCGAAGCGCCACGACCTGTCGCTGCGGCAGAGCGGCCCGCCCCAGATGCCGATGCTGCTCTTCGACGACGATCCGCAGTTCGAGATCGGCCGGGCCTTCACGGCGTCGGCGGCGCGCCGCGGGGTGTACCTGCACCCCTACCACAACCTCTTTTTGTGCGCGGCCCACGACGACGCCGCGATCGACGCGGCGCTGGAGCGCACCGACGACGCGTTCCGCGACGCCCGCGACGCCCGTTGAGGGACGAGAGGAGCACCATGTTCAAGGTAGTGGGGATCATCAAGCGGCCCGAGGGGATGGACTTCGAGGCCTTCAAGACCTGGTGGCTCACCGAGCACGCACCCAAGGTGAAAAAGTGGCCAGGCCTCGTGGAGTACCGCATCAATCTCTGCACCACCCCAGACCAGGACTACGACGGCGTCGCCGAGGTGTGGTTCAACACCAAAGAGGAGATGGACAAGGTCTTCTCGACGGACGAGGGCCAGACCGCCCGCGGCAGCGCGACGGCCGGGTCGGGGCAGCTCGCGATCCTGCTGACCGAGGAGCACGTCATCGTCGGCTAGCCGTCGCCGCGAGACCCGGATCGCCTTCGCCGCGCTCCTACTCGGCGCCGTGGCGATCGCGTGGGCGCCGATCCTCGTGCGTTGGAGCCCGCTCCCGCCCTCGGCCACGGCGTTCTGGCGGGTCCTGCTGGCGATCCCGCTCTGGGGCGTAGCCCTCGCGGTCTCGGCCCGTCGCGCGCCGATGGCGCCCACTTCGGGCGGCGCCGCACGCTGGGCACCGCTGGTGCTCGCGGGTCTCTTCTTTGCTGCGGACCTGTGTCTGTGGCACGTGTCGATCCTGCGCACCAGTGTCGCCAACGCCACCTTGCTCGCGAACCTCGCCCCGCTGGTCGTCGCCGCGGCGTCGTTTCTGCTCTTTGGCGAACGCTTCGGCCGGCTCCACCTCGCCGCCCTCGCGGTCTCCCTCGGCGGGGTCACCTTGCTCCTCGGCGGGCGCCAAGAGGACGGCGCGGGAAATCTCGGTGGCGACCTCTACGGGGTCGCCACCGCCGTGGCCTACGCGGGCTATCTGCTCTCTGTGGAACGGGCGCGGCAACGCCACTCGACCGCCGCGGTGATGACTGGAGTCGGTCTTGCGGCGACACCGGCGCTGCTCCTGGCGGCGCTCCTCGAGACCGGGCCCGTGATGCCGGCTCTGTGGGCCTCGATGGGGCCAGTGCTGGCCCTCGCGGTCGTCGCCCAGGGCTTTGGTCAGGGCGCCGTGGCCTTCGGCCTGGCCCGGCTCCCGGCGTCCTTCGGCAGCCTCGTGCTGTTGCTCCAGCCTGTCCTGGCCGCGGTGCTGGCGTGGCCGCTCTTCGACGAGCGCCCCGGCGCGCTCGAAGCGCTCGGCGGCGCCGCGGTGTTGGGGGGCATCGCGCTGGCGCAGCAAGCGCGGAGCGCGTTGGTACGACGCGACGCGGGTTGATGGACTGGACTTCGCTCGCCTGCGGCTCGCTGCGCGCGCCGGGCGGAGCCCGGCGGGGGTGCCGGTCAAGGAGGGCGACTTCGAGGGTCGGCGAAGGCGGTTGCCAAAGCGACTCCGCCTTATGGACTTCGCTCGCCTACGGCTCGCTGCGCGCGCCGGGCGGAGCCCGGCGCTTGCGCGGGTGCCGGT
>CAJHXS010000311.1_pt1 | contig 23397 bp, 18 predicted proteins | sample 9198591 | NCBI WGS metagenome assembly CAJHXS01 (sample SAMEA7708347, study PRJEB35096) | sediment metagenome | biome: marine neritic benthic zone biome [ENVO:01000025]; feature: sediment [ENVO:00002007]; material: shallow marine sediment [ENVO:03000034] sea grass bed [ENVO_01000059] ... | reverse complement strand
CCGCGGGAGGAAAGTCCGGGCTCCACAGGGCAGGGAGGTCGCTAACGGCGACCCGGGGTGACCCGAGGGAAAGCGCCACAGAAACCACACCGCCGATGGCCAGCGAGGCCCCGGCTTCCAGGTGAGGGAGCCGGGGAAGAGGCACAGGCAAGGGTGAAATCGTGGGGTAAGAGCCCACGCGCGACAGCCGGGTGACCGGCGGCGGGGCAAGCCCCTCCCGGAGCAAGCTTGAATAGAGGTGCTGTAGAGGGCGGCCCGCCCGACGCCGGCGCCCGGAAACGGGACACCGACCAGCACCCGGGTGAGAGCGCTCGAGCGCCGGAGCAATCCGTCGCCTAGATGAATGATCCCCACCGTCTCGCCTTCGGGCGAGGCGGAACAGAACCCGGCTTACAGTCCGTCTCCGCGATATGGCTGGCCGGGGGGTAGCGCGGCGTTTCGGAGGGGAATGCCGCAGCCCCCCGGTCATCCGCCCACGGGTGTGCTCGGGGGGAGGCGCGCCCGACGGTGCACCGGCTCCCGCGCGACGAGCTCGCTGGGCTAGGCCCCGGCCGTGCGTCTCCGGGCGGCGCAGAGACCAAGGCTCAGGGCTAGACCGAACGCGAGTCCCAAGGCTCCGGGCTCGGGCACCGAGATGGCGACGTTGTCGATGATCGCCTGGTTCACCCCACCGCCGGCCGGTGCAGGGAAGCTCAGGCGCACGAAAGCGGTCTCAGAGGTATCCGACGAGAGAAAGACCTGGTGCGTCGTTTCGGTGGTGGTGAGGTTGACCGAGCCCACGCTGCTATAGCCGCTTCCGTCGGTGGAGAACTCGACGCCGACCGTGCTCGATCCGTTGAAGGTCTTGCCGCCAAAGCTCACTCGCCAGTTGAAGCCCGTCGCGGGAACGCTGGTCAGGTCGGCGCCGAACACCGCGTTGGTCGACCCGCGCGCGGTCATGCTGAGAAGCTCGGTCGAGGTCTGGCCCTCGTTGCGGAGGATCGTGTGCGCGTCGAAGGGGTTGGTCCCAATCCCGTCCGCCGGCGCGGTGAGGTTCGAATCGAGCGACCGGCTGGTCGGGACGAAGCTCTCGGGACCGCTTCCGGCCCCGACCGCCGTCGATCCGAAGGAGCCGTCGAGGTACAGCGTCCCGAAGGCGGCCGACTCGCTCCCCGCGTTCGCCGTGGGGTCCTGTTCGGAGTAGTTCGCGGGCAAGGTTCCGACGAAGGTCGCACCGTCGGTAGAGAGGAATCCGGCGCCGAAGTACTGGGAGAAGTCCCAGCCCGCGACGACCCCGGCGCGCGCCGTGGGCGTCGCGCCAAACACGAAGACGGCGATCGCCGGAAGAAGAAGAACCCGTCGGATGGTCATGGAGAGAGCCTCAGGCTGGGCGTGCCGATGCGGCCCGCGCGCTGCGTTTTGGGGACTGTGCGGCGCCTTCAATGCGCCGCCGTGTCGTTCTCGTGAAGGGACGGCGAAGATCGCCGTGCGGTCAGGATCTGCTCCACGTGGGCGGCGCTCTCGCCGCCCCAGACGCCGCCGAGCAGCACCCGTCCCTCGGCGCTCTGCAGCAGGAAGCGCAGCGGGGGGGGGTCGCGCCCGACAAGGGACCGGGTGTAGGGAGCGGAGAGGTGGCTGAACACGAAGGGAAGCGCAGCGTCGAGCGCTCGGAGCCGCGTGCGAATTTCGGGATCCCCCGCGTCCCCCTGCGGAAACAGCAACGTGGCGACGCGGGGCCGATCGTGGATCCGGCGGAACTCGCGGGCGTAGCGTGCGAAAGCGGGGCCCCTGGCGTCCGCGAACACACACAGGAAGACGTCCGCCCGGCGGGCGGCTTCGAGACCCAGCGGCCGCAGCACGGGTTCGCTCGAGTCAACCAGCTTCGTGCCGATCGCCAACGCGAAATTCGGTGCCATCTTGATGTCGCGGCCGTCCCGCACGCGTCGCGCTCGTTCGACGAGGTCGGTCTCGTCCACCGCGACCGTGGTCAACCCGTCGCGTCCGAAATCGATGCGTGCCTGCTGGGCCTCGACGCGGATCAACACCCCCACCGATCCCGCTCGGATCTCGCCCCGCGGCCCGGTCTGGGCTCGCCGCAAGGCGACGCGGTAGGGCCAGTAGCGATCGAGTTCGGCGATCGTGGCGGCGTCGAGGAGGACCCCGCGCGCCGTCGCGGAGGGGCTCCACGCGATCGCGCCGAGAACAACGAGCATCCATCCGAACAGGAGGTGACGGCGCACAGGGTTTCCCAGACGAGGGGTGGGGTGACCACCGCGCGAACGATGGCCACCCCTCGAAGTCCATCCCGGGGTGGCGGGCCGTCCCGATGGACGGCCGACGACCTCAATCCACGCTCAGCCCGCTGATGCTGAACGTGGTCCACCCCGCGGTCCACAGCGACGGTGCGGTCGGATCGAAGGCGCCCCGGTAGGTCGCCGCCTGATCCAGACCCGGACCTTGGGGCGGGACGCCGCCGGCCGTTCCCACCAGGCCGAAGGCGGGCCGCGGGTCGATCTTCACGGGCTTCAAACCGGCGGCGAGCTTCCCTTCGGCGTTCCCGGTGGGCAAGAAGGTCGTGTCCTCGTTGACCAGACCGGGGAACCCGGCGTCGTTCACCGTGTTCGCGGTGCCCCCGAGAAGCGCGGCGAGCGCGTCGCCAGCCGCGAGGGCCGCGAGCTCATCCGCCGGAAGCGCCGCGCCGTCGTCGAACGTGGACGACACCGAGAGCACGAGGCCCGCGGGAATGTTGTCGATGACCGTGTCGAAGCCCGGCGCTCCGCCGCCGGACACGTCGTAGCCCTGGGCCGATCCGGTGTTCACCACGATGCTGTTCAACAACGCGCCGGCGAACCCGCTGCGCATCTGGACGCCGCGGTTGGCCGAGGCGGGCGAGACGGCCGGGTTCGCCCCGTCGGGCGTCGAGCCGATCAGCGTGAGGTTGTACATCGCCGGATTCGAGAGCGGCCACGGCGTCCCGTCGGCGCGCAGGTTCACGTTGACGCTGGGCTCGTCGAAATCGTCGCCGTCCCATTCGCCCCCCTTGTCACCCGAGGAGGAGCCGAACGAGCCGCCGCCGTTCTCGTTGAAGAAGGGCATGATGCCGTAGAGAAACTGGTTCGCCCCCGTGTACCCCTGGTCGAGGTCGAAGGTGTCGTCCCCCGCGAAGACCACGTGGAGATAACGGCCGTTGACGGTGCCGCCGAACCACTCGATCCCATCGTCGAAGTTGCAGTACACCTCGACGTGCTCCATCAAGGTCCCGTCGCCAACCCCGGCGAGGGTGATGCCGTTCAACTCATTCCCGCTCCCGATCTCGTCCCCCGCGTGGCGGACCGAGATGTAGCGAAGGGTGCCGGAGTTATCGTGGGGTTCGACGCCGCCGTACGTCGCGTCGGCGGGCGAGAACCCCGGAACCGTCAGCCCTTCGACGGTGCAGGTTCCGTATCCGGTTCCGCAGGCGTCGGTGAGGTTGGTCGGCGCGTTGCCGAGCACCACCAGGCCGCCCCAGAGCGACACGTTGGCGGCACCGGCGTTGTCGAGGGGCGAGAGCGGCGCGGCGATCGGGTTGTTGTCGAAAAAGACGTCGCCGGCCTGCCAAGCGTCCGCGAAGCCGTCGACGTCGTCGTCGTCCGCAACGCCATCGTTGTCGTTGTCGACGGCGGCGGTGGTCATGATGATCGGGTTGCTGGCGCTGCCCTCGGCGATCAAACGACCGTTTCGGGTGACGATCAACGCCCCCGGCGTCCCGGCCGTCGAGCCGGCGAGCACCGCGGAGGTGCGCGGCTGGCCGCGGACAAAGGTCCCGGGGAGGATCGTCAGCGTCGCGCCGTCCTTCACGAAGATCGGCTGCTGGAGTATGACGTTCCCACTCCAGGTGGTGTCCAAGGTGACGTCCGCGCTCACGATCGTCTGTGCGTGCGAAACGCTCGAGAGGACGAGTGCGAGGGCGGAGAGGAACAGGATCCGCATGGTTGGTTCTGCCTTCCTTGCTTCGGCCCGCAGCGTGCTGGCGGGGTTCGCGCGCGGCGAGCTGCGATGACCCGGCCGCGACCACGGGAACTTGCCAATCGGCCTTTACGATTCGGTGACAAACGCGAGGTGATGGCGTGACCCGGGCGCTTCCGCGTGGCCGTGCCTCAGAAACGGAGGCCGTAGGAGAGCGAAAACGAGTAGTCGCGACCAAAACGCTGCGCCCGCTCCGCGATCTCCCCGCGGGTCTGGTCCCGGTCGTAGATGATCTTCCGGCGCGAGTCGGTGAGGTTCTTCACGCTCATCTTGAAGGTGAGACCCCGCCAGATCTTCTGGCTCCACACGAAATCGAGCTGGTGGAACGAGTCGACGTAGCGGTCGATCGTGAACGACAACACCTGGCCGTTGGGGCCGATGTTCGCGCTCCCGGCGGCGTCGAGGACGTCGCTGATCGCAAAGAAGGCGAGCGTCGCCTTGGTCCCCCAGTCGGGGTGGTCGAAGCTCAGGTCGGCGTTGGCGATCCATTCGGGCTGGCCGAAGAGCCGGCGGCTCTGCTTCAGCCCCGAGAACTGCTTGGTGTCTCCCGGCGCGAGCCCAAAGAACGGTGCGGCGCGCGCCAACTCCGCCTCGCTGCGGTCCACCTCGGCGTCGATGTAGGTGAAGTTGCCACCCGCGGAGAAGAACTCGGAGAACTCGACGCCGGGGATGCGGAGGGTCTTGCGGCCCTCGACCTCGACCCCCCAGAGGTCAGCGTCGCTCGGGTTGTTGAAGAAGGTCCGAAACAGCGCGGTGGAATCGAATTCGAGGTTGAGTGGGTTGCGGACGACGATGCTCTCGATGGGATCCTCGATTGTCTTGACGAATCCGCTCAGCGCGAAGAGGTCGCCGGTCGTCCCCCAGGTGTATTCCAACCGGGTGTCGAAGCTCTCGACGTCGGAGAGCTGGAGCTGCGGGTTGCCGACGACCAGATCGTCGCTCCCCGGCTCCACCGACACGTAGTACCCCATTTCGCGAAACGACGGCCGCGCCACGGTCCGCGAGTACGCCCCCCGGAGCTGGAGGCCTTCGATGGGACGGTAGGTAATGCCGAACGAGGGCAGCGTCTTGGTCTCGTCGATCTCGCCGTTCACCAGCGCTTCGATCGACTGGGCGTCGGTGAGGTCGACGAAGCCATCCTGCCCCACCGGCACGCTGATCCCGAGGATCTGGTCGTTGAACACCGTATCGGGCGACGGGGCCGGAAACACCTCTCCGTTCGACGGATTGTCGAGACGGTCGAAGAACAGGAACCGGGTGGGGAAGATCTCGGGTGCCCCGAAGCGGACCTCGCCGGTGAAGGGATCGTTATTCGATTCGATCGAGATGTCCTCGCGGCGCAGACCCGCGAGCAGGTCGAGGCGGTCGCGGATCGTCGCCTTGACCCCGAGGTTCCAGGCCACGATCTTGCGCTCGGAATCGTTGGAGGTCGCGCGGAGCCCGGAGATGGCGTTCCCGCTGCGGTCGAGCGCGTCGAGGATCGCCGTGCCGAGCTCCCGCTGGGTCGACGAGAGGATCGCGAACTGGGAGACGCCCCGGACCGAGGGGCTCTCGAGAAATCCCGAATCGACCCCGCGTTTTGCGCGTTCCCACCAGCCCCCCGCGCGCATCTCGACGGTGACGTCGGGACCGAAGCTCCGCTCGTACTCGAGGTCGATGCGCGCGAAGTCCTGGTTCTCTTCGATGTCGTTGTCGCTCAGAAAGATGCCGCTGTTGGCGACGAACTCACCTGCGCCGAAATTGTCGAGCGTCGAGGGGAAGGAGCTCGGGGGCGCGCCGATGGTGGCGGGCTCGAAGAAGTAGCGCGCGCCGAACGCCGCGTCCTCCTGGGTCGTCTTGGCCTGGTTGGCCGCCCACGTGAGGCGCAGCCCCGGGACCGCGTCGAAGCGGTGGTCGCCGTTGGCTTGGAAGACGCGGAGCTCGCGTTCGCGGTCGAAGGACTCGCTCTCGAAAAAGGTGGTGAACCACAGCGGTCCGCGGCTCGGGGCGTCGTTGGCGTCGTTGCGGACCGAACGCGCGATCCACGAGCCGAGGGTCGCGAACCCATTGTACTCCTGGGGCAGGATCTCGTCGCCGTTTGCCTGGAGGGCGGCGAGGGAGGAGTAGTCGAAGTTCGGGAGGTACCCGTTCTCCTTGAGCTGGACGACTTCCTCTTCCTTCTTCGTGTAGAACGCGGACGCGTCGATCTTGTGGTTGCCTTCGGTGTCGAGATCGAAGCCGAGACCGAGGTAGCCGGTCCACTGCTTCTCGCGCACGCTGTCGGTGAGGTCGAAGTTCCCGTTGCTCAGGTTGAGCTCGCCCAGGGAGAGCCCCCCGCTCTCGAGGATCGCGCCGTCGGAGAGGTTGCGGAAGGTCCGCGTCGGCAAGGGCTCCTTCGCCTCGATCGACCCCTCGCCGGTCGTGTAGTCGACCTCGCGGTTCACGACCCCCTTGAAGCGGAGCTCGCGTTCTCCGACCCGCCTACGGCCGGCGACGGAGCCACCGATGTCGCTCTCAATGACGTCACCACCGTCCGCTTCGCGGCCCGTCGGCGAGCCGTGGGAGAGCTTGAGAAAGCGGTCGATCGCGCGGTCGTTGAACCCGGAGCCGCCGCTCAGCTTGATCTCGACGGTCTCGCCCTCGTCGAGCTCGGGGTATTGGTGGGTGAGGATGTCGATCGAGCCCCCCGAGGAGTTGCTCGGGAGGTCGGGGGCGAAGGTCTTTGCCACGACCAGGTTGCCGACCACGTCGGAGGGGAAGAGGTCGAGCTGCACCGACTGCTTGTCTGGGTCGGGGCTCGGCACCGGAGCCCCGTTGTACAGCGTGCTGCTGTAGCGGTCTTCGAGCCCTCGGATGATGGCGAACTGGCCCTCCACGATGTTGACCCCGGCCACCCGCTTCAGCGCCTCGGCCACGTCGCTCGCGGCGAACTTCGAGAGGTCCTCGGCACCCAGGATGTTGAGCATCTGGTCCGAGTCGAGCCGCAATTCGATGGCGTTCATCATCTCGCTCACCGCCGAGGCCTCGACGACGAAGGCCTCGAGATCGAGCACCTGATCTCCGGTACCCGCGGCGACGGGAGAGAGCGGAAAGTCCGCGCGGTTGAGCTCACCGGCCGCGACCTCGAAGCGGGTCATCGTCGAGGCGCGGTAGCCCGATTTGACAAAGCTGATGTCGTAGTGGCCGGCGGCGACCCCGACGAACTCGAACGCTCCGTCCGCGTCGGTGGTGCGGATCTCCTGGCGCGGGTCGCCCTCCTCCGTGTCGGGCCACTCGAGGATCACGGTGACGCCGGGGACGGGCGCTCCGGTCTCGCGGTCGAAGATCTGGCCGGTGACCGTCCCCTCGCCGCGTTGGGCCTCTTCCGAGACCGCTCCGTCGACGCTCTCGGCGGTCCCGAGACCGCCGAGCACATCTTCGAGTTCCTGGGCAGACGACCTCTCCGCCAGGACGAGTGCCGCGAGACACACGCCGAGAAGGGTGCCGATCGGTAGGCGCGGGGTGGGGGTCATGCCGCGGTGACGCTACGAACAAGCGAGGGGACGGGCCCCACGCTTCGGTGAGAATCCAGTGGCAATTCGGTGACGATCGACCCCATCGAATATCGCGGTCGGCGCAGCCGATTCCTCGTCGGTGACGACAGCATCGCGTCTTCCGGTGGGTCTCGGATCAGTCTGGCTGGATCGATTCTTCGACCCGCGCGAGGAAGCGCGCCACGCGGGGCTCGTCCTTGATGGCCAAGGCCTCCCGGAGGAGCTCCGCCGCGCGGGGGTAGTCGCGCGACGCCACCATGATCTGCGCGTGGTCGAGGAGGGCCTGGTACTGGTAGGCGTCGAGTTTCTGCGCCCGTTCGATGAAGAGAAGCGCGCGGTCGCGGTCGCCGGATTCGCGGTGGTAGGCGGCGAGTTCGAGGAGGGCGTCCCCTCGAGTCCCGTCGCGCTTCACGATCGACTCGAGGAGCCGAGCGGCCTCTTCGGAGCGCCCCTCGGCGCGGGCGACCTTGGCCTTGAGGGTCAGCACCTTGAGCTCGTCCTCCGCCCCGAGACCCTGGCCGTACCGGGCATCGATGGAGCGGAGCAGGTCGGCCGCCTCGCCGTAGGAGCGGCTGCGCACCAAGAGCTCCGCGGCGCGGTACGCGGCCGAGAATTCCGTGCCCTCCTCGTCGCGGGCGACGACGTCGAGATAGGCCCCCTTGGCGAGGTCCGGCATCCCGGCGTTCATGTAGATGTCACCGAGCAGCACCAAGGAGCTGCTCTGGGCCGCGCCCATCGCGCGGACGGCCTCGAGGTTCACGGCGGCGGCGAGCGGCTCGTCGATCCCGACATAGGAATTGGCCTGCATCATCCAGGCGGTGGCGTCTTCCGGGTTGTCCTTCAAGAGCTCGGCAAAGAGCGCGATCGCTTCGCGGTGGCGCTCCATGATCACGAGGGACTGGGCGAGGCCGAGCTTCCAGTCGCGGATCGTGGGCTCCTGGAGCACCGCGTCTCGATAGGCGGACTCCGCGGCGAGGGCGTTGCCCTCGTTGAGGTAGCAGTAGCCGATCAGGCCGAAGTTGCGGCCGTCGCGGTCGCCGAGCTCGACCGCCTTGGTGAGGTGATCGAGACCGCCCTTGCAGTCGCGCCGCTGCACGTGCAGCAGACCGAGGTTCTTGTGGGCCCGCCGGAAGTCGGGAAACTTGCGCAGCGCCGTCTCGTAGCGCGTCTTCGCCGAATCGAGCTGACCGTTCTGGAACTCGAGGTTCGCGAGGATGAAGTCGAGCGCTGCGCTGCTGTCGTCGTTCACCTGCTGGTGGAGCATGGCCGCCGCGGCGCGCGGGTTCGCCTTCATCAGCTCGATCACCTCGCGGAGCATCTCGAGCTCGGTCGCGGCGATCTGGGGTTCGGCGCCAGAGAGGAACCCGTAGCTCCCGAGAAAGCGCTTGCGCCACTCGGGGTCGTCGAGAAAGGACGTGTCGGAGCCTCCCGGCTGCGCCGAGGCGACGGGAGCGGCGAGCACCAGCAAGAAGAACGCGGCGAGTACCGCGGAGACGATACGGGTCATAGGGGTCCTACTCGATTCGAATGGGGATCGGAAGACGAGCCGTGGCTCGCACGGGAGTTCCGTCGCGGGTGGGCGGTGTAAAGCGCCACTCCATCACCTCCGCGACCACGAATTCCTCGAAGTGCGGGAGGTCGGAGGACGCGACCCTCGCTTCGAGCACGCGGCCTTCGGGGCCCAGGGTGACCAGGAGCACGATCTCGCCATCGACCGGCGTGCGCCGCAGACGGCGGGGAATCTCGAGGGTCGAGCCGGGGCGCGGCCTCGGGGCCCGGTCTAGGTCGACGACGTCGTGGGCGAAGGCGATCTCGTCGGCGCGACGCAGCGCAAGGCGGTGTGCGCGGATCGAGCGGTCGCGCTCGGCGTCGCGCGCGAGCGCCCGCGCGTAGAGGCGCCGGGCGTGGATCGCGTTGCAGGTGCGGTCCGTGCAGAACACCTCGCGGAGGGCCACCGCGGACATGTCGGCCGCGCTCGCCTCGTCGGCTGGATCGTTCACGACCACCGCAGCAATCGCCACGGCGGGCGCGTCGGCCGGCGCCACCCCGATGAACCACTGGTAGCGCCCTTCGGGATCGTCGCCGCTGAGCGTGCCGGTCTTCCCCGCCACCCGCACCGAGCCGAGCAGCGGGTCGCCCCGCTCGTCCCGAAACGCGCGCTTCGCGGTCCCGCTTTCGGTCACGTCGGCCATCACGTCGCGCAGCGTCTCGGCGACGCTCGGCGGCCACACCAGACGCGGCGCGGCGCGGCCCGGCACGCCGAGGGGGTTGCCGTCGGCGTCGCGGGCGTTCGCGATCCAATACGGCCGCACGAGCTTGCCGTCGGCCAACAGCGCGGCCAGCCGCGCGGCGCCGAGCGGAGTGATGGTGGAGCCCGCCAAGCCAGAGCCCAGAAACCCGAGGTCGAGGTCGTCCCGGATCGGCTCCACTTCGCCGGGCGGGTGGTGGAGCGCCGGGGCCTCCAAGATGCCGAGCCGATCCATCTCCCCCAACAGCGCTTCCTCCCCGAGCTCGTGTACGGCCAGCCGCGCGAAGCACTGGTTGTTCGAGATCGCCATCGCGCGGCGGAACGAGTCGACGACCGTGCCCGCGGCGTCGGGCGGAGGAGGGACGAGAGAGCTCGGGCTCAGGAGATACGGGCTACCGAGGTAACGGCAGTCGCTCTCGGCGGCCTCTGGCCGAGCCCGCAGCGTCGCCGCGGCGGTCACCATCTTCATCAACGACGCGGTGGGATAGGGACGGGTCGGGGGAAAGACCTCGGGATCCGTGGAGACGTAGGCGAAGACCTGCCCCGTCCACGGGTCGAGGAGGATGACGTGGCCGAGCTCCACCTCGAGCTCCTTGAAGAGCTCCCGGAGCCGCTCCTCGAGCGCGGGGTCGACGGTGTACTCCACCTCGACCCAGCTCTCCGTGATCGCCGTTCCGGCCTCCTTGGCCCCGCGCTCGATCCGCTCGACCACCGCGGGACCCGCCGCACCCACCGGGGGCAGCGTGGCGAGTGGCGGGCTCGCCGTCCGCGTGCCGGGCGGAAGCGGCGCCTCGTCCGCCCCGAGTGCCGACGCCTCCGCGTGGGTGTCGGGGGGTGAGAGCGCTCCGCCCGCGAGACCGAACCAGGCGCCCGCTGCGAGCGCGATGACCCAGTGCGCGGTGCTCATTGGATGTTGATCGGGATCGGCAGCCGCGCCTGGGCCTTCACGGGCCTGCCCTGTTGGGTCGGCGGGGTGAAGCGCCAGCGCTTCACTTCGCCGAGCACGAAGTTGTTGAAGTCGGGCAGGGTCGACGAATCGAGGCTCACGTCCAGGACCGCGCCGTCCGGGCTCAGCCGGATGAGCAGCACCACCCGCCCTCGCACCTTCTTTTTCAGGAGGCGTCGGGGGAAGTTGAAACCCGACACGCCGACCGGGCGCGGGATCTGGTCGAGGTCGGAGAAGTCGACGAAGTCCTCGGTGCCGAGGTCGCGTTGGCTGGTGCCGATCGTCGGCATCGCGAAGTCGCCCGCCAGCGAGCCGCCGGTCCCCGGGTTGAGGGCGATGTCGAGCTGGGCGAGGGTGAGCTGCGGGGGCTCCTCTTCGAGCTCGGGGGGTGGCTCCTCCTCCTCCGGAGGCGGGGGCTCCTCCTCCTCGATCTCGACGATGTCGGGCGGGTCGAAGGCCATCACGGTCTCGTCGATCTCGGTCTTGGGAGGCTTCACTGTTCCCATCATCTGGGCGAGCGCCATCAGGATAAAGAGCACGACGGCGAAGCCCACCCCGGCGACCAGCGCCCAGCGCCGCTCGGTGCGGTCTTCGGGAAAGCGGAAGACGCGCCGCGACATCGCGGCTCAGTCGTTTCGCGTGGAGACGCTGATCTTCTTCGCGCCGGCGTTCTTGATCTCGCTCCACACGTCCGAGAACACGCCGTGGTCGGCGTTGGCGTCGGCCTGGATGATCACGGGCAGCTCGTCCTTGGTGAGGAGCTGCCGCACCCGCGCACCGACCCCGGCGACGCCCAGCTCCTTCCCGCCGTAGACGATCTTGTTGTCCCCCGAGATCGCCACGATGATGCTGTTCTTTTCGAGCTCGAGATCGGTGGTGGCGTCGGGCTTGAAGATCTCGACCCCCGGCTCTTCGACGAACACCGTGGTCACGATGAAGAAGATCAGCAGGATGAAGATGCAGTCGATCATCGGAGACAGATTGATCTCTGTCGCATCGCCGGAATCGTCGAAGAGACTGCGCCGTGCCATCCCCGCGCCCTAGTTGACCGTGGTGAAGCTGAGCGCTTCCGCGCCGCCCCGCTTGGCCGCGTCCCAGACCGCCACGAAGGTGCCGTGGTCGGACTTCTCGTGGGCGCGGATCGTGATGGGTGTCTCGGACCCGCTGACCGCGGCCTTCACCTGGGTCGTGACGTCGGCGAGGCCGATCTCCCGCTCGTCGAGCAGGATCTTGTTCTCCGCCGTGATCTCGAGGGTCAGGTTTTCGCTGTCCTCGTCGAGGGGGTTCGAGGCGGCCGCGTCGGGCTTGTGCACCTGGATGCCCTGCTCCTCGACAAAGACGGTGGTCACGATGAAGAAGATCAGCAGGATGAAGATGCAGTCGATCATCGGAGACAGGTTGATCTCCGTCGACTCCTCTTCGCTGACCACGCTCCGCCGCGCCATACCGCCTCCGCCCGCGCTACTCGAACCGCAGGTGGTTGAGGGTGAGGCTCTCGAGCCGCGCGAGCTTCGCCTCGAGGTGATGACGCTGTCGTTGGATCATCATCACCATGAAGAGGCCGGGGAGCGCCAGCGTGAGCCCGGTCTGGGTGGTCACGAGGGCCTCGGAGATGCCCGCCGCGACCACGCCGGCCGTCTCGCTGCCACCGCTCGTCGAGATGCCAAAGAAGGTCTGGAGCATCCCCATCACGGTGCCGAGGAGGCCGAGCAGCGGGGCCGCCGCGACCAGGGTCGCGACGAACTTGGTGCGGCGGTCGATCAGGTCGACCACGGCGATGCGGATCTCGTCGAAGCGGTTGCGCACCTGCTTCGACGACGACACATCCGATTGGGTGTACTCGATGATCTCCGCCACCCGGCCCTCGGCCAGCTCCGGCTTGCGCACCCAGTCCCACCAGGACGTGGCCTTGCTGCCGTCGAGGTTGATGCGTCGGACGTAGAGGATGAGCTGGAACGCGCTGGCGTAGAGGAGCACGGCCAGCCCGAAGAGCGGGATCATCAGCCACCCACCGCTCGACCAGATCTGCCAGATCCGTTCCATCCACATGGTGCTATCGCTCCGGGTAGTCTTCGTAGCCGGTTGTTGAGGGGCCGTGGCGGATCGCCGCGACGCCGTTCACGAACGCGACCGAGAGCTGTTCGAGCAGCCCGAGCTTGCGTTTGGCGAGACGCGAGAGCGCCCCGTGCAGGATCAGCGTCGGGATCGCGACGATCAGCCCGAGCGCGGTCGTGACGAGCGCCTCCGAGATCCCGGAGGAGAGGCTCTTCGCGTCGCCCGTCCCGAAGATGGTGATCAGCTGGAAGGTTTTGATCATCCCGATCACCGTGCCGAGCAGCCCGAGCAGGGGCGCCGCGGCGGCGGTGATCGCGAGGAAGGGGAGAAAGCGCTCGAGCGAGGGGCGCACGGCCAGGATCTTCTCGAAGAGGAGCTCCTCCAGGACGCCGCGTTTCTCGCCCGCGTGTTCGACCCCCGTGGTGAGCATCTCGCCGGCGACGCCGTCGACCCGTTGCGCCTGCCAGCGGGCCGCCTCGTGGTTCCCCTTGGCGAGCTCGTCGAGCACGCTGTCGATCTCACCCGGTTGGGCCACCGAAAATCCCAGGATCTCCCGGCTCTTGAAGGCCGTGAGGAGCAGCGCGGCCGCGCCGAGGGCGATGATCACATAGCCGACCACGCCGCCGGCCTGGACGTGCTCGACCATCGACTTACGCGCCTTCTCTTTCTTGAGCGCCTTACCGAGGGTGGCGTCGAAAGGGAGCTCGCCCTGCCCCGTCGATGCGATCGCGAGGATGCCCCCGGCGAGCCCGTCGGGCAGCGGCACGACCACTGGGTCTGCGGCGTTGAGCTGGTTCTCGACCAGCCCGCTGACGGCGCCATCGTCGCTCGAGAAGAAGACCGTGGGGCCCAGGGCGACGAAGGTGCCCGCGGTGAGGACGCCGTCGGCGCTCAGGGCCTCGCCCGCGTAGGACTGCCCGCCGAGCTGCTCCTGGAGACGCCCGAGCGCCGCGTCGACGACCCGGAGCTGCGCCCCGCGCTTGCCGGCGGCGTCGAGGTTGGCGTTCTTCTCTGAGAGCTTGGCCGCCGCGGTGAGCTCTTGATACTGCGGGAGCTCGCTGATGTTGAGCCGCCCTTCGAAATCGCGGACGAACTCGTTGAGTCGGTTGTTGACGAAGTCTTCCTGGGTCTCGAGCGACTCGACCTGTCGGCGCAACGAGCTGAGATCGATGGTGCGGCTGTCGCGGATCTCGAGCAGGCGAGCGCGTTCGCGTCGCAACGTCAAGACCTCGTCCTCGAGTGCCGAGACGGCGCGCGAGAGCGGTATCTTTTCCTTCGCGATGCGGTCGCGGGTGGTGCCGAGCTCTTGGAGCGAGCGCTCGAGTCGCTCGCTCGCCGCGGCGCGGGCGGCGTCGAAGGACTCGTCGGCGAGGGCGTTCCCCGGCGCGATTCCGGCGCAGAGCCCGATCGCAACGGCGAGCGCGATCCGACCCGCGTGCGCGCTAGCGAACCTCAACGGGGAACCTCACGAACTCGATGAAATCGACGTTGCCTTCGTAGATGTCGAGCAGCCGCTCGGCGTCGCTCGCGAGCGAGGGGTCGCGGGAGAAGCTCCAGCCCTGCGCGTCGGGCCGACCGATCCCCGCGACGCTGCCCTGCGCGTCGACGTAGATCGCCTGGCCGAGCCCCCAATAGAGGGTGCGCACCTGGACCTTTTGGTCGCCGTCCACCGCCCGCGTCTCACCGACGAAGGTGGCGGTGCCGTTGAACTTCTCGGCCTGGGCGAGGACGCCGAGCACGCTCACGAGGCGCTGCCCGAGCTGCAGGTCGCTCTGCTCGGGATCCTCCGGGATCTGCACGAGCAAGAGATCGAGCTTGCGCTGGAGCGGCTCCGGCAGTTGGGGAGCCAGCGCGAGAACGCTTCGCTCCATCCCGCGAATGTCATCTTCGAGCTCGGCGTTGGCGCGTTGGAACTCGCCGCGACGCAGCAAGAGCTCGCGGCGCTCGTCGTCGGCCTCGCTCCCCGATGATTCGAGCGACTCGATCTCCTCCTGGAGTGCCTCTTTTTGCTGGGCCAGAAGATCGCGGCTCGCCCGCAGGAGCTCCTGTTCCACCTCCCAGTCGGCCCGCTCCTCGGAGAGGATCCGGCGTGTCTCGACCCACTTTTCGGTGTCGGTGCGGTACCCATCGACATCCGCCCACGAGGGCGCCGGCGCAGCGACTGCGACAACGATTGCGCCGAGCACGGTGGAGAGGACGCGGGCCAGTCTCATCCTGGAAGGGTCCTGTTGAGAGCCGGGGGTACTCACCACGGAAAGTAGGACCCGATTCGGCGGCTTTGACCCGCCTCCCGCGACCGTCACCGAATTGTCACACACGTCAAGATCGGGTGACGGCACGGAGGCGCCCGCTCCGCCAAGGGTTTGCGCCTTCGCCGAGACCGCGGGCAGGACGGGCGGAGGTTCCCGGCTCGGGGTGGGTCATCGCTCTCCGGGGGGGCGCGGCCCGCGGGAAAGGGAGGCCCCGTCGGGAGCGCCGGGGTCCGGCCTCGTCCACGATCTCCCTCGAGGCATCGAGGAAGACCCTCAGATCGAGGGCACCGACTTCTAGCGAGCCCCGGCCCCCGCAGCGGGCGCGCGGCGCGGGCTCACTTGAGCAGTCGTCGCCGCATCAGCAGCACGGCGAGCGGGTAGAGCACCGCCACCATCGCCGCGCAGTAGAGCGCGAGCACGGCGTGCTGAGCGCCGAGCCTGGCCTCGACGAAACCGCGCGCGATCTGCACCAGCGGGGTGAGCGGGGCCGCCCACGCGACGGGCTGCAGCCAGCCCGGCAACACCGAGATCGGGAAGAACGAGCCGCTGAAGAAGAAGAGCGGCGTCGCCACCAGGGTGAAGACCAGCGAGAGCACATGGATCGAGGTCGAGAGCGCGGCAAAGAGGAGCCCGATGCCGCCGAAGACAAGCCCGACGCCCACCCCCACGAGGAGCAGGCCGGGCCACGCGGCCAGGGGCAGCCAGCCGAAGGCCACCGCGAAGGCACCCACCGAGACGATCGAGATCACCGCGCGCGTCACCGCGAAGCCGAGCTCGGCGAGGACGATCTCCGCCACGGTGACGGGCGCGGTGAGGATGGTGTCGTAGACGCTCTGATGGATGCGTTCGAAGGCGCTCCACGAGCACTCGAAGATCGCGTGGAACATCGCGGTGCCGACCATGATGCCCGGGGTCACGAAGGTGGCGTAGCCGCCGTGACCCTCCACCTCCCCCACCAAGCGGCCGATGCCGAGGGCCACCGCCATCAGCACGAAGACCGGCTCGACCACGAACCAGGTCACCGCGACCCGCCAGACGCGGGCGAGGGCGAGCACGTGACGCCGCCACACCGCGGCGACCGAGCGCCAGCGGAGCCGGTTCATGACGGGCGGGCCGCTCACTCGTCCGCCAGCCCGCGGCCCGCGAGGGCTAAAAAGACGTCCTCCAGGTTGGCGCGGCGCCGGGTCACGCGGACGCCGTCGACCGTCGGGAGCGCGGGCTCCTCGCCGGCACTCGCCGCGACCCGAAACAGCGCCCCCATCTCGCGGTAGCGCGCGCCGAGGGCGTCGAGAGCGTCGCGCAACGCCTGCCGCGAGGCGGCGTCGGGGCGCTCGAGACGGAGCTCGGCGACCCCGCCGCCGGCGTGACGCGCGACGAGCTCGGGCGGGGTCGCGACGTCGAGCACGCGGCCGCTGTGGAGCATCGCGATCCGGTCCGAGAGGGTCTCGGCTTCGTCCATGTAGTGGGTCGTCAGCAGGATCGTCACCCCGGCGTCCTTCAGCACGGCGAGCTCCTCCCAGACCTTGACCCGGCTCTCGGGGTCGAGGCCCGTCGACGGTTCGTCGAGGACGATCACCCGCGGCCGGTTCACCAGGGCGCGGGCGATCGCGAGGCGTCGCCGGAGACCGCCAGAGAGCTCGTCCACCCGAGCGTCGGCCCGCGCCGAGAGGGCGAAGAACTCGAGCACCTCGTCGGCGCGCTTGCGCGCGTCGGCCCGACTGAGCCCGACCAGGTCTCCGAAGACCTCGAGGTTCTGACGCACCGAGATCTCGGTGTCGAGCCCGTCGGCCTGGGTGACCACGCCCATCAACGCGCGCACCGCGCGGGGGTGGGCGGCGACGTCGAGCCCCGCGACCTGTGCGCTCCCGGCGCTCGGGGGCGAGAGCCCGGCTAGGATGCGCATGATGCTGGTCTTGCCGGCGCCGTTGGGGCCGAGCAGACCGTAGGTCTCCCCGGGCTCGACGCGAAACGAGACGCCGTCCACGGCGCGGAGTGCGCCGAAGCACTTCACCAGATCGCGCACCTCGACTTCGGCGGGCTCGGCCACTGGGTCCTCCGGGGCACCCATTGTAGGCGCTCGCGGTTTTCGCGAGTGTCGAGAGCCCTCTCGCTGCGCGGACCCCGGATCATGGATCCCCTCGGAACACCGGTGTGGAACGAGCAAGTTCCCGAGCTCGGCGCGCTCGGACACCCGGCGCCGGCGCGTGTCGACGTCGCGGTGGTCGGTGGCGGGTACACGGGGCTCTCGGCAGCGCGGGTGCTGGCGCGGGCCGGCGCGCGCGTCGCGCTGCTCGAGGCCGGCCCGGTCGCGGACGGCGCATCGTCGCGCAACGGCGGGATGGCGCTCGTCGGACTGAAGAGCGACGCCTCCGCCGCCGCCAGAAAGGTCGGTTTCGAGCGCGCGCGGGAGGCGTGGAGGGCGTCGGCCGAGGCGGTCGAGGCTCTGGGAACGCTCTGCGCAGACGAGGGGATCGCCTGCGACCTCGTGTCCTGCGGCTCGCTCTACCTAGCGTCGAAGCCCGCGCACTTTCGGGAGATGCGGCGCGAGTCGGAATGGCTCGAACGGCACTTCGGCTACCACCGGGTCGACCTCCCCCGCGACGCTCTGGCGGAGGAGATCGGGAGCACCGTCTTCCACGGGGGGTGTGTGGACCCGGCGAGCGCGAGTCTCCACCCCGTCAAGCTCGCCCGGGGTCTCGCGGCCGCGGCCGAAAGCGCCGGGGCGCGGCTCTGCCCGCGCACGCGAGTCGCAGCGATCGAGCGCGAGGGGACGGGGCACCGGCTGCGTCTCGAGGCGGGGACGCTGCGAGCCGACGAGGTGCTGGTCGCGACCAACGGCTACACCGGGAGCGCGCTGCCGGACCTCGCGCGCCGCGTGCTCCCGATCGGGAGCTACGCGATCGCGACCGAGCCGCTGCCCCCGGCCCTCCGCCTCGTGCTGAGCCCCAAGGGCCGCGTGTTCTACGACTCGCGCTGGTTTCTCGCCTACTTCCGTCTGACCCCGGACGGTCGGCTCCTCTTTGGTGGCCGCACCACGCTGTCGCCCTACCGCGCCCCGCGCGCGCTGGTGTCAACGCTGCGCCGCGAGATGGCCGCGGTCTTCCCGGCGCTCCGCGAGACACGGGTCACCCACTGCTGGTCCGGGCGCACCGGCTTCAGCTTTGACGGTCTCCCCCACCTCGGCCGCCTACACGGCGCGCACTACGCCCTGGGCTACGGCGGCCACGGCGTGGCCCTCTCCTGTCGCCTCGGCGCCGAGGCCGCCGAGCTGATCCTGGGGAAGCGCTGCGAGAGCCCGTTCCTGGCCCCGCGTCACCCGACGAGTGTGTTCTACCGCCGGCGGGCCTGGATCCGACCGGCATTGGAGGTGTGGCTCCGCGCGCGCGACTGGATCTCGTAAGGGTCCGATGAGAAAGCGAAGGGAAATCACCTCATTCCGCCCCGTGCCCACGTGTGCTCGGGGCGCTCTCTAAAGTTGGGACGCCATCCCACGAAAAGAACGACATGCGTCTCTGTCTCACCCTCCTCGTCGGCGCCCTGCTGGGCGTCCTCACCGGCGGCTGCGCCACGCTCGGCGAAGGCGACTGCCGCTACGCGGACTGGTTCGAGCTCGGGCGCCGCGACGGGGCCCGGGGGCAGGCGTGGCAACAGCTCGTGCGCCACAACAAGTCGTGCAGCGAGTACGGTGTGCAGGTGGACGAGGAGACCTACCGCTCGGGACGCGACGCGGGTCTCCGCCAGTACTGCACCCCGCATGCGGGGTGGGAAAGCGGGCTGCGCGGGGCGGGCTACCGCCAGGTGTGCCCCGCCCACCTCGAGGGCGCGTTCCTCGACGGGTACGGGCTCGGGCACGAGATCCACCGGCTCCGCCCCGAAATCGAGCGCTACAAACGCGAGACCCGGCAGCGCGAGGAGAAACTCGCCAAAGACGGGCTCGACGCCGACAGACGCCGCGAGATCCTCCACCAGCTCCACGAGCTGATCGAGCATCGGGTCGAGGCCGAACGTCACCTCGCCCACCTCGAAGCCGCCGCCCACGAGCGCGGCTTTTTGCCCTAGCCGTTGGGGCCTGCGTCCGCGGTGTCGCGGGCGTAGACACGCACACGCGCCAGCCGCCGCGTGTCGTAGCCCGCCCATTTGGCGTCGGGAACCCGTCCGCGGGCCACCCGGGAGAACCCCTGGCGCTGAAAGAACCGCGCGGCCGCGCGGTTGGTCGTACAGGCAAAGATCTGCGCGAGACGCCTCCGCCGCGCTTCGGCGACGACGAACTCGACGAGCTCCGCTCCGACCCCCTCCCCGAGATAACGCGTCAGCGTGTAGAGACAGGTCACTTCGCCGGCGCCGCTCCCCGGGTAGCCGAGAAGACTCACGATCCCGGCCAGGTGTCGCCCTTCGACGAAGGCGCCCAGGGCGGCCGAAAGCACACGGTCGATCTCGGCAGGGGCGCGCCGCAACAGCGCGCCCTCGCGGACGCCGCGGGCGATCATCCCGCGGGCTGCGTCGAAATCGTCGATCGAGAGAGGCCGTGTCTCGATGTAGCGGTCGCGGGTGAAAAGGGTGCCAGAGCCGTCGTAGGTGAAGAGCTCCTCACGCAGGCCTGCGAGGGTGCAGAGATTGACGGTGTCGACCCCCTGGCCGAGCAGCCCGTGGATACCGCGCAGCAGGGGGGCGCGGCGCGGGGGTGCGGCGTCGAGGAGCCCGCGCAGCTCCGCTCGGTGGACGAATGAGAGCCGCCGCCGTCCAGCGCGCAGGCCACCCCCGGCGTCGATCCACACCAGCTTGAACACACGAAGCCGCGCCGCCAGGGCGCAACACGCCTCGGTGAAGTCCGACGCGCCCCCGCAGCGCACGCCGAGCCGCCCGTCGCGCCGCAGCGCCCGCCAGATCGGAGCGACGGCGGCCTCCTCGAGCACCCGGTCGCCCAGCGCGGCGCGCAGGGCGGGGGTTGAGCTCGAGACCACCAACACGCGGGTGCCGTTTCGCACCAGGGTGTCGACCACCGAGCGCAGCCGCCGCGGCTCGCGGAGCGCTGACGGCCGGCACGCGACCGCGAGGGTGCGGCCGCGAAACTCGCGGAGGTAGAAGGCGCGTTCCGAGAATGCCGGCGCGGGGGACATCGCCGCGCAGTGTGGCGGATCGCGTTCCTCGGTGGCACCCGTTGGTGGGGCGGCATCGGGCCCGGTATTGTGCTCGCCCCATGGAATGGCAGGGCTGGTTCACGCTGGCAACCCTGGCGCTGGTGCTCATCGCCATCGCGCGCGAGCTCACGACCCCCGACATCGCGATGACGTCGGGACTACTCGCCCTCGGAGTCGGCGGCGTGCTTCCACCCGGAGAGCTCTTTGCGGGCTTCGCGAACCCGGTGCTGCCCGCCATTGGCGGGCTCCTGGTCGTCTCGGCGGGCCTGCGTGAGAGCGGCGCCGTCGGGCGCGTGTTCCGCCGCTTGATGGGGCGCGCGGACGCGGAGCGCGCCGGCATCGCGCGTCTGGGCCCGGTGCTCGCCGTCGGCTCGGCCTTTCTCAACAACGTCACCCTGGTCGCTCTCTCGACCCCGCTGGTGCGGGAGTGGGCACGGCTCCGCGGGCTCGCGCCGAGCCGGATGCTGATCCCGATGGACTACGCGACGATCCTCGGGAGCGTCACCACCCTGATCGGAACGAGCACGACCCTCGTCGTCGCCGCGTTGATGGTGGAATCGGGGCTGCGCCCGATGGACTTCTTCGAACTCGCACCCGTCGGGGTGCCGATCTGCATCGCGGGCCTGCTCTATCTGCGTTTCGTGGCGCCTCGGCTGCTCCCCGACCGCCGCGACCCCGTCGACGAGGTCGAGGACAGCGCCCGTCACTACACAGCGTCGATGATGGTCGAACCGGGCTCGCCCCTGATCGGCCAGACGATCGAGGAGGCGGGGCTCCGCAATCTGCCGGGTCTCTTTCTCGTCGAGATCGACCGCGGCGGCCGCATCCTCACGCCGGTCGCCCCAGACCAGACCCTCGAGGCCAATGATCGGCTGGTCTTTGCCGGGGTGGTGTCGACGATCGTCGATCTCCAACGGATCCGCGGTCTGGTGGCTGTGACCGAGACCGACGCGGCGCCACCACGCGGGGTGGACCGCCACCTCGTCGAAGCCGTGGTGTCGGACTCGTCGCCGCTCGTGGGGCGCAGCGTCCGCGACGCCAACTTCCGCACGGCCTACGACGCCGCCGTGATCGCGGTTCACCGCAACGGCGAGCGGGTCGACGGCAAGATCGGGACGATCGTGCTCCGACCCGGCGACACGCTGCTGCTCCAGTGCGCCCCGGGCTTTCTCCGGGTGCACCGCAACAGCCCGGGGTTCTACCTGGTGAGCGAGGTGCCCGGCACGGCCGGCAACGGCAATGAGCACCCGCTGCGCGCCGCGCTGCTCCTGGCGGCGATGGTGCTCTGCGTGGTGCAGGGCGCGCTCCCGATCGCCCTCGCCGCGCCGCTGACCGCCGGCGGGATGGTGCTACTGCGTTGTCTGCCGCTGCGGTCCGCGCGCTCTAGCGTCGAGTGGCCCATCCTGATCGTGATCGGCGCAGGCCTCGGGATCGCGTCGGCGATGGAGCACACCGGGGCGGCCCGGAGTCTCGGCACCGTCCTGGTCACGGTAGCGGGCGACGCCGGGCCCCTGGCTACCCTCGTTGCGGTCTACCTGGTCACCCTGCTGACCGCGGAGTTCCTGAACCACACCGCGGCCGCCGCAATCGGAGTGCCGATCGCCATCGCCGCCGCCGGCCAACTCGGGGTCGACCCGCGCGGCTTCGTGATGGCTGTGGCCTTTGGCGCCTCCTGCTCCTTCGCCGTGCCCGTGAGCTATCAGACCCACCTGATCGTCTACGGCCCCGGGGGGTATCGATTCCGGGACTTCGCCCGTGCGGGGGTCCTCCTCGACGCCCAATGCGCGTTGATCGCCCTGCTCTTGATTCCGGTGATCTGGGCGTTCTAGGCTCGTTCGCTTCCCCCGGATCGGGGTCGAATCATCGCGATTCGTCCCGATGGGTACGGGACGAGCGCGCCAGGAGGGGCCGCGGCGCGCCGGTGGGACGCCCCGAAGGGGTCCACAAAAAACGCTAGCCAAAGCGGGCTGAAGTGTAGAGAATGGCAGCCCTGCTGTTTCGGACATCGGCTGCCCCAAGGGGATCGCTCCGCGGACACAACCCGCGACGCGCGCACTCCCGGGCTACCGGCTGCCCGGAGAGAACCCCCCAAGGTGAGTCGGACGGCGAGAACAGGAATGCGAGAGAATCGAGAGGCCGAAGCCAACACATCCGGCGCTGCGCCGGCCGCCCCCCAAAAAGCGGGATCGAAGGGCCAGAACGGCTCGAGCGGAAAAAGCGCGATCATGGGCGCGACCGCCGCCGTCGCGGCGGAAGACCTCGACCCCGGTCGCGAACGGCGACCCCTCGAGTCGTACTTCCAGGAGATCGGGGGGACTCGGACCCTGAAGCGCGAGGAAGAGGTCGTGCTAGCGAAGGAGCTCGAGGCCTCGACCGGCGCCCTGCGCGCAGCGCTCTACGCCCTGCCCTGCTCCGGCCAACACGTCGTCGAGCGCTGGGACGCGCTGCGCGCGCTCTCCCACACCGGCGCCAAGCTGTCGGAGTCGATGGGCGAGGAAGACACCGGCGAGATCGCCCGCCGCGTCGAGAAGTCGGTGAACAACCTGCGCAAGCACCTCGCCGAGCGCGAGCGGCTCCGCAAGCGCCGGGCAGCGGCGAGGCACATCGAGAAGATCGAAAAGCGCCTGTCCGCCGACCTCGACCGCGCCCAACTGTCGCTGGCGCTCCTCGCCGAGCTGCGGGAGAAGGCGCTGCGGCTGGCCAAGGCGGCGCACCGCGCGCGCAAGGGGACGAAGCGTCTCGCCGAGATCGAGACCCGCGCCGGGCTCGCCAAGGAAATGCTCCTCGAGCGCGCCAAGGCCGTCCACGCCGCGCACTGGCGGATGACCAAGGTCAAGAACACGTTCATCGAGCACAACCTGAAGCTCGTGGTGGCGATCGCCAAGGACTACCGGAACCTCGGGCTCTCGTTCCCCGACCTCATCCAGGAGGGGAACCTCGGACTGATCCGAGCGGTGGAGAAGTTCGACCACCGCCGCGGGTTCAAGTTCTCGACCTACGCCGTGTGGTGGATCCGGCAGGCGCTGGTGCGCGCCATCCAGAACCACTCGCGCACGATCCGGCTGCCCTCCCACGTCCACGACCGACTGCAGCGCAGCCAGCGGGTGCGCTCCGAGCTCACCGGCAAGCTGGGCCGCGAGCCCAGCGCCGCCGAGCTGGCGCCGGCCCTCGGGACCGACGAAGACGCCCTCGAGTCCCTCGACCGGCTGTCGCGGGAGGCGATCTCGCTGGAGTCTTCGGTCGCGGGCACCGAGAAGCGCCT